>MDTA01033904.1_pt1 | contig 24760 bp, 19 predicted proteins | sample 811151 | NCBI WGS metagenome assembly MDTA01 (sample SAMN05326648, study PRJNA326480) | marine metagenome | isolation source: seawater | place: Indian Ocean: South | collected 2010
CAATGTGTTAATCACAAAAAACAGTCTTTAGTTAGTCTTCTGGGTTAACCGCTTGAGCTTAAATGCGAGTTTAAGCCTAGATAAATAACATCTTCAATGACAGAACCCGGCTTATAGATTATCTGGCAAAAAATCCCTTAAAAATGTTCTTCTTTTGTACTTGACCAATATATTAACGTATTGACTAATCTTTTAAAACCCATACTATCCCATTAAATCCCAATATGGAGAGTAAATTGGAAATTATAAATATTAATAGGGTTTTAATAAAAAATGTTTTTATCAAGCTACGAAAACAAAATAGACAAGAAAGGGCGTGTGTCAGTGCCAGCAACATTTAGATCTCATCTAAATTCTCTGGGTTATAATGGATTTATAAGTTATCCCTCTTTTAATTATGCTGCACTGGAAGCTTGTTCTCAAGATAGAATAGAAAAACTTTCTAATACAATAGACTCACTAAATCCTTTTGAGGAAAAAAGAGATTTTTTTGCAACATCAATTTTATCAGAAAGTGAAAATTTACAATTCGATACCGAAGGTAGGGTTTCTTTATCAGATAAATTACTAGACCACGCAAAAATAAACATTAATGTTTTATTTGTTGGTTTAGGAAAAACTTTTCAAATTTGGGAACCGAAGAATTTTGAAAAATTCAAAATTGTTGCAAGAAAAAAAGCATTTCAAAATAGATCTAACTTAAAATGGGACAATAAACAGAAAGGGGAACAATTATGAGTATAAATGTTGGTGGAGGCGAACTTAAAGAATTAAAACCTAGAATATTAGTTTTAGGAGTTGGAGGAGCAGGAGGAAATGCTATTAATGCAATGATTGATGCAGGGATGGAAGGTGTAGAATTTGTTGCGGTAAACACTGATGCACAAGATTTAAAGATGAGCAGGGCTCATGCAAAAATTCAAATTGGAATGAATTTAACAAAAGGCTTAGGTGCAGGAGCCAAACATGATATTGGTCAAGCTGCAGCTGATGAGTCATACAATGAAATCACAAGCTTTATGCAAGGTGCGAATATGGTTTTTATAACATCTGGTATGGGTGGCGGTACTGGAACTGGGGCATCACATGTTATTGCTAAAGCAGCAAGAGAATTAAATATTTTAACAGTAGGTGTTACAACTCTTCCGTTTTCTTATGAGGGCCCTAAAAGAATGAGACGTGCAATTGAGGGATTAGAAGAATTTAAAAAACACTTGGATACTGTTATTGTTGTCCCAAATCAAAACCTTTTTAAAATTGCTAGTGAAACAACTACTTTTGAAGAATCGTTTAATCTCTCAAACAATGTTTTAAAACATGGAGTGCAAAGTGTTACTGATTTAATGGTGAGACCTGGAATGATAAATTTAGACTTTGCAGATGTTGAAACAGTTATGAGTTCTATGGGTAAAGCTATGATGGGTACAGGCGAAGCTGAAGGGGATAATAGAGCTATGGCTGCTACTGAGATAGCCCTTAATAATCCTTTAATAGATGAATACTCACTTAAAGGGGCAAAAGGTTTATTAATCAATATTACAGGTGGAAAAGATCTAACGTTATTTGAAGTTGATCAATCAGTAAATAAAATTAGGGCAGAAGTTGATCCAGAGGCAGAGTTAATATTTGGTGCGATAAAAGATGAAAATATGACGGGAAAAATAAGAGTATCGATAGTTGCTACAGCATTAGATGGGCACAAAACTGAAAATAAAACTGTACTCAACATGGTTTCACGTATTCAAAATAGAAATTCAGGCTATTCTGAAAGTTTATTTTCTCATAACTCAAGAATGGAAAATAATACTATAAACTCTATTGATGGGGCTACCGCTCTCAAACTTGATGAAAGTTATCAACTAGATGAAGAACAAAGCCAATCGATAGAAAATTTGAATAATGATTTTGAAAATACTAAATCTATACAATCGGTAATTAGTTCTGAAAATTTATCAAATGATATCCCCAGAGGTGTATCTATTGAAAGCGCTGCTTACATTGAAAACTACAGTGCTAGCAATAAAGAAGAAGACACAAATTTATCTGATAATATTGACGAAGAATATACACCGAAACTGTTTTCTGAAGATCAAAATAGCCGAACAGAGGAAAATATAGAAATAAATTCAAATGAGGAAGACACTGATCAATTATTTGATCAAGATTTAAATGAGGACGAAGAGTTTGAGATACCTGCCTTTTTAAGAAAACAAAAATTTTAATGATTCAATTTTGGACAAATGATCAATCAAACTGCATCACTGGAATTCTCCCATTTTCCAGTGATGTTGAATGAAGTATTAGAGATATCTACACCATCAACAGGGGGAAATTTCATTGATTGCACATTTGGTGGTGGCAGCTACTCAAGAGAAATATTAAGATATTCAAATACTAATTTACATGCGTTAGATAGAGATAAAAAAGTAATTCCCATAGCAAAAGATTTAGAAAAAAAGTTTCCAGACAGGTTTAAATTTTATCAATTAAAATTTAGTCATCTTGATAGTATTCCATACGATAATGTCGATGTAATAATTTTTGACTTGGGTTTATCATCCATTCAACTAGACGATTTTAAAAGAGGCTTCTCATTTAAATCTAATAAAAGACTAGATATGACCATGGGCCTTAATAATTTATCAGCATTAGATGTCGTAAATAACTTAAGTGAAGATGACTTAAAATTAATTATTAAAATTTTAGGTGAAGAAAAAGAAGCATATAAAATTGCTAAAAATATCGTGAAATATCGGAAACTTAAAAAAATTGTTTACACATCTGACTTAGTAAAAATAATTGAAAAAAGCAAAAATAAAAATTATTCAAATAAAATAAATCCTTGTACGAAAACATTTCAAGCGCTGAGGATTTTTGTAAATAAAGAAATCACCGAATTAGTAAATGGATTAATACATGCAACAAAAAAATTAAAACCAGGTGGTAAAATTTTAGTCATTAGTTTTCATTCTATTGAGGACAAAATTATAAAATATTTATTCACAAATTTTTCAAAAAATAAAAAAAAACCTTCAAGATACTTTCCCGAAAACAAAGTTGATCAAATCATTTTATTTGATGAATATAAAAATAAAGTTTTAACACCTTCAAAAAAAGAAGTCATTAGTAATACCCGTTCTCGATCTGCAAAGCTAAGATTTGCAATAAGAAGCAAAAATAAATTTAAATATCCTAAAGAATTTATAAAGAAATTCAAAAAATATTTAGATTTGGAGGCTATCGGTGTTTAAAAGAAAATTAATTATTTCAATTTCAATCTTTTTATTTTTATTAATTATTACATCTTTTATTAAAAATGAAACAAGAGCTATAGAAAAAAATATTTCTAACTTGAATGTAAAAGTTTTGTCATTAAAAAAAAATATTAATGAAGCTGAACTAGAATTTTTTTATTTAACCTCACCTGCAGAAATTGAAAAAAGATTGAATTCAATTGGATTTCATAATTATCAACCTATTGTGTATTCAAAAATTTTTTTTAATATTTCTGATTTTGAAGACCTCGGAAAAAAAATGACCAACCTTAAGAGTTCTTATGAAAAAAAAAATAAAAAAAAATAAAGATTTAAATCAACGTAGTTTTTACTTTGAAGATTATTTGGAGACAAATAAAAAAACTAAAAATCAAAAAAAAATAAATAACTTCCAAGATAGAATATATTTATTATTTTTTTTCTTTCTTTCATTAATATTAATCTTTTCGATTAAAATTACACATATATCTTTAAACAAAAAAGATATCTTTAATTTTGAGAAGCAAAATAAAAAATTCACTTTATTAAGAAGAGATATTGTAGATAGAAATGATGTAATCATATCTAGAAATGTAAATACTTTTCATGTCGCTATTGATCCCAAACTTATAAAAGATAAAAAAAATTTTTTGATAAAACTCAAGTTAAATTTTCCTGAACTTCCATTCGAAGAAATAAAAAAGAATTTAAAAAAAAACAATTATTTTCGAATAAAAAAAAGAATTGATCAAATCGAAAGAGAAAGATTCTGGGCTCTAGGGGAAAAAGCTATAAAGTTTGAACCTTTTCAGGCTCGAATGTACACGCACGGGAATTTATTTAGTCATATTATAGGGCAAGTTGATTATGACAACTTTGGTATTTCCGGCATTGAAAAATTTTTTGATAGAGAATTAAAAAATAAAAATCTGATAAATAAACCTTTAAAATTATCTTTAGATAGCAATATTCAGTACATAATTGATCAAGAATTAAATGTGGCTATGAAAACTTTTAATGCAACAGGTGGAGGCGCTTTATTGATGAATGTGAATAATGGAAATATTATCTCTTTAGTATCATTACCAAATTTTAATATTAATCATAGATCATCTATAAAAGATAAAAAATATTTAAATAAAATTACAAAAGGAGTTTATGAACTTGGGTCAATATTTAAAACATTTACAGTAGCTTTAGCACTGGATCATCAGATAGTACATCCAAATACCATTATTAAAAATATTCCAAGAAAAATTAAATGTTCAATTCATGAAATTACAGATATGAAAGAACACCCAAGTGATTTACCAGTTGAAGAAATTCTAATTAGATCTTCAAATGTTGGTTCAGTAATTCTAGCAAAAAAAATAGGTAAAGAAAAATTTAAAAATTTTATAGAGAAAACAAAACTTACAAAGGCTCCAGTAATCGAATTAGAAGAAAAAGGAACCCCACATCAGCTAAAATGGAATAAGTGCCAATTGGAAACCATTTCTTTTGGACACGGAATAACAACTACACCTCTACAAGCTACAGCATTATATGCTGCTTTAACAAATGGCGGAAAATTAGTTATTCCAAGTTTAACAAATGATGGAAAAATTTCAAAAACTTCAATTATTTCAAGTGAGACTAGTTTAAAATTGAGAAAAATATTGAGAAAAGTAGTTAGCAGAGAATATGGCACGGCAAGTTTAGCTGATAAAAATGGCTATCTTGTTGGCGGAAAAACAGGCACAGCAGAAAGTTATGATGGCGGAAAAAATAGATTAAACACTTTTATATCTATCTTTCCATCAAACAAACCAAATTACGCACTATTTTTAATGTTAGAAAATCCTAAAATTAACAAAGATATAATTTATAATTATCGAGGAGTAAAAACTAAAGCACCCTACAATACATCTGGTTGGAATTCTGTTTATGTTGCAGGCAAAATAATAGAAAAAATTGGGCCAATTTTAGCCATAAATACCAATGAGTTTAATAGTCAGCATGTTGTTGAAAAAATTAATTAAAGCATTACCAAAAAATAAGGAAAATATTTCTATTTCCGGATTAGCTACAAGTAGTAAAGAAGTAAAAAAAAATTATATTTTTTTTGCCATTAAAGGAAAAAAAATAAATGGTGAAATTTTTATTAAAGACGCAATCAATAAAGGTGCCTCGGTAATAATTTGCTCCAAAGGTTGCAAGGTCAAAGATAAAAATATTTTTGTAATAAGAACAAATAAAATAAGATACTTATTAAGTGAAGTTGCTTCTAGATTCTATAAAACCAAACCAAAAAATATTTTTGCGGTTACAGGCACTAACGGTAAAACCTCTGTAGCAGACATTTTTTATCAAATATTGAGACTAAATAAAATTCCAGTAGCATCAATAGGAACACTCGGAGTTAAATACGACAATAATTTGTTAAAAACAAATCTCACAACACCAGATACAATTTCCCTTCACAAATATTTAAATTTTCTTAAGGATAAAAAAATAGATAATATTATTATCGAAGCATCTAGTCATGGTTTAGATCAAAAAAGATTAAATCATATAAAGCTTAAAGCAGCAATTTTTACAAATTTTAGTCAGGATCATTTAGACTATCACAAGACAATGAAAGCTTATTTGGAATCAAAACTTAAATTATTTAAAGAGATTTTAAAAAAAAATTCAACTATCATAACTGATAAAGAAATAAAACAATTCTCTACATTAAAAAAAATTGCTAAAAAAAAGGATCTTAAATTAATCGATATAAATAAAGAATTTAATAAATTTCAAAACACTAACCTGAGATCTTCTGTAAATTTTAAAATCAAAAATTTATTAATGGCGATGGAGGCAGCCAAAATTTGTGGACTCAAAAGAAAATTTATTTACAATACAATTAGAAAACTCAAAGATGTAAGTGGTAGACTGGAGTTAGTAAAAAAATTTCCAAATAATATAAAGGTTTTCATAGATTATGCACATACACCAGACGCTTTATTGAAAACATTAGAGTCTATCAAAAAAGATTATGGAAATAATATTTCACTAGTTTTTGGATGTGGAGGTGATAGGGATCAAAAAAAAAGACCGTTAATGGCAAGAATCGCAAACGAACATTGTAAAAAAGTTTATATAACAGATGACAATCCAAGAAATGAAAATCCTAATAAAATTAGAGGAGAAATCTCAAAATTTATCCTAAAAAATAAATCTTTTAATATTGGGAACAGATATTTAGCAATTAAAAAAGCAATTTATAACGCGTCACCCCAGGAAGTGATATTAATTGCAGGCAAAGGTCACGAGGAACAGCAAATATACAAAAATAAAATAAAACATATTTCGGATAAAAAAATTATTAAAAAAATTAATATTAAAAAGAAAATTTTGACAAAAAAACAAAAAAATTATCTTTATAACAAATTAATTTTTTATAAAATTTTAGGTAAAAAGTTACCTCTAAATTTAAATGGTCTGTCGATAGATACAAGAACAATAAAAAAGAATAATATATTTCTTGCAATAAAAGGAAGAAAAACTGATGGAAATATATTTGTAAAGGAAGCTTTGCGAAAGGGAGCCGGTTGTATTATTTCCTCTAAATCTAAAGCAAAAAATAAAAAAATAGTTAAAGTTAAAAATCCAATTTCATTTCTAAACCATTACGCTAAATTAAAACGAGAACATACTCTAGCAACAATTATTGCAATAACCGGTAGCACTGGAAAAACATCGATGAAAAATTTAACAAAAAATCTTCTTCAAAATTTTGGTAATACTTATTCTTCGCCAAAGTCATTTAATAATCATTTAGGAGTTCCGATTAGTTTATCCAACTTAAACATTGAAGATAAATTTGGAGTATTTGAAGTTGGGATGAGCAAAGCAGGTGAAATAAAGAAACTTACAAAATTAATTAAACCACATATAGGTGTTATTACAAATATTGGTGAAGCACATTTAGAGAATTTTAAAAATATTAAAGGAATTGCAAAAGCTAAATCAGAAATTATAGAGAATATTGTTAAAGGAGGAACCATAATTTTAAACAGAGACGATAAATATTTTTATTATCTGTATAAAAAAGCAAAGTCACACAAATTAAAAATTTCTACTTTTGGCAAAGATAATAGATCAGATATTTTTTTAAAAAGAATTATAAAAAGAAAAAATTTTTCAAAAGCCGTTATAAATATTGATGATCAAGCAGTTGATTTCGAAATAAAAGATCAAAATATTTACAATGTCCTAGCTTCAGTAGCTATTTTGAAAGAATTAAAAGTTGATATACAAAAAATTAAAAAAAAATTTAAAAACCTCGAGTTGTCCGAGGGTAGAGGTAAACAACATATTATCTCGAGATACAATAAAAAATTTAAACTAATTGATGACAGTTATAATGCGAGTCCACTCTCTGTCAAAAATGCCATTCACAAATTAAATTCAATTAAAAAGAAAAACATAAAAAAATATTTGGTTCTTGGAGATATGCTTGAATTAGGAGTTCAATCAAAAAGATATCATGAAAATTTGTCTAAAGTTATTAACAGTTCTGATATTGATAAAGTATTCATTAAAGGAAAAAAAACAATTTTCACATATAAACATATTAACAAAGCTAAAAGAGGTAATATTTTGCAGCACGAAGAAGATATAGATTTTTCCTTAGGAAAAACAATATCAAATAACGATTACGTGATGATAAAAGGTTCGAATGCAACAGGGCTAAACAATTTTAGTAAGAGAATGATAAGGGGAATTTAAATGTTATTTAATTTTTTAACATCATTAATTGATCAGTACTCATTTTTAAACGTCTTTAGATACTTGACTTTTAGAACGGGCTTATCTGTGGTCACATCTTTATTGATTGTATTCATTATAGGTGGGCCTTTAATAAAATTATTTTCAGAAAAAATGATAACTGGCCCTATACGACAAGATGGGCCAATAGATCATATAATCAAAAAATCGGGAACACCTACTATGGGTGGTGTAATTATTATTATTGGAATTTTAACAAGTACATTTTTGTGGGCAGATTTAAAAAATGTTTATATTTGGACTTTAATATTTGTTTTTACATCACTAGGTGCGCTGGGACTGTTGGACGATATGTTAAAAATTAAATTTAAAAACTCTAGAGGTCTTAAATCAAGTTATAAATTTATTGGTCAAATTATAATTGCCCTAATTACTTTTTTTATTCTTATTAAATTTTCAAATCATGAATATTTATTCAATCTTTATTTTCCATTTTTCAAAAATATAATTTGGCAAATGGGTATGTTCTTCATACCTTTCGGATTATTTGTGATAATTGGATCGTCAAATGCTGTAAATTTGACCGATGGATTAGATGGATTAGCTACAGTGCCAGTTATGTTAGTTGCACTTTCTTTTACTCTAATTTCTTATGTAGTAGGGAATACAATCTTTTCGGATTACTTGCAGATACAATATATTCCTGACGTAGGTGAGTTATCTATTTTTTGTGGATCAATTGTTGGATCTTGTTTAGGTTTTCTTTGGTATAACGCTCCACCCGCAAAAATTTTTATGGGTGACACTGGTTCACTCTCGCTTGGAGGGTCGCTAGCTGCTGTGGCCATTATTGTTAAACATGAAATCGTCTTAGCAATAATAGGCGGTTTATTTGTGTTAGAAACAGTTTCAGTAATAATTCAGGTGGTTTCATTTAAGTTAACAGGAAAAAGAATTTTTAAGATGGCGCCTATACATCACCATTTTGAAAAGAAAGGTTGGGCAGAGTCAACAATTGTAATTAGATTTTGGATTATTGCCATAATTTTAGCTTTGATTGGTTTGGCAACGTTAAAATTAAGATAAAACATGCTTAAGACACCAAAACTAAAAAATCTCTCATTTCTTATTTATGGAATAGGTTTATCAGGTACTTCAGTTGTTAAGTTTTTTAAAAAGAAAAAGATTAAGAACTTTAAAGTTTGGGATGATAATAATAAAAATTTATTTAAAAAACACAGAACTAAAAATTTAAAACATTCTTTAAACTCAGTTGATTATATTGTACTTTCTCCTGGTATAAGTTTGATCAAAAATAAAAAACTAAGTAAATTCAAAAATAAAATAATAACAGATATCGATTTATTCTTTTTAGAAAATAATAATTCCAAAAGCATCGTCATCACTGGGACCAATGGTAAATCTACGACCTGTAAATTACTTCAGCATCTTTTTATCAAAAATAATTTTAAGTGTTTTCTAGGAGGCAATATTGGAGTTCCAATTTTGGATGTTAAAAATACTAAAAATAGCTATGTAATTATAGAAGCTTCATCTTTTCAACTTTCTCATTCAAAATTTATTCGTCCAGATTTTGCTTTTTTTTTAAATTTATCTAATGATCATTTAGATTGGCATGGAAATATAAATAATTACTTAAATTCTAAATTAAAAATATTTAGTCAACAAACGAAAAATCAGTATGCCATACTTAATAGAAAATTAAGAAAAAAGTTTTATAAAAAAAGCTTTTTGAGTAAACTAATTTTACCTGATATTATCAAATATAAAAAGATTAAGCATAAAATAAAAAATTATTATTTATCATCTGAAATAAACGACGAAAATATGAGTTTCGTTCTTACATTTTCACGATTAATAAAAATAAGTGATAAATCTTTCATAAATTCAATGAAATCTTTTAAAGGTTTACCACATAGATTTGAAATTTTCTTAAAAAAAAAAGATGTTACATTTATCAATGACTCCAAGGCAACAACATTTAAAGCAGCAGAATCTGCTATATCTAGTCTTGAAAATATTTACTGGATCTTAGGAGGAATACCTAAAAAAAAAGATCGTATAAATTTATCAAAATATAAGAGGAAAATTATTAAATGTTATTTAATTGGAAAAAATACAAATTTTTTTAAAAAACAGGTAAAAGATGAACTAGATTTCTCTATCACTAAAAACTTAAAAAATTCAATTTTAAATATACTTAAAGACTGCAAATCACAAAGAGTAACTGGAAAAACTATTTTGTTAAGTCCAGCAGCGTCATCTTTTGATCAATTTAATAATTTTGAGAATAGAGGAGAAGAGTTTAAAAAGTTATGCAATTTATATGCCAGAAAATTCATTTAAATTTATTTTTATAAATTACTGGAGAAGCATAGATAAAAAAATTTTATTTTGTTTTTTTATTCTATTTTTTCTAGGATTATTTTTCTCATTTTCTTCTACCTCTTCACTTGCCGGAGAAAGGCATGATAAAGACTATTATTTTTTTTTTACTAAACATTTAATTTTTACATTTTTATCAATTTTTATTATGATTTTAATTTCAATTATTAAAACTGAATTTCTTATTAAACTAGCTTTACCTTTATTTATAATATCATTTGTCTCTTTAGCTTTAGTTCCAATTATAGGTGTAGAAGCAAAAGGTGCTAAAAGATGGCTTGATCTATATTTTTTTAGATTACAACCAATTGAAATTTTAAAACCTTTCTTTATTTTAATGACAGTTAAAATATTAACTTATGAAAAATTAGAAAACTCTCAAATTAAATATTTTTTTAGCTTTATGCTTCTGGTTTCGATAATAATTCTACTAATTGACCAACCAGATTTAGGGCAATCTATACTATTAATTGGGACATGGGTTGCAACTGTTTTCATTTCAGGGGTAAGTTTAATTTATATATTTATTTTCTTTTTAATTTTTTTAATTTTTCTAAGTTCCGTACTATTTTTCCTGCCTGAAAAATTTGGATATATTATAAATCGATTAATTACCTTTTTTGATCCAAGTCAGGGAGATAAATTTCAATCTTCTTCTGCTTTAGACGCAATTAAATTAGGAGGATTAACTGGCCAAGGAATGGGGGAAGGTATATTGAAAGAGAGTGTTCCTGAGGCACACACAGATTATGTTATTGCTGTAATCTCCGAAGAATTTGGGTCATTAGTCTCTATAATTATATTGATAATGTTTTTATATATTTCTTTTAGAATAATTAAAAATTGTTTTAATCAAGATGATCAATTTTTAAAAATTTCTTTAAGTGGATTAGCTACTTTACTTATATTTCAAACATTTATCCATGCTGGAGTTAATACAAATTTATTACCTACTACCGGTATGACTTTGCCCTTTTTAAGTTACGGTGGGTCATCTTTAATTGGAAGTTCAATTTTAGCTGGCTTAGTTTTAAACTACACTAAAAATAAAGCTTATCTTTATGACTAAAAAAAAAATATTAATTGCAACAGGGGGTACAGGAGGGCATATTTATCCAGCTTATAGTTTGGCAAAATATTTAATGAATAAAAACTATTTCGTAGAAATCACCACAGATAATAGAGGTCTAAAATATCTTAAAGACTACAAAGAATTAAACTTAATTAACGTTAATTCATCATCTTTAAATAAAAAAAGTGTTTTAAAATTTTTATTATCATTAATTATTATTGCTTATACAACGGTTCAATCTTTCTTCTTGCTTATATTAAAAAGACCTTCAATAATTTTTGGAATGGGTGGATATTCATCATTTCCAATTTGCATGGCAGCATCAATTTTAAGGATAAAATTTATAATTTACGAAAATAACTTGATTATTGGTAAAGCAAATAAATATTTACTCCCATTCGCAAAAAAAATATTTGTTTCTTATAATGAATTAGAGGGTATTTCAGAAAAAAATAAAAAGAAGGTCTATGAAATAGGTAATATAATAAGAAAAGAGATATTAGAATTTAATAAAGATATTACAAAAAAAAATATATTAAATGAATTAAAAATTTTAGTCCTAGGAGGGAGTCAAGCTGCTAAAATTTTTGCAGAGGAACTTCCCCAAACTTTTGAAAAGCTTAAAAATTATAAATTACCAATTAAAGTTTTTCAGCAATGCCAAGAAGAACAACGTGATCAATTGATGAATTTTTATAAAAAAGCTGAAATAGATTGTGAGGTTTTTAATTTCACAGATCAAATAATTGATTATTACTCAAAAGTTAACTTGGTTATTACACGATCAGGCGCTTCTGTTTTAGGTGAACTTATAAATATGAAAATTCCATTTATTTCAATTCCATTACCTAGCTCGGCAGATAATCACCAACTTAAAAATGCTGAGTTTTATAAAAAAAAAGGTTATGGGTTTTTATTAGAGGAAAAAGATATAAAAGATAAGTTGTTTAAGATGATCAAACATATTTTTGAAGATAAAGAAATTTATGAAAATATTTTATTAAATCAAAGTAAATATTCCAATAAAGATATCTTTACAAATTTAAGTATTCAAATCGAGAATGTATTAGATGAAAAAAATTAACTTAGGCCAGAAAGATATTATCCATTTTGTAGGAATCGGCGGTATAGGAATGAGCGGACTTGCTCAAATAATGAACAATATGGGATTTAAAATTCAAGGCAGCGATCAAATCAAAAATAAGAATACATTAAGTTGTTTTAAATCTGGTATAAAAATTTTTATTGGTCATTCTTCAAGCAATATAAGAAAAGCGAATTTTTTAGTTAAATCTACCGCTATAAAAAACAATAACGTTGAACTCAAGTATGCAAGAAAAAATAAAATACCAATTTATTCAAGAGCAGAGGTTTTGGCAGACGTCGTTTCTTTAAAAAAAAATATAATAATTACTGGCTCACATGGTAAGACAACAACAACTTCCTTAGTAGCAAAGATTTTATCAGACCAAAAATTAGACCCTACTATTATTAATGGCGGAGTAATTAATTCTTTTAAAAGTAATGCAAAACTAGGAAAAGGAGATTGGGCAATATTGGAAGCCGATGAGTCTGATGGAAGTTTTTTAAAATTACCTATAAATTACTCCATTGTAACAAATATCGATTGTGAACATTTAGATTATTATAAAAACTATAAAAATTTAGAAAATTCCTTCATAGAATTTATTAATAAAACTCCAACTACTGGTAAATCTATTATTTGTGTTGACAACAATAATATTAGGAAAATTTTAAGTAAAATTAAAAATAAGAACATAATAACTTATGGAGAAAATAAAAATGCCGACTTTCAAATTAAAAAAATTAAATATAAATTCAACAATACTTTATTTGATTTAAGTTTTAGATCTAAGGAAAATAAAAAAAAAAATATTTCAAATATATCTGTTAGATTGCTGGGCAAGCACAATGTTCTAAATTCAGCTGCTGCACTAATAGTTTGTCTAAATCTTGGAATTAATTTAAATAAAGCAAAAAAATCTCTTAAAAATTTTTCAGGTGTTCAAAGAAGAATGACTAAAGTCTTTTCAAAAAATCAAAATGATTTTTATGATGATTATGCTCATCACCCAACTGAAATAAGTTCAATTTTAGATGGTGTTAATAAAGTTAATACTAAACGAAAGATTATTAGTGTATTTGAACCTCACAGGTACTCTAGAGTAATATCTCTTAAAAAAGAATTCTCTCAATGTTTTTCTAAATCCCACTTAGTTATTATGTGTCCTCTTTATGCAGCTGGAGAAAGAAAAGATATAAGATTTAATAGTATAAATTTTGCAAAGCTTATTGCTAAAAATTCTAAAACTCAAGTAATCATTGTAAAAAACGAGATAGAACTTAGTCGATATTTTAGAAAAAATTTGATTAGTAATGAAATAGTAATTGGTATGGGAGCAGGTTTAATATCAAAATGGATGGCAGGACTTAAATTCAAATTATGACTATAGATAATAATCTTATGAAAAAATTTGGAAATAATTTTAATAAAAATGTAAAACTCTCAAATTACAGCTGGTTCAATCTAGGCGGCAACGCAGAATATTTCTTTAAAGCAAAAAACAAAGTTGAACTTTTAGAATTTCTTAAAGAGGCAAAAAAAAAAGAACTTAAAACAACTATTTTGGGTGCTGGATCTAATACACTTTTCAGAGATAATGGTTTAAAAGGAGCCGCTATAAAGTTGGGAAAAGATTTTTCTTTCATAAAGCTAATTGGCAAAGATATTATTAATGTGGGCGCAGCTACACTAGATCGTAAGGTAGCAAATTTCGCTAAAGAAAACAATTTAAGTAATCTAGAGTTTCTATCATGTATTCCAGGATCTATAGGAGGAGCAGTTGCTATGAATAGCGGTTGTTATGATGATGATATATCTAAAGTTCTAATATCAATTAAAGCAATTGACAAAAAAGATTTATCAGAAATTGAAATAAAAAATCGTGATATAAATTTTTCTTACAGAGGAACAAACCTGTCTGAAAATTTGATAATTATATCGGCCAAACTTAAAGGCAAAATTAGTAATAAAAATACAATAGAAAAAAAACAAAATGATTTAATTCGTAAAAAAAAACTTTCTCAACCAAGTCAAATAAAAACATGTGGCAGCACATTTAAAAATATAAGTGAAGAAAAAAAAGCATGGATGTTAATTAAAGAAGCTGGTTGCGAAAATTATAGTGAAGGAAATGCGTCAATATCAAAAAAGCATTGTAATTTTTTTGTCAATAATGGAAATGCTAACTCTTTAGAAATCGAAAATTTGATTAAAAAAGTAAGAAAAAAAGTTTATGAAAAAACAGGTGAAAATCTAGAGTTAGAGATTAAAATTGTAGGTGAATAAAAAAAAATTTAAAAAAGTCCTAGTAGTTTTAGGTGGCACTTCAGGTGAAAGAGATGTTAGTTTACAAACTGGTAAAGCATGCATTAGAGCTCTTAAAAAAAAGGGCTATAAAGTCTCAACTTTTGATCCTAGAATTAAAAACTTTAATTTAATAGATAAAAGAAATGTAGACGTAATTTTCAATGCTTTGCATGGCAGGGATGGAGAAGATGGAGTCGCACAAAGTTATTTTGAATATTTAAAAATTCCTTACACGCATTCTGGTGTTTTGAGTTCTTTTAATGCAATGAATAAAATTCATTCTAAAAAAATTTTTATAAAGAGCAAGATTAGGACACCTAAATATTTTTCTATCAATAAATTAAAATATAAAAAAAATAAGATGAGACAAATAATTAATTATAAAAATTTAAAATTTCCAATTGTCGTAAAACCAATTAATGAGGGCTCAAGTCTGGGAGTTGTAATATGCATGAATAAAAAAAAATTATTTAAGTCTATGAATCATTTATTTAAAAAATATGATGAACTTATATTTGAAGAATATATTGGAGGACAAGAAATTCAAGTAGCAGTAATAAACGGTAGACCTCTTGGAGCGATTGAACTTATACCAAAAAGATTTTTTTACGATTATAAAGCAAAATATACAGAAGAAGCAAAAACACAACACGTTATGCCAGCAGGACTTAATAAAAATAAATATAAAGAAGTTTTAAGAATAGCAAATAAAGCACATAAGGTACTAAAATGCAGGGGTGTAACCAGATCGGATTTTAAATTTTATAATAATATTTTTTACTTACTTGAATTAAACACGCAGCCAGGTATGACAAGTTTATCCTTAGTACCAGAAATTGCAAATTATACAGGTCTATCATTTGAAAATTTAGTTGAGAAAATTTTATTAGATGCAAGCACTAATAGATGAAAAACAGATTAATAATTGGCATAATATTATTTACTTTTCTTACTACTATTAATTTTAAGCAAGAAAAAATAATTTCAAAATTTGATATAAAGGAAATAAATGTAGAAAAAAATTTTCTAATTAAAGAACAAGAAATAAAACAACTACTATCTCCTATTTATAATAAAAATTTATTATTTTTAAAAAATAAAGAAATAGAAACATTATTAATGCAAAATGATTTAATTGAAAGTTTCAATATAAAAAAAAAATATCCTAATTCTTTATTAATAAGAATTTTTGAAAAAAAACCAATTTTAATTCTTTATAATAAAACAAATAAATTTTACTTGAGTGATAAAATTGAAATAATCAAATTTAAGCCTATTCACAGATATAAAAATTTACCCTATGTATTTGGAAATAAGGAACAATTTAAGATTTTTTATAATAATTTGAAAAAAATTAATTTCCCCTTTGATTTAATTATAAAATATACTTTATACGAATCTAATAGGTGGGACCTAGAAACCAAAAATAAAAAAATAATAAAATTGCCTCGAAGAGGATATACTGAAAGTCTTAAAAATTTTTTAGATTTAAGTGTTAAAGAAAGCTATAAAAATTTCGATACGTTTGACTTTAGAATTAAAGACCAATTGATTTTAAAATAGATTATGAAAAAATCAAATCTCTATCTTTTTCTAGAAATAAATAATTTTGATTTTATTTTCTTTGTTGGAAAAAATGACAATCAAGAAAAATTTGAAATTTTATATAGATATAAGTTGCCAATAAAAGGAATTGAAAATAATAGAATTTCAGATTCAGAAATAGCTTTTAATACAATTAAAGAAAATATCTATCTAATAGAACAAAAATTTAACTATACTTTTAGAGAAATAGTTTTAATTTTAGAAAATTTTAAACCATCTTTTCTAAATATAACAGGTTTTAGAAAATTGAATGGATCTCAAATTTTAAGAGAAAATATAACCTATATTCTAAATACCTTAAAATCTTACGTTGATAAAACTGAATTAAATAAAACCATACTTCATATTTTTAATTCAAAATTTAATCTCGATAATAAAAAAATCACAAACTTACCTGTTGGATTATTTGGAGATTTTTATTCACATGAGTTATCTTTCACATTAATTAATTCTAATGATTACAAAAATATTAAAAATATTTTTGACAAATGTAATATAAGAATTAAAAAAATTTTGGTTAAAAGCTTCATCAAGGGGGCAAATATTAGTGACAATCAAAATAATATTGATACTTTCTTTTTAATAGAAATAAATGAAAAAAATTCAAAAATTTTCTTTTTTGAAAACGACTCTCTTAAATTTGAACAAAATTTTGAATTTGGAACGGAAATTATTGTAAAAGATATTTCAAAAATCACTGCATTAAATACAGAATTAGTGAGAGTGATTTTAAATAAAATTAATCTAAATGAGCAAATATTAGATGACGAATTGTTAGAAAAAGAATATTTTGAAGAAAATAATTATAGAAAGATTAAAAAAAAATTAATTTATGAAATAGCTTTAGCTCGAATAAAAGAAATAGCCGACATTATCTTGTTTAAGAATATCAATTTAAAATACTCAAATAAAATTTCGAATGATATTTTTCTGGAAGTTACAAAAAATATTAACCTCAGAGGTTTGCAAGAAATCTTCAGATCAATTTTTTCTAAAAAAAATTACTTGGAGGTAAATTTTAATAATAAATCATCAAGCGATAGCATAATAGAAACTGCAAACAAACTTGTTCATTTTGGTTGGAAAAAGGAAGCTATACCTATTACTTTGTCAAAAAAATCCAAAATAGCTAGGTTTTTTGACGCAATTTTTGGCTAAAACCTGTTTTTTTTAGAAACATTAGTTGTTTTAAATTCCAAACAACTCTCAAGTATAAAAGCTTGATATGTTCGAAGTATACCAAAAAACTTTAGCTAAAAAAGTAAGTTTTAAAGGGATAGGATTACATTCAGGGAAACTCGCCACAATAGACATATTGCCAGCCGAGGTGAATAAGGGAATAGTTTTTAAAAGAATAGATTTAAATCAAAATAATTTTATAAAAGCTAGTTATGACAATGTATCCTCTACAAGATTAAGCACAACTTTAGAAAACAATCACGGCATTAAGGTTTCTACAGTTGAACATTTATTAGCAGCTTTTTATATGGCTGGTATAGATAATGCTATAGTTGAAATCAACAACGAAGAGGTCCCTATAATGGACGGTTCTTCAAAAGAGTTTCTTGATGTTTTAGGTAAAACTCATTTAGTTAACCAATCGAAAAAGAGAAAATATTTAAAAGTTTCTAATAAAATTGAATTAATTGATGGAAAAAGAAAAATTTCCATAGAACCTAATAATTCTTCATTAGAAGTTAATTTTCAATTAAATTATGAAAACAAGATAATTGGAAATCAAAAAAACGTGGTAGATTTTCATAATGATAATTTGGATGAAGTTTCTAGCTCAAGAACTTTTTGTTTATATGAAGATGTTGAAAAAATTAAAAAATTTGGTTTAGCAAAAGGTGGATCTTTAGAAAACGCTGTAGTCGTCGACGATGAGAAAGTCTTGAACAAAGAAGGTCTTAGAAATGAGAAAGAGTTTGTTAACCATAAAATTTTAGACTTAGCTGGTGATTTTCTTTTATCTGGTCATAGAGTAATCGGTAAAGTAATTTGCTATCAAGGAGGCCATGAATTGACTAACTTGTTTTTAAGAAAAATTTTCAAAACGAAAGATGGTTTTGAACTCATTGAATTAGACAATATTAAAATTTCAAAAAAATTACATACCAAAGAATTCGAAAAAGTAGCTATTAACGCTTAGTTTCAATTTAATAATATAAATTTATCTTATAAAATAAATATTATTCTGATATTAGTTCTATAATGGTAATTCGCTTATCTTTAATTTTTTGTATGGCTTTATTTTTTTTAAGCTGCACAAAAAATGATATTCTATACGAACCTTCTAAAAAAGTTGACCCTTATAAAGTTTACAATGAGGGCTTAGAAGCTTTTATGAGAAATGATTTTTTCTTCGCAAATAAAAAATTTTCAGAAGCCGAACTTAATTTTGAAAAAACAGAGTTAGCTGCTAAATCTGCCATTATGTCTAGTTTTTCTCTTTACGGAATAAATTTTTATAATGAAGCAGAGGAAAGTTTAAAAAGATTTATAGACACGTACCCTGCTGATAGAAATGTTATTTATGCTCATTATCTTTTAGCAATTATATACTTTGAACAAATAAGTGATGAAAAAAAAGATTTAGAACCATTGCTGAAAGCTGAAGAAAAAATTAATTCTTTTATAAAAGATTATCCAGAAACAGATTATGCAATTGATTTAAGATTTAAAAAAGATCTTATTCAAAATCAATTAGCAGCAAAAGAATTATTTATTGCCAAATACTATATTTCTATACAAAAATGGGTTCCAGCAATTAATCGATTAAAATTAATTGTAAAAAAATATAGTACGACAATTTTTATAGAGGAAGCTTTACATAGATTAGTAGAAATCCATTATCATTTAGGTCTAAAACCGGAAGCTGAAAAATATATTAAAATTTTAGGATATAATTATAATTCGAGTAAATGGTATGAACAGTCTTATAAAATTTTGAATAAAGATTATGTAATAGCACGTCAAGAAAAAGTTGAACCGAAAAAAGAAAATGTAATTAAAAAAATAATTGAAAAAATCAAATAATTAAAAAATATTTTTAATGAAAAATTCCTTAGATATAACAAAAAAATTTAAAGAAAAAATTGAAAAATTAAAAGAACACAATGATCTTTATTTTAATCAAGATAACCCAAAAATCTCAGATAGCTCTTATGATAAATTAAAGAAAGAACTTATCGAATTAGAAAAAAAGTATAAATTTTTGAAAAAATTGAAACTTCTCAAAAATTTAGTCGGCTCGCCGCCTACGAACAAATTCAAAAAGATTAAACATTTAATTCCAATGTTGTCTTTAGCGAATGCATTTAACGAAAAAGATATGGAGGATTTTTTAAAAAAGATTAAAAACTTTTTAAATTATAAAAAAGAAAATATTGAACTTTTTTCAGAACCGAAAATAGATGGAATTTCTGCAACACTAGTTTATGAGAATGGTGTACTAGCAAGGGGTTTATCTAGAGGTGACGGTACAATAGGTGAAGATATTCTTGAAAATTTAAAGACAATTAAAGCAATACCTCAAAAAATTTCATCAAAAGATGTTCCAGAATTATTAGAAATACGGTGTGAAATTTTTATTAGTAAAAAAGATTTTAAAACAATAAGTAATAAATTTGCTAATCCTAGAAACGCTGCTGGAGGTTCATTAAGACAAAAAGATCCAAAAGAAACATCTAAAATTCCTCTTAAATATTTTGCATATGGTTTTGGTGCTGTAAAACCTATGATATTCAAAAAACAATCTGAATTTTTAGATAAAATAAATAAGTGGCATTTTGAAACAAATCCATTATCAAAAACTATTAGCGGTTCATCTGAAATTGAACAACATCATAAAAAAATCGATCAATTAAGGTCAGCCCTAGATTACGACATAGATGGATTAGTTTATAAAGTGAACGATATAAGTTTACAAAAAAGATTAGGGAATACATCTAACTCTCCTCGTTGGGCGATTGCTTATAAATTTTCTGCCCAAAAAGCTCTTACAAAAATTAAAGAAATTGTAATACAAGTTGGTAGAACAGGAGCGATTACACCCGTAGCAAAAGTGGAACCTGTTACTGTCGGAGGAGTAGTGGTATCAAATGCTACTTTACACAATGAAGATGAAATTGAAAGAAAAGACATTCGTATTGGTGATACAATTAAAATTCAAAGAGCCGGCGATGTTATACCGCAAGTTGTTTCAGTTGATATTTCTAAAAGGGATAAAAATTCAAAAAAATTTATTTTTCCTAAAAATTGTCTTTGTGGGGCTACAACTAAAAAAGAACTTAGCAAAAGCACAAAAAAACATGATGCAGTTAGAAGGTGCTTAAAAGGTTATGATTGTACATTTATTGCTAAAGAAAAACTCAAGCATATTGTTTCAAAAGAAGCATTTAATATTGATGGACTTGGTAAAAAAGTAATTGAACAATTTTGGGATTTAAATTTGATAAAAGAACCATCTGATATTTTTGATCTTAATTACAATGAAATTAAAAAATTGGATGGATGGGGTGAATTATCAATAGATAATCTAAAAAAAGCTATCAAAAAATCTCAAGAGATTTCTTTAGATAGATTTATTTACTCAATAGGTATTAGACACATAGGTCAAGAAAATGCAAAAATCTTATCAAGTTTTTTTACTTCGATTAAAGATTTTACTAAATTATTTGAATTGAAAAACAGGAAAAAAATTTTAGTCAATCTTGTTGATTTAGATGGAATAGGCGAGACTCAAATTCACTCTATTGATAATTTTTTTTCAAATACAACTAACATCAGAATTATTAAAAATTTAATTAGTAAACTGAATATTAAGAATCACATATTACAAAACAATGATGGAAAATTTTCTAATAAAAAATTAATGTTTACTGGCGGGTTTAAGGATATGAGTAGATCAGAGGCAAAGGCAATTGCTGAGAATAACGGAGGCAAAGTATTAGGATCTATTTCAAAAAAGCTTGATTTTTTAGTTGTCGGCGACTCCAAGCCTACTAAAAGAAAAATTGATGAAGCTAAAAAATTAAATATTGAGATAATTTTAGAAAAGGATTGGAATAAAATATTAAATAGCTGAACACGCTTTTTTAAGTTCTAAAGCTTCAGTTTTATTCATAGATTTAATTAAATTTTTAAATACAGTTTTATGATAATCATTAAGCCATTTTTTTTCATCTAAATTAAGTTTCTCTTTAATGATTAAATCTTTATCTATAGGCGCCATTGTTAAATTTTCAAAATTCATTATATTTTTATTTTCTTTTACATAAATTAGATTTTCAATTCTAATACCAAACTTATTTTTTTCATAATATCCTGGTTCATTTGATACAATCATACCCTTTTTAAAATTGACCTTATTTCTTTTTGATATTGCTTGAGGTCCTTCATGTACATTTAAAAAGTATCCAACACCATGACCTGTTCCATGAGCATAATTTAAACCAATTTGTTGAAGGTACTTTCTTGCTTTAATATCAATATCTGATCCAGAAGTTTTTTTTTTAATTTTAAAATTTGCAACAGCAATATGTCCTTTAAGCACTCGTGTAAAAATATCTTTAATTCTTTTATTTGTATTTTTTAATGAAATAGTCCGTGTAACATCTGTAGTACCAAATTCATATTGGCCGCCAGAGTCGACTAAATAAATGTCTCCTTCTTTCAATTTTCTGTCTGTTTCTCTTGTTGCTTTGTAATGAATAATTGCTCCATTAGGCCCAGTCCCTGATATTGTTGGAAAACTCAAGAATTTAAATTTTTTATTTTTTTTCCTAAATTTAAACAATTTTTGTGAAGCGCTTATTTCAGTAATATTTTCTCGATGAAAATTATTCTTAAGCCAGAATAAATATTTAGTTAAAGCAACTCCGTCGTATATATGTGCTTTTTTTATATTATCTATTTCTTTTTTACCTTTAATTGCTTTAAAAAAATAGATTGGATCGTGAAAATTAAGTATATGGTTATTTTTAATTATAATTTTTTCAAAAAAATAAGAACACGTGTCTCTATCAATTATAAATTTTTTGTCTTTTATTTGTGCTAGTTTTTTAGCGCAAGATTTAATGTCTAAAAATTTAATTTTTTTGAAATATCTTCGCAAAAATTGCGGTATTTTTTTTAAATCACAAAAAAATTTAATATTATTATTCTTATCAATTAATATGTAACTATATGGAATAGGGGCATATTTTGTATCATGCCCTCTTATATTAAGTAGCCAGGCATTATTTTCACTTGCAGTTACAAATAAAAAATCAGATTTTTTTTTTTTTAAAAAACCTACAATTTTTTTAATTTTAGATTCATATTTTTCATTTACAGATTTGTTTGGTAGTAAAAAAAATTTATTTTTTTTGCCTTTAATTTTTCTTTTCCACATTTTATCTATTAAATTGCTATTAAGTGGTTTATATATAGATCTACTTTTACCGAATAAAACTGATAAAGATTTTCTTGTAAATAATTTAGGATCAAAGCCAATTATCAATTTTTTTCTTTTTAAGATATCATGCGGCATTTTATGTGGGATAGTGATAATTTTAAATAATTTTCCACTTTGATTGTTTGCTTGCAAAGTATATCTTCCATCAACAAATAAATAATTTTTCTCTTTGAGTATTAGAGAAAATCCATAAGAACCAGAGAACCCCGAAATGAAACTCAATCTATCATGGTAGTCTGGGATATATTCACTAAAAAATTCATTATTTTTAGGAATGATATAACCGTCTATTTTTTCTCTTTTAAAAAATTTCTTAAGTTCTTTTATTTTTTCCATTTAAGCATTTTATTTTTTTTATACCGATCCCATCCAGGACTTCTATATTCATTCTCGAATTCAATTGAATTATCTTGATTAAATTCAAAATCATTATCGTCATTAAAATTTACCTCATTTTTTTCTACACTTTCGTCAGGTATTTCATTAATAAACCTTGATGGTAAAGCGTCCATCCAGTCACCATGATAAGCTCTTTTCATAGCAAATGATAAAAAGGCTTCTTTTTTAGCTCTAGTGATTCCTACATATGCAAGTCTTCTTTCTTCCTCTAAGGCAAAATCACCTTTTTCTTCCAATGACTTTTGATGAGGGAACAAGCCTTCCTCCCAACCAGGTAAAAATACCGCATCAAATTCCAAACCTTTAGCGGCATGCATCGTCATTAAATTTATTTTGGCTCCCTCCCATTCCTGATCAATTGATGTGGCTAAAGCTACATGTTCTAAAAAACTCTGTAAGGTTTCATAATCCTGCATTGCTCTAATTAATTCTTTTAAATTTTCTAATCTATTTTCGTTTTCTAAATCTTTTTTATTTTTTAAAACTGATGAGTAACCGGACTCATCTAAAACTAATTTTAATAGATCAAAATGTTTCATTTTTGATGACTCATTTCTCCATTTATGGATCATGTTTATTAGTTGGCTTAGTGTTGTTTTTATCTTAGGTTTAAAATCACCCTTTTCTATTAATTTAATAATTGAGTCTTCAAGGCAAAGCTTATTTGCTTTACCAAAAGTATAAATTTGGTTTAGTGTACTCTCCCCAACCCCTTTTTTGGGAACACCGATGACCCTTTCTAACGCTAAATCATCAAATTTTTGATTAATAATTCTTAAATAAGATACAGCGTCTTTAATTTCAGCTCTTTCATAAAACTTTATTCCTCCTAAAACACGATAACCAATTCCAACTTGAAGAAATCTTTCTTCAAATTCGCGTGTTTGATATATTGCCCTAACCAATATCGCAACATCATTAAATGAATATTTTTTTTTTATTTTTTGTTCAATTATATCACTAATGCCTTGTGCTTCATCTTTTCCAGTTCTATAACAATTAAGTTTAACTAATTCTCCTTGATCAGCTGAAGACCATAATTTTTTACTAACTCTGCTTGCATTATTTGATATTACTTTTGAAGCAGTCTCTAAAATATTTTTTGTTGAACGATAGTTTTGTTCAAGTTTAAAAACCTTGCAATTTTTGTAAATTTGATCAAATGTAAGAAAATTTTTTATTTCCGCGCCTCTCCAACTATAAATTGATTGATCATCATCACCAACACAACAAATATTTCTATTTTCATTAACAAGTAAATTTAACCACTTATTTTGTATGAAATTAGTATCTTGAAATTCATCTACTAAAATATATTTAAAATTTTTTTGATAAATTTCTCTTATATCTTTATGTTCTTCAAAAAGTTTTACACAGAATAAAATTAAATCACCAAAATCAAATGCATTAAGATC
>MDTA01222710.1_pt1 | contig 24752 bp, 26 predicted proteins | sample 811151 | NCBI WGS metagenome assembly MDTA01 (sample SAMN05326648, study PRJNA326480) | marine metagenome | isolation source: seawater | place: Indian Ocean: South | collected 2010
TAAAATCTGGGGGATATTTAGTAATTAATCAAACTGAAGCTTTGGTTGCTATAGATATAAATTCTGGAAAATTTACTAAGCAAAGAAATATTGAAGACACAGCATTTAAAACGAACCTTGAGGCAGCTGAGGAAATTAGCCGACAAATTAGAATTAGAGATCTTGCAGGCTTAATTGTAATTGATTTCATCGACATGTTGGATAGAAATCATAATATAAAGGTTGAGAGAAAAATGAGAGAATTTGCTAAAAATGATAGAGCTAGAATCCAAATTGGAAGGATAAGCAATTTTGGTTTATTGGAACTCTCCCGACAAAGATTAAGAGTTATAGAAGACTCACGAAACTCAATTAAATGTGACCACTGTAATGGTTATGGAAATACACTGTCAAAGGATTTCTTAGTTGATCAAATATTAAGAACATATTTTGAAATTTTGTCTGAAAGTCCAAAATCAAAACCATATATTATTTGTAATGAAAAAATAAATAATCTCGTAAAGACTGAAAGCACTAAACAATCTGATCTTTCCAAAAGATTTAAAACAAATATGAATACAAAAATTTTATCAGAATTGAATGATCAAGAATTTTTCATTTATAAAGAAAATGAAATTATAGTAAAAAATAGTAACAAAAGTATTCTTATAGATGATTTAAAGAACCTTCAAGATACTTCTAAAAATTTAAATCAACAAGAGTTAATTAAAAACAAAGATCAAATTCCAAAAAATGAAAAAAATAACAATCTTGATATAAAAGAATTAAAAAACAATGAAAAAGAAATGGAGAAAATTTCCAAGAGAAAAAGTTACAGAGCCAAAGCAAAAGATTTTAATTTAGATAAGAAATTATCACCAGATGATAAAAAGAAGAATAAAAGAAAAATAGCTATTCAAGGAGGAAAAATAGAAGCTTTAAAAAATAAACAAAAAGCTGAAAAAAGACAAGGTTGGTGGAATCAATAATTCGATAAAAACCACTGCATTAATTTTTTGGTTCCTTCCTCAGCGACTTCTCCATCAATGGAATAAGCCAATCTAAATGATTTTGATCCATTAATTTTGTCAAAATCTATACCAGGAGTAAGAACTACACCTGTTTCATGTAGGACTGTTTTAGTTAATTTTCTTGAATCAATATTTAAGTCACTGATATCTATATAATAATAAAAAGAACCTTTTGGTTTTTTAAATTTTATCATATCGAAACGAGATAATTCTTGGAAAATTGATTCTCTAATTATTTTATAATTTTCAACTATTGAATCTAAAACATCAATACAGTCAAAAATCTTTACCGCTGAATATTGTGCAATATTTCCTGAGGAGATAAAAAGATTCTGAGATAATCTTAAAAAATTTTGAACCAACGAAATTGGAACTATAGCCCAACCTAAACGCCAGCCGGGCATACAAAAGTATTTTGAGAAACTATTAATTACTATTGAGTTATCACCAAAATTTAAAATTGATTTAGATTTTTGATCAAATTCAATGCCATGATATATTTCATCAGCAATTAATTTGATTTTATTTTTTTCACAAAAATCATAAAGATACTTTAATTCTTCACCTTCAAATACCTGTCCATTAGGGTTATTAGGATTTGAGATTATTAATCCATCAATTTCTGAATAACCTTCGATTTTTTTTACATCTATATACCCTAGGTTTTTTTTGTCTGAAGGTATCTCGACTACATTAATATTTAAAGACTTCAGAATATTTCGATAAGCAGGATAAACTGGGTTAAATATTGCAACTTTATCCCCAACATTGAAACATGTAAGAAAAGTTAATAAGAATGCCCCTGAGGAACCAGTTGTTATAAATATTTGATTGTGGTCAATATCTAAATTATATTTTAATTTATAATAACCTGAAATTTTTATTCTCAACTCTTCAATTCCATTAGATGGTGTATATCCAGGTAAATTTGATTTTATCAGTTTTTGTATTTCTTTCTTGACTATTTCAGGTGTCATTGACTGAGGCTCCCCAAGTTCAAGGTGATAAATTTTTCTTCCTTTTTCTTGGAGTTTGTTCGCCTCTGAAAGAAGTTGCATAACATTAAATGTTTCAACATATGACCTATTTGATGGTAAATAAAAATTATTGTTATTCATTGTAAAACTTTAAAGTAATATATTATCTATATTTGATATATGAAAATATTAATAGTCTTTTTATTGTCTTGTTTTTTTTTTTACAGTTTGTCTGCAAGAAATTTGAATGTAATAAGAGATGCAGAAACTGAAAAACTTCTCAAAGATATAGCAAATGAACTCATAGAAGAAACTGACATAAATCCCGATTCCTTAAATTTTTATATCGATAATCAGAATTATATTAATGCATTTGTAATTCCTGGAAGAAAATTTTTTTTTACAACCAGATTGCTTCTTGAAAGTAAACAAATCGATGATATAGCTGGAATTATAGCACATGAAATAGGTCACATTACAGGTGGACATTTTACAGAAAAAATTAAAGCAGCTGAAAAATCTTCAATGATAAATATTCTATCATCAATTCTTGCCGCAGGTGTAATTGCTACTGGTTCTACTCAAGCTGGAACAGCTATTCTTCTTGGTGGGCAGCAATTAGGAACTTCAAATTTATTGTCATTTTCAAGAAGACAAGAATCAATCGCTGATCAAACAGCTATTAGATTAATAAAAAGTGCTGGATTTTCACTAGAAGGTTTATTAAACATATTTAAAACTTTAGAAAGGAACGAAAATTTAAAACAAATTAATCCTTATTTTTTAACTCATCCTTTATCAAGCGAAAGAAAAAAATACATAAACTTAAACCTTAAAAATCAAAAAATTAAGGAATTTTTAAATCTTGAAAAAAGTTATTCACTTGTAAAAGCTAAACTAAATGGTTTCTTTCTAAGTGAGAAACAATTAAATTTAATTTATCCAAAAATAAATGACTTACAGAGTGCATATGCTTTTTCATTAATGAATTATAAGATAGGCAAAAGTAATTTAGCAATAGAATTGATTGATAAATGTATTAACGAAGACCCTGAGAATCCATTTTTTCACGAATTAAAAGGACAAATACTTTATGAAAGTGGAAAAATTAATTTATCAATACCATCATTCAGAAAAGCAATAGAACTAGATCCCAGGGAAAAAAGTTTCAATTTATTTTTAGCTAAAGCTTTATATCATTCAAATTCAAGTAAAGGCTACAACGAATCGATTAATTTACTATGGACATACATAAAGAATGATGAATTTCCAGTTGAAGCATGGCACTATTTGGGTTTAAATTTTGGTAAAGTCAAAAAATATGATTTTTCCTCTTACGCACTAGCAGAAAAATATTTGTTAGTTAATGAAATAAAGAATGCTAAGATACACATTCAAAGAGTTAAAAAAATCTCAAAAGATAAAATATTGTTAAACAAAATCGCTGACCTTGAAAAAGAAATTAGAAAAAGAGAGAGAAAATGAAAAAAATTTTAATTATAAACGGACCTAATCTAAATTTACTCGGCACAAGAGAACCAGAGATTTATGGAAAAAAAACTCTATCAGATATAGAAAAAGAATGCCTTGAGGAGTCTAGTAAATTAAATCTTTCTGTTTCTTTTTTTCAAAGTAACTCAGAAAGTGAAATTATCGAAAAAATTCAATCTTCTAATGAATTTGAGGGTCTAATAATTAATGCTGGAGCTTTAACTCATACTTCAATTGCTATACATGATGCTTTAAAAGCCCTAAAAATTAGAAAAGTTGAGGTGCATATTTCAAATATTTTTGAAAGAGAGGATTTTAGAAAAAACTCATTTATAAGCCCAGTCGTTAATGGTATTATTGCCGGGTTTGGAACAGATGTATACCTTATAGCATTAAAATCATTCAATTTTGGTAAAAAATAAGTGACAGAAAAAATTAATAAAAAAATTCTAGATGATATCGAGCAACTTTCTAAGGCTATGGAAAAGAATGGTCTCTCAGAACTAACCTACTCTGAAGGAAAAGCAGTTTATACCCTCAAAAAAAGAGAAAATGGAGTATTTAGTGAATTTCCAGAAATTGTTGAAAAAAATAATAAAGAAATTAAAACAAAAAATTTATTAGAAAATGCTCTTAAATCCCCCTTAGTTGGAACAGCCTATTTATCTCCGGAGCCAGGTGCTAAGAAATTTGTTGAATTAGGTCAAAATGTAAAAATTGGACAAGTTTTATTGATCATTGAAGCTATGAAAACAATGAATGAAATCACTGCGGATAAAAACGGTATAGTAAAAAAAATTTTTGTAAGCAATGAAGCACCAGTTGAATTTGGTGAACCTCTAATTTTGATTGAATAATGCTAAAAAAAATTTTAGTAGCTAATAGGGGTGAAATTGCCCTAAGAATACTGAGAGCTTGTAAAGAATTAAATATTAAAACTGTTGTTGTTCATTCAACAGCTGATGAAAAAGAAATGTTTGTTAGACTTGCAGATGAAAGCGTTTGCATTGGACCTCCCCATGTTAAAAGTTCGTATCTTAATATTCCGTCGATAATATCTGCAGCAACAATTGCAAATGCAGATGGTATTCATCCAGGAATAGGAATGCTTGCCGAAAACTCTAGTTTTGCAAAGATTGTTAATGATCATGGATTTACTTTTATTGGCCCAAAACCAGAACATATAGATAAGATGGCAAATAAAATTAAAGCAAAGGCTTTAGCAAAAAAAATTGGATTGCCTGTAATACCAGGAAGTGAGAAAAATATTGAAAACTATAAAGATGCAAAATTAACTGCGAGTAGCATTGGTTACCCAATAATAATTAAGTCTACAAATGGGGGAGGCGGAAGAGGAATTAAAATTGTTGAGGAAGAAAAACATCTAAAAAGTAATTTTCTTTTAGCAAAAAAAGAAGCAGAACAATGTTTTGGCAATGATGATGTTTATATTGAGAAGTTTCTTAAAAACCCACGACATATAGAAGTACAGATTATGGGAGACATATCAGGTAAAATAATTCATATCGGCGAGAGAGAATGTTCTATTCAAAGAAGAAATCAAAAGATTATTGAAGAATGCCCCTCACCAAAGCTTGATGAAGATAAAAGACAAAAAATATGTGAATTAACCCAAAAAGCAATGGAGAAAATTAATTATACCAATGTTGGAACAGTCGAGTATTTATATAGTGACGGTGAGTTTTTCTTTATAGAAATGAACACAAGATTACAAGTAGAACATACTATAACAGAAGAAGTTTATAATGTTGATATTGTAAAAGAACAATTAAACATTGCATCAGGTGGAAAATTATCAATCAAACAGGATAAACTTCATAAAACATGTCATTCAATTGAATGCAGGATTAATGCTGAAAATCCCATAACTCTTTTTCCGTCTACTGGTCTTGTAAAAACCTATCATCCGCCTGGAGGACCAGGGATTCGAATTGATTCATCATTATATACAGGATGCAATATTTCATCATTCTACGATGGTTTGATTGCTAAAGTTATTTCAACTGGAAAGGATAGAATTGAATGTATTATGAGATTAAAGCGAGCATTAAATGAATATGTAATTGAAGGTGTGCAAACCAACATTCCTTTTCTAAAGAAAATAATTAATAAAACAGAATTCCAAAAGGCAAATTTTGATGTCAACTGGGTAAATAGTATTAAGGACTAAAGTTTTAAATGTTTTTGACACCGGGAATTATTCTTAAAGCATATAAAAAAGGTCTATTTCCTATGTCAGAATCCTATTATGATCCTTATATTTATTGGGTTGACCCAAATGAAAGGGGCATAATTAATTTACAAGATTTTCGTTTACCAAAAAGTTTAAAAAAAATATTAAAAAAAAAAAATTTACAATAAAAGTTAATAGTAGATTTAAAAGTGTTATCAATCTTTGTGCAAAAAATCAATACAGGCATAGCACTTGGATAAATAACCAAATAATTGATAATTACACAGAATTATTTCATAAAGGTATAGCAAAATCTGTAGAATGCTATGATAGAGAAAAATTGGTTGGGGGCTTATACGGAATAGTTTTAGGAAAAATATTTTGTGGTGAAAGTATGTTTAGTCTCAGAGAAAATGCAAGTAAAATTGCCATGGTATATCTTGCTGCTTTTTTAAAACAAGGAAGTTTTAATATAATTGATACACAATTTTATTCTGAACATTTAAGGCAATTTGGAACAAAGAGAATAAATAAAAATGAATACAAAAGTATTCTAAAGAAGAACTCCACAGAAAACCTTACTTTTCCTGAAAAATTAAAACATAATATATTTGAATATTTCTAAAGAGGAATTCGCTTTAAAAATATTGGATCATCTATTAAACATTCTTGTAATTTAATATCATAGATTGGATTAATAGGTGTGTTCAAGTATTGTGACGATTTAAATGTCCAACCAAAAAAATCCTCTTCATTTCTAAATGTCTCTAACTTGTGACTCATAAGTGCAATTTCATCATCCCCAGAATCATCATCTAATTTCACACATCTATAAATTATAATCCTCGCATTTTCTAATTCCAAAGTTTGTGACAATGGAATTACATACAGTGATTTTTCAGTAGTAATTTTGTTTAAAATCCTAATAATCGCTCCTTGACATTCTAATTCTTTTGAATGACTGCAGAAACAAAATGCTACAATAAAAATAAAAAGTAATTTTTGTTTTATAGATTTCAAATTATTTTTTTCCAAGAGAAAAATCTAAGTTATTGATCAAAGATGTTAATTTCTTTTTAAAATCATTTTTATCACAACCCATCAGAATAGCATCATCATAAGAGTTTTGTACTATGTTTTTAATTTCCATGTAATTCTCGTTTAAAACCTTATTTGTCTCATCACATGAAATAATTTTGTTACCTTTACCATACCATAATAAGTGATTTGATGATTTTTTCATAAAACTATTGAGTTGCCAGAAAAATTATTTTACTAACCTGATCTTCAATAGACTCATAATCTTCAACATCTTTTATCTCACCCGACTTCTCTAAATAATTATCTAAATTATCTCCTTGTGGAGTAATTGATAGGTATTTATTTCCAAGAATTCCATCACTTGCAATTTTGATATTACTTTCTCTTGGAATTTTTATTTTTGAATATATTTGAAAGTCAATCAAAGCAAAATACTCTTTATCAAGTTTCACATCGCTTACAACACCAATCTTTACACCTCTCATTTTCACATCATTTCCAATCATAATTCCTCCAGCTTTTAAAAACCTTGCTTGTAAATTATATGTGGATGTATTTGAATCCGCTGTGTTAACACTTACGAATTGTTTTAAAAACAAGATTGCAATAATTAATGTAATGAAACCTAAAATTGGTTCAAAATAGTTTTTTTTCATAATTTATTTTTTTCTCCTATTGAAATTATATTCTTAAGTAAATCTTGAATTAACATAGAATCCTCAGCAAATGAAAAAGCATCCCCATCTTTCATATATGATTCCATCCCACCTATTTCTATGACAAGAAATTTTGATCCGAACAATCCGTCTGTTTGAATTGAAACAGAAGAATCCGACGAAATCTTTAATTTCTTATCAACAGTAAGTTGTAGATTTGGATAATTATTATCCAATATAATTTTGCTAACTTCACCTACTTTGATTCCTGATAGTGTAACATCCGCCCCTACATTCACACCATCAATTTTATCAAAAGTTGCAAAGTAATTAACAAATCCATCTTTATTACTGGATTTTTCAATTAGCATTAATTCAAAAACTATTATGACTAAAAGAATACCAAGAAAAAATTTTAAAAATCTATTTTTCATCAGGTGACCATATGTCATATATGTTTTTTATTTTTTTTGGATCTTTTTTATCTTTATAATCATACTTAAATGGTGTTCCAGTTAGGTTTGGAGAATGATCTTTTATCCAACTTTGCTTTTTAGGTTCTATTTTAGGAATTTCTTCAGTCATATGGTGAATCCATGCATTCCATTCTTGAGGAACCTTACTAGCCTCAACCATCCCATTGTAAACCACAAACCTTCTCTCTCTAAAGTTATTTTTAGGTGTTAGGTTTTTTTTTTTGTAATATATATTTCCATACTGATCTTGCCCAACTTTTTTTGCAAAAATCAGACAATAAATTTTTAAAAAAATAGAATTATATGATAATCTCATTATATTAATTATAACCTAATTATTAATAACTAATAACTCAAATATGGATAATTTTAAAGAAATAAAAAAGTTTGTAGATCTTTTCGTGAAAAAACAAAAAAATAAACTTGAAAAAATGAATAAGAAAGAAAAGCTTGATTTCATTAACTACACTAATGTTTTTTTAGACGAATTTAAAAAAAATCTTGATAATAAAAAAATTAATTTCAAGAAACACAATTCAAAAAGAAATAAATTACCAGATAGAAGAAAAGGTTACACTCAAAAGGCATCTATAAATAATCATAAAGTATATCTGAGAACTGGTGAATACATGGATGGAAGCTTGGGCGAGATATTTGTTGATATGCACAAAGAGGGTGCTGCTTTTAGAAGTTTAATGAATAATTTTGCAATCTCAGTTTCAATTGGTCTTCAATACGGGGTGCCTTTGGAAGAATTCGTGGAAGCGTTCACATTTACAAAATTTGAACCAAGTGGAGAAGTTAAAGGAAATGCTGAAATAAAATTTTCAACTTCAATTCTAGATTATATTTTTAAAGAATTAGCAATTTCATATCTAGGAAGAGATGATCTTAGCAACCAGTCAACTAACCAAACTACGGAATTAATTCCGGACTATGAAAATACAATAAATGAGGATAAAAATGCAGAAACAGTTTTAAAAAAGTTTACTAGTAAAGGTTATATTAGAAAAAATATTTTTGATAGTAACCTTACCCTAATAACAAATGAAAATAATAAAGATGAAACAGAAAAAATTAAAAATATACATAATTTAGAGGGAGACCCCTGTGATAAATGTGGAAACTTTACAGTTTACAAAGAAAAAAATCTCATAAAGTGTCTTACCTGTCTTCACGAGTTTGATGAGTAATTTTCTTTCAGATAGATTAAATTCATTAAAAATAAAAAGAACTTTTACTAATAGTCCAATCGCTAATTACAAATCTTTTTTAAAATTTGAAAATTTAATTTTTATTTCTGGTCAGTTACCAGTTGTTAATGGAGAATTAAAATTCTCAGGAAAAATAGATGTTAATCTTTCAAAGAAAGATGCAATAAAATCTATTGAATTAGCAACTTCAAATTTGCTTTGGAATTTGAGCGATTTTATTAATATTACCAAAGGGATAATTAGTATAAAATGTCTTAATATAAAAGGTTATATGAATTGCTCAGAGCAATTTAAAGATCACTCATCTCTTTTCAATGTCTCCTCGAATCTTATAGTAAATGTATTAGGTAGAGAGAATGGTGAGCATAGTAGGAGCGTTATGGGTGTTAATTCACTACCAAAAAATTCACCTATTGAAATTGATGGTATCTTTGGCCTAATTTTTAAATAAAGTGAAAATAAGTACAATTTCATCAATTAATGAACTTAAAGAATTTTGCGAGAAATCTTTTCATGACAAACCACCATTTATAAATTTTGATTTTTTTATAAATCTAGAAAAAACAAAATGTACTGATCAGAAATCAGGTTGGATACCAGAACATATTGTAATAGAAAAAAAAAAATCAATTATAGCAATAATACCAAATTTCAAAAAATTTAATTCTAGTGGAGAGTATGTGTTTGACCATATATTTGCTAATGCACATCACCAATTGGGAATTAATTACTTTCCTAAATATTTATCTGCAATACCTTTCACTCCTGTATCCCGTGAAAAATTTATATACCCTAAAGAAAAGATCAATAATGAAGAATTACTGAATAATTTAACGGATTTTTTAATGAAAAAAGGAATCTCATCTTTTCATATCAACTTTATTAATAAAAAAAATTCAAATCTATTAAATACATATGGTTTTACCCAAAGGTTAGGTATTCAGTATTTTTGGTACAATCGTTTATATAAGGATTTTAATGATTACTTGTCTAAGCTTAAAAGAAATAAAAGAAAAAATATAGTAAAAGAAAGAGAATATTTGAAAAATTTGGGTATAACATTCTTAATAAAAAAAGGCAGAGAAATCAATGTAGATGACATAAATCTTTTTTACATGTGTTATTTAAATACAATTAATAAAAAATGGAGCATACCTTATTTAAATGATTCTTTTTTTACTGAACTTATTAAAACAAATCAAGTAGAAAAACTTTTGATCATTCAAGCATTCAAAAAAAATAAATTTTTGGGTTGTTCAATTCATTTTTTAGGACTGGATACTTTATATGGAAGGTATTGGGGATGTTTGGAAGAAGTTAAATTTTTACATTTTGAACTTTGTTATTATCAGGCCATTGAATTTGCAATTAAAAACGGGATTCAAAAGGTCGAAGCAGGTGCTCAAGGTGAACATAAAATCGCTAGGGGATACATCCCAGAGCTTACTTTTAGTAATCATTGGTTTAAAACTAAAAGTTTAGAGGAGCCAATAAAAGTATTTCTAAAAGAAGAGAGAAAAAAAGTAAATGAATCACTAAAATATCTCAATGAATACAACCCATTTAATGATTAACTAACTCCTTTTTATCTTTCTTAGGCACAAAGTCAATTTTGAATTTTTTATTACTTTGATCATAATCTACTTTTATAATGCCCAGGGAAATATTTCTTTGTAAAAGAATTTCTGATAGTGGTACTTTTATTTTTTCTTGAACGATTCTTGCCATTGGCCTGGCTCCATTGATTTTATCAAAACCTAGGTTAAACAATTCTTTTTTTGCATGTTGAGAAACATTAAGGATTAAATCTTTTTCAACCAAGATGGCCTCAAGTTCCATTAAAAATTTATCAACAACTTTCATGCTATTTTTCTCATTAAGCATTTTAAAATTAACTACAGCGTCCAATCTATTTCTAAATTCTGGACTAAAGAAATTATTTATAGCCTTAGTATTATCATTTTCAGATTGATTTCCAAGAAAACCTACTTTTTCTCTAACTAAATCAGAGGCACCAACATTACTTGTCATTATCAAAACAACATTTGTAAAATCAATTCCTTTTCCAAGATGATCTGTAAGTTTTCCATAGTCCATGACTTGGAGAAGAATGTTATATAGGTCCGGATGAGCTTTCTCAATTTCATCTAGCAAAACAACTGAGTGCGGGTTCTTGTCAACTGCATCAGTCAAAAGTCCTCCTTGATCATAACCTACATAACCAGGAGGTGCACCAATAAGTTTTGAAACACTGTGTCTTTCCATATATTCAGACATATCAAATCTAACAAAATTTATTCTCATGATATTAGCTAACTGTTTTGCCAATTCTGTTTTTCCAACACCGGTAGGACCTGTAAACAAAAAAGAACCTATAGTTTTTTCTTTATTTCTCAAACCTACTTTTGACATTTTAATAGCCGATGAAACCATCTTTATAGCGTTATCTTGACCAAAAATAAGTGTTTTAAGGTCTCTTTCCAGTGTTTTTAATTTATATTTTTCATTTGATTTAATTGAGTTTTCAGGGATATTCGCTATTTTTGATATTGTAAGTTGGATATCCTCAATTTTCACTGTTTTTAATTTTCTTTTTACATTTATTTTTACAGCTGCAGCTGTTTCATCCAGAATATCTATTGCTTTGTCTGGCAACTTCAAATTCAACAAATATCTTTGAGATAGTTTTACAGCCTCAGGTATACATTCCTCATCAAATTGAACATTATGAAATTTTTCATAATACTCCTTTATTCCGCTTAAAATTTTTATTGTGTCTTCATTCGATGGCTCATCAATATCAACTTTTTGAAATCGTCGACACAATGCTCTATCTTTTTCAAAATAATTTCTATATTCACTATAGGTTGTTGACCCAATACATTGGAAATTGCCTCTCGTAAGAGCAGGTTTTAAAATATTTGAAGCATCTATTGAACCTGAACTTGTTCCACCGGCTCCAATAATTGTATGTATCTCATCAATGAACAAGATATAATTATTATTTTTTTCAAAATAATTCATTAATTTTTTTAATCGTTCCTCAAAATCGCCCCTGAATCTTGTACCAGCAAGTAAATTTCCAAGATCTAATGAGAAAATTACCGAATTTTTTAAGATTTCAGGTACTTCATTTTTTATAATTTTGGAGGCTAGCCCCTCTGCTAAAGCAGTTTTACCAACACCAGGATCGCCAACAAAAATAGGATTATTTTTATTCCTCCTGGAAAGTATATGAATAGTTCTTTCAATTTCATCTTTTCTTCCTATTATGGGATCAATTTTGGAAGATATAGCTTTCTGATTTAAATTAACACAGTACTGGCTGACAAAATCAATTTCTTTTACATTTGAATCCGTTTCAATGTCTTCATCCACTTGTTTTTCAAAAACATCATCATTATTTTTTCCTATACCATGTGACAAATAATCAACCACATCAAGCCTAGAAAGGTTCTGTTTCTGAAGAAAATAAACAGCATGCGATTCTCTTTCACTAAATATTGCCACTAGAACATTTGCTGCATTAGTTTGGTCTTTTCCAGATGATTGTACATGTATCACAGCTCTCTGAATTACTCTTTGAAAACCAAGTGTTGGCTTTACCTCTTCATTTAATTCACTAATTAGATCATTTAGATTTTTTGTTAAAAAATTTTCAAGCTCTTTTTTTAATGAAACAACATCAACCTCACATGCCTCTAAAATATTTTTAACATCTTTATCATCAACCATTGAATATAATAAATGTTCTAAAGTCATGTATTGGTGACTTAATGATTGTGCATGATTTTGCGCTCTTTGAAGTGTTTTTTCTAATTCGTCTGATATCATTATTCAGGCTCCATTATACATTTGAGTGGGTGCTGATCATTTTTTGCCATTTTCAAAACTTTAAAAACTTTTGTCTCTGCAATTTCCTTAGTAAAAATTCCACAAATTCCTGAACCCTTTTTATGAACCATTAACATTATATTTACTGCTTCAGACTCGGATTTATTAAAAATTTTCCTTAAAAGTATAACTACATATTCCATAGGCGTATAATCATCGTTAAGCAAAATAACTTTGTAAAGCTTTGGTTTTTTTTCTTTAACTTTTGGTTCAGTTAAAAGTTGTTGTGAGGAAATTTTTAATTCGTCGGCCATTTAATACTAATATTGTGCTACTGTTATAAATTAGATAATTGATAATAAATTTTCAAGAGAATATTTTACTTGATAGCGAGGGCATTGTTTTTAAAAGTTCTTTTTTTATTGACTCTTTCTGAAAATCAAGACCTTTTTGACTTAGTGATTCGCATCTAACAACCAAGGCAGGTTGAGTATTAGATGCTCTAAGCAACCACCAACCATTGTTTTCACTGACTCTTATACCATCAATATCAACTATTTTTTTTTTATATCGATCTAAATTTTTAATCACATTATTTATAACATCAAATTTTATTTCATCACTGCAATCAATTCTTATCTCGGGAGTATTAAAAACTTTAGGAATTTTATCAACAATTTTGGATAGTTTTTGGTCATTATTATCCAAAATTTCTAAAAACTTTATTGAAGCATAAAGTGCGTCATCAAATCCAAAGTAATTAAATGCAAAGAAAATATGTCCACTCATTTCCCCAGCTAAATCTGCTTTATACTTTTTCATATCGTTTTTAACATGACTATGCCCTGTTTTTGACATTATTACATCTCCACCAAGTCTCTCAATTTCATCAAAAAAAACTTGACTACATTTCACATCACCTATGATTAAAGGTTTTTTTTTTTTTTAGTAAATCTTGGGCTAAAAGTAGCAGAATTTTGTCTCCAGGAATTATCCTACCTAAATCGTCAACAACTCCCAATCTGTCACCATCTCCATCAAAAGCAAACCCAACATCTAGATTTTTTTCTAAAATTTCTTTTTTGCAAAAATTTAGGTTTTCTGGATCAGATGGATCAGGGTGATGGTTTGGGAAGTCTCCATCAATTGTATCAAATAAAACTTCTTGTTTTCCTGAAATTTTTGATGAAATATTTTTCATAATTTTACCTGCTGCTCCATTTCCAGCATCCCAAACTATATTTATTTTTTTTTTCTGCTTAAAACCTTTGAATAATCTTTTTATATAATCCTCTGATATATTAATTTTTTTTAGTTTTCCCTTAACTCTATTAATTGAAAACTTTCTAGCATTTTTTTCAATTCTTTTTAAATCATCGCCAAAAAAAGGAGAGTTATTTTTGACTATTTTGAATCCATTATGATCTTTTGGGTTATGCGATCCGGTAACCATTATTCCACCATCTGCTTTTAATTCATAACAAGAAAAGTATAATAAAGGTGTTGGACCCAAACCAATCTCATTTACATTTATTCCAGCCTCTAGTAGCCCGTATATCAAATTATCCTTGAGATCAAATGATGATTTTCGTCCATCATAAGCAACATTAACTGTTGAACCTTCATCCATTTCCAAACCAAAAACATTACCAATAATTTTTGCATCATCAAGAAAAAGTGTTTTCTTATATACCCCTCTTATATCATAAGATCTAATTATTGTTTCATCGAAAACATGGGAGATAGTTTTTTTCAAATTGGTCTTCCTATTGAATCATAATCGAATCCAAGTTCTTGAAGTTCTTTAGGATTATAAATGTTTCTTAAATCTATAATTATTGGATGATTAAGTATTTTTTTTAATTTAACCAGGTCCAAAGCTCTAAACTGGTTCCACTCCGTGAGAATAACCAAAGCATCAGACTTTTCACAAGCCTCATAGGAGTCATTGCACCATTTTATATAATTTGAATATTTCTTAAAATATGTTTTGGCTTCCTTCATGCCCTCAGGGTCGTAAAGTTTAAGTTTACAATTATTTTTTATTAACGATGGAACTAAATTAAGACTCGGGCTATCTCTCATATCATCTGTGTTAGGTTTAAAAGTCAAGCCTAATATTGATATAACTTTATTCTTTTTCTTTAATTTCGAGAGCATTTTTAGAACTCTTTTATAAATCATTTTTTTTCTATTCAGATTACTTTGGACCACATGCTCTACTAACTTCAGTGGACTATTTTTATCTTGAGCAGTTTTAACTAAAGCTAGAGTATCTTTCGGAAAACATGATCCTCCATAACCTGGGCCAGGATGAAGAAACTTTTTACCAATTCTTCCATCTAGACCAATACCAATTGATACATCACTTACATTGGCTCCAACTTTTTCACACAAATCTGATATTTCATTTATAAAAGTAATTTTTGTTGCTAGGAAGGAATTAGCTGCATATTTTATAAGCTCAGCTGTTTCTCTTTTTGTGAATATAATTGGCGTCTCAAGCAAATATAATGGCCTATAAAGTTCTCCTAGTAGATTCTTAGCTTTGTCACTATCACAACCAATAACCACTCTATCAGGTCTCATAAAATCATTAATTGCCGATCCTTCTCTGAGAAATTCTGGGTTAGAAGCAACATCGAATTTAAGTTTTGGGTTGATCTTTTTAATAATTTCGTAAACTTTCTTTCCTGTCCCTATTGGCACAGTTGATTTGTTAACAATTACTGCATATTTTTTGAGTCTTTTCCCTATTTCTTTTGCTGCAGAGAAAACATATGATAAATCAGCATGACCATCTCCTCTTCTGGATGGGGTGCCAACAGCAATAAAGATTATATCAGCCTCTTTTAAGGATTTTTCCAAATCTGTATCGAAATAAAGTCTTTTTTCACTAATATTTTTTTTTACTAATTCATCTAAACCTGGTTCAAAAATAGGAATAATTCCTTTTTTCAGTTTTCCAATTTTTTCTTTATCTTTATCAACACAAGTTACAGTTACGCCAAATTCAGCAAAACATGTTCCTGAAACCAAACCTACATAGCCTGTACCAATTATTGTGATTTTCATAACTTCTTCATCAACAATCTTAAATTAGATTTAATTTCTGGATCATTCAATCCAAAGTTCAAATTAGCTTCGATAAACCCAAGCTTACTTCCACAATCAAACCTCCTACCCTCAAATTCAGTTCCAAAAAGACCTGGTTGTTCAATTAATGAATTCAAAGCATCTGTTAATTGAATTTCGTTTCCAAAACCTTTTTTTTTAAGGCTAAGAGTTTTAAAAATTTTTTCACTTAATACATAACGACCTACAACACTAAGATTTGAGGGTGCCTCATCAATCTTAGGTTTTTCAACTAAATCAGAAATAGAATAGAAATTTGGATATTTTTTTTTAATGTTGATTACCCCGTATTTAGAAACATCTTTTTTTGGAACTTTTTCTAGACCTACTACTGAACTATAATTTGTTTCATTAAAAACATTTATTAACTGTTTAATAGCTGGAGTTTTTGATAGAATAACATCATCTGGAAGAATAACTGCAAAATTTTCATGTTTTTTTATTAATTTGCGAGCACACCATACAGCATGACCCAACCCTTTTGGTTCATCTTGGATAACAATAGAAAAATACCCAAGCTTATTTTGCTCTTGAATTAATTTTAATTTATCTAGTTTTTTTTTTTTTTTCAAAGATAGTTCCAAGAGTTCAGATTTATCAAAATGTTCTAGTATAGTATTTTTATTTGATGAGGTTACGAATATCATTTCTTCTATTCCTGATTTAGAGGCTTCTAAAACTGCCCATTCAAGAACTGGTCTATCCAGTATGGTTAGCATTTCTTTTGGAATTGATTTTGTTGCCGGTAGAAATCTTGTTCCCAAGCCTGCAATAGGAAAAATAGCTTTTTTAATTAAACTTTTCATAAATGGATAAAATTAACTTAAAAAAAAAAAATCTCAACCTAAAAGAATATCTCTGGCCTCATTCAATTTTTTTGTTATCCAATCTGACCCTCCAAGATCAGGGTGGTTTTTTTTCATCATTTTTTGATAACTTGCTATTATTTCCTCTTTTGTTGCACCTTCTTGTAGTCCTAATATTTCAAGTGCATCTTTCCTTGTAAGAATTTGATTTCTTTTATTTGCCGATTTGTGTTTAAAAAAAACATTTGCTAAAAAGTTAATAAAGCCGCTCCATCTGTATAAAATAAGAAAAATAGCAGGAATAGCAGAAATTACAGCAGGAAAAAATCTCATAAAATATAAAATTAATAGTAAAAGAATAACTAAAATTATGAATTTAAGATACTTCTTAAATTTTTTTTGGGGCAGATGGATAAACTCCAAGAATATTTGAAGTAAAATAGCTGTTAAAATTATTCCACCAACAATATAATAAATCATTTTTAAATCCTATTATGAAGAAATATAAACTTTTATATTTTGTAAGTGAAGATGAATATTTTCTTACTCATAAAGTTGATCAAGCAAAATCAGCATTAAAACTCTTTAATGTTATGATTGTAAGTAATTTTGGAAAATATGAAAAAAAAATTAAAGATTTAGGTTTTCAAACCTCAAATCTTAATTTTAATAGAAAATCAATAAATCCTTTATCAAATTTTTTTATATTTATTAATTTTTTATTTATTATTTATAAATTTAAACCCAATATCATTCAATGCATCGCACTTAAGCCAATATTATACACAACTCTAGCTAATTTTTTCTTAAAAAAAAATGTAAAAATTATCAGCTGTGTTGTTGGACTTGGTTATCTATTTATAAACAAAAAAATTTTAACAAAGTTCATAAAGAAATTATATTTTTTGTTAATTAATTTATTTTTAAAAAATAATACATATTTTGTTTTTCAGAATAAAGATGACCTAGCTCTATTAAAAAAGCTAGGAGTATTAAATAAAACTCAATCAAAAATAATCAGAGGATCTGGGGTCCAAACAAAGTTTTTTAGAAAAAGTAGCAAGAAAAAAAAATATGATTTAATTTTTCACTCAAGAATTCTCAAAGATAAGGGAGTATATGAACTTTTAGATGCATTAAAAATTTTAAGAAACAAAGGAATTACTCTAAATGTCTTAATACTTGGATCACCTGACCCAAAAAATAGATCATCCATCAAAAGATCAAAGCTTGCAGAATGGGAAAAAGAAAAATTAATCATTTGGAGAGAGAAAAAGAAAAATGTTATTCCTTTTTTACAAGCTTCAAAAATATCCGTTCTTCCATCATATCGTGAGGGTTTTCCTAAAAGTCTTCTTGAATCTGCTAGTTGCGGATTGGCAATTATCGCTTCTGATGTCCCAGGATGTAGAGAAATATGTATTAATCATTACAACGGTTTGCTGGTAAAATCTAAAGATTCAAAATCTCTTTCTGATGCTATCGAGGAGCTTATTCTAAATCCATCCTTAACAAAAAAATATGGAAGGAATGGAAGGCTTCTGGTTGAAAAAAATTTTTCAACCAAAAAAATTTCTGATGATTTCATAAAACTTTATAGAGATTTATTAAAATAATCCTCTAATATTTCCATCTTTGCCTACATGCACTTCATATGCAGCAGGATTTTTTGGTAGACCTGGCATAGTCATTATATCCCCAGCAATTGCAACAATAAATTCTGCACCTGCTGATAACCTAATTTCTCTTATATGCATTGAGTGACCTTCCGGAGCACATTTTTTTGTTGCGTCAGTACTAAAACTATATTGAGTTTTTGCCATACAAACTGGAAAGTTGTCAAACCCTTGATCAGAGATTTCATTTAATTTCTTTTTGGCTTGTGGTGAAAAAGTAACTTCAGATGATCTGTAGATCTCTTTCGAAATTTTTTTTATTTTATCTTCTGGACTATCTTTGTCGTCATAAATAAATTTTAAATTTTCTTTGTTATTATCTATAACATCTATAACTGTTTCTGCTAATTTTGAAGCTCCCTTTCCACCATGTGCCCAATGTTCAGCCAAGACAGCATTAACGCCAGAATTTTTACATACCTCTTGAACTTTTGAAATCTCATTATCTGAGTCAGTAGGAAACCTATTAATTGCTACTACTGTAGGAAGGTTAAATTTAGCTAAATTTTCGAGATGTCTCAATAAATTTGGTAAACCGGCTTCGAGTGCTTTAATATTTTCCTCTCCAAGTTTTTTAGAGTCAGCATCACCATGAAGTTTAAGTGCCCTGACAGTCGCAACAACTACTGCACATTTTGGAGATAGACTAGATTTCCTACATTTTATATTTAAGAATTTTTCTGCTCCGAGGTCAGCGCCGAAACCTGCCTCTGTGACCACATAGTCTGCAAGTTTTAAAGCGGTTTTAGTTGCAATTACAGTATTACAGCCATGTGCAATATTTGCAAACGGACCACCATGAATGAAAGCTGGATTATTTTCAAGTGTCTGAACTAAATTTGGTTGAAGAGCATCTTTAAGTAAAACTGACATTGCTCCATCGGCTTTGATATCTTTGCATGTGACTGCTTCTAAATCTCTTGTAAAGCCAACAATTATTTTACCAAGTCTTTCTGTTAAATCATCAAAATCTTTTGACAAACATAATATTGCCATAACTTCTGATGCGACAGTAATATCAAAACCATCCTCTCTAGAAAAACCATTGGCAATCCCACCCAGAGAATTTGCAATTGATCTCAGGGCTCTGTCATTCATATCAACAACTCTTCTCCAGGTAATTCTTCTGGAGTCTAACTTTGGTTCTAAATTCCAGTAAATGTGATTATCAATCATTGCTGAAAGCAACATATGTGCTGAAGTTATGGCATGAAAATCTCCTGTAAAGTGAAGATTAATATCTTCCATTGGTACAACCTGAGCATACCCTCCACCGGCAGCACCACCTTTCATTCCAAAACAAGGTCCTAAACTAGGTTCTCTAAGTGCAACCATAGCTTTTTTACCAATATAATTAAGCCCATCTGTCAAACCAACTGAGGTTGTTGTTTTCCCTTCACCTGCGGTTGTTGGAGTCATTGCAGTTACAAGAATTAACTTTCCATCAGATTTCTGCTCAATTTCTTTTAAATAATTTTCGTTTATTTTTGATTTATAATGACCATAAGGTATTAAATTTTCCTCACCTATAGACAATCTTTCTTTGGCCAAATCAGAAATTCTTATCTTCTTGGCCTCTCTTGCTATTTCCAAGTCTGTTTTATAATCACTCATAATGAGTACATTAAATCATTTATACTTCTGGATCTACATTTTTTTACATAGTGTAAAAAAAATACTAAAAGAAACTTATTTTATTAAATTTAATTCTTTTTCATAATTCTTCCATACATCCATAGAAGTTTTGAACAAGGGTTCTCTAACTTGTACGAGACTTGCTGTTTGAACAACGCGCTTATTTCTATGGAAATTATAACAACCATCTTCGGTTGGAAGCCCAATATAATTAAACAACCCATCTACCCCCTTATTTAAATCAGAAACTAATTCTTCATATTTTATTTTATAATAATCGATTTTTTCTTTATCCCAGAATTCCATAATTTCAATATATAAATTCTCAAAGAACCTTAGTTCCTCTAAATCATATGAGAAATCAATTCTAGAAGGAAAAAAGTTTCTGTAAATTGAGTATAGGTTATCCATTCTATTTCTCTCACATAATATTATCTTTGATTTTTCAAAGAATATAGGAATTAAACCAATGAAAAAGAAGTTTAAAGGATTTTTATCGGTAAAAAAATTAAAGCTCTTATCAACAATACCTGTTTTTGAAAAATAATTTCTTTTGACTAAATCAATTCTCTTGGTACCTATTTTTTGATTAAAAAGATCTGATAGTTCCTCCTCTAAAAAAACCAACTCTCCACAACCGAATATTTTAGAATGTGAGGAAATAATTTGTTCGACTAGTGAAGTTGACGATCTGGGCATGCCTAGAACAAAAATAGGACATATTTCTTGCTCATTTAGAGAATTTGATTCTTTATAATTTTTGATTGAATTATAAATATTCTTAACATTTTGAAATTTTTCAACAAGCTCATTTTGATTATATTTAATTAATTTTCTATATAATGAATTATATTTTTTTAAATATATAAAACTTTTTTTATATTTCTGCTTTTGTTCTAAAAATCCAGATAATGCAAGACCCAAATGAATTGAATTAATTTCTTCATTTTTTGTACTGGATAAATATTTTTCTAGTTCATTAACAACATCCTCTTTAATTTTGAATTTCAATAAACTCAACAACCTATATGCAGGCCCAAAAAATGGCTTTAATTGAATTGCCCTATTTAGAATCTCGATTGATTCTTTTTTTTCACCCATTTCAAGTTTTATAACAGCGAAGATTAATAATAAATTAGGATTTTCTCCATCAAGTTTGATTGCTTCTCCACAGTACTTTAGTGCTTCATTATGATCTCGAATATCTCTTAAAATTCCACTTAAGAGAATTAATATATTTATATTTTCAATTCGTTCATGAAATTCTTTTAGTACTTTTATTGCTTCTGCTGTCCTATTATTTTCTCTCAAAAAATTTGCAAAGTTTATATATATTAAAGCGTTTTGATTATCTAAATTTAATGCTTTTTGGAAAGAATTATAGGATTTTTCCGCTTGATTTAGTTTTGCATAACAAATTGCCAGGTAATTGAAACTAAGTGGATGAGGATAAAACTTTACAAGTCTTTTAAGAAAATTTAAAGCTTTTAAATAATCCTGCATTTCAAGGAGAGCAAGTGAAGAAATTTTCAAAACATCTTCTTTTTCTGTACCTTTGAAATATGTATTAACTACGCTTAATAAATCTTTGTATTTTTGTTTTTTATAGAGTGCATCTATATAAATCAGTTTTATATTATCCTCTGAGGGAAAATCTTTTATTAATCTTTTAAAAAGTATAAGTGCCTTGTTGTAATTTTCTTTTTCAATCAGATTTACGATTTTCTTTAATTTATTTTGATACATAACCAAATTTTAATAATTAAAATTTTTTTTACTTCAAGAACTCTTGAATATGAAAAAGTTAAAAAAAATCTTATTAACGATTTTTTATTTTATTAATAATGAATTCTAATATCAATTAATGTTATTGTAGTAAATTATAATATTTTTATTTTTTTTAATTTATGATATTTGAAAAAAAAATAGCATTTAAATCTGCAACAATCCTATTAGAAAAAAAATGTGTGGACTTTAGTTTAAAAAAAAAATTCAAATTAACCTCTGGAAAAGAAAGCCCTGTTTATTGTGATTGCAGAAGAATAATTTCTTTCCCAAAAGAACGAAATGAATTAATCAATTTTGGGTTAAAAAAGATATCAAGTTTGAAATCACTTAAATCAATAAACAATATTGCTGGTGGAGAGTCTGCAGGCATTCCATTTGCATCATTTTTTTCTTCAAAAATGAAGCTCCCATTATGTTACATTAGAAAAGAAAAAAAAAAATTTGGGAAGACTTCGCAAATTGAAGGCATTATGAATTCAAAAGATAAAGTTTTACTAGTAGAGGATTTAATGACTGATGGTGGCAGTAAATTTAAATTTATTGAGGCAATAAAAAAAACAGGTGCTTCAGTAAAAGCAATTTTTGTAATTTTTAATTATGGCATAAATCAAGACTATTTAGAAGTTAATGGTAAAAAGATTAAATTGATATCACTCACATCTTGGAATTATATTATTTCAGTTGGTTTAAAAAGGAAAATTATTAATAAAAATGATAGTATCATCATCATAAATTTCTTAAAAAAACTGGGCGTTAAAAATTTGAAATCTTTCCCTTAAATGGTGTGCTTTTTATCGCTCTTTTTGTTTTCTCAATTGCCCCCGATAAAAAACTTTTTCGCCCACCTATAACTGCCATTTTCATAGCTTCAGCCATGTTAACTGGATCCAAGGACCTTGCAACAGAGGAGTTTAATAAAACTGCATCGAAACCCAATTCCATAATTTTACACGCGTCACTTGGCAAACCAATTCCCGCATCAACAAAAATTAAACCTGAACACATTTCTCTTATTATCTCTAAATTATGTTCGTTTCTAATGCCAAGTCCTGAGCCTATTGGTGCAATAAGAGGCATAACAACTTCACAACCTATCTCCTCAAGTCTTTTGCAAAGAATTGGGTCATCTGAACAATATGCGAATATCTTAAATTTTCTTTTTAGCAATTCATCACAAGTAGAGAAAAGTTCAATAGGATCTGGAAGTAACATTTCATCTTCACCAATTAACTCAAGCTTTATCCAATTGGTTTCAAGTGATTCTCTGGAAAGTTCTGCCGTCAGAATAGCTTCTTTTTTTGTGAAACATCCTGCTGTATTTGGAAGAAATGTGTATTTTTTATCAATCTGGTCAAAAAAATGATCTTTTTTTGTTACATTTAACCTTCTCATTGAAATTGTGACTATTTCTGTGTTAGATATTTTCAAAGATTTATTGAGCACATTAACATTTGGATATAATGCCGTCCCCATTATTAGCCTAGAATTAAAATTTTTTCCATCGATTGTTAATTTGTCATTTTTCATTTAATTCTTATCCTCCATTAAATGGGTATACTATCTCTATTCTATCGCCAAAATTAATTATTGTAGTACTCCATTCTGATTTTTGAACCAGTTCATCATTCACAGCAACAGCAATATTTTTTTTTACACTTTTTCTCAAAAAATTATTAATTATTAAATCAAGTCTTGAACGAGACTTATCAAAAATAAAATTTTTACCATTTATTGTGAACTCTTTTTTATTTGTCATACCTAAAAATAAACTAAAAAAATTATAAATTAAATCTATCAGGTGAAAAAAAGTCGTAATTTTTTTTTATTTCTGATCCACACACATAATTATATACTATTTCTGCAGTTACAGGTGCCAAAAGAATACCATGTCTGAAATGACCAAATGCGCAAATTATATTTTTATTATTTTTGAGATTTCCAATTATTGGACTACCATCAATTACTCCTGAACGAAGACCAGAAAAAATATCCTGAAATTTTAACTTCTCTATTTCAGGCAAATGCTCCCAGAGTGATTTTGTTATATAATGTATCTCATCCAAAGTAACAGAATTATCAAAACCCTTTTCATCTTCGGTAGCACCAACTGCAAGAAAATTAGAATCTCTAGGAGCCAAATATATGTTTCTAAACCAAATATTATTGGAAAATAATTTTTTATTAGTTTTAAAAAGCATCGAAATACCTTTTATTGGTCTTGTAGGAAAGGTAATGCCAATTGATTTCTCGAGTAATTTAGAACTCCAAACACCGCATGCTATTACTATTTTCTCTGCCTCATAGTAAGAGTCCTGTATTCTTAATTTACCCTTTGAAAATGAAAAGTTTTCTATTTTATTAAATTTTTCAACCTCTCCACCCATTTTTTTAATCTGCTCAAATAAATATTTAATTAGAGGTAATGGCTCAACTTGATTATGCTTTTCACACAATAAAGAACAATAGATATTTGAATTTAAGTTAGGCTCAATTTCTAAAGTGGTTTTAGAATCTAATAATTGAGTTTCAAAGCCGAGTTGTTTAAAGAATCTTCTCTTGAAAATTATACGCTCTTCATCATCTTTGTTGTTTGCAACAAGTAATGAAGCGTTTTTCTTCAATTTAGTTTGTGTTATAAATTCTTTTTTTTTTAGAAATTTATCCCAGATTTCCTTAGAATCTAACATCAAATCAAACAACTCTCTCTCATAGGGTTTTGCTTCAATCAAGGGAGCCAGCATCCCGACAGATGCATTGGTTGCTTTACCTTTAACTTCAAATATATCAATAAGTTTTACCTTTTTTCCATTTTTCAATAA
>MDTA01044108.1_pt1 | contig 24745 bp, 22 predicted proteins | sample 811151 | NCBI WGS metagenome assembly MDTA01 (sample SAMN05326648, study PRJNA326480) | marine metagenome | isolation source: seawater | place: Indian Ocean: South | collected 2010
AATATTATATTTTTTGTTACCAGGATCCTCTCTTTCAGGAGAAAATCCTAAGAAGAAATTTTTACCAAGTACAAATTTCTTTTTTTTAATTATGGGTAACAAAAAATATAATATTTCAAATATTATTAAACTAACTTCTGGCCATACTTCAGAATGTCTAAAAAAGATTGATGAATTGTATAATTCAATAAATATAAAAACAAAAACTGTTTCTTCTATCAGAACTGCGGAAATGACAAAACTTTATGAGAATATATTCAGGTCTGTAAATATTGGTATGGTTAATGAGATGAAATTGATATGTGATAAAATGAAACTTGATATATATGAGATTATTGAAGCAGCTAAAACAAAACCTTTTGGATTCAATGCTTTTTATCCAGGACCAGGGCTAGGGGGCCATTGTATACCCATTGACCCATACTTATTGACATGGAAAGCAAAACAATATGATTTGAATACAAAATTTATTGAATTATCTGCAGATATTAACAATTCAATGCCTAATTTTGTTTTGGATAAAATTAATAAAGGCTTAAATTTAATTGGTAAAAACTTTTCAAATTCAAAAATTCTAATTATAGGAGTAGCATATAAGAAGAATATAAATGACATAAGAGAGTCTCCTGCACTAAAAATTATTCAAAAATTAATACAAAATCAATCAAATATTATTTACCATGACAAATTTATTCCAAATTTTGAAATTAAAATAAAAAATAAAAAAACTTTAAAATTCAGATCTTCAAAATTATCTTTGAAAAATTTAAAATCAATCGATTTAGTTTGCGTTGTAACAGATCATGATTATATAGATTATAATTTATTAAAAAATAATGTAAAAATAATTGTAGATTGTAGAGACAAATACAGAAAAAGTAAATTTATTTTAAAAGCTTGATGAATATTTTAATAACAGGTGTAGCAGGTTTCATAGGTTTTCACACAGCCTTGAAGTTACTGAATAAGAAAAATAATGTTTATGGAATTGACTCGTTAAATAATTACTATGATGTAAAAATTAAAAAATTAAGACTCAACTTGTTAAAAAAAAAATTTAGTAAAACAAAAAAATTTGGTTTTTACAAAAATAATTTAAAAAATGAAAAATTCTTAGTCAATATTATAAAAAAAAAAAAAATTAAAATAGTTATCCACCTAGCTGCACAAGCGGGGGTTAGACATTCTTTAAAAAAGCCAATTGATTATGTTACAAATAATATTGTTGCAACTACAAATTTGCTAGAGGCTTGCAGAAAATCAAAAAACATCAAGCATTTCTTATTAGCAAGCACTAGCAGCGTTTATGCTTCTAGCATAAAAACTCCATTTAATGAAAAGGACCCTGCAGATTTTCCACTACAGTTTTATGCAGCAACCAAAAGAGCGACAGAGTTGATGGCACATAGTTATAGTCATCTATACGGTATTCCATTTACGATTTTAAGATTTTTTACAGTATATGGACCCTTTGGCAGACCAGATATGGCATTATATAAATTTACACAAAATATTTTGAAAAATAAAGAGATTGAGGTTTTTAACAATGGAAATCATACCAGAGATTTTACGTATGTTGATGATATTGCAATTTCAATACAAAAATTAATTAAAAAAATACCAAAAACCAATGATACTTTTGGCCTTTCGAAAAAAATTTCTCATTATAGTAATGCAAAAATTAATATAATTAATATTGGAAATGGAAAGCAGGAAACATTAGAAAAGTACATATCTTTGATTGAAAAAACATTAAACAAAAAAGCAAAAAAAAATTATCTACCTTTTCAGATCGGTGACGCACTAAATACATCTAGCAATATCAAAAGATTAAAAAAAACAATTAAATTTTCACCTAAGGTAAATATAGACAAGGGAATAAAAAATTTTATAAGATGGTTTAAGAGTTACTATAAGATTTAATGAGGAAAAAACTTGTTATAGTCGCTTCTACAGCAAATTCCCTAATAAATTTTAGATATGATTTAATAAAATTTCTCAAAAAAGACTATGATATCCAAGCATTATCAAAAGATTTTGATCCACAAATTAAAAATAAACTTAACAAAATTGGAGTTTTTTACAAGTCATATGGATATAATAAAACAGGTTTCTTTTCAGAAATTATTTCCATACTAAACTTATTTTCAATTTTAAACTTTAAACAGGATTTTAAATTAATTTCTTATACTCTAAGAGCCAATATATTCTCTGGACTTATATCTATTTTTTACAAAAATTTAAATCATTATCCTATGATAACTGGTTTAGGGAATATATTTCTAACAAAAAATGACTCTATTTTTAATTATATTTTTTTTTTATTTATAAAAATTTGTATTAAAACTACATTAAAAAAATGCAAAATAATTATCTTTCAAAACGTTTCGGATAAGAAATATTTTAACAAAAATATAATAAAAAAAAAATCAGCTTTGATTCCTGGATCGGGTGTTAATCTAAAAAGTTTTAGATCTTATAAATTTCCAAAAATGATAAATTTTGTAATGGTGTCTAGAATTATAAAAAATAAAGGTATTGAGGATTATTATGATGTAGGAAACTATCTTTTAAAAAAACATAAGAATATTAAATTTATATTTGTTGGCAAAAAAAATGATCACTATTCTTTAAATAATAAAGAATTATTTTCGAATAAAAAAAATAAAATATTATTTTTAAAATGGGTCAAAGATATCAGAAAAATTTTTAAAGAAACTAGTGTTTATGTATTATTATCAAAAAGAGAAGGTATGTCTAGATCCATACTAGAGGCTATGTGCTGCGGCAGACCAATAATAACTACAAATGTACCTGGTTGTAGAGAAACTGTAAAAAATAATTATAATGGTTTTAAGATTAAATTTAATGATAAAAAATCTTTGGAAAAAGTAATTGAAAGATTTATAAATAACCCAAATTTGATCAAAAAATTTGGAAGAAATTCTAGAAAGTTTGTTAAAAGATTTGATGTTGAAATTGTTAATTCAAAAATTAAAAAAATTTTAAGCTTAAAGTAAATTAATGTGTGGATTTATAGGAATATTTAAAAAAAACGGAATAAGTGAAAAAGATAAATTTAAAATAAAAGAAATTTCAAATTTATTAAATCATAGAGGTCCTGATCAAAACGGTGAATGGCAAAGTGAAAAAAAAGATATTTTTCTCTCACATAAAAGATTGTCAATAAACGATTTATCTGAAGAAGGAGCTCAGCCGATGATTTCTAAATGTAGCCGCTATGTTTTAGTTTATAATGGAGAAATATATAATTTTAAAGATTTAAAAAAATTGTTAATTGCAGAAAGTTATAAATTTAGAGGAACATCGGATACTGAGGTATTATTAGCATTAATAGAAAAAGAAGGTTTTGAGAATACATTGAGCAAAATTCATGGTATGTTTTCATTGGCTTTGTTAGATAGAAAATTAAATAAAATTTTCCTTTCAAGAGACGCAACAGGTCAAAAACCACTTTATTACTATATAGAAAACGGTTTATTTTTTTTTACATCCGAACTAAGAAATATTAGGAAAATAATAAAAAACCTAAAAATTTCAAAAAAAGCACTCAAATATTTCTTTGAATTAAGCTATATACCAGCTCCCCTAACAATTTATGAAAACGTCTTTAAAATGGAAAAGGGCAAGTACATGTCCTTTGATTTAAATTTAAATGATCTTAAGTTGGAAAAAATAAAAAAAGGATTGATTATCGAAAGCGTTAACCAAAATTTTGATAAAATAAATCAATTCGATCAGTTATTTAGTAAAGTAATTGAAGATCACTTAATTTCTGATGTTAAAAATGGTACTTTGTTATCAGGTGGTATCGACTCTACTTTAGTAACATTTTATGCAAATGAAATTTCGAAAAATAGAATTCAAAGTTTTTGTGTAAAATCCAATGAACCAGAATTTGATGAATCTGCATATGCTGAAGAAACTGCAAAAAAAATTGGTTCTGAACATTATACATTAGAATTTATGCAGGATGATCTATTAGATACAATAACAAATATACACAAAGTTTATGATGAACCTTTTGGTGACTCATCTCAAATTCCAACATTCTTACTTTTTAAGTCTGTAAGAAATAAAATAAAAGTTGCTCTCTCTGGCGATGGAGGTGATGAAATATTTTACGGTTACAACAGATATCTATTTTTAAATAAGCATTATAATTCCCTCAAAAAAATAAATATAAAATTTAGGAGAATTTTATCTAAAAGTCTTAAAATTCTATCCGAAGATAAATATAATAAAATTAATTCTTTGCTCGGTACAAATTTTTTTAACTTTGGAAATAAAATTGTAAAAATATCAAATGCTTTGAACTTTAAGAACTTTGAAGATTTTTATTTTCAAATTATAAAACAAGATTGTGGTTACAAAGATATAGTAAAATTAGAAAATCATGAAAACTTTACATTTCTAGATAATATTAAATTTTCTAGTTCCTTTTCAAATTTAAATAATTTTCAATACTTTGATATGAAATATTACTTACCTGATGATATTTTTGTAAAAGTAGACCGAGCTAGTATGTTTAATTCAATTGAATGTAGATCACCACTGGTGGATACAAGAGTGATAGAATTTTCCATGGGATTAAAAGATTCTGAAAAATTGCATAAAAATAATACGAAACTTTTTTTGAGACAATTATTAAGAAAAAAAATGAGAGGCAATTATGTAGAAAGACAAAAAATGGGTTTTGGAAATCCAATAGGTAAATGGCTTAAAAAAGACCTTTTTGATTGGGCAAATGATAAAGTTAATAATTCAAACGATGGGATAAGCGAGATTATAAATATAGAACTTATTAAGAGTTTATGGATAGGACACCAAAGTAACAAAGCTGATTTTTCAACAATCATTTGGAATTTCATAATGTTTAAAAATTGGTACATTGAAAATGAAAAAAATTAATTTAATATTGAAATCGGTTTTAGATTATTTTTTAGGAGTTCTTTTAGCAATAATGCTCATACCTATTCAAGTTGTAATCACTTTATTAATTTTTTTTGTTGATGGAAAGCCCGTGTTTTTTGTTCAGACTAGGGCAGGACAATTTGGAAGAGAATTTAAATTATTTAAATTTAGAACAATTTTTAATAATAATGGAAAAAAATTTGTTTCGAAACTCGGTAAATTTTTAAGATATACAAGGCTAGATGAATTACCTCAGTTATATAACTTAATTACGGGTGATATAAGTCTAGTAGGACCAAGGCCTTTATATAAAAAATATATTAAATTATATAATAAAGAACAAATTAAAAGACTAAATTTTAAACCAGGAATAACAGGTTGGGCTCAAATTAATGGAGATAATAATATAAGTTGGAAGAAAAAATTTGAATTGGATATTTGGTACATAAATAATTTTAATATTTTATTGGATATTAGGATAATATTTTTAACATTTATATTTTTAATTAAAAAAATTATTTTGTATAGAAATAAAACAGGTTCAAAGATTATTGACGAGGAATTTAATGGAAAAAATTAAGATCAAATTTAGCTCATGGCCTAAATATTCAGTTGAGGAACAAAAAGAAGTATCAAAAATTATAAGATCTGGAAAAGTAAATTATTGGACTGGTAACAATTGTACTAATTTTGAGATTAATTTTAAAAAAAAATTTAATTTAAATTATACTATTACGGTTGCAAACGGTTCTGTTGCATTAGATGCAGCAATCAGTGTATTAAATTTAAAAAGTAATGATGAAGTTTTAGTAACCTCAAGATCATACGTTTCAACAGCATCTTGCATACAAAATACTTTTGCTAAAATTAAATTTGTTGATATTGATTTAAATAGCCAAAACATTTCATATCATGATCTGATAAAAAAAATTAATAAAAATACAAAAGTTATAATTTGTACACATTTAGCTGGTTGGCCCTGCAATATAAATGAAATTAAAAAAGCAATAGGCAAACGAAAAATCTACTTAATTGAAGACTGCTCACAAGCACACGGTGCTAAAATCAATAATAAATTTGTTGGTTCTTTTGGTGACATTTCAGTTTGGAGTTTTTGTAATGACAAAATAATCAGTACATTAGGCGAAGGAGGAATGATAGCGTGTAAAAATAAAGAAATTTGGAAAAAATTATGGGCCTATAAAGATTGTGGCAAAAATTATGACAAAATTTTTAAAAAAAGAAAAAATAACCTTTTTAACTGGGTGCATGATTATAGGGGAACAAATTTAAGAATGACCGAGGTCCAAGCTGCAGTTGGTTCAATACAGCTTAAAAATTTGGATGAAATGACAAAAAAAAGAAACTTTAACTGTAAATATATTTGGAAAAAAATAATATCAAATGATTTTATAAAAGTTCCCGTTATAAATGATAAAATCTTTCACGTTGGATATCGGTGTTATATTTTTGCTAAAAATTTAAAAATAAGAAACGATTTAATTGTCAATTTAAATAAAAATGGTATTGATGCAAATCAAGGGTCTTGTCCAGAGATTTATAAAGAGAAACGTTTCGGTAAAAAGTTTATAAATGAATTAAAAAATGCCAAAAAATCTGGACTTTTGAGTATAGCTTTGCCATCTCATCACTTAATAAACAAAAGACAATTAAATTTTCTAGTATACACAATCAATCAATTTATAAGAAAACTTAAGTGATAAAAAAAATTCATAAAAATATATCAATTAGTTTGTTAATTTTTATAGATTTTTTGGCAATAAATTTTTCTATTTATATTTCAGCATCTATTATTGAAACCAATTTTATTTCTTACCTAAAATTGTTTTTCTATTTTTCTGTTTTATTTTTAATTATTACTATTCCAATAAATTTTATTTTTAAAAATTATAGTTATTTAAATAGATCATTTGGTATTGAAAATATAAAAAATATTTTATATGGGTCATTATTAATATTTATAATTATATATCTAATAAAATTAATAATTGATTATAATAGCATAAAAATATTTTTTTATTCTTCTTATTTTTTTTCCCTGACTAATATTTTAAATCAAATCGTTTTATTTTGTTTTATGTCAGTTTTTTTTAGATTTGTAATTTCAAAAATATCTATTTATATTTTTTATAATTCATACAGAGAGCCTAATAATAATGTTAAGTTTGCTTTGTATGGTGCTGGAAGATCCGGTTTGGCTTATTTAGATAATCTAATAAGAAATAATTCAAATCTTCCTCAATTTATTATAGATGATGATATAAATAAAATCGGAAGATTTATAAATTCAATCAAAATTATATCACTAGGTGAATTTGAGGAATTTATAAAAAAAAATAAATACCAAATTTCTCAAGTAATTTTGTGTATTCCGTCATTACCAAGTATAAAAAAAGATAATATTAGTCGAAGAATCACAAATCTTAATTTAAAATTTGTTGTTAATGGAAAAAATAATTATTTTGACAGTTTATCAAATATTATTTCAGACATTAAAAATAAGTCATAAAATATTAAAGATGAGATCGGCGAAGATGTAAGTAAATATTTTGAACAGAAAGTAGTATTAATTACAGGTGCCGGTGGAAGTATAGGAAAAGAGATATGTTATAAATTATCTATGCTAAATATAAAGACTCTTATAGCTATCGATATAGATGAATATAGACTTTCTAAAATTAATAGAGAGTTAGATGTTAAAAATAAAAAGTTTAATTATGTAAATTATTTATTAGATGTGAATAATTATTTATCACTCAAAAAAATTTATGAAAAACATAAACCTGAATTTGTGTTTCATGCTGCAGCATCGAAGCATGTCGATATTGTTGAAAAAAATTGGTTCTACGGTTCAAATAATAATATACAAACTACATACAATATTTGTAAATGCTCTTTTGAAAATAAAGTTTTAAAAACCATATTTATATCAACAGATAAGGCAGTTGAACCAATAAATTTTTTAGGAATTAGCAAGGCGGTTGGAGAGAGAATAATAAAAATGTATAGTTCCAAAGATAATAAATGTCATTTTTCTTCCATTAGATTTGGTAACGTTATTGGTAGTTCAGGTAGTTTATTAGACTCAATTAAAGATCAATTAAAAATCTCAAATGTAATTAATGTCACTGATAAAAATATGAAAAGATATTTTATGACAATATCTGATGCTGTTTCATTAGTATTAATATCTACAAAAATTTCTAAATCAGGAGATTGTCATATTTTGAAAATGGGTGAAAAAGTAAAAATTCTAGACATAGTTGAGGATATTATAAAACAACACAATTTAGAAAACCAAGAACACTCAAAAGTAAAAATAAACTTTACCGGCATAAGGCCAGGTGAAAAAATCGAGGAAAAACTCTTTTATGAGGATAAAATAGAAAAAACAGAGAATAAATTTATTTTGAATGAAAATAGATTACTAGCCAAAAATTCAATTCCTATTGAAGATTTTATTCGAAAAATACAAGACCCTAAATTAGAAAAAAGTGAATTTAAAAATGAGTTATTAAAGTTCATTAATTAATATGCGTTCACTGTTATTATTAAAATATCCTATTTTTTTAATACCAATTTTTCTTTTTACAGGACCTTTTCTTCCTGACTTAACAGTCAGTTTAACATCTACTTTTTTTTTAGTAATTTGTTTAATTCATAAAAGAGAATATCTTAACAACAGGTATTTCATTTTTTTTATGATATTTTGGATATTTATATCAATTAACTCAATATTATCTGAGAGTTATATTTCAATGAAATCTTCTTTTGGATATTTAAGATTTGGAATATTTTTTTTAATATTAATATTTCTCTTAAAATTTGAGAAAGATTTTTATAAAACATTTAGACTATTTATTTTAATATCAATTATAACGGTAATATCCGACTCTCTTATTCAATTTTTAACTGGTTATAATGTTTTAGGATATGAAAAGGATTCTAGATTAAGTAGTTTTTTTGGTGATGAAAAAGTTTTAGGTAGTTTTATGATAAAATTAACACCTATTTTTATTAGTCTTTATTTTATTGATAAAAAAAAAGTTAAAATAGATTTAACAATATTTTTTGTATTATTATTTTCTCTAATATTGATTTTATTATCTGCAGAAAGAAGTGCATTAGGTTTGTTTATTTTATATATTATTTTACTTTCTTCTATATTAATAAAAAACAAAAAAAAAATTATATTAATCTCAATATTTCTTCTAACTATTATTGCTATTCCTATATTAACTATAGATAAATTAAAAAATAGATATTTTTTAACTCTAAAAGATCAGCTGGTAGAAATTAATGATCAGGGAAATATTGACAATATTTATATGTTCACCCAGGCTCACGATTACATGTTCAAAACTGCATTAAATATCTTTAAGTCTAAACCATTAACTGGTTATGGAACTAAAACTTTCAGAGAAAAATGTAATAATGAAAAATTTAAACATTTAAACCACAAACATGCATGTAATACGCATCCTCATAACTATTATTTTCAAATGTTATCTGAAAATGGAATTATAGGTTTTTTATTTTTAATCGGCTTATATCTTATATTTGTTAAAGATTATATTTATAACCTAATTGTAAACACAAAAAATACTCAGCTATTTAATTTATCCGTTATATCTAATTTAGTTATTTTATGGCCATTAATTCCACATGGAAATTTTTTTAATAATTGGTTGTCTATATTTATTTATCTAAATTTAGGTATATATTTATACTTCAAAGAAAATTATAAATTTATTTAAAAATAAGTAAACAATGAAATTCACAACAATAAGAGAAGCAGAAGCTCTATCAAAAAAAAAAATAAGAAAAGGAACTTTTAATTGGCTAAACTCTGGAGCTGAGGACGGCTATACATATAATAAAAATGTTGATGAATTAAGTAAAATTAAAATAATTCCCAGAATTTTAGTTAAAAATAAAAACACGAAAATTTCACAAAATTTTTTTAAAAATAAATTAAGAAATCCTATTATATTGTGTCCGATGGGACATCAAACACAGTTTGAAAAAAATGGGGAAATTTCTGTTGCTAAAGGAATTACCTCAGCAGGGTCATTGGGTTTTTTTAGTACGCAAGGTCGTTATGGATTTGACGATATAAAAAAAAATTCTCCAGATAGTAAGTTGGTTTGGCAAATTTTTCCTTTTGGTAATAAATCATGGATAGAGAAGGAAATCAAAACTGCAGAAAAATTTAAAAGTTTAGCAATTTGTTTTTGTTTTGATGCTCCAGTAAGGTCCCATAGATACGTAGATAGGGAGAGTAGGTATGACGCTAGGAAATATGGGAAGAGGTATTATCCAGTACCTCCTGATCCATCAATGGCATTAGATTATGATTGGGACTTTATAAAATGGATTAAAAGCAAAACTAAATTACCTATTATTCCAAAAGGATTATTAAATATCGAAGATATTAAAAAATCAATTAGTTCAAATTGTGATGGAATATGGATTTCAAATCATGGAGGTAGAATGTTTAATTCATCTATCACTCCTGTATATGTTCTAAAAAAACTTAGAAAACTCAAAATTAATAAAATGATTATTGTAGATGGAGGTGTAAGAAAGGGTACAGATATTATCAAATTAATGTGTTTAGGAGCTCATTTTGTTGGAATTGGTCGACCAGCAATTTATGGTCTTATTTGCGATGGTAGCAGAGGAGTTAAAAGAATATTTAATATTCTGGAAAGCGAACTTATTAGCGCAATGAAAAATGGTGGTTTTACCTCATTAAAGGATTTTAAAATAAATAGACTTATACTTGATGAATAAAAAAAAATTAAAAGTTATTTGTATTATCCCCGCAAGAGGTGGATCTAAAGGAATTAAGTTAAAAAATATTCAACAAGTAAATAAAAGACCTCTAATTTTCTATCCAATATCTGCAGCCATAAAGAGTAAAGTTTGTGATAAAATATTTGTATCAACTGATTCATCAATTATCGCAAGATATGCTAAAAAATACGGAGCAGAGGTTCCATTTTTAAGAAAAAAAAAATATGCTGGGGATTATATAACTACAGAAACTACTCTTAAAAATGCCCTAAAAAGTTATGAGATTTATTATAAGACAAAATTTGATATATGTGTTTTCCTGACATGTACTAATATTTTTAGAAATTATAAAAATATAAAAATTGCAGTCCAAAGATTAAAAAAAAATAGAAATATTGATACAGTTTTAACAGCTACTCAGCTTTATAGGCACTTTTGGCATTACAAGAAAGGTAAGTTGACTAAAGTTTTGCCATGGATGAAAAGATATCATTCAAGACAAAAAGCACCAATTTTACTGAGAGAGGAAGCAGGTATAACCTGTGTTACTAGAGCCAAATTTTGGCGGAAGGGCCTAAGAATTTGAAATAAAGTTTCAATTATAAAAAATAATTTTCCATTTTCTGATATAGACATCCACACTAAAGATGATATTAAAATTGCAAATTATGCAATTAAAATAATTTCAAAAAACAAAAAATTTAAAAATTATTTAAAATGACCAATGAGAATGTTGTAATTGTTGGAGCAGGTACAGCTGGTAAACATTATATAAACATTCTAAAATCAAAAAAAAATCTTGATATATTTGTTGTAGACGTAAAATTAAATAAAAAATCAAAAAATTATACATTAATTAAATTTGATGAAATAAAGAAAAAAAAATTAAAATTTAAATATGCTATAATTTCAACACTATCTGGTTTGCATTATAAGCATGCTCTTTTTTTCTTAAAAAGAGGATCGAATGTTCTAATTGAAAAACCATTTGTTTTAAAATTGAACCATGCACGAGAATTAATTAATTTATCAAAAAAGAAAAATCTTAAATGTTGGACAAGCCTTCAAAATCGATACAATCTTGCAACTATAAAGCTAAAAAAAGACCTTAAATCAGAGAACATTGGTAAAATAAGTTTAGTAGATTGCACCATGATATGGCATAGAAATTATGAATACTATAAAAATGGATGGAGAGGTAGATATGCTTCAGATGGAGGAGTGCTTACTAATCAAGCAATTCATTTGTTAGATATGTTAGTTTACAATTTTGGTAAAATTAAATATTTTGATGTTATTGCAGATTTTAATAAAAAAAAACTTGAAGCAGAAGACTTAATTATCATAAATTTTAAACATGAAAATGGAATTCTATCCAGCTTTAAGGCAACTACTAGAGCTAATAGAAACTATAGATCTGCAATTGATATAATAGGTTCAAAAGGAAGAATTATCGTAAAAGGAGTTAGTTTAAACACTTTTAATAAATTTAAGAGAGATAAATTAGTTTTAGACTATAACAATTCAGAAAGATTTGAAAATCATTCCGGAGCAGCAGGTGGCATGGGTTTTGGACATAAAAAAATATTGAAGGAATTTTTAAGTAAACAAATAAAATCTTCAAAAAATATTGAAATAAGTGAAAATATTTATTTATTGAAGATCATACATTCAGTATATAACGTCATAAATAAAAAAAAAAAATTTAACAATATTCGAAATGTTAACAGTATATTAGGCTGATTAAGTGAAAAAAGCTCTATTTATAAAAAATCTATCAAATAAACAACCAACTAAGGATATAACCTTAGATGATATTAAAAATAAGATATTTAAATCAACTGCTAAAAAAGAGGTTATTGTAAAATTATCTAATAAAATTACTTTTTCAAAAAAAAATTTACCAATCATTGCTGGACCTAATGGTGTAGAAAATAGGGAGCTAATTTTCAATGTTGCTAAATTCTTAAAAAAGATTGGAGTGAATATTTTAAGAGGACATGCTTATAAACCTTTAACATTTCCATACAGATCTAAAACGTATAAAGAATCATTGAGTGAAGGAATGGACTGGATGGATGAGGTTAAAAGACATCTTAACATGAAAGTTGTGACTGAAGTTACTGAGATAAGACATTTGGACAGAATTAATAGCACTGCAGACATTCTCCAAATTGGATCTAGAAATATGCAAAACCTTGAACTTTTGAGAGAAGTTGCATTGACTAAAAAACCCATTATTTTAAAAAGACATTTTGGTGCAAGTTTAAGAGATATGCTTGGAGCATCAGAGCATATTTTGGTTGAGGGAAATAATAAACTTATTTTATGTGAGAGAGGAGTTTCAGTTCCACATACTCATAAGGACACCTCAAGGTTCATGCTAGATGTTCAAGCTATAGTAGCTTTAAAAGAATTAGTAAAATTTCCTGTAATTTCTGATCCATCTCATGCTTCTTTTTGGGCACCTTGGGTATCCCCACTTGCATGTGCCTCCGTGGCGGCTGGCTGTGATGGCTTGATAATTGAAATGCACCCTAGACCAAAAGAGTCAGCTGTTGACCCACTACAACCTCTTAATTATAAAGAGTTTAAAAAATTACACATTAAATTAAAAAAAATAAGTAAATTATTTAATAAAAAAATTGTGTGACTTATAATTGTTATATTATTGGATATCCGTTAAATAATCCAAGATCAGTAAAGCTTTGGAAAAATTTTTTTAAAAAAAAAAAGATTCCATCCTCAATGGAACCTTATGAAGTAAAAAAAAAATATTTAAAAAAATTTTTTTTTAATATTAAAAAAAATAAAAAATTTCTAGCCTCAGCAATAACTACACCGCTTAAGATTGATGCCTTTAAATATGCGTTCACTGATGATGTATGTTCAAAAAGATCAGAGTCATTCAATCTAATTATAAAAAAAAATAATAAAATTTATGGTTATAACACAGATATTTTAGCGTTATTGAAAATTATAAATAAATTTAAATTCAAGAGTGTTCTTATCATAGGTTTAGGTGGAGTTGGATTAGCTTTAGCAAAAGTTTTGAGACATAAAAAAAATGTAATTTATACCCTGTCAAGAAATACAACTATAAAAAATGATAAAAAAGTTGTTAGTTTTAGAAATGTAAATGAAATAGACTTTAATAAAATAAATCTAATAATAAATTGTACCCCACTTGGTAGTGACTTAAAAAAACAATATATTAAAAAATCACCATTGAGTATAAAAACACTACAAATTGTAAAAAGTAAAAAAATTAAAATTATAGATATAATTTATAAACCTAAAAAAACATTACTTTCAAAAATGTGTAAAAAATTAAATATTAATTATAGTAATGGAATAGAAATGAACACTTTTCAGGCTAAAATTGCGCTAGATAAAATAAATTCTTATCTAAAGAAAAATGGCACCTAAAATAATAAAACAAATTTTATTATCTTTGAATAGAAATATATTTTTTAGGAAATTATTTAGTTTTTTAAAAAAAATTGATAACTTCGAAAAAGTTAATGTAAATAACAGAGAGATCTTCATCTTAGATATGAATTATACTACTAACTATAGAATTAAAACTTTTTTTTCAAAGGAACCAGAAACATTAAGCTGGATTGACAAATTTAAAAATAAATCTGTATTTTGGGACATTGGTGCTAATATAGGATTGTATTCTTTATACTCACAGTTTTTAGATAAAGAAATTGAGGTAGTTTCTTTTGAACCATCTATATTAAATTTGCCATCATTGATTAAAAATATTCATAAAAATAAATTAGAAAATAATATATCTGTCATAACTAATCCCATATATAATAATAGTTTAATAAATAAATTTAATTTATCTGATATTGAAGAAGGAGCAGCTAATTCAAATTTTACTAATACTGAATTAGCTTATAGCCCAAAGTTATCTTACAAAACAAATTCTTTAGATTTCAAAAATATAAAAGCAATATATGATATAAACACGCCTGATTATGTTAAGATAGACGTTGATGGAAATGAATTTCAAATATTAGAAAGCTTACTCACAAATTATCAAACTATCAAAAGTATTTTAATTGAGGTAAATAAAGATGCTGATAAAATTGAAACAATTTTAAAAGAAAATAATTTTCAAAATACTTTTAAAAAACATAATAGAAGCAATCAAATCTGGGAAAAAACTTGAAATAGTAAAATCATTAGTATATCAAGCAATATCTTTATATGAAGAAAATACTTACTGAAAACAAAACAAATATACTTTCAAGTCTTATTTTTTTTCTAGTCTTTTCTCTTGCAATTGTTTTCTATCTTTACGTAATAAATAAAAATGAGAGTTATTTATTAAAATACAGGTTTGAATATGATAAAAAATTAATAGATACTTCCTATTTTACCATGAATATTTTACCAAAATTCAATAGTGCCGAATTTGAAAGAGGTGATGAATATTTTTTAGAGTGTGAAACAAAGTCTGAATGTGAATTAAAACAAAAAAACATGAAAAAATTGTCAATCTCGATTAATAATAGTTTATGGAAAACAACAAAAAAATTTATTGATAAAGAATTTGAGGTTAAAAATAAATCTTTAAAAAAACCAAGTAGTCTGGATGATGCTGTTGAAACGATTAATGAAAAAAGTTTCAAAGACGAACAAATATTTTTTTTCATGTATGATGAAAAAGAGGCAATTGATATAAGTAGCTACAGATATTTATTAAATGTTGAATATTTACTTAACGAAGATAATCCAAATTTATTTATTGTTTCTACTAATTTAATCGATAACACATTTAATAAAAAATTTAGTCAATTTTTTGCAATATCAGTTTTAAATTTTTTTATTTCACTTCTATTCTTTCTTGTTTTATCAAATATAAAATCAAAAAAATAAAAAATTAAATAGCTACTTATAATTAACAACATCCATTTTTGTCTAAGAGATATTCCTAAATTGTACGATGTCAAAGGAACAAAGGAATTATAAATTAAAATATAAATAAATAAAATATTGTAATATTTTATTTTTTTTACGAATTCTAAAAATAATTTAAATTTTAAAAAAACTGTTAAGAAAAAAACACATATTAATAAAAAATTAAATAAATTTTGAATGGTAATTAATAAATACAAAGGGTTTATTGTTAATTTTAATGGATAAAAATAGTACATTATATATCTTTTAAAGGTAGTTGTTTCATCAAGGCTAATTGTAAGTGCACCATCGTAATATGAAGTATTACTTGCCTTCATTGAATTAACTCTGTTTATCAAATCATTAAAAAAATTTAATGAAAATTCAAAATTATATTGCTTGAAAATAAAAATGGTTATCACAAAAACAGGTAACATTATTACAATATTAAATAAAATTAAATTTCTAATATTCTTACCTAAAATAAACATTCCATTTATAAATAGAACTAAAGAAACTATTAAAATGAAAGAAATAAATGGTCTAAAAATAAATAGTATAATTATACTTAATAAAAGAATTTTATAATTAATCTCATTTTTTGATATGGATAATAAAAAAAGCGACATACCAAAAAATATAAAATTTTCCTTCAAAAGAGAGTTGCCCCAAAATAAAATACCTGAGTTTATTAGCATGAAAAAAATTAGAAAATAAAAAATATTTTTAAAAAAATAAAATTCTCTAACTTTTATATAAAATATTAAAAAGGTCATAGAGCTCAGAACATTTAAAGAAAGAGCTAAATTCAAATAGTTTATACCTAAAATTTTATATAGAGACGCAATTTTAATTAATGCTTCATTTCTTATTCCAAATTCTACCATATCATTGTGGTATGGCTTTCGGTACCAACCCAGTGAGTCTGTGCCCTGGCTATTTTCAAATAAAATATAAATTAAAAAAAAAATAAAATTTCCGAGAATAATTAAGGTAGTTATACTATAATCTATACCATAGTTTCTTGCTATTAAAATTGGAATTACAAAATTCAAAATAAAAAAAGTAACAAGCAAAATTAAATTTATTGATAATATTGTCGAAATATGTGAAGTTAAATAATAAATCATTTATCTAAAGTGAACTTAAAAACATTTATTAAAGTATTTTTTAAAAATCAACTTATTACTTTTATAGATATTGGTGCTGCTGATACTATAAATAAGCGTTGGAAAAAAATTTCTAAAAACCTTAATTTTATTGGATTTGAACCTAATTATGAAGAATACATAAAAATTAAAAACAAAGAATATGGAAAATTTAATTTATTTAATTTTGCACTTGGTGAGTATAATGGAAAAAAAACACTTAATATCTTAGAGTCTGAATACGCATCCTCTTTTTTAACCCCTAATTATAATGTATTGAGAGAATTTTCAAATCTGAAAAGGTTTAAAATAAAAAAAAAGGTAAATTTAAAAGTTAAAACAATTGATAGCCTAAATCTAAAAAGTGCTGATTTTGTAAAAATTGATACACAGGGCTATAATTTAAAAATTTTAAAAGGTGCTAAGAAAACACTAAAGAAAATCATTGGGATTGAAATCGAAACTGAATTTTTGTCAATTTATAAAAAGCAAGATTTATTTGAGGATATAAAAATATATTTAGAAAAAAATAATTTTAATTTTATAAACTTCTATAATTTGAGAAGATGGTCTTCTAAAGATGATTTTTTATATGGAAGAACAATATTTTGTAATTCGTTATTTTTAAAAAAACTTAACTATAAAGAATTGAGAAATAAAAAAATTGTTATTAAATATATATTAATATGTATATTATATAATAATTTAGATATTGCTTATAAAACTTTATATGACTGCAAATTGAATAAAAATGAAAAAGAGGACATGATGAATTTTATTAAGTCTTTAAACAAAAAAAACTATTTAACCAAAATATATGTATCCGCTTACAATAGACTTAGTAGATTGCTAAATAAAGATAATGAACTATTTCCTACTTTCTGATTAAAAATTTAAAAATACCAGAGATAAAATACGCAGTGCTAAAAATTATAACATCTAATAAAAATAAAATAATTGATTTATTAAATAACCTCACGAGCTTCCATTGTGTAGTGATAGTTTTTAAATGAGTAGAAAGATTTGTAGGATTAGTAGTTTCATGGTAACAAATGGCACCTCCATCAATAACTAAATTAAAGCCATTTAGATAATTATGGTGTGTAAAAAATACATCTTCAAAATAAGATTTTTTATTTGCGTATCCTCCTGAAAGATTAATTTTTTTTACTAATTGCTTATTATAACAAATTGTACTACTTAACCATTCTAAATTTGTGAGTTGTTTCTTGTTATTTTTTCTCATATTAATAGGTAAGAGAGGAGCTATTCTACCTGAGGCAAGTATTGACATAAACTCTACTTTCTTAAATCCATTTAAAACGAAAAAAATAAATCTTAAAACAATATTAGTTTCATATAATTTATTCCATCTAAATGATTGAATTTTTTTTTCAGAATTGAGAATTTTTGCACCAACAATCTTTTTATTTTTTTTATTTTTTTCAAAGTGTTTATAAAGATTTATTATAAAATTTTTACTTAATATTACATCATCATCAGATTGAATAATTAATGTATTTTTCGATTTATTTATCCCAATATTTCTTTGAAAAATTTGGTTTTTCTTTGGTGAAATAATCATCTTAATCTTAAATTTATATTGTTTTGAATTAATCATTTTAAAGTCATTAATATTTGTTCCTACAATAATTACTTCTTTGGGCAAAAAAGAATTTTTGCTAATGGAACTAATAAGATTTTTTAGACTTTTTGGTCTATTATGTGTTGCACATATAAATGACAAGGGTAAAAGTTTTAGTTTTTTAAAATTTTTTGAAACCATAACTCTGTTAAAAATACTTGTAATATAAAAAAAGAATTAACATGCTTTTTTTCATTACAAAAAAAATTATAATACTTTTCAATCTCTTTTTTATTAAATAAATTTGATCCGTTATTATTATTTATAACTAAATCATAAAAATAATCTTTTAAATTATTCTTAAACCAATGTGTTTGAGGATCAGCAATAGTATTTTTATTCTTAAAATATAATTTTTTTGGTATGGATCTTCTAAAACCATATTTCATTAATATTCTTTGAGTATCAAATAAAAATTTATACTTACTTGGAGCTTGAAAATTTAATTCAACTAATTCGTGGTCAAGAAATGGAACTCTTCCCTCAATACTGTTTTTCATTGAAGCTCTATCAATATATTTTAAGCACCTTGGCAATTTCATATGATATAGGTCAGTGTATTGTGAATTTCTTAAAAAACTTCTAAAGGGTTGTTTTATTTCATTTTGAATAAGTTTATTTTCACTTATAAAATCGTTATCAATAAATCCTTTTTTTTCATAAATACTTCCATCTGGTGTAGTATTGCCTGGCAAAAATGTATTTAACACAGATCCAAAAATTTTTTTACTTTGACTTTTTTTATCAAAATTATTCATAATATTGTTAAATCTTCTTTTAAAACTTTTTAAATTTAAATTGTTAGAAATATCCATTAACCAAGGAAAAACTTGGTAAGTATAACCTGCTGAGATTTCATCTCCACCAGAGCCATCAAATATAACTTTACAATTTTCCTTTTTTGAAAATTCATAAAGTTCATGTTGAGCAATTATTCTTAAAGAAGAAAAAGGTTCATACTCAACATTCAGTATTTTTTCAATTTTTTCAAAAAGATTAATATCCTTTACTCTATGAACTTTATGCTCTAAGTTAAATTGATCGGCAATCATACTTGCTTGCTTAGACTCGCCGACTTCCTGTAGCTCAAAATCAAAGGTATATGTTGATAAAGGCCCTTCAAAAAAATTTGATAAATTACCAAGGATTGCAGAGTCTGCTCCACCAGATATATGTAGTCCAGTTTTAACATCTGATATGCTATGTTCCTTAAAGCTGATATTTATTTTTTCATTAATTCTTTTTGACCAATAATAGAAATTATATTTATCTGAGAAGTCTAAATCTTCATCTATTTTTTCCTCTAATTTATAATATTGCTTCTCTGAGATATTATTTTTTTTAATTTCTAAAAAATACCCTGGCTTAACTTGATGAATATCTTTAAACCATGTTTCATTAGTTGAATTGAAAATACCATATTGAAGATTTTTAAAAATCTCCTTGAAATTAGGATTTTTTTTAACTTTTGGATTCTTGAAAAGTGGATGAATTTCTGAGCAAAAAGTTATTTCTCCATCTATTTTGTTTTTGTGAAAATAAAGAGGCTTTATGCCAAATCTGTCTCTTACTAAAAATATTTTCGATTTATCCTCATCACAAATCACGATTGAAAACATTCCTTTTACCTTATCCAAAAAGCTGATGCCGAACTTTTCATATAAATATAAAAGTACTTCACCGTCTCCAGTACTTTTAAATTTAAAATTTTTAAAAAATAATTCTTTTAATTCACTGGAATTATAGATCTCACCATTATAAAAAATTTTAATTTTTTTACTTTTAGAAATAAATGGTTGATTAGAAGTATCTGATAAATCAATGATTTTTAATCTAACATATCCCAACGCTGAAAAATTATTTTTTATAACACAATTGTGGTCTGGACCTCTATGTTGTATTTGAAAATTAATATCTTCAACTATATTTTTGTTAATATTACCGTTAAAATTTATTATTCCTGAAATACCACACATTAGATATTATCAATAGAAACTTCTTTTATTTTATCTAGCATCTCAAAATATTCATTTGGAAGTTTCACATTTTCATTAAACTTTGTTTTTAATGGTTCAGAAAAAACTTTACCTTTATAATTGTTAGTTTTAGCAAATGATGAATTTCCTTTATTATATACACCTAGTGTTGTAGGTGTGGTTGATATTTCTTCAATATCAATTTTTAGTTTTTTACAGATTGAATTTATAGTTCGGTGTGTATTTTGAATTAAATTTTCAAAAGTTACCAAGTCTATTTTTTCTGGATATCTTTTTTTTAATAATAGATAGTCAATTGTTTTATGTCTCCAGTGTTCCCACAACTCATTTAAGACATCTTGTTCTATTTCATCTGTATTAAATCTAGATTTAGCATAAGAATGATAAAATGTTTCAAACCTTCTTATTGGTGTTATACATCTAATATTATTTGTTCTCTCAAATAGAAAAAATAATTCTCTTCTCAATCCTGAAAAAACCCAGATATACGGATATTTAAATTTTTTATAATTTTCACTTCCAACAAGGTATTGTAAAGCTTTTAAATATATAGAAAAAAAGTCAAAAAAATTATTAATAGATTGGATATCTTTCTGTTTAGAATAAAGATAATCTTTAAATGATAAATAATTAATCTTTGGAGTTATATCTTGAAAGTCTGTTACATGTCCCTCGTTTTCGGGTTGTTGTCCACTCCATAAGTTACTTTTATAACTTTTTAGGTTATATTCGTGAAGTTTTTCCCATTTATTAAATTTTCCTCCAGACATCTTAAGAATATATTCTATATTATTTTTTCCAGTTAAATTTTTAATTGCCAACTCTTCATCCTCTTTAACCCTGGACAAAAACTCCCTTAACATAAAATCCTCTCCTGGTTGAGATAAAATTTTTGAATGTCCATCAAGCAGCGACATTAATAAATGATTTCCATTTCTAGCTGGGCCGGACAAAAAAAGTATATTTCCTATCTTATCAAAATTTGTATTTCTCTCCCAAAAAGATTTGTTTTTAAATTCTTTTATAGTCTCATATCTTTTAAATCTATCTAACTCATTGGAGCAAAAAGGCTCCTTGAACAAATCAAGTGAAAATTTCACATTTCCTAGAAGAGATTTACTTGTAATTTCCATTTAAAAACCTTTGATTTTGTTGTGGGTAATAATATTTATTTACTTTAACTTTTGTTATATTTTTCAAATTATCTATAATTTTTAAAAATTCAATATCATTTGAAAAATAGTTGTTTTTTAATTTTATTTCTTTAATTGGATTTATGTCATATTTTTTCGTATCATAGTATAATAGCCAAAGTCCGTTATTTAAAGCCTCAAAACAAGACGATGAGCCTCTATAAATTAATACGTTATTTTCAATAAATTCTTCTTTTAAACTTTTACTTGAAATTTTAATTTGATTATTAATTTTTTTTTTTATTTTATCTTTATCATTTTGAGAGGTTTGAGGGTGTAATTTTAATGTAAAATTAATATCCTTATTTTTTTTACAAATTGTTAAAATAAATTCAATGAACATCTCTACTTCAAGAAAGTTAAGTTCTGGAGTTATAAGACAATTTATTTTACTAAACTTTTTCTTTTTAAATTTTTTTTTTTTATCAATTCTCAAGTTATTATAAATGGTTTTTGAATATTTAAAAAATTTATTTTTTTTAACTATTAAAAAATTTAAATATTTATTGCAAATAAGTACGTCAGGCTCATAAAGTTTGCCAAGTGATTTCTTAAATGGGTTATCTTTTTCAATTATCGAAGAAAACTGTATACCAAATAATTTTATATTTTTATATTTTAACTTTATGTTTTTTATTAGATTTTTCTCCCAAACATGTCCCTCTATAGGTAAGAAAATCATATCTGGTTTTACATGTTCAATAATATCTTGGACTTGTTTTGTTGTTCTTAATGTAGATAAAGCTCCAAAAAGATTTATAAGTTTAAAAGATTTCTTTAAATAATAGTTTTCGAGTTTGGTTAATTCTCTTTTATTTCTTTTAAAAAAATTGAACTTCATTTTTTCTAAAATAAGCTTGTACGCTGTTAATATTTCCCAACTAAAATGATATAGTTTTGATAAAATAAATTTATTGGAGGTATTTTTATAAGTTTTATTAGTAAAATTCCTATAAACATTTACGAAAGAAATATTTTTTTTCTTTAATATTTTATTTAACTCACTTGTATAAAAACTATTGTTAGAATAAAATTCCTTTTCATTTATTATATTATTCACTATCAGAGCCTTTTTATTCCTTAAATATTTAAAACTTTTAACCTCACCAAAATATCCCATATTTTTGATTACCTTTTTCATCAAGTTGTAATCTTGGCTATTTTTAAATTCCTCTTTTTCAAATATTTCAGGATATAAAAATGAATATTTTGGATGACCTCTAACAAAGTGCAGGTATGGTATAGAAAAAATGATTGGGTTTCTTTCAAACTTCTTGACAATTTTTGAAAGTACTTTCCCTAGTTTTTCATAATTTAGATTATTCATTTTATTTTTGTTATTTATATAATCTTATGTTTTTTATTTAAAATTTTAATTAAATTAATATATATTAAGATATAACAATTTCACATTAAGAGATTATTAAGAAAACTAAATTATATGAATTATTTTTTTGGTTTATCAAACTCGATATTTAAATCTTCTTTAACAATTCCAAAATTTCAAAATAATGGCCACAAAAATGATAAATACTCACCATTTGAAATAACCATCAGCAATAATGAGTGGTTAATAAAAAAGTGCAATTTTATTGAAGATGAAAATTTTTTTTTTTTAGATGATGATATAATTACCAATGAAAATTTTTTTTTTTATCCAATAACGAAGAAGTAGATCAATTTAATTTAAGTAAAACAGAGCTATATAGATATAATGATTTTACAAATACACAACCTGTAAACTTTAGGTCAAATTTAAGAATCTCATACAAAAATAGGGGATTTTCATCTTATCAATCTGAGTATCCATTTGAAATGACTCAAAAAAATGGAAATGTATTAAGCTCAATCTTTTCATTATTAAATTCAAATGCAGATGAAAATTATATTTTGTTTAGAAATATCTTTAAAAATCCAACGAAAAAAAAGTTTAATTTATATTTAATAGATATTAAAAAAAAAGAAATTTTAAATTCTATAGATATTTTTTCAAATAGTTCTAATTTAATTTTCATCGACAATAAATATATTAATGAAAATACTTATTTATTAACTGATAATTTTATTGGTATACCAATATTTATATCATTAAAAGATAATCATTTATCAATGGAGCATACTCATCCGCCTCACCATTACGTTATTAGTGATGATAAATTTAAGGTAATAACAAAATTAAAAAATGAAATTAAAGCTAAAATCATTCAATAGTTTGATAAGAAATAAAACTGCAAAGAAAATAAGAAATTTACTTAATATCAAACCGTCACATTTATTATTTGATTATTCTAAAACAGGTTATTCAGTTTCAGATGGTTTTTTTTGGCGAGTTGACAGCGATTTTAAAACAATATTCAAGTATTCAGATATACTAAATATTTTCTACGGTGAAAAAACTTCAAAAGTATTAATTCTTATTTATGATGATAAATTTAATTTAATAAAAACTCATCAAAACAATCATATAAGAGATCATAATAGTTTAGTAATTGATCAAGAATTTCTTAAGATAGAAAAAGGATTTGGATCATTTTTTATATTTCATGAAACAGCAAGAAATCTTAATACAAATATAAGAAATAGTTGTTATACAGGTTATTCTTTCAAAAACTCTTTACCTTCATTTGTTCATGGAAATTTACACTCTGCTTCTAAAAGTTTTACAGGAAATAAAATAGAATTTGGGCTTGGCGCAAGCTCAGTTTATAAAAAGTATATTTATCAAGTGCAAAATAATATGGAATTTGATAAGACTGAAATTATACTTATCAATAATTGCAACTCTAAAATCAATATAGATTTGAACTTTTTAGTCACAGAACTTGATATTGGTCAGACAAAAATAATAGATACAAAAGATAACAATATTGTTAAAATTAAATCAAATTCAATGTTAATAAGGCCAATTATATTTAACTATAGGAATAATTATATCGACGTTTATCATGGTTAATTCTGAACTTAATGCTTTACAGACTAAAATTTTTATATATAAGTTTTTTGCCTGGTGATTATTGCGAAAGTGTTACACCCGATCCCATTCCGAACTCGGAAGTTAAGCCTTTCAGCGCCGATGGTACTTTGTCTTAAGGC
>MDTA01042527.1_pt1 | contig 24740 bp, 26 predicted proteins | sample 811151 | NCBI WGS metagenome assembly MDTA01 (sample SAMN05326648, study PRJNA326480) | marine metagenome | isolation source: seawater | place: Indian Ocean: South | collected 2010
CAAATTTAGTTGAAAAGATTAAATTTTCAGTTTTTCTAAATTTTTTTGGAAGAGTTTCATTTTCATGCTCAACAAATATTAGTCCATTTGACAAATTAACTGCTGTTTCAACACCTTCAGCTAATCTATTTCCTAAATCATTATTTAGAACTATACGATCAACCATAATCGAGATATCGTGTTTTAACTTTTTATTTAGTTCAGGGACTTTTTCTATTTCATAAAGAATATTATCAATTTTAATTTTTCTAAAACCTCTTTTTTTATAGTTTTGAATTTCTTTTTTATATTCTCCCTTTCTACCTCTTACGACTGGGGCATAAAGATAGATAGTTGATTTTTTTGGTAAACTTTTTATTTTGTCAACTATCTGAGTTATTGTCTGAGAAGAAATTGGTTTACCTGTAAAAGGAGAGTACGGAATTCCTGCTCGTGCGTATAAAACTCTCATGTAGTCATAAATTTCTGTAACTGTAGCAACCGTTGACCTTGGATTTTTTGATGTATTTTTTTGTTCAATAGAAATTGCAGGACTCAGTCCTTCTATCAGGTCAACATTTGGTTTTTTCATTTTGTCTAAAAATTGTCTCGCATAAGCAGAAAGACTCTCAACATATCTTCTTTGACCTTCGGCATAGATTGTATCAAACGCTAATGAAGATTTTCCTGAACCAGAAAGACCAGTTATAACAACAAACTTGTCCTTAGGTATTTCTAATGAAACGTTCTTTAAATTATGCTCTTTTGCGCCCTTAATAACTATCTTTTTAAGCATAATTTTTATTGCTTTATCCCAATTAAATTCATATTGGAGTTAATTTTATGATATAAAATCATATTATTAAATTTAAAAAAAAACTAAATTATTATGGCTGGAAGTTTAAATAAAGTGTTATTAATTGGGCGTTTAGGCGCAGATCCGGAAATAAAGCAAATGGTAAATGGTAAAAATGTAGCCCGTCTTAGTCTAGCAACTAGTCAAACTTGGAAAGATAAAAATACCGGTGAAAAAAAAGAGAAAACAGAGTGGCACCGTGTGGTTGTATTTAATGAGGGATTAGTTAATGTTATTCAACAATATCTAAAAAAGGGAGCTCAGGTTTATGTTGAGGGCCAGCTTTCAACTAGGAAATGGAAAGATGAGAATTCTGGTCAAGACAAATATTCTACTGAAGTAGTCTTGCAAGGTTATAACTCGTCTCTTACTATGCTATCAAATAACTTAGGATCAAGTAATCAAAATAATATTAAAAATACTTCATCAAGCAAAGACCAAATTTCTCAAGACAATCCTGCAAATGAGCTTGATGATTATATCCCGTTTTAAGCATTATGGAAAAAACTGATTTTTCAAAGATTAAAAAACATGAATTAATCTCAATGCATGATGAGATAAGCTCATCATATCTATCATACGCTATGAGCGTTATTGTAAGCCGTGCGCTTCCAGATATTAGAGACGGTCTTAAACCGGTTCATAGAAGAATTTTATATGCTATGCATAAAGGAGGTTATGATTGGAGTAAACAATTTCGTAAATCAGCAAGAATTGTTGGAGATGTAATTGGTAAATTCCATCCTCATGGCGATCAGTCTGTTTATGATGCTCTAGTTAGGATGGTACAAGAGTTTTCTATGAGCTTACCTTTAGTTGAAGGTCAAGGTAATTTTGGTTCAGTAGATGGAGATCCACCTGCTGCAATGCGTTATACTGAGTCAAGATTGTCTAAAGTTACAAAGTTCTTAATTGATGATATAGAAAAAAAAACTGTAAATTTTAAAAGTAATTACGATGAGACTGAAAAAGAACCAATTGTGTTACCGGCACAATTTCCAAACCTTTTGGTAAATGGGGCTGGAGGTATTGCAGTTGGGATGGCTACAAGCATACCTCCACATAATCTAGGAGAAATTATCAATGGGACATTGGCTTTAATCGAAAACAAAGAAATAAAAATTAAGGAACTAATGAAGCATATACCAGGACCAGATTTTCCAACTGGTGGAATTATAATTGGTAAAAAAATTATTTACGAAGGTTATAAAACTGGCAGAGGTTCATTTAAAATAAGGGGTGAGATTAAAGTAGAAAACTTAAAAAATGGAAGAGACCGATTAGTGATCACATCAATTCCTTACCAAATAAATAAATCGGTCTTAAATGAAAGAATTGCCGAACTAGTAAGAGAAAAAAAGATTGAAGGTATAAGAGATATAAGAGACGAGTCAAATAGAGAAGGAATAAGAGTTGCAATTGACTTAAGGTCAAATGTTGAACCAGAGACAATTAAAAGACAACTTTACAAATTTACTTCTATAGAAACCTCATTTGGTTTTAATACTTTAGCAATTGTAAACCAAAAACCAAAAACTTGTAATTTAAAAGACTTCTTAGAAAATTTTTTACTTTTTAGACAAGAAGTAGTTACCAAAAGAACACAACATGATTTAAAAAAAGCTGAGGATAGAGCCCATGTACTTATTGGATTGTCTGTCTCTGTTGAAAATTTAGATAAAGTAATTAAGATTATCAGAAAATCAAAAACTCCATCTGAAGCAAAAAAAAGTTTACTTTCTGAAAAATGGAAAATAAAAAAAACTATCGACTTAATTAATATTGCTGAAAATAAAAAAAATAAGAATGCATATAATCTTACCGAAACACAAGTCGATTCAATTCTTGATTTAAAACTGCAAAAACTTACTGCGTTAGGTATAAAAGAAATCGAAGATGAAATTATTCAAATTTCAAAATTAATAACAAGATATAAGAAAATTCTTTCTTCGAAAAAAGAACTTTTAAATATTATAAGTGAGGAATTAAAAAATATTAAAGATAAATTTTCAAAACCACGAAGAACGCAAATAATCGATGCTGTTCTAAATTACAATATTGAAGAAACTATACAAAAAGAAAACGTAATCATTACTGTTACACTTCAAGGATACATAAAGCGAAGCCTTTTAGATAAGGTAAAACAGCAAAAAAGAGGGGGTAAAGGAAAAGCAGGAATAAAGACAAGAGAGGAAGACTCAGTGGTACAAACATTATCTGTAGATACTCATACACAAGTTCTTTTCTTTTCTACAGAAGGTTTAGTTTATAAAATTAAAGCGTGGAAAATACCAGAGGGTTCTGCAATTTCTAGAGGAAAATCTCTTTTCAATATTCTTCCCCTGAAAAGTCATCAATCAATAAGTTCCATTATGCCTTACCCAGACAATCAGTCAGATATCAAAAACTATAAAATAGTTTTTGCTACCGCATTAGGTAAAATAAGAAAAAACAATCTAGAGGATTTTGAATCTATCAATACATCAGGTAAAATTGCAATGAAACTTGAAAATAATGATAAAATTATTGGGGTAAAGATATGTAGAGAAGACCAAGATATAATACTTTCATCAAAATTTGGAAAATGTATCAGATTTGAGTCCAAAAAATTAAGAGTTTTCAAAGGAAGATCCTCGAAAGGTATTAGGGGAGTTAATTTGTCTGATAATGATGAAATTGTGTCATTGTCCATTATAGATCATTTTAAAAAACCAAATGGGAAAACAAAATCCGATAAATCTGAAATTGAAGCAAAACAAAAATATATTTTCTCAATTACAGAAAATGGTTTTGGAAAACGCTCTTCAAATTACGATTTTAGAGTTACAAATAGAGGAGGAAAGGGCATAATTGGAATTGTAAATTCAAAAAGAAATGGCAATGTCTCTTCATCATTTCCAGTGAATGAAGGTGATGAAATAATTATATCTACTAACAAAGGAAGAGTTATTAGAGTAGCTGTAAAAGAAATTAGAATAGCGGGCCGTAACACACAAGGAGTAAGAATAATAAAATTATCTGGTGATGAAAAAGTAGTTTCAGCAATTAAAATTGATGATAACTTAGACTAATTATGAAAAAAAATGCAATTTATCCAGGCACTTTTGATCCAATTACTTTTGGTCATATTGACGTTATAAAAAAAAGTTTAAAAATTGTAGATACTGTAATAGTAGCAATCTCCGAAAATAGTGATAAAAATTATTTATTCTCAGCTGAAGAGAGGTTAGAAATTGTAAAAAAAGCTCTATTTATAGATTTAAAACTTAAAAGGAGTCAAATAAAAGTAATCTTGTTTAAATCATTGACTACAAAATTGTGTAAAAAAATGAATTCTAGAATTATTTTACGAGGTTTAAGAGCAGCATCAGACTTTGAATATGAATTTCAATTAGCAGGAATGAATCGAAAATTAGATAATAAAATTGAAACAGTATTTTTAATGTCAGACATTGAGCATCAAATAATATCTTCAAAATTTGTTAAAGAAATTATTTCTCTTGGTGGTGATATTAGAAAATTTACAACTAAAAATACAATCAAAGCACTTAAAGATAAATATGATTAAGTTTTTTATAAAAACTATAATTTTTATCTTTATGCTTACAAATATAACAGGAGCAAATGAAAATATTATGATTTTAAAACTTAAAGACGGAAACGTAGAAATTGAATTATTTGAGGATAAGGCACCAAATCATGTTCAAAGAATTAAAGAATTAGCTGACAGCGGAGCTTACGATGGTGTAGTTTTTCACAGAGTTATTGACGGATTTATGGCACAAACTGGTGATGTCAAATTTGGTAAAAAAAATTCTCAATCTTTTGACATTAATAGGGCAGGTATGGGTGGTTCAGAATTACCAAATTTAAAAGCTGAGTTTAATGAATTACCACATCTTAGAGGCACTTTATCGATGGCTAGAGCCCAAAATCCTGATAGTGCTAACAGTCAATTTTTCATATGTTTTAAAGACTCAAGTTTTTTAGACAATCAATACACTGTTTTTGGAAAAGTAATTTCAGGAATGGAATTCGTTGATAAAATTAAGCGTGGTGATCAAAATCAAAATGGTTCTGTTGATGAACCAGATGAAATAATCAGTTTTAGATCTAAGCAATAATGGATGGCATTTAGGAAATTTTCTTTTAAAGTAACTAAAACCAACGGATATTCTAGACTTGGCTGCATAAATACACATAGAGGAAAAATTGATACTCCTGCATTTATGCCTGTGGGAACACAGGCTACTGTCAAAGCTGCTTTTATAGATGATATTTTAAAAACTGGTTCTCAAATAATATTATCGAATACTTATCATTTAATGATTAGACCTGGTGTTGAACGAATAAAATCAGCAGGTGGCCTTCATAAATTCATGAATTGTAAACTGCCTATTTTGACTGACTCAGGAGGGTATCAAGTAATGTCTCTATCTAAGTTTAATAAAGTAGATAGATACAAAGGTGCAATTTTTAATTCGCACATAGATGGAAAAAAATTTATTTTAAGTCCAGAGGAAAGTATCAAGATACAAAAATCTCTCAATTCAGATATTATTATGATTATGGATGTTTGTCCAAAAAAGACTGACAATTATGATGTTATAAAAACTGCAATGGAAATTTCATTGGAATGGGCAAAAAGATCAAAAAAAAAATTTGGAAAAAACCCTCACAAAGGTTTATTTGGTATTGTCCAGGGTGGTTTGTTTAAAGATTTGAGAATTAGATCATTAAACGAATTAATAAAGATAAATTTTGATGGATATGCAGTTGGTGGTCTTGCTGTGGGCGAAACCCAATTAGAAATGTTTAAAGTTTTGGACTATTTAAAGGATTTTTTACCTAAAGCAAAACCTAGATATTTGATGGGCGTTGGTACTCCTACCGATATCTTAGGTGCAGTAAAAAGGGGTATAGATATGTTCGACTGTGTTATGCCTACAAGGTCTGGAAGAACTGGTTTAGCATTTACTTGGAATGGTAGAATTAATTTAAGAAATTCAAAATACAGGTTTGACAACTCACCAATAGACAAAAAGGAAAATAAAATAGGTTTAAATAGATATAGTAAAAACTATATCAATCATCTCTTTAATACTAACGAAATGTTAGCATCTATGATTTTAACTCTTCATAATATTAATTTTTATCAAGAATTGATGAAATCTATTAGATATAATATTAAAATAGGTAAATTTGACAAATTCTATAACAAATACATAAATAAGTTGTAAATTTACGCATTGATTATTTTTAAAAAAATATTATAAGAATTTTTTAATAGTGGGCCGTTAGCTCAGTTGGTAGAGCAATTCCCTTTTAAGGAATGGGTCGTTGGTTCGAGTCCAACACGGCTCACCACAATTAGCATATACCCAACTGTTTAAAATTTATTTTATTAATAAAATATTTACAACCTACACTTATAATATAACGCTTAACATCATCATATTCATTTCTTTTATACCACGAATTTAAAAGATAATAGTATTCAGTTTTATAATTGTTTTTACATTTTTTGATCATTTTAGCATAAATCTTCTTTTTGAAATCACATGTCTGTAATTTTTCATCAACTGAACCAGGGCCAGATTGAAACTTTTTTTCTATAATATATGCGGTTTTATTTAACTGATTTATAAAAACTGCATCTGGTAAATATTGTTTAGAAATAATTTCCTTCCAATTAACTTTTTCATTATGTAAAAAAAATTTATAAAATTCATTTTTTTCAGTATAAAAGCCAATTTTATTATGATTAAATATGACATTATAAGTTTTTTTAAAAGTTGGGATTTTTTTAAGAATAAAATTATTATTATTTTTTACAGACTCTATAAAATCTGTACGACCTTCAAATTTCAAACCATTTAAATTAGTTCTTGAACCACCTCCGTGTATATTTGGTTTTCTAGCCATTTATAATAAGCGATTTTTTAAATTTTTTTCTGCATCTAAAATTCTTTTTTTAGATAATGAACAGTATTTTTTATCAAATTCGATACCAATAAATTTTCTTTTATTTAATATACTTGCTACACCTGTTGTTCCACTACCACTAAAGGGATCTAAAATTGTATCTCCTTTTTTTGATGCTGCTTTAATTATCCAATCTAAAAGAGCTACAGGTTTTTGTGTTGGGTGTTTTCCAAAACTTTTCTCAGTTTTTTTAGGAGCTGTCATCCGCCAAACATCTTTCATTTGTTTTCCACCATTAATTTCTTTCATTATATCATAGTTAAAAGCATGTTTACTTTTCTTATTTTTTCCAAACCATAAAATTGTTTCGGTTGAATGTGTAAAATATCTACAACTTAAATTGGGAGGTGGATTTGGCTTTTCCCAAGTAATATTATTTAAAAATTTCATATCTAATTTTTGTGCAGCAAAACCTACAGCATAAATTATATGAAATGTGCCGCTTACCCAAATTGTACCATTATCTGTCAAAAGTTTCTGACATCTGCTTAACCAATCATAGTTATATTGAAAATTGTGTTCAATTCCTCTTGAACGATCCCATTCACCTTTATTCACCTTTACCATTTTTCCATTTACACATGTTATTCCATCATTACTTAAAAAATAAGGAGGGTCTGCAAATATACAATTAAATTTTTTTTTTTCTTTGATAAATTGGTCTAATACTTCAAATGTATTCTCATTATATATTTCAAAACTTTTTGATTGGTAAAATGGTTTCATTAATTTAAGTCAAATAATTGAAGAAAGAAAGTTGTTTTCAATCTATGTTTTAATTGGTGGATATTCAAGAATAACTTCATTCATCCATGAATTTATTTTTTTAATTCTATTTGTAGAGGAGGGATGAGTGCTCATAAACTCTGGTGGCTCTTTTCCCTTTTTTGCCTCTTTCATCCGCTCCCATATTTTTACTGTTTCTCTAATATCATATCCAGAAAGATTAGCAAAAATTAATCCAAGATAATCAGCCTCACTTTCTTGCTTTCTGTTAAATGGATTTAAAATTCCTATTTGTGATAGGAGACCCACAGTATCCATTCCAGTAGTTCTATTTACCGTTGAGAGTTTACCACCAGAAAAAATATCAATTATTTGTGTACTAGTTTGTAAGAGTACAGATCTACTTGCTCTTTCAACAGAGTGTTTTGCTACAGCATGAGCTATTTCATGTCCCATTACAGCAGCAAGTCCATCTTCATTTTTTGTTATATCTAACATTCCAGTATAAACTGCAATTTTACCACCAGGCATACACCATGCGTTTTTAACTTTTTTGTTATCGATTAAAATATATTCCCAAGAAAAATTGGTTGTTGGATCTGGTACTCCTGATTTATCAAAATACATAGAAATTGAGTCTTCCATTTTGGAACCAATGTTTTTAATTAAATTTAGAGATTTCTTATCATTGCTGAGCTTTTCTTTAGATTTAATTTTTTCGTATAGCTGTGCAGCTTGAGCATTTAGTTTTGATTCGGGTATTAATTTTAACTGTTTTCTTTCAGTAATGGGAACTGATGTGCAAGAAGCTAAAAAAGCACCACATCCACACCCCACATAATTCAAAAATTTTCTTCTATTCATGTTGATATAATTCTAATATCATATATTAATCCATTTTAAATGAATTTGAACAACAAAATTCTGCTTGTTTTATTTATCGCAGCTATTATTTTTGTTACTTATTCAAGTTACCAGTAGATTATGGAAAAAAAGAAAAAAAAATCATTAGCATTAAAACTAAGAAATTACTTTTTTACTGGTATTGTTGTTTTAGTTCCTATTGGGTTTACACTCTATCTTACAAAATTTTTAATCAATATTTCATCAAAATTAATTCCATCTGAAATAAATCCAAATAGTTATCTAAACTTTTCTATTCCAGGTCTAGAGATTATTCTTGCTGTTTTATTAATAACACTTATTGGGGGCTTATCTTTATCATTTCTAGGAAAAAAATTCTTACAACTTATTGATGATCTTTTTAAAAAAATTCCAATATTGAGAACAATTTACAGTGCTTTTGTTCAAATGACTGAAACTTTTACACAAAAGGATAACACACAAAAAACAGTTGTTTTAGTTGAATATCCTAGGAAGGGTATTTGGGCAGTTGGATTTGCTACTAAAGAAAACAAAGGTCAAATAAGCGAAAAAACTAATGAGGAATTAATTAACGTTTTTGTTCCAACAACACCCAATCCTACAAGTGGTTTTTTGTTAATGGTACCAAAAAAAGATTTAATCTATTTAGATATTTCATTTGAAGAAGCATCTAAGTTTATTGTTTCAGCTGGAACATCAAATCCTTTGTAAATTAAACAAGATCATTTATAACTTCAGCTCTGTCATAAAGTTTCATTAAAGTGTTATATTTTTCAAAATTATTATCTTGATGGATTAAATTATTAATTTCATTCTCAGCTAATTTAAACAAATCTTTGTTTTGAAGAGGATCAGCCAATATAAAGTTTTTCAAACCACTTTGTTTAAAACCAAGAATATCACCATATCCTCTTAACTTCATATCCTCTTCAGAAATAAAAAAACCATCGTTTGATTTTTTAAAAATATTTATTCTTTTAACTGCGTTTTGACTAAGATTAGATTTAAACATCAAAATACAATTTGCATTTGCGTTACCACGTCCAACCCTTCCTCTTAATTGGTGGAGTTGAGAAAGTCCAAATTTATTTGCATTTTCTATTATTATTAAATTAGCATTTGGAAAATCTATTCCAACTTCTATTACAGTTGTGGATATAAGAATATCAAATTTTTTATTTATAAAATCGTTAAGAATTTCTTCTTTTTCTTTTATATCTATATTACCATGAAGAATTTTTAATCTTTTTTTGAAGATATTTTTAAGAGATTCGTATCTTTTTTTTGTGGAGGTGTGATCAATCTTGGTAGAGTCATCAATTAGTGGGCAAACCCAAAAAACTTGATTACCTTTACTAATTTCTTTTTTCACAAAGTTTATTACATCATTTATTTTATTTTCTGGTTTACTGTATGTGGTTATTTCTTTTCTATTTTTTGGTTTTTCCCTTATTATTGATAAATCCATATCACCGTAAATAGTCATAGTCAGTGTTCTTGGAATGGGTGTAGCGGACATCAACAAAACATCACAATTAACTCCCCCTTTGTCTGATAATTTTTTTCTTTGATTTACTCCAAATTTATGTTGTTCATCGATTATTATAAAACCTAATTTATTAAAATTAATTTTTTTTTGAAATAATGCATGAGTGCCAAAAACAATATTTATCTTATTTTTTGATAAATCGTTTGTAATTCTTTTTTTATCGGCGTAAGTACTTTTGCCAGTAATAATAGAGCATTTTATTGAAGGGGGAAAAATTTTTTTTGCAAAATTGAAATGTTGATTTGATAATATCTCTGTAGGTGCCATAAAAGCTACTTGGAAACCAGACTCTATTACATTTAACGCAGTTAAAAGTGCGACTATTGTTTTTCCAGAGCCCACATCACCTTGTAGTAATCTAAACATTTTTCTAGGCGACTTTAAGTCTTCATTAATAGCATTGATTGCATTTTTCTGATCTTTTGTAAGATTAAAGTTAAGCCTTTTTTTCGTACTCTCGGATATGAGCATTTTAAATTTCTTTTCTTCAGTTTTCTTTTTTTTAATTTTTATTCTTTTTTCTGATGATACTAATAAAGTTGCCAAAATTTCATCAAAAGCTAATCTTCGATAATAATTTTTAAGATAATTATTTGTATCTTCTGACTCATGAAGTTTTCTTACACAACTTTGCCAACTTAAATTATCGAAATGTTTATGAATGTTCTTGGGTAGCCATTCATCCAAGTCTGGCAATAGTCTTAAAACCTGGCTAATAATTTTATCATATGCTTTTTGAGAAATACCCTCAGTCAGACTATATTGATTATATTTTTTTTTAATTAATTCAGTATTTTCTGAAATATAAACGGGATTTACTATTTGGTATCTTTTATTATAAAGTTTTATTTTACCACTAATAGTAACCTCTTTTCCAATTGGTAAAATTTTCCTTATATAACCTTCGTAACTATTAAAAAAAACGCAATCAATTATTCCTGTATCATCACTACAAACTACTTTTTTTGGTAAATTTTTTATTCTTGGAAATGAATATTTTTCAACCTTAATTAGCAGCGTTGTAATTTTTCCAATTTGCAATTCAGAAACTTTCTTTAATTCACTTCCATCTATTTTGCTTCTTGGTAATTTAAAAAGTATATCTAGGATAGTATGAATCTTTTTTTTTTTTAATAAATTAGCGGTTTTAATGCCAATTCCTTTTAGATTTTTGATATCTTGAAGTAAAAAATCATGTTTTGGCATAAAATTTATTATATTATAAATTTATACTAATGTCCCTAGATATTAAAAATTTAAAAAAAAGAATAATTTATAGATCATCTCACCGTGGAACAAAAGAGATGGATATACTTATTTCAGAATTTGTAGAATCGCTTATAGATAAATTACCAGAGGAAGAATTATTGTACTTAGACAAGTTTATTAATTTTGATGATGAAAAAATACTTAATTTTATAGATCAGGATATAAGTAAAATGAATATTTCTGATATTGAAAAGAAAATAATCTCGTATTTCCTAGTTTTTAATAATAAATAATTATTGGCGGAGAGACTGGGATTCGAACCCAGGAAAGAGTTGCCCCTTTGCCGGTTTTCAAGACCGGTGCTTTCAACCGCTCAGCCATCTCTCCATGGGCAAGGTTTTATAAAGTATAGTTAAAAAATCAACATTAAAATAGATTTTTTTTAAATTATGATTTAAAGCCTATCATTGTTCAAATTTTTATATGATTAAAAATCAATTTAAAAAGGGAATGTTATTAACAACTCTTGGGTCTTTTTGGTGGGGAGTAATCGGAGTAATTTATTTCAAATCGATCGCGTTTGTTGGTCATATCGAAGTTGTTTTACATAGGTGCATATGGACAGCATTTTGCTTGATACTTATTGCTTTGTTACTTAATAAAAGAAAAGTTTTTTTTAACATAGTCAAAAATCCAAAAATTGTTTTTTTTCTATTTATTACTGGTTTTTTAATTTTTGCAAATTGGGCTGTATGGATTTACGCTGTTGCAACAGACAGAATAATTGATGCAAGTTTTGGATATTTTATTATGCCATTAATTAGCGTTATGTTCGGTAAACTTTTTTTTAATGAAATATTAAACAAAAAAAAAATTATTTCAATTTTTCTTGTTATAACTTCAATCATATTACTTTTGATCAATCTTAATGAAGTTCCTTACGTAGGTCTATCACTTGCTTTATTTTGGAGTACTTATAATTTATTAAGAAAGAAAATAAGTGTTGAAACTGATATCGGTTTACTTATTGAAAGTCTTTTTATTTTACCCTTCGCTTTAATTGCTTTTTATTTAATCGTTGAACAAAATTTAAACGATTTTTCATTTGCACATCCTGGATTGATGTTTTATTTATTTTTAGCAGGTCCTATGACCGTGATTCCTTTATTCTTATATGTAAGGGGGGTTGAATTGTGTGGACTTGGTCCTACTGGCATGATTTTTTATATCACTCCATCATGTCAGTTTTTACTAGGTTATTTCTATTATAATGAAATTTTTTCAACATATAAGTTTATGTGTTTTATTTTAATATGGATTGCTATAATTATTTATTTAAAAGATCTTTATGAAAATAATTAAATACACATTAATTTTTTTGTTATTTTCACAACCTTCGTTCTCAGATAATTTAAATAGCGAATTTGAAAGCTGGAAATTATCATTTAAAGCTAGAGCACTAAAAAATAATATTTCTGAAAATACTATAAATTCAATTATGTCAGATTTAAAATTTTTACCTAAAGTTATTGAATATGACAGGTATCAACCTGAATTTTATGAAGATACTAAAACATATATAAGCAAAAGAACGTCAAATAATAAATTAAAAAACGGTATTAAAATTTATAAATCAAATAAAGATGAGATTAATAAAATAGATAAAAATTTTTCAGTTGAAAAAGAACTTTTATTATCACTTATGGGAATAGAAACAAACTTTGGAAAATATCTTGGTAAAATGGATATTTTATCCTCATTGGCAACTTTGAGTTTTGATAAAAGAAGAAGTGAGTTTTTCACAAAAGAATTATTAATATTATTAAAGTTAATAGATGATGGGATTATTGATCAAAATATTTTATATGGATCATGGGCAGGTGCATTTGGAAATTTTCAATTCATGCCATCAACTATAAAGAATTATGCAATAGATTATAATTTAAATGAAACTATTGAACTAAAAAATACAACTGAGTCTTTCGCTTCAGCAGCAAACTATATTAAGAAACTTGGATGGAAGAAAAATGGTCCATGCTTTAATAAAATAATTCTTAAAGAAAACATACCTAAAAAATATCTAAATACATCAGCTAAAAAAATTAAAAACAAAAAGAAATTGTCTTTTTTCAAAAAATATATTCAAAATTACAATGATTTAATTATTCAAGATGAAGGTGTCATTGTAGGTATAATTACACCAGATAAAGATATTATACCAGGCTCAGAAACTCTTAACCCAGCATTCATTGTTTTTGATAACTATGAATTAATTCTAAAGTGGAATCGTTCACTAAGATTTGCACTTGCTGTATGTACTTTAAAAGAGAAATTTAAAAATGAACTTTAAAAAACTAGTTATCTGTATTATTCTTTTTACTTACTCGTGTACATCTATTGAGTTAGAAAAATCTGAAAAAAATGTTGTTCTAGAAAAGTTTGAAAACAAAGGTTTCGCTTTAATTTTCAGCGATTCTTTATATAAAGATAAAACTATTTCTAAACGTTTAGATGACAGAGATATTCTAATTTTTCAAAAAAATTTAAAAAAAGGAACAAGAGTAAAAATTACAAATTTACTAAATAATGAGACTATAGTTGCAAAAGTTTCTTCTTCAGCAAAATATCCTTTCTTCTACAACTCTGTTATTTCAAAACGTATAGCCAAAGAATTGAATATAATTGAGTCTGAACCCTATGTTTCAATCGAAAGTATTGCAAAAAATTTTACTTTTGTTGCTAAAAAATCAAAAATGTTCGATGAGGAAAAAAATGTAGCTGGCAAAGCTCCTGTGGAAGAAATAAGTATTAATGACCTTTCTAATACGACAAAAATTTCGAGTTCAAAAATCATAGATAAAAAGTTTAATTATTTTATTAAGATAGCTGATTTTTATTATATAAAGAGTGCTCAAGATTTAATTCAAAGAATTAAAAACGATACGAATGTTAAAAATCCAAAACTTAAAAGGATATCTGATACACAGTTTAGGGTTATTTTGGGTCCATATAAAAACATTAATTCACTAAAAACATCATTCAATGATATAAGTATATTAGAGTTTGAAAATATTGAAATTATAAAAAAATGACTAAAATCTCAAATTTAAGTATATCGAAAATATTATTTATATTTTTATTTTTTCTATTCAATACCGTAAAGGCTGAATTTAATATAAATGCTAAGACAGCAATTCTTCAAGACTTTTATTCAGGACAAATTCTATATGAGAAAGAAGCGGATCTTGAAATATATCCTGCATCTATGACTAAAATTATGACATCTATTATAGCTTTTGATTTAATTAAAAAAGGAGAACTTAGTTTGGAGGATAAATTTATTGTTTCAGAAAACGCCTGGAGATTATCTGCATCAGGATATTCTTCAATGTTTATTATGGTTGGTGATGAAGTTTCCGTAGAAAATTTATTAAGAGGTATAATTGTTGTTTCAGGCAACGATGCATGTGTGGCATTAGCTGAAGGTATTGCAGGTTCGGAAGAGGAATTTGCGATTTTAATGAATAGCAAAGCTGCTGAAATTGGTATGAATAATTCTAATTTTTCAAATTCATCTGGTATTAATGACCCTAACAACTATTCAACAGTAAAAGATATAATGATCATGTCTAATTACTTAATAAAAGAATACCCAAAATTATATGAATATTTTAAAGAAAAAGAATTCACTTGGGACCGGACAGGGGGAGATCCTATAACGCAAGGAAATAGAAATCCTTTACTGTATAGAAATTTTGGAGCGGATGGTATAAAAACTGGCTATCTTGCAGTTGAAAAATATTCATTAGCCTCATCAATACTAAGAAATGAAAGAAGACTTATAGCTGTTGCAAGCGGTTTTAATACAAAAAACGACAGATCAAAAGAGTCAAGAAAATTACTTACTTACGGCTTAACTAAATTCAATTTAGTTGAAATCGCTAAAAAAGATAAAGAAATTATTGAATTAGACGTTTGGTTAGGAAAAAAAGATACTGTTAAATCATATATTAATCAGGACGTTTATAAAACTATACCGAAGAGAAAAAAAAATTTAATAAAAGTTTTAGCTGAATACCAAGGGCCTATTCATGCTCCAATTAAAAAGGACGATGTTCTTGGAAAAATTAAAATCTTCTATGATAACGAATTAATAAGCGAATATGATTTATTAGCACTTGAAGAAGTAAAAAAATTAAATATTGTTTCTAGACTTTTTAGATCAATAAACTATTTAATATGGGGTGATGTATAAAAAGCCATTAATAGTTTTTGAGGGAATAGAAGGGTCTGGAAAAACACTCCACAGCAATAATTTAGCAAAGTTTTTAAGAAAGAAAAAAATTCCTTTTATTAAATTCAGGGAACCTGGAGGTACTAAAAATTCTGAGAAATTAAGAAGAGTTATTTTGAACAAGAAGAATAAATTTAATAAAAATACTGACCTTCTACTATACTTAGCTGCAAGATCTGAAAACTATCATAAATTATTGGCAAAAAATTTTGGAAAAAAAATAATTATAATTGATAGATTTATTGACTCTACCATTGCCTACCAACACTACGGAATGGGTATAAGTCTCAAATTAATCAAAATTATCAATAAATTTGTTATTGGTAACATTAAAGCAGATATGACTTTTCTACACATTGTAAAATTATCTGAAATGAAGAAAAGATTAATGAATAGAAAAGTTATTAATAGATACGATAAATTTAAAAATAAATTTTATAAAAGAGTTCAAAATGGTTTCATAAAAATTTCAAAGACTAATAAAAAAAAATATTTTTTAATTAACTCAGAAAATGACGTTTTACAAAATAAAAAAAAGATAATTAAACATGTTAAAAAATTAATTTATTCAAAATGAATTACTCTGATAAAATCCAATTATATGGTCATACAAATAATTTGCTTAATTTAATTAATTTATATGAAGATAATAAGTTACCAAATAAATTTATCTTAACTGGTCCTGATGGAATTGGTAAATCAATAATTGGTTTACATTTAATCTTTTATGCACTATCCAAAAATGAGACAAAAGGTTATGATATCAAAAATTTCAAAATTAATAAAAATAGTAAAACTTTTTCGCTTTTAATAAACAATGTCAATCCTAATTTTTTTTTACTTGATGTTAAACATGATAAAAAAAATATCGAAATTTCAGATGTAAGATTATTAAAACAATATTTAAATAGATCTGTTTTTAATAACCAACCACGATTTATATTTATAAACAATTCTGAGTATTTAAGTAAAAATGCTTCAAATTCATTGTTAAAAATAATCGAGGAACCAAATCAAGGGGTATATTTCATTTTAATTCATGATTATAATTCGTATCTTGCAGAGACAATAAAATCTAGATGTATTACTTTTAAAATTACAAATACTTACGACAAAACAATAAAAATTTTGGAAAAAATTTATGACAAAAAAATTAATCAATTAATAAATCCAGATTTTCTCAATTATTATATATCACCTAAAGATGTTAAAATTTTAATTGATATATCTTCTATTAATAATATAGATATCTTAAATATAAGTTTGAAAAATTTTTTAATTTATATTTTAGAAAAAAAAATTTATAAAGAAAATAAAGAGTATGAAAAAATTTTTGTTTATTTGTTGCAGATTTTTATCTTTACACATTTTTTAAAATCCTCAAATAATAAAAATGCAATTTATAATTATCATTCATTTTATAAAAATTTAAAAAATTTAAAACTTTATAACCTTGATTATGAAAGTTTTATGATACAACTTAGACCTTTTTTGAATGAAAAATAATTTTTATATAACTACTCCGATTTATTACCCATCAGCCAAACCACACATGGGTCATGCATATTCAAGTATCATTGCTGATTTTATTGCACGATTTAATAGAATTAACAATTTTGAGGTATTTTTTCTTACTGGCACCGATGAACATGGTCAAAAGATACAAAGAGCTGCTGAAAAAAAAAAATTACATCCTAAAGAATTTTGTGATCAAATAAGCAAAACTTTCAAAAATCTTTCAACAACATTAAATCTTTCGAATAATGATTTTATTAGAACAACAGAGGAAAGACACAAAAAATCAGTAATTAAATTATGGAAAATCCTTGAAGAAAAAAATGAAATTTATTTATCTAAATATTCAGGCTGGTATTCTGTTTCTGATGAGGCATTTTATAATGAAGATGAAGTTAAAGAACTAGGTGATGTAAAAGTGTCAATAACATCTGGATCTGTTGTTGAATGGGTAGAGGAGGAGTCTTTCTTTTTTAGATTGTCAAAATGGCAAGATTCTCTTTTGAAATATTATTACGAAAATCCAGAATTTATACTCCCCGAGTCTCGAAGGAATGAAGTAATCAGCTTTGTTAAAGGTGGTTTAAAAGATCTTTCAATTTCTAGAAAATCATTTACTTGGGGAATAGAGGTCCCTTCGAATAAAAATCATGTAATTTATGTATGGTTAGACGCATTAACAAATTATTTGAGTGCACTAAATTATAAAGATGAGAATAATGAAAATTTCCAAAAATTTTGGCCAGCATCAGTTCATCTTATAGGAAAAGATATCCTTAGATTTCATGCTGTATATTGGCCAGCTTTTTTAATGGCAGCAAATATAGAATTGCCAAAAACTATTTATGGGCATGGTTGGATTTTGTCCGGTGATGAGAAAATGTCAAAATCAAAAGGAAATATTTTAGATCCAATTGAAATAATTAAACGATACGGTTTAGATCCTCTAAGATATTACCTTATCAAAGAAGTATCATTTGGGAATGATGGTAATATTTCAAAAGATAAATTAGAAGATTGTATAAATTCAGATCTCGCAAACAATTTTGGAAATTTATGTCAAAGAGTTGTTTCATTTTGCGAAAAAAATACTAGTTTAAAAGTACCTGAAACAAATAATTTTAGTAGTGAAGATCTTCAGTTACTCGAAATATATCAAAAAAATTTTGATTTTTTAAAAAATTCTGTAAATAAATTAGATTTAAATAAATATACAAATTTTATTTTAGAGCAGATGTTTTCAGCAAATAAATATTTTAATGATCAAGAGCCATGGAATAAAAAATCAGATAAAAAAAGATTAAATACAATTCTATATGTATCACTAGAATTAATAAGAAAAATCTCTATATTATTATACCCAATAATGCCTGATACTTCAATTAAGGCTTTAAAAATATTCAATATAAATGAAAATGAAATTAGATTTGACTCAATAAAAAAAAATAACTATTTAAAATTTAATTCAAATCTTAATAAAATAAATATATTATTCAAAAAAATTTTAAAATGATAGACTCACATTGTCATTTGGATCGAATTCCTCTAATTAATAATATAGATGATATTATTAAACGTTCAAAAAAAAATGGTGTTCAAAAATTTTTAACAATTTGTGTTAGTAGTGTTAATTTTAAAGATATTCTAAAAATTGTTCAAAATTACGAGAATGTTTACGGTTCGTTTGGCATTCATCCTCATGAGACAAAACACGAAATAGTAAAAAAGGAAACGATTGTTAAAAATGTAACCTCTAATTCTAAAATTATAGGTATAGGTGAAACTGGTTTAGATTTTTTTTACGAAAATAGTGATAAAAAATCTCAAATCAAAAGCTTTGAAAATCATATTGAGGCCTCAATCGATTTATCAATTCCTTTGATTATACATTCAAGAGATGCTGAAAAGGATATGTATGAAATTTTAAATCATCACAGAAGTAACAATTTAAAAATATTAATGCATTGTTTTACTGGTTCAGAAGACATTACTGATAAATTACTTAATTTAAATACGTATTTTTCAGCTAGCGGAATAATAACTTTTAAAAATTCTCAATCGTTACAAAAGGTTTTTAAAAAAATACCCAATGACAGATTATTAATTGAAACTGATAGTCCTTTCTTAGCTCCTGAACCAATGAGAGGAAAAAAAAATGAGCCAAGTTTTATAAAATACATTTTGGAAAAATTGGCTTTATTAAAAGGCATCACCCCAGAAGAGATGGACGAAATTACAACCAAAAATTTTAAGAAACTTTTTAATCTAAATGAAAATTAAATTTACTATACTCGGCTGTGGTAGTTCACTAGGAATTCCACGTATAGATGGATACTTTGGAAAATGCAATCCTAGAGAACCTAAAAATTTTAGAACAAGATGCTGTGCTCTTGTAACTAGTGGTAAAAAGAATATTTTAATTGACACTTCCCCGGATATTAAAAATCAATTAATTAAAGCTAAAGTAAAAAATATAGATAAAGTTTTTTATACTCATCCACATGCTGATCAAACACATGGTATAAACGAATTAAGAGTTTTTTATCTAAAGAATAAAAAGAAATTACCTGTATATGCTGATAAATTTACAGCTAAATATTTGCTTCAATCATTTGGATATTGTTTTAAGGGTAACAAAGACTATCCTGCTACATTGTCTCTAAATTCTTTAAGAAATATTCATTCTATCAATGAAAAAAAAAATATTTCATTAAGATCAATTCAAGTGCAACATGGATTAATTAAAAGTATTTGTTACATAATTAATAAAAAATGTGCTTATGCAAGTGATGTAAGTAAGATCTTCAATAAAGACTTAAAACACTTTATGAACCTTAAATTTCTTATTATTGATTGCTTAAGGTATCAAAAACATCCATCCCATTTTAATTTATCAGAAGCTTTAGATTTTATTAATTTAGTAAAACCCAAAAAGGCAATTCTAACTAATCTAAATAATGAAATTGATTATAGAACTTTAAAAAAACAACTCCCAAGAAATGTTATACCTGCTTATGATGGTTTAAGTTTTACGATCTAAAATTTCATCAATTTTTGATAAAATTTTTTTTGACATTGGATTTGTGAATGAATTATAAGTCTCTTCAACTTTTCCTTCTTTATTAATTAATATTTTGTGAAAATTCCATTTTGGAATAGCCCCCTTACCATAATTTTTTTTTGCCCATTTATATATTTCGTGAGCGTTTTCACCTTTAACTTCATAAATTTCCGTTATTAAAAAATTAATATTGAAGTTCACTTCACAAAATTCCTTTACCTCCTTGTTGCTTGATTTTTCTTGATTAAATGATGATGATGGTACCGCAATTACAATAAGACCTTTTTTTTTATACAAGTTCCACAGTTTTTGCATATCATCATATTGTTTTGTGAAGCCACAAAAACTAGCTGTATTAATTAATAGGACTGCTTTATTTTCATACTTTTTTAAATCGATTTTTTTTCCTTCTACAGAGTTTATTGAAAAATCATAAAATATTTTATCATAACTTGAATAACTATTATTGTTAAAGGAAAACATAAATAATATTATTATAACAAAAAATTTCCTCATCATTATTTATTTTTTTTAGGAGAAAATAATATCAAGAAATAGCCAAAAATTGTCGACAATAATGACCCAGATAATACTCCAATTTTTACTCCGTCCATGTATTCCATATTTTCAGCAAATGCTAGATTTCCAACAAAGAGACTCATTGTAAAGCCGATACCTGTAAGTATACCTACACCATAAAAATTAATCCAATTTGCATTATTTGGCATTTCGGCAAGTTTAAGTTTGATCGATATGTAAGAAAAAATAAAAACTCCTATTTGTTTACCTAAAAAAAGACCAAGCAAAATTCCAAGTGGAACTGTTGATAAAAAAGATGAAAAAGATAATCCCTCCAAAGATACTCCAGCATTAGCAAATGCAAAAAGAGGCATAATTCCAAATGCAACGTAAGGGCTAATTGCATGTTCTAATTTAATTAATAATGAAAAATCTTTTGTTTTTTTTCTATGAGGAATTGTGCATGCTAGTAAAACTCCAGCAATTGTTGCATGTATTCCTGATTGGTGAGTGAATTCCCACATGAATAAACCAATTATAAGATATGGAATAAAAATTTTTATTTTTAACTTATTTAAGATGATTAAAAAAATAAACGATAAAATAATTAGACCAAGATAAAAAATACTTAACTTATTAGTGTAAAAAAAGGCAATTATTATAATTGCTCCAAGGTCATCAATTATTGCTAATGCTGTTAAAAAAACTTTTAATGAAATTGGTACTCTTGAACCTAATAGTGACAAAACTCCTAGTGAAAATGCTATATCTGTAGCAGATGGGATAGCCCATCCCCTTAAAGTTTCAGGCGTGTCAATATTAATAATTATATATACTAATGCTGGAACAACCATGCCACCAATCGCTCCTATTATAGGCAACAACGCTTGCTTTATATTTGATAATTCTCCCTCAACAAATTCTCTTTTAATCTCTAGCGTGACAAAAAAAAAGAATATTGCCATTAATGCATCATTAATCCAATGTAATACTGAAAGTTTTATACCAAAGTTGTTAATTCCTATAAAAAGATATTTGTTTAGAGTCTCGAAGTATAAATATGAAAGTTGTGAGTTACTAATTATAAGCGCAATAATAGCACTTATAAATAGAATTAGACCGCTAGCAGCCTCTAATTTAAAAAACCATTTAAAAGGTGATGTTATATATCTTATCATAAGATTAAATCTTTAATAAACAATGTTATATCTATTATACTTTGATAAAGACTATCAAGTATTTCGTTAATATTTGGTATAAAGTTTGATATTAGCTCTTTAAATGTATCAACTAAAATTACTAATGATACAAAACTAATTAAAAATATTAAAATTAATTTTAAAAAACTTTTTCTTTGTATTTTTTTCTTATCTTTTTTGTAATTTTCTTCTTTTGTTTCGCTTAGTTGTTCATCAGGCGAATGTAATTGTTCATCATCAATATTTTCATTTTGAACTTCATTAGAACTCTGATTGAGTATTTTAGTATTTTGCCTATCCTCAGATTTGTCATTTTCTAACTTATATTTATAAAACCACTTATGCCCACACTTACTACACTTTAATTTTCTTCCATTAATGGGTATTAATCCATCTTTTACATTAAAATTAGTTTGACAATTTGGACATGAGATTATCATAGTTCTATATACCAGATTTTTATTATTTTAATTAATCAATTTTGTTGAAATGGTATTTAATTCCTTTATAAAACGACTTATCGGGGTGTAGCGCAGCCTGGTAGCGCATCTGGTTTGGGACCAGAGGGTCGTAGGTTCAAATCCTACCACCCCGACCATTTTATGACAAAAGCAAAAATTTATAAACCTTCTAAAACTGCAATGCAGTCTGGAAATAGTAAATTTAATAAGTGGATACTTGAATATACTACTGTTAATCGAATTACAAATCCTCTTATGGGCTGGGAGAGCTCTTCTAATACTCTAGATGAAGTTAAATTGGAGTTTTCATCCAAAGAGCTAGCACTGGATTATGTTAAAAAAAATAAAATTGATTACGAATTAATTGAACCAAAAAAAAGAAAAATTGTTAAAAAGTCTTATTCAAATAATTTTTTAAAATAAATGTTTAAATTTTTTACAAATAAAAATTGGTTTCCGTGGAGCATAGGCGGTTCGGTTTTAATATTATTTGCCACCTGGTACCAAGTCCAGTTGGATGTACAAATTAATGAATGGTTCGGTGAATTTTACGATACATTACAAAAAGCTTTGTCTGCTCCTGGTTCAGTTACTGAGGGTGAATTTATTGCGTACTTGTTTACTTTTGCAAAAATTGCTGCTGTTTATATTTTAGTTGTGATTTTTAGTGATTATTTTACTAGTCATTGGACTTTTCGTTGGAGAACAGCAATGGCTGATTATTATCACGATAAATGGAAATTTGCTTCATCAATAGAAGGAGCATCTCAAAGAGTCCAAGAAGACACACTTAAGTTTGCTAGAATAATGGAAGGACTAGGAGCAGAATTGTTAAGAAGTTTAATGACACTTATAGCGTTCACCCCAATTTTGTGGGAATTGTCAAAAAGTATAACCACGTTGCCCTGGATTGGTCAGGTTGATCATGCTTTAGTTTGGGTAGCTATTTTATCAGCTTTAGGAGGAACAATCTTACTTGCAAGCGTAGGAATTAAATTACCAGGTATAGAATATGATATTCAAAAAGAGGAAGCTGCTTACAGAAAAGAGTTAGTTTTAGGTGAAGATTCGATCAGCAGAGCTAAGCCTGAAAGTATTTTAGAATTATATGGTGGTGTTCGAAAAATTCATTACAAAATGTACTTTCATTACTTATATTTCAATGCAGTTAAGTGGAGCTATCTTCAAGGGATGGTAATAGTACCATATCTTGCATTAGCTCCAACGATTGTTGCAGGAACAATTACCTTAGGCTTTGTTCAACAAATTATTCGAGCTTTCGGTAGAGTCGAAACCTCATTACAATATTTAGTAAGAAGTTGGCCAATAATTGTTGAACTTATATCAGTTTGGAAGAGATTAAATGAATTTGAAAAACGCCTTGAATCAAACAAAGAAAAAGAAAAATTACAATTGTGAAATTAGATAAAAAATTAGTTGACGTTTTAATAAAAGTGACATCGTTAGCTGCTTATGCCGCTTCCACTTATATAGGAAAAAAAGATAAAATTTCTGCTGACAAAGCAGCAGTAGATACTATGCGAAATGAATTAAATAAGATTGAAATAGATGGTGAAATAGTAATAGGTGAGGGTGAACTTGATGAAGCTCCAATGTTATATATCGGTGAAAAGGTCGGCACAAAATCTGGACCAAAATTTGATATTGCTGTTGATCCTTGTGAAGGAACTAATTTTGTTGCTAATAATTTGCCTGGTGGTATGTCCGTTATTTCATTAGCTGAAAAAAATAATTTATTTAAAGCGCCAGAGACGTATATGGCTAAAATTGCTGCATCAAATATTCCCAATAACTTGATTGATTTAGATTTTGCAATCGAAAAAAATATTAAAAATTTAGCTGACCATAAAAATAAAGATTTATCTGAAATTAATGTTTGCATTTTGAATAGACCTAGACATAAAGAAATAATTGATAAAATGAGAGAATTAGGTGTAGGAATAAAACTTATAAGTGATGGCGATGTTTCGGGCGCTATTTTAATAACCGACCCTAAGTACAAAATTGATCTATTTATTGGTACCGGAGGAGGTCCCGAAGGTGTCTTGGCTGCTTCTGCATTAGATGCATACAATTCTTTTTTTCAAGGACGATTTATATTTGATAATGAGGACTTAATTTCTAGAGCAAAAAAAATGGGTATAACTGATTTAAATAGAAAATATAACTTGAATGAAATTGTCAAAGGAGACTCAATTTTTTGTGCTACTGGAATAACTTCAGGTGACTTATGCAAAGGCATTAAAATCGATAACACAGATTTTTATTCTGAGACATTTGTGACACATAAAAAAACCGGTTTTAAGAATATAGTAAGGAATAAATTTAAAATTAATTAATTATCTCCACTTGATAAATTAATTAAATTGAAATAAAAGACTACTTTTCGGTCCCTTCGTCTATCGGTTAGGACACGTGGTTTTCATCCTCGAAAGAGGGGTTCGATTCCCCTAGGGACCGCCACAACATATGAAACATTAC
>MDTA01094745.1_pt1 | contig 24726 bp, 11 predicted proteins | sample 811151 | NCBI WGS metagenome assembly MDTA01 (sample SAMN05326648, study PRJNA326480) | marine metagenome | isolation source: seawater | place: Indian Ocean: South | collected 2010
CTTATTAGTGTTATACTCTCAACATGTTTTTTATGATAGTCGTTCCACATCTGCCATGGATACTTTGTCAGTTTGGCTACGTCACTGTCAACGTTCAATGTTCTAATTTTACTTTGTGTTACATCATAAAAAGGTGGATTATCAAAGTCTGTATATATTCCATCTTGTGTGTCTGTGCCTTGATAACCAAGTTTGTATTCACGCAATTTAGTATGAAATGGTTTAACTTCGTTAATGTAACTTTCAACCCAAGTATCTGTACCTATTGTATAAGTTCGTCTTTGATCTAATTTTCTAACACTGTTTGTTGCGTTAATAAATGATGTTTTGAACATCCAGTCTACATATGTCTGCTCCGATAAAACTTTTCGTAATCCTGTAAAAAATAAAGTATTGTATTCAACTGCAAGATCATTAATTAATATATCATCTCTAAGAGCAGTAAGCACTTTCCTTGTTTCTATAGCAGGTTCCTGATCGAAAAAATTATCATCAAAAACGTCTAGATCGGCAAATCCAAAAGCCTCCTGACTATAATCATACAGTTTCGTTGATAATCTTATAGTTCCGTTCTCTGTCCCAACGTTTGTCCATCCATCGGCAACTTTCATAAACAATTTCCAGCCACCAGTGTCCGATTGTGTGACTTTCACATGTTTTCCAACTGCAAGATCCAACGTGTCCAATTCATATTCAAATGTCACTTGTTTGTCGATAGGTGTGTTTTCGCTATGGATCATTTCATGGACATCTGGATCAGTTCCATACCAATCGGTATATTCCCAAAATTTACTAGTGTTGTACGCTTGTGTTTTTGTTCTTGAAAAAACGCTACCGTCCCATTGATATATTGCCCAGTAACCGTCTATAGTTTCGTCTGCCTTAACCAAGTAGTTTACCGTACCTGATAAAGACTTTGTATCTATGTAAGTAAGATCTGCGTATGTATCGACTGATGCGTCCCATTCTAAACTTTGTTCTGTAGGTTCAGGATCTTTAGAGTTTAGATTGTCAAAATTTATTTGTCCTGCAAGTTGTGTTTTTTTCAAAACGCTGTTAGAATAATCTATAATTTCCTTCAAAGCATCATATCTGTTCACGTACCAAGACTGTCGTGGTCTAAGAGTGTTTCCATATCTTTCATTGATAGGAAGATCTGGATCTGGAACTTTATTGCCTGCTTCATTACTACCAATTAAACTATCCCACCATTGCTTTTCGATGTCAAGTGCAGGACGATAAGTTCTATCACCTTCTCGCACTAATCTCCATATAGAGTGTGCGTTTGCATCAAAAGTGTTTGTTCTTACATCAATATTGATTACATAATCGTCGCTTTTAATTTTTTTATTACTATTAAAAATAATAAGTTTATCTGTGTCGGTAGGTGCGTAATATGAAAATTCTTGCGCCAAAGGATTTTTTATCAAGTTAGCCACATAGGCAGTTGTATTTTTTCTAATTACAACAGAATTGTTTGGCAGTGTAGTGGTATTTTTTACCCAGAAATAATAATAATTTACGAAACTATCAGTGGCACTATTATATTTTTGTTTTATTGAATATCTTGAATCATCAACAGCCAACGGAGTGCCTGTGATGCCTAATGAAGTTCCATCTGCGGTTCCTGATCTTAATGCATATTCGCTAGGTAGATATAGAGACTCTACCCACTCGTACACATCTACGCTGGATCCAGGAAACAGGTTGCCCCAATTATTTGTTTTGTATTCTTGTGATCCCTGTTCGTACCATAACCATTTGACCTTAGACAGATCCCACCATACTTCTCCAATATGATTTTCCAACCAAGGATTAGAAGAATTTGCATTCACGCCAAAATTATACTGTGCCGGATCCCATTCTGTTTTAATATTAATTTCTCTGTCTGCTACACCTAGTATTCTGCCTTTCACCGGATCATATAGTTCAAGGTAATCTGTTATCTGTTTGCTACCACTATTGAACAAAAATACCTTTCCTAGTTTGTCGATGTCGATAAGTGCTGTTTCAGATGCAATGCTTTTCCAAGCATAAGAATCAACTTTGTCCAAGTCAAATATAGTCACTGTTCCGTCATTTTCTACAGTTGAATCGTCATGTCCTTCATCGTCGGGTGCACCTACAACAACTTGTTTCTCTGTGACGCACACGCCTCTACCAAAATCGTCGTTCTCAGATACAGTAGTAGTGACTAATCTATCATCAATCAAAAATTTTGTATTGTATTTTGTAGCAGTATAGGCTCCTCCAGAACCAACATTTAAATCAACAATATTTGTATCCTGTAAGTCAAATGTTGTTTCTCCGGAATCAAATTTCATTTCTCTAGCATTTGCAAATTTTTCAGCACCAATTACAATTCTATCGCCTTCGTCATTTATATCCAACGATGACCCAAATCTCATATTTTGTCCATTATCGGGAGCCTTAATAGTTTGTTGTAATGTATATGTGTTTGTCGAGCCGTCTGCATTCCATTTATAATAATACACTGCTCCTGTATCAGCATCTCCAGTTGACTCATCGTCAACACCTGGAGAACCAACTATTAAGGTAGTTCCATCTTTGTTCATTGAAAGTGTATCACCAAAGGACGTGTTCAAAGTAGATCCATCAGCATTTACACCAGTCAAAGTTTGTGCCAAAGTGAAAGCATGATCAACACTGTCATCATTACTTTGTGAGGCTCTTATATAGATTTCAACTTTGCCTGCTTGTCCTGGAGCAACAGAACTTACTGCCAAGATATCTCCATTGTCATTTGCCTGTAATCTATGTCCAAATCTTTTACCATCTCCTGGATCCGCACTGGTAATTGTGAGATTTTGTCTCCAAGTGTCATAGGTTGAACCATCAGAACCTATGCCCCATTCGTACATATACACTGTGCCTTGGTCGTTGTTCTCTCCAGGAGCGGACACAAACATATATTTTGTTGCTGTACTTCTCACAGAGTTCAGTCCTGGTTCACATATTTTGTGTGCCCAACCGTAATTTTGATTTGCTGTATCTACCGGTGGTGTTCTTGTTGTCAAAGTTGTATATTTGAACGTTGCCGGATCCCACACAAATATTTTTATTAATCCGCCATCGGTTATTCTCGTGCTACCGTCCGAACCGATACTATTGGCAAACGGAGCACCTGCTACCACAAAATTTTCATCAGTACTCATAGATAAACTATATCCAAGTTTACCTGTGTTGTCATCACCGGCAGTGGTTGTTGTGGATGAACTTACCCGGTATGTAGTACCTGCAGTGGTATCGTTTCTAAATAAAAAATGGACTTTACCCTGTCCGTCGGTTGGTGCAGACGCAATCAAAGTTCTTCCATCATTTCTAGCAACTATTTGATATCCAAAATCTTGATTTGAAGTGCTAGCCGACGGAGACAATTGCCTTTTTGTAGTGTATGGATCAACTTTTTCATATACGTTCCACAAAGAGTCTGTGTTTGTGTCAGCATAAATTTTATCTCCAGATTTGCCAATTGAATCTATTCTGTCATTAAATTCAGAATATTTGATCCTATCACTGACCACGTCCATGTTGTCAAATCTCACACTAATAAATTTAATTACATCACCATAAGTGTCGGCAGTAGACTCGTCCCGTAGTGTTGGTGAAAAACTTGTTTGGCCTGTGAAATCCACTATAACTGTTTTATGGTCTGGCGCAGATGATACTTTGAATACTGTATTAAGATCTGGACTCTGTGCATTCCGTATTGCAAAATAATCTGCTAATGAATTTTGATCCCCTGCTGATAAATTATGGGATCCTGTAAAAACTATTCTAAGTTGTGTGGCTTGATTTATTGGTAACATGCTTTCAACTAAAACACCTGCTTTTGTGATACGCATTACGTCCCAATCTTTATTGGATTTATTTGCTATCCAAATTAAGTCGTTATCCGTTATTGCATTGATGTCTAGTGTCATTAGATCATCAATATCAAAGAAAGTATGTTGTACTTGTGATATTTGAGGATATCCTGCTGTTCTGTAGACCCTTACTTTGTCTCTGTCAACTCCCTCCTTGTCGTAATCATATTTTGCAAAAGTTGTTGATGCAACATAGTCCACCGGCTTACGATATAGGTTTTGTTTGGGAACTAATATTGATCTTTCATATGACCTTGTCTGGTTGGTTGTGTCAACCAATTCAACACTTTGTCTCTCCGACGTAAATTCTGCGTCACTTATTTTGTATTGTATATTTTCCGTGCTGTCTACGTTTCCTATTTTACCTACACGGATCATCCATTCCGGATAAATGTCCAAAGAAATATCTTGTTCTTCGTATTTTGCCTTCAGTAACTTGTCTATGGCGCTTTGTGTGCCTTTTTCCCTAATGTATCCTTGATAAAATTTATATTGACTTATATCGTTAACAAATAAATTTTCTAAATAATCACGAGACTGATATCCAATTAAGTGTTCTGCCAGGGACTGCTGTGATTCATCAAAGTTATTTGTTTCAAGATTGTAGAAATCATTGAACTGTTGTAATTTGTAATCAAAATTTGGAATCAATTGCGGTGCTGGTTTTTCGGTCTTGATCCTCCAATTGCTTGTGACAAATGTAAGTCCACTATTATGGTTTGTGTTTGCAACGTAAAACTTACCTTGATGCTCGACTGTGTCTCCAATTTTGTAATCTTGATTTTGCAACCAATATGTCACTTGGGCCGAATCAAAAATAAAACCTGGAGCATAGTAATCACCATTCCATCCACCTGTTTTCCAACCAACTAATTTTAACCTTTCCTGTCTAAAACCTGTGTACGGTTCATAAATTATATCGGAGAAGACAGTCTTATTATCAAATAATAATATGTGTTCTTTTTGCACAGTGTTTAAGGCAATGTTGTACAGGCCTTCCTCGCCTCTTTTTACCGACAATTCAAAGGTTTTTCCTATCCTTTTTGTGCTGATATTCTTAATATCTAATTTTCTTCCGCCAGCATCTAGTATACTGTAATCACCTGCTAGGTTACGCAACTTGCCAACCACACTATTATTGGTATCTAAGGAAAAACCATCGGCGCCTGGTGATACCGTAATCGCTGATCCCGAAGAGAAATTATTTTGAACCCAAAATAAAAATTCTCGTATTGATGTTTGCCAGTTGATCACTTCTTTCAATTCACCACTGAATCTTTCAAATTTAAAACCTTGTGTATCTAACCATTTTCCATAACCGTTTAGAAAATCAACAACGTCCTGTATGGTGTTGAACACATGACCATAAGGTATAGTTTGTTCAAGTGTTTGATATGAATCGTAATATTCTGCTGACTGATTTGCAATACTAATTTTTTTTGGACTTACATTTTTATTGGGGTAATAAAATTTAAAGAATGGCCTATGTGTAGAATAACCTAACACTTTATAGCCACCAGTAAGTGTTGATCCGTCTGCAGATAAATCTGTGTTAAGTTCAATTAATACACCCGAATATGCAAAAGTGTTGACTGGATTGGACACTCTAAAAAGTATTTTGTAATTTTCATCAGGAATAAATTTACTTCCCGAAGTGGACCCTGGACTCACAGAGTCAGTTAGTACTTTCAAATTCTGTTTGTCAGTAAATCCACCTAATTTGTACCCTAATTGAATTTTCAAATTCTTCATCTTATCAATGTAAAAAGTTTTAGGATCTAAATTTTTTGATATGAGATGATTAACCACAAAAGGTTGATACCCTGCTGTCATATATCTTGTAACCGTTCCGGTTGCATTGTCAGTAACAGTTTCTAAATGATATTTTGCCGTTGATAATTTGAATCTTTGTTCCGTGTCTGTGCTGATGTAGTTTCCACTTACATTCTTTTTTAATCTTGAATTGTCAAAGAATAAGCCAAAAAACTTTGCAGGTTTTGTTATAGCCAATAATTTAATAACCGAAAAGGCGTATCCGGTGGATCTTCTCCATGCCGTTTCTGCCGGTGAATGGTCTCCAAACTTCCACGAAAATCTCCTGTTTGCAATGTCATATTTGTAAACTAATCCTATAGCAAGAGGATCCAACAAAGTGCCAGATTCGTTTACCGGTAGATAATTCTTAATACCTGGCTTGGCATATCTTCCTGTCAAAGCCTCCACTGCGTCCCATAGCACTGAGTTTCCTGATGTGTATGGTGCGGCTCCGTATGTGTCTTCCCAAGTGCTAGGTTTTTCACTATGTCCAAACATCTCCCATGGTCTTGTATGTGGCGCATCTGTATCATAAAAATATTTGTATATTCCTCTCCAATATCCAGGCAGTGCCTCATTATTTTTGTTATCAATAGATCTACTGTAATTGTATGTAAATGCGTTGCCTTCACTAAACGTTGTATTATTGATGTACTGGACTCCATTTCTGCCTGCCCAGTAATAAAAATCCTGCCCAAGAATGTCGTCAACTTCTTGTAGCGTAAATTCAGTAGATGTAAATGCGGAAGGTTGAACTTCGCCCACTCCTAAGAGATCCGAATCATACTGTGTTTTTATATTGTTGTAAATTCTTTTTTCAAGTTCCATAATGAGATCATCACGTTCATCTCCGTATTGTTTGATAAAGGAACCGTCATGCCGTCTGATCACGTCGGTGTCAGTAATATAGGTATCATCGGTGAACTTCTCAGGTGTAAATTTTGGATACAATCCTAATTTTGTAGGAGTAGGTGGAATAAAACTACCAGTGGTATCGCTGTAATCTCTAATTTTTAGAACATCACCTGTAACTAGCGTACTCGTTATGTTAATACTGTCATCGGTTGTGCTTACAGTATAATCGGTATCTTTAAGCAATTGAACATCATTTTTATACACGTATACCGCTCTATTGCTTTCCTTACTCATGTCATGCATAGAATCTATTGCATACTCAGTTTCGCTTGGATCTTGAACAGTGTACGTCCTTAAAGAAAAATTATCTCCTACTCCAATCATGTCATCATAGAAGAACGGAAAAGCGGAAGTTTTACCTTGATTTATTCCTTTGATTATTTCGTCCACCCTATCCGCTACAACTCCTTCATATGCTGTGCCAATATTATAAGTTAGAAAACTATTATAGAATTTTTCATATTCTTGATTGCAATAATCAATTGCACTAAGAACATTTGAATCTTGGTCAATCAAACCAAACATGGCAGGCATCAAAGGCCCTGTGTGCTGTTTAATTGTACCGCCTTTCAATCTAGCATCTGGTTTGTCTCTTAGGTTTGAAGATTGAAGGACGTCTCCAGTGACGTCAGGGTTCTTCTCGTATATGTCTTTTAGATGTCCTAAAATTTGTCCATAGGTAAATTCTCCGATCTGATCATTTTCGCTGTTCGTTGCTAAATTATCAGGTACTTCATAGATTCCTTTTGATTCGACTTTGTCTGCAGAACTGTAACACGCCAATCTCACTTGATCATCTACTTTCAAGTCATCGTTGAATTTGACATATTTGTTTACTGTGCCATCGACCAACGTGTAATCTGCTGTCACTACTTTCCTTACTCCGTTTACCTTGACGCTGACTTCTAAATCTGTTAAATCTTTACTATTTGTAAAACAGTCAACAGGAAAAAGTTTTTTTTCAGTTGAATCAACTATGAAAGTTCTTATTACTCTTTGCTTAGATTCAAACAATCTTTCAATCCAAGCGTTGATATAATTTAAAGTACTAGTGCTTGTAGTATAATGTAGGTGTCCTGATGCTAAATTTTTAGTTATTGTTGCTTTTCCTGAACGATATTTGAAGGAGCCTGATGTGTGATCAGAGTCAAATACTATATCGCCAACGTTGTTAATGGTTTTGTATTTTACTTTAATGCCAAGAACTGTATCTGTTGTTGCTGATGTGCTAGTCTTGTAAGCAAAAACTTTTGCGCCTGTAAAATCACTATTTGGATATTTTACAGAATCGGCAAACGAAACATGGCTTTCATCAAACATATTGAATAAAGGCTGTTGATTGACCTTCGTTTTTGTTTGTGCTGTCTGCCATGCCAACGTACTATCGGTTCCATACCCATAGTAGTAAGTTTTGCCTTGACCTGCTGTCCCTAATTCAACAAATACGCTTTCTCCTTCTACTGGGGTAGCATCTGCTTCCTCAGTTAAATTTATGAACAGAGTTGAATCGTCATTTATAGAAACAAAATTTACTTTATAAATTTTATTCCTTACTATTGGATCTGTATCAGCGGCAAAAATAATTCTCATTCCGTCTACTAATGACACTCCGTCAACTATGTAACCTGATTGTTTTACAACATCACTAAATGCATCTGTAGTTTTTGTGTCAAATAAGGCTACTGATGTTTTTGCTCTTGAGCCGTGATTGTATAAAGACAGTCCTGCATCGAATTCAATAATTGGTCTTTTCGCCCTGTCTGTTTCATCCAACGTTGGTGTATATCCAAGTGCAGTTGCAGTGGCTTCTATAGTTTCTTTATGAAACCATCTGTTATATCTTGACCAAGCATTTTGATCTGGACTACTCCTGTTAATAGTAATGTAATCTAAAGTTTCGGGTCGATATCTGGCCTTGGCATATGGTCTAGAGTCATACTCCACTGAATCATATGGGATTGAACCTTCAGTTGCATAACTTTCAGGCGTAATTAAATCCTGCACATTTGTTAGTGTTATGTGAGAACCGACTCCTTCTATATAATATTCTTTACCTGTGTACGCACTGTCAGTTACATTGGACCCAAATTTTATTTTCATTCCGTTTGTGAAATTCAAAGTTCTTAGGGAATAATTTTTTACACCAATTATGTCGTCCTGCACATTTATTTTCGTGTTTGTGTCTATGGTTTTGATCACAAGAATACCGTACATGCTGTCATGTTGTCCACACTGGTAGTATAAAACATTAGGGGTATCGGCATTGTTTGTGTACTTCGGTACTGTGAAAGTGACTTGGCTTGTTCCTTGCCCTGTAACACCTGTGCTGTAATAGGTTGAGGTTGATCCATCCACGTTAACGCCTTCTTTGTATGGCTCATTCATGATGTAAAAATTGTGTCCTTTTGCATCTATATCAAATGTGTATGTGTTGCCTCTATACAATGTTATTTGTGGATTTCGTAAATCTTCCTTGTGGGGGAAATGCCACGCTTTAGCCGAACTACCATCTTCTGGCCATACTTTAACCTTAAAAGTGGCCGCCGCCGTTGGTCCAGCACTGTCAACTTCGATTGCATTTGGCCCATCAGGCATCCAGTAGTATTCTCTGTAATTAATTAATTTGTCATAGTCTATCGCTGGATTCCAACCATATACAATTTCTTTGTTGAGCCTGTCATGATTATCTACTTTCCCACCAAAATATTTGATCTGGTTAATGTAGTCGTCGTATGTGGCAGAAAATTTTACTTGATCTTCAGGGTTGACCGAGGTAGTATCCTGATCTGTGTAGGTTACAGCAGGCTCTAGTTGATATGCAAACCTGTCACGGCTTGTTGCAGACACATATCTATCTGTAATTTTTCTTGTGTATGCATCTTGCTTTCCTATAAATCCATCTAATCTTTCAAGGCTACCTTTTTGGATCAATGGATCTAATACGCTGGACAAAAATCTATTATTTGTATCTGTTCGATAGTATGCAGGTAAGTGTGCAATACTTCTACGTAATTCAGTTTTGCCTTGATCCTGTGAAACTACTTCAAATCCAAGTCTAGAATCTATATTCTTATCTGCCATTAGTATCCCGCCCCACTACTTCCTGTAGATGACGAAGATCCAGAGGATGTTGAAGTGGTGCCAGATGCCGCAGAACTAGATGTTGTGCTTGTACTAGTTGATGATGAAGTGGATGTTGATGTAACAACTGTGCCCGAAGCCGCTAATTGGTTGGCTCCTAACGCATCAATTATTGAAACATCATCAACGGTGGCCCCACTAATGAATATTTCATCTGCCGCTGACGCAATTTGAAACAATGACCCAAAAGTTTGTCCTGATTGATTAGGCACAATGACAACGGTTAGGATGTCGGGCGCCAATCTATTGTGTATGTATGCGGCAAGTTCAGTAAAATAAAATGTGTCTCCAAAGTCCCAATTATCTAATGCAAAAAATTCGTTGATTGCTTGTATTGTTCTTGTACGAACAACTGCGTTTGTGATCTTGGTGCTTGGATTTTTAACAATTTTGAAAGTTGACTGCAGGTTTTCGTCTGCGTTTGTTCCAAATAAAATTCTGTATTTTACAGGATGATACACTATTTGATCAGATAAAGATTTTAAAGGATCAAGGCTTCCTGAATATGATATTCTTAGTTGGTCGGGTGTGCTTGGCACCGGTTTAGTGCCACCGTCATTAAGCCATATTCTGTACAGGTTATCATATGTTCTTTCCAACATATACACGTCAACTATATTAGACACACTTGGATCAATTCTTGTTTCTTGACCAGCATTATGTTTATACTGGAAGGATAAAGAAGATCTTCCTCTTCGTGCAATATAGTCTGTAACTGTTGTCAAAGTGTTTGTGCTTGAAGAATATTTTTTGATCACATCCTCAGATTCGGCGTAAAAATAAAATAGTTGATTATCGGAGTAAGTGGTGCTTGACAACGTGATATCTGCTTCGTTCTCAGATACTACAAAATTGGATGCCGCATATGGTCTGAATCGTTCGATGTTATCATAGGAAATATATTTTTCGAAAAACACAAATTTCGTAGTTTCACTGGTATTTGGTTCAACTATAATATCAAAAATATCAGGATTGTCTACCACACCGTCATCGTCGTCATCAAAGAAACCAACTTTTACTTTCCTGTTGTCTTGATATCCGTCGGCCTCCGTTACTGTGTCAACTACCTGCCAGTTTATTGGATACCCTATGGAATTTCCTGTTGATACAATTGAATTAGTTTTTAGCACTTTTACTGTATCTTTAACACTCTTTCCTGTCTTATAATCATAAATTTTATCCTCAACAGAATAAGGAAATTTGTTTTGGGACTCAGACTCAAAAATATAATCTAGCGATCTATAAGTGACGGTGTAAGTGTTACCGTCATTTGTGAACTTAAACCACCAACTAGCATCTAAGTTAGTGCCTGCTGTGGATCCTTGGTTTGTAAGACTAAAAATATTACTTGCACTTAAATTTGTTGATGTGATTATTTTCCATTCTTCGCTATCTACATCATATCTAATACCAAAAGTTTCAAACGCTTCTATCTTATCAATCATTTCAGTCTTGAAAGCATTGGTAAATGAAGTAACAAGATTTGGAAAAATAGCATTAATGACCGATCCGTCTGGCACGATATTGTTTAGGGTAACTGGGCCTACGCCTGTGTCCAAATTTCCTGTACCACCATTTGCACCGTCACCAGTGACTGCTCCAATTTTTGCCCATATCCTGTCTTCTGCATTGTCGGTGCCAGTTGTGACTAATGTGTCGTTAAGGAATTCCCTGGTGTCAGGGGAAGTAAATTTAATCAATGACCCTACTTTGGCGTATTTCAAATTAGAAGTTGCGAAGTCGCCAACCACTAATGCACCACCTGAAGTAAAATATCCTGTATTCGTGTTAGTGCCAGTTGTAGTACTATTCCATGTGGCACTAAGGCTACTTAGATCTTTTGTACCATATTTTAAATAATAGAACTGCCTTGAGTATGGCAATTTTAATTTTTTCTCTACTTGATTATCTATTGTGGAACTTATGATGCTTCTGTTCGTAAAAGTAAATGTGAAAGTATTTGTTTTTTCTTCTCTATACAATATTCCATCCTCTGCAAAAACAGATACGTTACTGTATGCTCCTGTTGGATCTAAAATTTCTTTTGCTCTGCTTATTCCAGATGCCGCCCTATTGACCGATCTGACTTTAATAATTTCTTGGGACGCACTCAATGGAACCACCTGATAGTCCTCTGCGGTTATCATTCTATTCTGTGAGTAGTAAACCTGTGGTGCTTTTTCACGGATTGAGTCGCTTGACTCCGATGCCGCTGAATTGTAAACAGATGACTTGAGGCTCATTGTTACCGTCAATGTCTGTTGTCCGCCATTTGCATCTACGTAACCGATTGCAATTTGAACCCCTTGCATGTCACTAGGTTGGATTGCGTATTTGGAGTTGTCACTAATCCTGTAGTAAGTTCTAAAAGAACCTAGTGGTAGATTTGCAAAATTGCCATCACCAAAAACTAAATCTATTGAATCATTAACTTTTGTTACGACATTAAAAATGTTTCTTTCGTTTTTTGATAGGCTGTTATAAATTGCATTGTTGCCTGATAAAGAAGGAACCTTTGTCCAATTTTCAACTATTTGACCAAATTGATCTAATTTGTAAAGCCATACATCTGTATCATTTATATTTGTTGTTGTCAACTGTTTTACATAGTTTGTTATGGCCGAGTCAACTGTAAAGTCTGTAAATTGCATTGTGCCTTGTTTGAATAAAAAGAAGAATCCTGTGTTTGGTGAACTATCTCCAGAACCATCAGATCTGTAAGTGTAGGTGATACCTGTACCGTTTACTGGATTAGATTCAAAAATACTTTCGGAACCTGTGATCGACGCTGGCACTATTTCGAACTGTCTTGAAAGTCCGCCTATCTGTTTACTGAATGTAAAAATTGGCAAGTCTAATTGGTTTGAACTTAAGGTATAAACTTCGGTAGAAATGCCACCAATTGATCCAGACTCTCTGGGTTTTCCAAATAACTGTCCTGTCTGGTTAGCCGCATTTAGTACTGAAATAAATTGTTCTCTGTAATTAGAATTGGCTGAGTCGTTCCATATTATTGTGCTGTTTGCTAAATTTGTTCCGGTAGAGTCCAACACATCTTGTGTTGTTGATATGGAATCAATCTTCAAAAGTCCTGTGGCAGTTTGATTTCTTTTTGCATTGTAGTTGATTAGTCTTGCTAATCTTAGGACTGAGTTTCTTCTTTCCGCAGTTTCTAAAAAATTTTCTCTAGCATTTAAATCTATCCTAAATGAAAGTGCCTGAGCAATGTAGGCAATGAGATCTATCAATGCAACATACTCTGAACTCTCAACAAAGTCATTGAAATCATCGGGATAATTTTCACGTAGATATGCCACCATTGTTCTACGTAGTGTTTCAAAGTCGTAACTTTTGAAATCTGCCTGCTGGAATGCCTGATAAATCTTACGCCAATCCTCGGCAACTAAAAGTCTGTTCTGTCGTTCTGTGGTAGCCATACTGTTTGTATGGATATTTATATACTAAATTAAGTGCGTATATTAAGATAGGCGTGTAAGTGAGTTTTCGTCAAATGTAAACCGTAATTTTTCAGTGATATTCAGAGGATTGTATGTCAAACTAGCCTGTATTGCTATGCCGTTCTCAGATTGAGTTACTAGTATGTCATCAGTACTGATACGTGAATCAGCGTTCAAATTTTTTGTGATGTCATCTATTATTTGTTCCTTCAAAGCATCTGTGAAAGGCTCATATATTGCGTCATATATTATGGTGCCAAAATCAGGATTCTCAACACGCTCACCCTTTCTTATCGAAAGCCTATTAAGTAGGTCTTGTTTTGCACACTCAAAATCGTATACTTTAAAATTTTGATTATCTGCCCTAGACGAAAATCCTTTGAAGGTTATTTTTCCGCCTCCGCCTGTGCCTGATCCGCCATCACCGTATGCCATTATTGCAGTCTCCTAAATTCAACATCTAACTTGCTGTAATCCACAGCGTAAAATCCAATGTCAGTCATTTTTCTCGCCCATGGTACTTCCTGTGCCATCACGCCAATGTACCTACCAGGCAACTGCTTGTATTTAAACGAATAAATGTTGATGCCCATAGGTGACTTGCCAACATATCTTATTTCTTCTTTCAATCGGCTATCACTGAAAATAGATCCTATGGATGAAAATGCCTTTGTGATTCCTGTTTTAAAACTTGATGCTATCTGTGTGAACCTGTTGCCAATTACATTGCCTCTTATAGCGTCAGGTACACCCGAGCCACTTTTGTTGAAGAAATTGTTGGTCAATTTTGAAACAACACTGGTCACATTGCCGGCAACAACATTCTGCACGAGCACTTGCTTGATCGAATCTGTGCTTAAATTTTCGACAACTGTGTTGACTTTATAGATAGCATTGTATCCTTTGGTGAAATTATCCGATAAAATTTTAGCCTGATCCAACGCAATGTCTACTTTGCCTCCTTTGTACGTGCCCAGTTCGTCGCCTACGTTAAAATCCTTTACTATCCTTTTCATTTTAGATGCGATCACAGATGCGTTGGCATTTACATTTTCCGTAACGCTTTGACCTAATCTCACGGCCTCTCTGGCGTCATATACGCCAGCGTTACGCAAAAGTGACAATTCTTTTGTTGAAAGATTCGCATTTTTGGATTGGATTTTATCTGTTAATTTTTTGAAATCGTCAAGGGCAACACTCGAACTTTTAAATGTGACAATTGGTTTTTTCCTAAAGTCATCAAGATATTTTTTCTGGTCAGCAAAAAATTGTAATTTTCTAACATACTCGTTATCACTTGTTCGGTTCTTCTGAGCCATATACTCCAGTGTTCCTGGTGTGGATGATAATTTTTTCCATTCTGCATCATTCTGCCATTGTGAGACTCCTTCTGTGATTCCTGATGGTGGCCTTGTAAATGGCTCGTGCGTGACAAGTTGTGGTACTGTGGTTTTATTCTTGGCAGTGTTTGCCTCCAACACCTGGTTTGGCCCAACAACAATGTTGACATCATTTTCGGTATTGTCTGTGATTATGCCAACTGCTTTCGGTTCCAACCATGTAGGTCCCCAACTACTACTGGCCCCTGTGCTGTTGAAGTGAACCTGTGCGCCAGATAAATGTACTGCCCCACCTGCACCGTGCAACTGCTGTCCGTTGGTGAAAGATGTTATCCCATCTCTGGCAAAGTGTCTTACCGATCCGCCTTGTGAAGATGTGAATACGCCTTTCTGCCCCATCATCATTAAGTATTCTTCACCACTTAGGCTTACATTTTTTTCAGCGTTAAATTTTATATCATTTTTTGCATGGAAGTTTATGTCACCTCCGGAGTGCAGATCAAAGTTGCCGTCTGCCCTCAAATTAAATCCATCCTGTGCGTAGATGTAAATTTTGCCTTCTGCCGACATTTCAAGCCAACTCTTACCACTGGCGTTTGCTATATAGACCACTCCTTGTGTGTCATGCATTAGAAGTTGATGTCCCGATGCTGTTCTCAATCTTGTGAGTTGATTATTGCCGTTGACGTCACCGTCATCCATTACAAAACTGTGTCCATTACGTCTGTCTACTAATACATTCTGCTTGTTGACTCCTATGGGCACTGACCTGGAATCGGGCCTAAATCTACCCGGAGTGCTCATTCCAAAAACCTGGCTAGGAGTTTCTCTCCTTGCACTGGACGTGGTTGTTCCACGTATGTTGTCCTGTATGAGTCCTTGCTCTTTCAACTGATCTGCCAACAAATCATTGACAGGATATCTAAAACTGTTGGCGGCACTTACCGTCTGTGCACCTGCAACCAATTTTCTATTCTTTTCTCCAACAGGTAATAGGTCTGTGCCATAATTGTCAAAACCCTTTACGCCTGCATTCTGCGTTATGCCACGCTCCCTGCCGGATATCCTTTCGGAATTATTTTCTGTAAAAGTGGATGCGCCGTGTCCTGGAACCATCTGGTTTGTAAGTGGATCCTGAATACAACCTATCCAAAATGCGTTGGACTGTTTCCTTTCTCCTTTTACAAAAATGACAAGTACTGACGTGCCTATGTCAGGTGGTACGAACCACATACCGTAACTCTGTTGTGTGGTCTTGAAATCGGCGGCGTCGTTGTTCTGTGTGGCATCTATGCTCTTGACACCGTAGAACGGTGAAAGATACTGGCACCATGTGATCTGAGAAGGATCCGGGTCATCGGTCTTGGTTAGATCTGCTATGTTCACACCCAACCTTCCCATACGCAATGGATCAACCGTGGTCTTGACCACACCTATGTACGGTCCAGGATCTTTGTCAATGTATTTCTCATTGAAATCCTTCTGGTTGTCCAGCGAATCTGTAAATCCTCTTCCGTCTGTGTAACTCATAAACTATCCTTAATTATCCTGAGGCATCTCCATATTCTGTAGAAAAGACCTTGCCAATTCTTTCTGCCTCCTTAATAAGATTTCTGTTGTCTTTGTCTTGTAACTCACTTTGTTTGGTAAGTTTATCTGTACTATTTGTCACAGAAGACGACAGTGCAGGGTCTAATCCTTCACCAGATTGATTGTTCATACGCACACAGGTAAGCGTCTGTGTGAAACTGCCCTGGTCCATTACGCTGTCCACCTTGACCACTTGATACACGCCACTGAAGAAAAGTTTTTCGTCACGGACTTTTTCTGTGGCACTGAACATAAGTCCCTCCTTGACCTCATCTATGTCTGCCGGAAGTCTGTAGATAAGATTTATGCAGGCCATATATTGGTCAACGTTGAAACTATGGCTACTCTCATCGAACACATCGCCCTGGTTGCCATAGGCAACTTTTTGCCTGTCTCTACTTTTGTCCACAGGCATATACATATCTTGTGCGATATATGCCGGGTCTCCCAGAATGTCTAGTTCTATACGCATCATGTCCGCTTCTGGATTAGTGAGATAGTCATAGAATTCTTGTGCCTTGGTATTCCTTGGATTCGATGTCTCCACAGCACTACGGCCTTTCCTAGTACTCGGGTACTGCCGCAAAGGCAAAATTTTGTCGGGATATATTTCTCTTCCTCTAACCTTAAGAAAGTTTTCAACAAATTTACTAAATGGCCCTGCCTCTGTGTTTTCCTTGTCGGTCTCTCTTATGTTACGCATGTAGTATGCAGTTTTGTAATTGATCCTTAAATTTTGCACATCAACATTCTCTCCTGTGTATAGGTAATTGTATGTCTTTCTTACGTAACGTGTCCAATCAACATCCTTGCTGATTCCTGCATTGACTAATTTTAAGATGTGTATGGCGTACGGCACTGCTTGGTACACTATATTCTTTGGATGCATTTTGGTTATGCTATCTATTCTGGAGGTATCAGTTTCCACCATGGTTCTTATCTTGAACCAGGGCACCATCGGATCGGCCAAAACCTTTTGGGCGAATTCTTCAGATTGTATTATTTTTTCCTTTTGCTGGGCGTCGCCATCCTTGACCTGATATCCAAACTTTTTTAAGTATGTCGTCCAAAAGTCATTGGCCAAATTAACATACCCAAACATGTTCCTTACTGCATCTTCAAATGCCTTGGGCAGACTAGTGCCCTCGTTTATCTCGCCCTGCATCTTGGTCTGTACCGGACTCTCAATGTAACCATATCCTCCAGCAGTCGCAATATCAGGCGGTTGTCCGCTGTCAATTACCTGTGTTTCATGTATGCTGTCGGAATCTGATTTGTACATTTGTCCATACTCCTTCACCTTGGGGTGTACAATGAATTCATACGTATCAAGAAACTCACGTTTCTTTTCCTTATCCTTTTCATTCTTTTTCTGATCTTGCAACAACATGCTTTGCACTTGCTGAATCCACTGATCAATGTTATCACCGGACACATTCCTGCTGGTCCTTGGAAATTTAAATCTATCATCGAAGGCCATATCGTTGTATCTGACAGCAGTAACTGAATATCTGGCTCCACCCTCGGCAACGTCAAAATCAACCTTTGCTATCAAGATAGGAATCTTCCTGGTAAGTGTGCCAATTTTGCTGTCGAAACGTAATTCTCTGCCTTGTTCGTCGAATCCTTTGAACTCTATCGTGAGCAAAAGAGGTGCGTCCTGATAGTCCGTGAAGCCATTGATAGCAGTGGCGGCACGAACTTTTTCAATGAAAGTTATGCCATATGGCTCATGCAGTTGGAACTCCATCCTTGTGAAGTCTGCAAGGCCACGTTCTGTGTTTGGACTGACCGTTGAAAGAATATTTACGTTTTCAAAGAATATGTCATGGCCTCGCTCAAGAATGCCAATGCTGGCATCATACTTGGCTCGAAACTGAGACATTTTTTCTTCTCTTTCCGCTGTGGCTCCGTCACCTGTATTGGCCTCCTCAAATTCTCGGTCCCTGACATTGGCGTTGCCTATGCCACCAGTACGTGCTATTATCTCATGGGGTGAATTTTTTAAAAATGTTCCTGTTCTGTATTCCTGCTCACCCAATCCGCTGAGTGTGAACACCTGGGTGACCGAAGCCGCCTGGTGTAAAGGATTTGCGTAATTAGATGTGCCGGTTGCGTTGTTTGTTTTGTATAAGGACATCTACACTCCTAGATCTTTTGAAACATTTGCAGGTTTTGGCAACTGTATGGTCACTCCTGGTTTAAAGTCATAGATTGGGTCTTCTATCTGATCGGGGTTACGCTGTGCGAACACCCACCATAATCTTGGAGAGCCATATAAGTCAAATGCAAGTAGATCAGGTCTGTAGGCGTATGTTCTTTCTATGGTGTAACTTTGGTCATCGGTTTCGGAGGTTATTGGTCTTGGGGTCAACACCTCTAGATTGATGCTGTTTTGTGGTGTTTGGTAGTATGGTGATGTTGCTGAATATTTGGCCATTAAATAAATCCTATTCCTTGATCACGATCTAGTTTGCCACTAGCAAAATCTTTCAAGTTGAAATTCTTAATTGATTCTCTGCTGTATATCGGTGTCACCAAGACAGAAATGTTTGAAAGTGTAGGCGCCCACGTGGCGTCCTGACTTTGATAGTCAAAATCCGCCAATTCACTGAGATTAGACCTGTACACTTGTGATTGCTGTGTGGAGATATAATCTATTCCGGGTCTAAGTTCAACGTTGAATGAGTTGATAATCACAGGCACTCTCTCGAACATGTGTGTTCCATATCCAGACATATGCAATATAGGTGGAGGGTTGCCTTTAAAATCGTCATCTGTACCAAAAAACATCTTGGTCACTGTCCTTAAAAATTTTATTGTTGCCACCCAGTGTAGTGCATCATCTTGATTCTGCACAGGAAATTCTCCAATAATGTTCAGTGAATCCACCTGCGAATTTTGGTATGCCTGAAAAGGATAGTTACTGTGGGTCTGTGCCAACGGATTGTATGCCGCTGAATGCTGTATTACTATGGCAGGTGTCAATGGCCAAAATATTCCGCCTATGTCCTTTAATGGATCAAGCACAGGATTGCCACTAAAAAAATAATTTCTCAACGCATCTGACTCGGATGGTATTGTCAATCTCACACGCCAATCTTTCTTGCTGTCTCGCCCACTCCATTTTGCCCTTGCGTTTACTATCCTCGAGTCGTTCCTAATGCCTGCTCCGGTAAGTCGTGAAATGGTTCTGTTGATCGCTCCGCCCGCCACTGTTTTAACAACGGATCCTACGCCTTTGATCAAATTACCTATCATTTTTCTGGTTGCTTTCCTTAGTTAAATTTTGTATACTTTAAACATATTTATAGGCACAATTATAGGCGCATTTAATTACCCGCACGGCACCATTCAACAGACCTGTTTGTGGTCACTTTAACGACATTGAGACATAATTATGAAAAGAGTGAAGTACCTAAACAATCGAGATCTGTTGGCACAAATACATGCCAGTAAAAACACCTACTGCTCCTATGTTGCCACAGAGGACTCGCAGTATGATGTGATTGTGCCAAATCTTAAAAAGATCAATCCAACGGCAGTGGCGCAGGCAAGAAAAAATAGATCCAAAAGATTGACACAGGAAGCGTGGCAAAAGGCCAAGGACAGCGGTGAAAAAAAAATTAAATTAAGTGATTACACGGTAAGCACAAGGAAAATTGAAAAGACCGCACTTGTATTCAGAGTGATGATGTATGATCATATTCCTATGGATGAAAATAGAAAAAAGAATCCAAAACAGACGGCTGACCATCACAGCAAAGTAAACTTTCCTCCATTCCAACATTACAGATATGACAGGAAGGGCAAGTTAAAATGCGTTGGCAAGTCACACTGGGTCGGTGGTATGAACAACGGTTATTTCAGTGCCGATCATGGCAAGATCACAAACAGCCTTGCAATGATGTTTATGAAATTGTGTGAACGTTACGGCACAAGGGCAAACTGGAGAGGTTATACGTACAACGATGAGATGCAATCACAGGCACTAATGCAGTTGTCACAGATTGGATTGCAGTTTGATGAATCAAAGTCAGAAAATCCATTTGCATATTACACAGCGGCCATAACAAATAGTTTCACTAGGATATTGAACATTGAAAAGAAAAACCAAAATATCAGAGACGACCTGCTCGAACATCATAACATGATGCCTAGTTTTACTAGACAAAATGAAAACACAACATCAACAGTGGCATACAAGAAACGTATGAAGAATCTCCATGGTGAAGTAAAAATTGTAAACAAGACAGGAATAAAAAAATTGAATAAAGAATTGAAGAAAAAAGGCAAACTGGATTCGGAAGATTTTTCAGAAGTAAATTACAAAAAAGTCGATATGACCAATCATAAACCAATAGTAAAAAAGAAATGGTAAAAAATGTTTTTTAAGAAAGTTGCTTGTTTTACGGACATACACTTTGGAATGAAAGGAAACAGTCGTGTACACAACGACGACTGTGAGTCATTTGTGTATTGGTTTATTGAGCAGGCAAAAGCACACGGTTGCGAAACTTGTATATTCCTTGGCGACTGGCATCATCAAAGATCGGCAACTAATGTATCCACGATGAACTACACTGTGTCTAATATGGAGAGGCTAGGTGCGGCATTTGAAAAAGTTTATGTGATAATGGGCAATCACGATTTGTTCTACAGAGAAAAGAGGGAAATAAACTCAATGGAGTTCATAAGAAATATACCAAACATACATCTTGTCAATGAATGGATAGTCGAAGAAGACGTTGCAATTATTCCATGGATTGTGGGTGATGAATGGAAGAAGATAGAAAACATGAGTCAAAAATATGTTTTTGGTCATTTCGAACTTCCATATTTCAAAATGAATGCCATGGTAGAGATGCCTGATGTTGGTGGTATAAAAACAGAACACTTTGCAAAGTGTGGAATGGTGTTTACTGGACACTTCCACAAAAGACAAATGAGCAAAAATGTAACCTATATGGGTAACGCATTTCCGCACAACTACGCAGACGCATGGGACGATGAGCGTGGTATGATGGTATTAGAACACGGCGGCCAACCAAAATATATCAACTGGCCAGACATGCCGAGATACAGAACAATAAAGATAAGTGAATTACTTGCTGATCCAGAAAAACATCTAAAACCAAAAATGTACGTAAGGGTCACACTTGATATAAAAATAAGTTACGAAGAGGCAAACTTTATAAGAGAAACATTCATAGACAAATATCAATTGAGAGAACTACAACTGATACCAGAACAAGTGGAACAGGCCAGACAACCAACAGTAGAAGTTCAAAAGTTTGATTCAGTGGATCAGATTGTAATAAAACAATTACAAAGTGTAGAGTCAGAGACTTATGATAAAAATATTTTAACTGCAATATACAACGACCTAGATGTTAACAATTAAAAACTTGACCGTAAAAAACTTCATGAGTGTTGGTAACTCTGCACAGAGTATCAATTTTGCAAACAAAAATTTGGTGCTGGTCATAGGTGAAAACTTAGACCTTGGAGGAGATGATGCCGGAGCAAGGAACGGAACTGGTAAGACAACAATAATAAATGCCTTAAGTTACGTATTTTTTGGCGAAGCACTTACAAACATTAGAAGAGATAATCTTGTCAATAAGACCAACGAAAGAGGAATGATTGTATCGGTAAATTTTGTGAAAAATAATGTAAGTTACACAATAGAAAGAGGCAGAAAACCACAGATATTCAAATTTTATGCAGACAACATAGAACAAAACACAGATGGAAACGAAGCACAAGGTGAAAACAGAGAAACACAACAAGAGATCAACAAACTTGTTGGCATGACTCATGCAATGTTTAAAAACATAATTGCACTGAACACATACACACAGCCGTTTCTGGCCACAAAACAAGCAGAACAGAGAGAAATAATTGAACAACTGCTTGGAATCACACTGCTGAGTCAAAAAGCAGACCTTTTGAAAGAAAAACAAAAAACAACTAAACAGTCACTTATCGAAGAAAAAATGCTTATCGAATCAAAAGTTGGATCAAATGAAAAGATACAAGAGTCTATAGAAAGTTTGAAACTGAGAAGCAGTGCTTGGCAGACACAGAAGGATCAAGACACTGCAGGGTTCAAAGATGCAATAGCAGAACTACAAAAAGTTGACATCACAAAAGAACTAAATGCACATAAAAAATTACAAAAACACAACGAAAATTATTTGAAACTGTTAAGTCTTGAAAAGGAAAAAGCATATCACGAAGACAGTTTTACAAAAGCACAGGCCAGTGTCAGCAAGATAGAAGCAGATCTCGAATATGCAAAACAGGCCAAATGTCCAACTTGCGAACAAACACTACAAGGTGAAAAGCATCAACATTTGACTGAAAAATTAACAACAAATTTGGCGGAAAGCAAAACTGACGTGGAGAAATTAAAAGGTGATCTTGCAAAAATACAACAGGATATAGATGCAATAGGCGATCTTGGGCAGGTTCCGGACACTTACTATGACAGCATAGATGAGGCATACAATCACAAAGGTTCACTAAAAGATCTTGAACGACAGTTAGAACAAACTGAGAAAAAAGAAAATCCATACGCAGAACAAATAACCGAACTGACTAAATCCGCTATACAAAAAATTGATTACAAACAGGTAAATGAACTTGAAGATTTACATAGGCATCAAGATTTTCTTTACAAACTTTTAACAGCAAAAGATTCATTTATTAGAACAAGAATAATTGAACAAAATTTAACTTACTTGAACCAAAGATTGGCGTTTTTCCTAGGCAAGGTAAAATTACCACACACAGTAGTATTCCAACCAGACCTTAGTGTCAGAATAGAAGAACTAGGAAGAGAACTTGACTTTGATAATCTTAGCAGAGGTGAAAGAAATAGATTGATTTTAAGTCTTAGTTGGGCATTTCGAGATGTGTGGGAAAATCTTTATCAACAGATCAACTTATTGTTTATCGATGAATTGGTGGACGCAGGTATGGACATATCTGGAGTAGAAAGTTCCATGGCAGTACTGAAAGACATGAGCAGAACACAACAGAAAAACATATTCCTAATATCCCACAAAGACGAACTAATAAGCAGAGTAAACAGTGTTTTAAAAGTGGTCAAAGAAAACGGTTTTACAAACTATGCAAACGACGTAGAAATTATAGTTTAATTTTGCCTAACAAATTTCCTATCGAATATAACTTGTCATCTTTGTCTTTTACAATATAGAAATACATTGTTTCGGTGAGATTTAATTTTTGGCAAATTTTTTCTACTGCGTCTCCATACTTTTTCCAACCGTAATCCCTTTCGATGTGTTGCATCATGTAATGACCACAGGATGTTGTTAGTTCATTATATTTCTTTTGGGCACTTATGAGACTGCAAGAGTCCATTGTTCTTTGCCTTGACCAACGTAATCCAATCCTGTTCCAGGTAAAATTGTATTTTGACATGCTCATGGCAAAACTTTTTATATTTGGATGATTGAAATTAAATTTGAATCCTTTGGCCGCAGTCACCCAGGCACAATCAATGTGTATGTCTATGCCTTTCTCCTCACATTCTTTCAGCACACGACCCCATTCTGGCCTATCTCCATAAAAATAGTTTGGCAGGGAAACAATTAAAGGCATTCCGGGATCTAACTGTCCCGGACTTGTATGCTTTTTGCCCATTACTGAATAATAAGCATATTCCTTTTCAAGTATTTGTATATTCCAACGATTTTTACTTGCAAGACTTTCTATAAAATGTGTACAACCCATTATTATGTCAACACAAGGAAACTTATCAACGCCCTCTAAACTGTTTAATTCGGTCGATAGGAACCATTCAGACGCAGTTGCGATAAATTTGTCGTGTTCTATCGGCTGTTGTTTTTCTGCATACCATTTTTCTTTAAGATTCTTGAGATGATTGTCTCGTATTGGATAAAGCGTTGTGTCTAGGTCGTTGATTGTAATTTTATCTATATCTAACATAAAGACTCAACCTCCCATCTTCTTCTATTTCTTCGACTCCATGATAACTGTATACGTTATTCAACAATGCATAACCGTTGTTGGCGGCAAAAGGAAATGTGTAAAGCAAATTTCCTGCCTTGTCATACAGCGACGTTCCTTCATTATTATCATTAAGATAAATTTGTAAAGATAGTTTAATCCTTTTATCATCGGTATGGGGTGGCAACTTATATCCTGCACCATCTATCCATATATCCGCTGAATCAAACTTTAATTTTGTTTTAAATTTTTTTTCCAAAGCGTTTATTACATTTAGATTCATAAAAAATATTTTAATTTTCTTTAAATCTCTATCACTTTCTTTTAGTTTCACTCTCGGCAGTTTTGTCTGTTTCTCTAATTTCTCAAAACTTCTTTTTTTACCATCAAGAATACAATCATAACCAAACCCATCAACCCATGCTTTACCAAAAAAGTCTTTATATTCTTGGTAAATGATTCCTTTTACCACTTTAAGTGGAGATTTTTCTATTGACAAAACCACTTCTTGTGTGCTTAAATTAAACATATGTTAATTAATTATATCGTACGAACAAGGAAGGACGTAAAATATGTCTA
>MDTA01177469.1_pt1 | contig 24693 bp, 24 predicted proteins | sample 811151 | NCBI WGS metagenome assembly MDTA01 (sample SAMN05326648, study PRJNA326480) | marine metagenome | isolation source: seawater | place: Indian Ocean: South | collected 2010
AGGAATATTAGTTATATTTTTTTTTGTACATATTGTGGCCTCAAAATCATTTTTTTTGTGATAATTTACTAAATTTTTAAAATTTATTTGAAAAAACAAATCACCATTTATTAATACTAAATTTTTAAATTTTTTTTTTACGAAATTTTTAAGAGAACCTGCGGTACCAAGTGGTGTTTTTTCAGAAATAAAGTAAATATTTTTTAATTTTCTTTTTTTAACCCACTTTTTAAATAAATCTTTTTTATATCCAACAACTAAATAAATCTTATTAGAATTATTTTCTTTTTTAATATTATTAATACTATTTTCTAAAGGAGAAATTCCATTAGCTGTCAACAATGGTTTTGGTAATGAGTATGTATAAGGCCTCAACCTGGCTCCTACCCCTCCAACCATAATTACAAAAATATTTTTTGAGGTATTTCTTATCATTTTAAATCTGAAAACTTCAAAATATGATCGTCCTTAAGATCTTTTTTGGCAACTTTACCTATTATCTTCTTCAAACTTATAGGGCTTATACCTGTGCCAGGACGTTTCATAATAAGATTTTTATAGCTGAGTTTTTGCCCTTTGCTAATTTTCCCTAAAGTAACTATGCTTCTCCTAGCATTCTTCCTTGATATATTTTCACCCTGTAATAAAGGTCTTCCGTTTGTTTTTTTAATTATTTTTCTTAAGAAAGATATTTTTTTAATAAATTTGCTTAAATCTTTATGGTCTAAAGAATGAAAATGGTCATTACCTTTTTTGCCTTTTTTATCAGAAAAATGTTTTTCTATAACTCTAGCTCCTAGAATATATGCTGATGTTAAGACAGCCATATTATCATCTGGCATTGTGTGATCGGATAAACCAATTATATTTTTTGGAAATTTAACCGACAAATTTTTTATAATCTCTAAATGAGCATTATCATATTTTGTAGGATAACTAAGCACACAATGTAAAATAATAACCTGTGTTTTAGAATTATTTTTTTTTATGAATTTGATTGTATTCTCAATTTCTTTTAATGTAGATGCACCAGTAGATAGTACTATTGGTTTATTTGTTGCACAAATTCTCTTTATCAATGGAAAATTTGTTAAATCTGCTGATGCGACTTTAAAAAAAGGTACAAGTTTTTTTAAGTAATCTACAGCTTCTAAATCAAAAGGAGTTGAGAGAAAATCAATTTTTAGTTTGTCACAGTATTTTTTTAAAATTTTATATTCTTTAAATCCAAATTTATCAAATTTCTTGAACAGTTTGTATTGACTTTTAACAGGTATTTCTTTTATATCCCAATAGTAAGGGCTCTTCTTGCAAGCGATTTTTTCAGCTTTATAGGTCTGAAACTTAACTCCGTCAGCTCCACCCTTTTTCGCAAGATAAATTAATCTTTTAGCCCTTCTTAAGTTGTTTTCATGATTAACCCCGACCTCAGCTATAAAGTAAGGTGAGCTTAAATCACTAATTTTTTTATTACCAAGTTTAAACGTTTTCATAATTATGAAATAAATTTAGTATTTTATTTTTTTTTCTAAAAAAATTTATCCTGTTTTTGATTATCATTTCTCTATAGGTTTTTTTATAGTAAATCTTATTAATTTCATCAAAAATTTTGTTAATATTTTTTGGATAGAAAAAAGCCCCTAGTTTTTTTCTTTTGAATAATTTTGCTCTAATTATTTCCCTTTTTTCTGATGTAACATGAATTGACGGGATTCCTAAATAACCTAACTCGAAGGCAAAACCTCCACAGGCAGATACTGCTATGTCAATATTTTTTAAGAGTGCAAATATATTTTTTACCCTTCCTACTAAGTAAGTATTATCCAGTAACTTAATTTTTTTCAAATTATTAAGATTATTAGTTTTAACAATAAACTTTACACCAAAATTAAATTGTTTTTTGGTAATTTTCCGCACCAATGACTTTGTAATATTATTTGCATCAGTACCACCTTGAACTATTAAAATCGAAATTTTTTTTTTTTTGAATTCTCTTGTTTTAAAATTTAGTTTAGCACCATAAAATTCTTTAGGATATTGGTAATACTCTGGACCAGAATACGAACGATATTGAATATCAAGTGGAAAAATATTTATATTTTTATAAAAAGTTTTTTTATTTAAATTTTCAACTACTATTGTTTTAAGTATTTTTTTATTTTTTTGTAAATTAATTTTATTATAATTTTTATAATCTAAAATTAAAAAAAATTGATTTTTGGACTTTTTAATCTTGCGATTGATCTCTTTGGAAGAGTTATTAACTGCTAAAAAACATTTAAATCCTTTTTTTTTAAGAAAATTATATAATCTCTTTGAGCGTATGAAATGACCGTTTCCTTTTGATTTTGATTTTTCACAAAATATCTTAATTTCTTTTTTACTTAATTTTGTCATTTATTATTTCCTTTAAACCAGTTTGAACTTTAACTTTAGGTACCCACTTTAATTTTTTTTTTGTAAGCGCAATATTAGCCTTGGACATACAATTTTTTTTTGATTTTTCATCAAGAAGATGAAGCTTTTTATTTGATTTTAAAAATTTTGAAATTAATTTTCCAATTTTGATAATTTTTGTTTCCTTTGAGGTTCCAATATTTAAAATATTTAATCCTTTTAAATTTAAAGTTTTTAATATTGCGATTACAACATCACTAACATGTATAAAATCTCTGGTGTTTAAATAATATTTTAATTTTACAATTTTTGAATTTCTTTCTAAAAACTTATTAAGAAGATCTGGGATTAGCCAGCCTTTTTTTTGATTTTTTCCATAAACATTAAATATTCTTAAGATTGTTATATCAATTTTTTTTCTTTTAAAACTTTTTACAAGTAAGTTTTCACAATTAATTTTTGATAACGAGTATTTATCAAAAGGGTAGATTTTTTTAGATATTATTTTTTTACTCCCAAAGTATTTATATGAAGCTGTGCTTGGAAAAATTATTTTATATCTATAATTTTCTGCATGCTTAATAATAGATTTTATTATTTGTAAATTATTATCAGATTTATTTGCTTTTCTTTTTCGATGAAAATTGAAACCTAAGTGGATAAAAACACTTATATTTTTAAAAAAAGTTTTTTTTTTTCTTATAATATCTTTAGTTCTAATCTTTTTGAAATTAATTTTTTTTTTTTTAAATAATTGGATAAGTTCTTTTCCTATGAAACCTGAACTGCCTGAAACTAAAATCATTTAATTAAGAATTTAAAAACCAAGATATATATTTTTTTAAACCTTCATTAAGATTTATAAATTTTGAATACTTAAAATATTTTTTAGTTAATTTTAAATTAGGTACTCTTCTTTTTGGAGAACCAGGTGTGACAGGTCCTCTAATAATTTTTTTATCACTATTAAGTATTTTTTTAATTTTATATGCTAAATCAATTATCTTTATTTCTTCGCTATTATTTCCAATGTTTAATGTTTTGTTTTTAACATTTTTATTTATAGCCAAATTTATCATCTGACTTATTGCATCGTCTACATAACAAAAAGCTCTTGAGTGAGACGGTGAGAATATTTTAATTTTTTTCGATTTTGACATAAATTTTTTTATTAATTCTGGGATAACATGCGAAAATCCCATTCTTGTTCCGTAAATATTGTGCGGCCTTAAGTTTAAATATTGTAATCCACTTAATTCGACAATTTTTTCGCCAACTAATTTTGAAATATAATAAGAGTCTCTTACTTGTATATCTTTTTTAATGAGTAAATTTACATCTTCTTTGAGTGGAAATTTTGCTACATTTGAGTCTATTAGAGGCGAGTAAACTTCGCTAGTTGAGAAGAAAATAAATTTAGCTTTTTTATTTTGATATTTAATGGCGTTGATCGTATTTATTAGCATTAATATATTGTCGTTAATAGTTTGGCTAGGTTTTCTAACTACATTTTTTACGCCTACTTTTGCTGCAAGATGAAACACATATTTTATGTCTTTAAATTTTAGTTTGTAAGGTTTTGTTAAATTAAGATTAATTAACTTTACTTTTTTGTCTTTCAAATTTTTTTTAAAAATTTTGTCTTTTTTTCCTCGTGAAAAATTATCTATTAAAATTAATTCATATTTCATATCAGACATTTGGCTTATAAGATGATTTCCTATAAAACCTGCAGCACCTGTTATCAGAATTTTTTTCATTAGTTTTTTCCTAAAGTGAATAGTTTGATTTTTAATTTCATCAATTTCTTTTTATTTCTATCAGACAAAACATTGTTAAGATCTAAAACTAATGTTTTTTTTGAAAATAATTTTAAATTCAAGTTGTTATACTCACGATGAGGTGTGCAAAAAATAACAGCGTCATATTTATGAGATTTTCTTTTTTTTTCAAATATTTTGTTAAATTTCTCACTCTCTTCAGCATTTATTAATGGATCGTCTACAAAAATCTTTCCTCCTAAATTTTTTAATTTTTTGTAGATAAATACGCTTGGACTACTTCTTAAATCACCAATCCCTTCTCTGTAACTTAGGCCAAGAATTAAAATCTTTTTATTTTTAATTTTTCCTATTTTTTCTTTAATATAATTAATTGATGTATAAGGCATATTTCTATTTGTTTTCATGGTAAGCTCAACAAAAGGAAAGTTTGATTTGCCTTTAAAAATTTTTTTAGCTGAAGCAATTGCAAATAATGGGTCTTTTGTTAAGCAATACCCTCCAACTCCAAGCCCGGGTCGCATTATATTTTTATGAGTATCTCTTTTTTTAATTGCAGTAATAACATTGTAAATATCGACGTTTGCTAATTGAGAGAATTTCGTCCACTCATCAATAAAAGCAATGTTGGTAGATCGATAAGAATTTTCTAAAATTTTTGTAAATTCACATTCTGTATTTGAATTCAACAAGGTTAATGGAAATTTTTTAGTATTCAAAACTTTACTTAAAAAATTTTTACAAATTTTTTTCGATTTTGCATTTATTCCTGAAAAAACTCTATAATTATTAACTATTGAGTCATAATAATTATATCCCGGCATAATTCTTTCATATGAATATGAAAGCAATATATCGTCTCTTTTAAATCCTCTTTTAATGAAATTTGATTTAAGAATTGGATAGATTATTTTATCACAAGTTCCAGGAGGTAAGGTTGTTTCTACAATAATAAGAGTGTCTTTTGAAATTAACTTCGCTAATTCATTAAAAAACATTTTTAATTCATAAAATGGATATCTATTTTTTATATCTATTTCGAAGTTTATACTTACAATTATTACTTCACTATTTTTGATTTCCTTAAGATCAGTTGACAAATGAAAATTTCCAATTTTCTTAACATTTTTAAACTTCTGATAAATTTTTCTATCATTACATTTTATAGGTAAAGAACCATTATTAATTGCACTTTTTAAACTCTTTCCTTTTAAATTATCTTTTTCAATACCGAGAACATTAAATATACTTTTACCTTTATCGTTTTTAGCGCTTGCAACAGCAATTGACATTGGCAGACCAACAAATCCCTGTCCTATAACAGATACTTTTTTTAATTTTTTTTTCATTTTTTTGAAATAAACTAGATATATTTATACTTAAAGTTTACGTTAATATTTTTCGGTTTTTTTACTTTTCTTTTTTTTTTTAATTTTAAAAGTAGATTTTTTTGACTATCTATCCACTTAATTAAAGTTTTTAGGGAAGGTACATTTCCTTTATAATGATTAAAAATTGTTTCTAAATTTTTAAAATCTTCAAAATAATCAACTGTTAAAGATATTTCAGGCCTTTGAATTTTTTTGTCTGGACATTTCAAATCTTCAACCTTAAAAAATTCAGGTCTGTTTAACATCCAAGTCATGTACTCACTCGATTTTGGATCTTCTAACATTCTATGGCATCTTTTTAAGGCTTTAACATTTATTATTTCTGATCTAGTTCCAAAGGGAATAGAATTACAAGATGTATAATCCAATTTTTTTTTTAGATGATTTTGAACCATATAATCTATTACCTTGGGATCTGTAAGCGGGTTATCTCCGGTTACCCTCACAATATTATCTGCTTTGTATCTTTGTGCAGCTAAAATAAATCTTTTCATAACATCAAGCGGATCATTTCTGAAAACCTTAATACCTTTTTTTTTTGCTAAAGCTACAAGTCGTTCATCACTTTTTAATCTAGACGTACACCAAATTATTGCTGAACATAATTTTGCTTTTTTTAGACGTTTCGTAAGTTTGATTATTAAAGGTTCATCATAAAGTTTAAGTAAAGCTTTTTCTTTTAACCTTTGTGATTTTAATCTTACCGCTATAAGAATTAATGTTTTTTTTTTCATTAATTCAAATCTTTTGAAAGAATAATTTCGTCAAATTTTTTATCTTTTTTTAATTTTTTTCCTAAAATTTGATAGATCTTATCTGGGGTAATCCCTGATTTATTTGTTCTCTTAAAGAGGATATCTTTTTGGTTTATCTTTATACCCTTCTTAAGATTTTTTTTAGCAACAGCAAAAATCTTATTAAATTTTCTATAATTTTCTTCTGCTTTTGTTAATTCCCATTTTTCTTTGGAAAAAGTGTAAAAGGATTTTTTTAACAAATTGGTAAATTTTTTGAACTCATTTGGATTTAATGAAGATTGATAATCAGTTCCTTTTTTTTTTCTATCTAAGGTAATGTGTTTTTCAATTATGTCAGCTCCTGACGTAAATGCCATAAGAGGAATAGTGTAGGGGAAAAAGCTTATATTTGAGTCAGTATGGTCTGCGTAACCAATAATAGTTTTAAAAGTTTTTTTCAAAAGTCTTATTTGAGAAAGCTTTGTGTCTTCGATTTTTGTTGGAAAATTTTGAAAACCAGCCATAATCACGATGTCTTTTCTTTTCTTTTTCAAATGTTTTATAGCAAAATTGATTTCTGCAAAGCTAGCTCCTCCTGACGCAAGAATGATGGTTTTATTATAACTTTTAAGAGCTTGAAGCATATTCTTATTTACCAAACAAGTAGATGGTATTTTAATCATTTTAAAAACTTTTAAATTTATTGCAAAAATTAAACTCTCAATATCAAATGTCTCCGCGATTAAAAAATTTTTTTTATTAAATTTTTTAAATACTTTGATCCAGTCATTTTGTTTTATCTCTAATTTTTTAAATTTTTGATATTGAGGATTTTTTGAGCTCATTAAAGCGTCGCATTTAAATATTTGAAACTTTACGCTGTCTGCACCTGCTTTGTAAGCTGCTTTACCAATCTTAATTGCATGAAGATAATTTCCTTCGTGTGCAGAAGCAACTTCTCCTATTATAAAAGGTCGATTTTTTATTATCATTTGTTTTAACTATTTTTTAAAATTATTTTTTTTGTGCCTCCAAAACAATAAAAGTAAATTGATCTTTGCCTTGAAAGTAAGTTTTTGATAGCTCCTCATTATAATATGGGAAAATATTATGTGCTCTCAACATATTAACGTATTGTGATTTATAAAGAAATCGCATCGGAGTATTGTCGATTTTAAATATTGGATTTTTATCTCTTAGTTTCATTATGGTATCTTGATCATACATTGTCTTATTTTTTGATTTGAACATTTTTGAGTTTTTGGATGGAAAATATGAAAAAAACTTTCCTCCTTTTTTTAAAACCCTATTGACTTCCTTTAAAAAAATATTTCCATCTTTTTTAGCTAGCAAACAAGATGAAAAAACATCAAAAACACAATCAAACTTTTTTGAGTCATAAGGTATATTAGTCATGTCACCAACTTTTAAATTAGCTTTGTATTTTTTTCTTTTAAAAATTTTTTTTGTAATTTTTATTGAGTCTTCGGAGATATCGATACCTGATGCATCAAATTTCTCATTACAAATAACACTTAAATTTGCACCGCTACCAACTCCAACTTCTAAAAATTTTAATTTTTTTCTTTTATTTTGGGCAATATGAAAAAAATTTCTTCCCATAAATCTGCAAAATTCTTCATTTGGATATTGCCGCTGGTATTTTTGGCCAATATTTTTAAAGCCCTTTTGATAAAGTTTTAATATCTGTTTTTTAGGATCCATCTTAAACTAGTTTTAATTTTTTAAAAGCACCCACGAATTGTCTCGTATCTATTAATTTTATTTCTTTAAATTTTTGAATGTTCTTTAGTTTTTTAATTTGCACCTTATCTCTGAAATGATGATTGTAGCTTATTAATCGCAAATTAGAGACTCTATTAACTTTTATTTTAAATTTTGAAAGTTTAAATAGTTCCCCTAAGCTAAGATGTTTAAAAATTTTTCTTATTCTTGCGCTAAAAAAATAATAATTTCCATATTTTAATAGCTGGGCTCTATCCAAATATTTATTATAATTTTCCCAATAATAAAATTCTTCAGCAAATTTTTTTTTAGTGATGAAATGTAAATGTTTATTCTCTATTTTCCTAAATGGAAAATAAAATTTCTTACCATTAATATTTGCTTTGTCTAAATTAATAAAATAGGGAATATAAACTTTATCAAATAAATATTTTAAATTAATTTTTACTTTTTGATTTTGCACTTTTAATGATTTTACAAATAGTTTTTTTACTTTAATTTTTTTTGATCCCCGCAAAAGAATGAAGAGTTTTTTTATATCAAATATAAAAACTTTTTTTGGCTTATAAAAAGTAATATTGTGATATTTCTTTTTATTTTTTTTAATTTTAATATTGAATTTCGACTTTAAATACTTTTTCATTTTAAAAATATATTTTTCTTCAGACTTATTATCAGGAACAATAATATTTGTTTTTTCAGGATATTCTACATCCTTATATTTGTTAAAACTCCATGCTCCACCAAATTTACTTGAACCTTCAAAAACTGTTACGTCATGAAACTTTGAAAGCAAAAGAGCTTTAATTACCATAATTGGGGTAGTTCCTATAATTGCTATTTTCATTTATGATTCTGAATAAAATTTTTCCAATCAGAAATCCAGTTCTCTTTATTTTCAAAAGTAAATTCTTTTAATCTATTTATAGCTCTGACTGTTTTTTTATTTTTCCACCATAAGTCTGGATCTTTCCATATTTTGTTTATAAACTTACTTGCCTCATATGAATTATCAAAAAATATTTTGTTTTTTTTCATTTCATTAATCATCTTTTTTACGTGCGGCATAAAGTGATAAATCCTTGGAGATAAAGTAATTATCATAGGTTTTTCACTTAAAAGACATTCTGGTATTACAGTTTCAGGGTAAGTAATTATTGAAATTTTTGTTTTTTGTAACTCATCTTTTAAAGATTTCGAATTAAAATCACTTAAATTTAAATAATTAAATTTTTTTTTTAAAATCTTGTCAGTTTGAAAACCAACGTCAGTTGCTGAACATCTATAAACAATTTGATTCCTTATTTTTTTATCCAGTTTTGTTATCAAAATCTCAATGTCTCTGAGCCAAATTTTATACTGTTCTACGTAAGGATAACCCTGAATTTTTACGGGATATCTCAGAGTATCGCAGCTTAAAATTAGGCAATTTTTTGGATCATGATTAAGATTTTTATAAGCGCTGTTCCATTTTTTGATTAATGGGGGCGTCATTCTATGATGTTTAGTATGAAAAGGTTTATGCCAAGAAATATACTTTTTAGAAATTTTTAATTCATGTCTAAACAGATTATTATTATAAATAACTGGTAATCCTCCTCCGTGCCCAATAATAAAATGTTGGGAACCCATATTAATCATTTTAGCTAACCATATTTTATATCTTTCATTAAAAATTTGAGAAATAGACGAAAAAACAAATTTTTTTTTAAATTTATTATTTGATGAGTTTAGGTTGTCTAAATATCTATAGCTTTCTAAAAAAGCAATGGGAAAATCTGAAACTAAACAATTATTTAAATAATCATTAAAGTTTTTTTTATCATCATGAACTTTATCAGGTTCAAAAATTTCTTTTCTTTTAGAAAGATCAATTTTTATTTTAGGTTTAAGTGGATACTCAAACGTTTTATAATTAAAACTTGGAAATTGATTGCATTTTAAATAAAAGTTAATAGCATCAATTTTTGAAAAATAAAAAGGTTCAATGTAAAATTGATTTAAAAGAAAAGAAATTTTTGAAAATATTCTGTCAAACTGAAATACTAAAATTTTTACAATTGAAGATAAATAATTTTTTATTTTTGGTTTAATTATTTTCGTTCGAAATTTTTTATCTTTAATTAGGTTTTTTTCAAATTTCAAATCTTTATATTTATATTTTATAATTCTTAAAAAGTTTGCATTATTCCAGCTGTCTGACTGGGAAGCTTTATTCCAATAGTTCATGGTATCGTAATTCTCAAATATATTTTTTTCGAAATTGAATGAAGGTATTATGAATTTTCTAATTTTTTTCAATCTGTCTATCGTTTCCCATCTATCAAACATAGAAATAAGATAAAAATATAACCAAGGACCAATTATTACCCTCCAATAATTTTTATTATAACTTGTTTTATGAAATTTATTTAGTTTGGAAGCTAATTTTGAAAGTATTTCCTCATAATATTTTTCTAACTTAATAGCATCTTTTTTTAATTTTGGTAACGAGGTCCAATGATGTTTCTGTATTTTAAATTTTTTTTTTTTTAGTTTATTATATTTGTCATAAACAAAACACCAATGTCCTAAAAAATATAAATCTTTAAATCTTTTAATGTCATGTTGCAAAGCAGACAAAATAAGAAGAGTTCCTTTAATTTTCATTAAAATTATTTAATATCTGAAATAAAATTTACTTTAGGAAAAAAATTTCCTCCAAATTTTTCTTTAAAATCGGAAATAGAAAAAAATTTTTCAGGTGCAGAAAAGTTATCGTATTCATAATATCTTTCACCAATTTCATAAAGTGAAAATCTATTTTTTTTTAGATATTTAATTACCGACCACTCTAAAAAATGTCTTGGCATATATTCTTTTTCATATTCTTTAAAATTTGCTTGAGACCATCCAAAACAAAATTTTTTATGTACTCCACAAAATAAGAAAGATATATCTTTTTGATTTGACGTTATAGTAAACAAGATTGCCTCACCATCTATTAAAGAGTTTTTCATGCTATCCCAATTTTCATTAGGTCTCGTTTGCTTATTCCAATTTAAATAATGTGCCTTTTTAAAATTTTGAAATTGATAACTTATCTCTGACTTACTAGCTTTGCTGTTAATTACATTAAATTTTAATCCTTTTGATGAAATTCTTTTAATATTTTTCTTATGGGACTTACTAAAATTATCCCAAATTTCGCTTTCTTTCATAGCTAAATTTAAAATAATAGTATTATGAACAAAAAAATTTTTAGCCCATTTAATTTGATAAAATTGATCTTGTGAAGAAATTTTTACAGTATTTTTTTCAAAGATAACAGGATGAGTTCTTAAATTATAAGATTTAACATTTTTTTCTTTTGCAATATTTTCAATAAGTGTTCTTAAGTTATTTTTCAATTTTTTTTTTTCGTAAATCGTTAATTTATAGTTAACTATGGGTTCAGGACAAAAATCTTTATTAAAAGAAAAAATATTTTTGTTATTAATCTTGCTTAGACCAAGAGCTACCAAGGCAAGACATGCTTTACCTTCGAAGACTGCAAATGATAAATTAATAATATTGGGGAGTGTTTCAAAATATCTTATTCTATTCCATGTAAAATGTTGTTGATTACCAATCATAATAGAAACTAGTTTGTTCCACTCCTTTTTTTCAAAATTTTTAAATGATTTGATTTTATAACTCATGACAAAAAAGAAATTTAACGTTTAATTAATATTTCTTTAGAAACACTTTTTTTTAAAATTTTTTTTCCCTTAGATAATGAGATTAAATCATCTATTAAATTATGCCCAGCTTGTACGCTTGAAGATATACTCCCGCTAATTCTTGGATTAAGTTCTATAACATTAGGAAAATCGGCTACATCTAGCATTACATCTAGATCATATAATCCCGATAAATTAAAAATTCTTGCAATTTTTTTGGATAATTTCTCAAATATAAAATTATTTTTTTTTACTATATTACCATTGATTCCTTGTGCACCTAACCTTTCTCTAACAACGTGCCTAAGTAATTTTCCTTTATTGCAAAGAATATCTATATCAAAACTTGGTTCAAATAATTTTTTCATAATTATGATTGGAAAGTCTTTCTTTGAAAATTTAAATCTTGTTTTATCTATCATGGTAAAAGGTATATGTTTTTCTCTTTTAAAATTTGTATAGAATATTTTTTTTATATTTTTATCAAATATATAAACATTTCTTCCGCCTCTTGATTTACTTGGCTTTAAAATAAATTCTATTTTTTTTTTTTTAAAATAATTTAATTTTGATTTAAGATTCTTTTTAGATTTTACTGCTCCCCAATATTTAGTGATCAAATTTGCGGCAAATAATTTTCGATAAAATTTTTCTTTATTAATAAATTTTTTATAATCATCGAAAGTATTTACATTAACAAAAATATTTTTCTTCAAAAAATATTTTTTTTTCTTTGAAAAAAATTCTGCTTCTTCGTCAGATCCTGGTATAATAATATTAATTTTTTTTTTTTGTATTATTTTATTTATTTCTTTCAAATAATTTTTACTCGATGGTTTTGAAACTCTATGAAAACTATCAGAAAATGTCTTAGCTTTAATTTTTTTTTTATTATCTACTGTATGTATTTTAAGATTATTATATTTCGTTTTTTTTTTTATCAACTTAACGAGTCTATCACCCATTTTTCCACCCATTGATGTTAATAACAAATTTTCCACTTTAAATTTTTTTAAGTAATTTTTCTGAAATTACTGTGCCTTTTTTGATATTTATTTTTGATTTTTTTTTATGTATTAAAAAAAATTTTTTAGGTTCTAAGCTTTTTTTAATTTTTTTAAGTCTTTGAAAACCAATATTTTTCAAACTAATTGAGTCACCTTCTTTAATACCAGATATGGCTACCAATTTTCTTAAAAACTTTTTGTTAGGACTATGCAATATAAATTTATTTGACGAATTTTCACTCAATTTTATTTTATCTATTTCACGAATTATTTTAACCATTGCCTTAAACTCTTTTAACTCAAGAGATATATAATGATCTGCGCCCTTTAAATTTTTATTATATGTAAAATGTTTTTCTATAATCTTTGCTCCATTAGATACTGCCAATATCGAGGCTGAATATCCTGGATAATGGTCTGAATATCCTATTACACATTTAAAGAATTTTTTTAAATAGTCTATTTTATTTAAGTTTAAATTTTTAATTTTAGCAGGATATTCAGAAGTACACTTCAGTATTGAGTAGTTTTTAGCTTTTTTTCTTTTAAGAAAATTTCTAAGAATTGTTAAGTTATGATTATCAGCTAGACCGGTCGATAAAATCATTGGCATCTTTTTTTTAATACATTGTAAAATTAAAGGCTGATTATCCATCAATCCTGAAGAAAATTTTACAATAGGAAGTCTCAATTTAAATATTTGATTTAAACTTGAAAAATCTCCAGGTGTTGCAAGAAAAAAAATTTTCTTTTTTTTACAAAATTCTTTTATCTTTATTAATTCTTTAAATTTTAATTTAGATTTTTTAAATAATTTATAAGAGGTTGTTCCTTTCTCGTAACTTTCTTCAGTATTTACAATTTGAAGTTTCACAGCGTCTGCTCCTGCTATTTTTGCTTGGTTGATCATTTTAATGCATTTTTTAAAAGATCCTTGATGATTTATACCTATTTCCGCAATTATGAACGTATTACCGGTGTTGGTTATTTTTTTTTTATTAAATTTCATAAATTAAATAATTTCTAAATTTTATATGATCTTTAAATCACTTTTTCCAAAACCAGCTTTTCTGAAGGCTATAATTGAGTGCAAATTTTTTTTCATTACTTTTGCGGTAATGCTAAAAGGTAATAAGTCATTGTTTTTAAAATAAAACAATACTTTTTGTGCTACCCCGAGTGATCTAAATTTTTTATCTACAATTATTGAAATGTCGTATTTTTTTTTTTTTAAAATAAATTTAATAAAACCTGCCATTGCTTTATTAATAAAAAATAAAAAAATTAAATTATTTCCATTTTCGAAAAACTTATTCATATATAATTTATGTGAACTAAAATTAAATTTTTTTTTATTTTTAAAAAAAACTCTATTTGGTTTTGATTGTAATTTGTAAATTTTTTTAATAAATTTTTTCTCATATTGCTTAATAATGATATTTCTTCCAATATTGTCTTTTAATGGATTAATTATATTCTTAATATTGATGATTTTATTAAATTTTTGATTAAATTTTTCATCTTCGATCTTGCTTTTTAAAATAGAAGTTATTTTTTTTGATGAGAGTTTAATAAAATTTTCAAATGATTTTAAATTATAAACTTCTTTTTTTGATTGATGATAATCAAAGTATTGTTTTTGGTTTTTAGAAAAATAATGTGCAAAAATTATCTTTCTTTTTGATAATGCCTCCTGCATTGTCACTCCGGCAGAAGTCAAAATAATGTCGGACTCACTCATTTTTTTTAAAAATACTGAATGTGGAACTTTTTTGTTTCCATTGCCAAATATGAATATTTTATTTATTTTTTTCTCTTTACGCGCCTTTTTTTGTAATTCATTTATTATTTTTAGTCTTTTCTTTACACCAAAATAAATAAAAACGTTAAATTTTTTTTTATTTTTAAAATTTTCTTTTTGACTCATGCTTTTAACAAAATTAAATTCAGAACCTAAAAGTAATTTACACTTAGAATTAATTTTATTTTTGTATAAATTTTTTTTTATAAAAGGCGCGTAGTTTATAATTATATCACTTGCAAATTTTCTTTTAACTTGTGCATCATCAATGGTAATTAATTTTTTACATTTTTTTTTAATTTTTTTTTCAGTAAAATAATTAATTTTATAACTATCAATTACACAATTTTCAGCTTTTAAATTATTTGATATAAAACTTCTAAAATTATTAAAAATATACTTTACACCTTTTTTATTTGGAAAAATTTTCGCCAAAGATTTACATCTTTCGTAATGACCGTTTCCTGAGTCTTTTGTCTTGTCCAGCAAAAAGACTACTTTTAATAGTTTATTCATTATTTCAGATTAATTTAAGTATTGATCAAATGATTTTTTTATTTACAAAAGTTCTCTTAAACATACAAAAGCCTCTGCATTTTTAACCCCTATCTGTGAGCCTCTATAATTAGACAAAACTTTCACGCCTTTTATAGATCTTTGATGAGGCCATGGCTGAATTTCCCTTTTATAAATTTTAAGTAGGCTTAATTTTTTTTTCAAATATTTATCAATATTTACGTAAAAATTTGGATTAAATATTTTATTTTTATTTTTGATAAAATTAAAGTCAGTATTAGAAAGCGTTTCAAAAGAATAAATTTTCTTAACAAACAAATTCGTTTTAGGTCGTGTAGCAGTTAAAACAGATTTGCAAGTTATTTGATGATCTATATTTAAATCATTTTCAAAGTGAGTAAAAATAATTGATGGCTTAAAGATTTTTATTTCTTTCTCTAATTTTTTTACGATTGTTAAAAGTGGAATTGTATCAAGTCGATTATCAGGAAAATTGAAAAATTCTGGTTTAATAAATTTTGATTTTTTTGATACTAGCATTGCCTGATTTGCTCTAGTATTAATAAGCTTTTTCTTTTTTAAAGATGACAATTTCCGTGAACTTTCGCCATCACTCATAAAAATAACTTTTACTTTATAGCCTTTGTTTCTAAAATGAAGTAACGTTCCTAAACAACCTAATGCTTCATCATCTGGATGTGCTACAACTGCTAAAATTTTTTTCATTAGTTTAGCCTTTTAAAATCTTTTAAACTAATTCTAGATTTTAGATATTTTCTTATATCTGACCCTTCATCACATTTCTTAATAATCTTAAAAATTTCATTTAATTTTTCAAAATATATTGATGTTAATTTTTCCGTATGTGAAATAGAGGGGTAAATAACGTTAGATGCTAATATATTCGATTTCAACATTTCTTGTGTTATTAAAGTTTTATATTCTTGATGAAAGCTACTGTTAAATTTAAAACTTGATAGTGAGTATATACCATTAATATCAATATCTACTCTGTTATCATCTGCAATTTTTTTCCATTGCTCTTGAATTCTTTTTCCAATTTTGCTTATTGTTATCCACGTTTTATTTTTTTCCATAATTTCTATTGTTTTAAGAGCTGCGGTAAACCCTATCCTTTCAGACCAAAAAGTGCTGCTAATAAAACTTTTATTTGCACTCTCCATAACTTCTGATTTTCCAACAATCGCTGTTATAGCGTATCCATTTCCTAAGGCCTTTCCAAAAATAGAGATATCTGGCTTTATATTAATCGATGTGTGCAAACCACCCAAGGTCTCTCTAAAGCCAGTAGTGCACTCATCAAAGATTAAAACGATGCCATTTTTTTTTGCAATTTTTTGTACAAAATTTAAAAAATCTAAATCTGGTTTAGTATTTCTACATACTTCCATTTTAATAACTCCTATTTTTCTTTTACTAATTAAGTTTGAAAGTTGAACCTTATTTCCATACTCAAATGTAAAAGAAGTTTTGCTGAGTTTTTGAGGAACTCCATTAATCTCTAAACCTTTCAATAAATGTTGATCGAGGTTTTTTGTTTTTTTTGAGGATAAATTAGACGATAGATACCAATCATGCCACCCATGATACCCGCAGAAAGCGACGTTATCTTTTCCTGATGCAGCTCTAGCAATTCTTATTGCTATCGCGTTAGCCTCTCCACCTGTTCTTGCAAATTTTACTTTATTAAACCAGGGATGTATCTCTATTAATTTTTCAGCCAAAAGAACTTCTTCTTTTGAGTTTAGAGTAGACATATTTCCTTCGTAAATTGTTTTTTTAATTTGATTATCAACATGCTTATTGGCATATCCTAAAACATTGGTTCCAACTCCCATTAAAGAAAAGTCTAGGTATTCATTTCCGTCAAGATCAGTAATTTTACAACCTTTGGCTTTTTTATAATAAGTAGGCCAATAATCCGGCAAAAATCTTTCTGGATTTTTAGATAAAATCATATTCCCGCCTGGGATAATTGTTTTAGCTTTTTTCCATAAGCTTTGACCTTGTTTTGTTTTATTTATATTATAATTTTTATTTAAAATATCTTTTCTAAAAAGTTTGTTTATGTTTTTTCTCTCTAACAATTTTTTATAGGAAAATTTCATATTATATTTAAAATATGAAAATATTTTTTTTATTTTTAAAAAATCTTTTTGTGTATCAATTGAGATTTTTATAAAACTTAAATCCTCATTATTTGAAATATTTTTTATCTTAAATTTATTTGAATTTCTAATTTTAGTTGTAACATGTTCTTTTTCATAAAGCGTGTTAGCGTTCTTATTTGCAAAATCTAAGGCTTTAAAAGAAAATATTTCAACATCAAGTCCATCAGGAAAAGTGGGGGGAGAAATATTACTTAAATAATCTGGCTTAAGTAAAATGTATTTTTTTATTAAACCTTCTACTAATCTGCGGTCCACGAAAGGGCAATCTCCGGTTATCCTTATGATAATGTCTGATTTGTTTTCTTTAGCAGCTTTGTAGTATCTTTCTAATACATTTTTCTCACTGCCTCTATAAATTTTACATTTTTTATTTTTAAGAAATTTAAAAAGCTTATCGTTATCTTTATTATCTGGTATGGCAAAAATTAGATCGCTTACATAATTTGTATTTTCCAATCTTTTAATAAGACACTCGGTAATATTAAAATTTTTAATTTTCTTTAGAACTTTGTTTGGTAGACGCTTAGAGCCAATACGCGACTGAATAATAATGTCTATTTTTTTTCTTATCATTTTACCAGTACCTAGGATCAATCAAGTTTTTATTTGAAGATGATAACGACTCTGGAAAAATTATTTTTTTGTTATATTTTAAATTGTAAATTTCCTTAAGTTCTTTAAGATTTTGAAATCCTACAACGACTTTGTCGATATCTTCATAATTTTTTACAAAATTTAAACAAGCCTCAAAGTTAGAGATTTTTTTTGAGTCATTAAATTTTTTTAAAGATTTAAATTTCATTTCAAATTTTCTAAATTTTTTAAAAATTTTTTTATCTTCAGTGGATAAAAGAACACCCTGTAAAAAAACTGATCTAACATGAATTTCTATTTTTTTCTCTTTTAGTTTTCTTAAGTTTTTTTTTTTTAAAAGTCTCCTGTCAAAAATATTAAAGGGACACTGCACTATATCGGGTGAAAATTTTTTACAGATTAAGTCAATATTATCAAAATCATAAATAGAATACCCAAATTTATCAAATAATTTTTTTTTTTTTAAATTTATTAATGCTTTATAAATCTTATCTCCCTCATTTTTAAAAAATTTATCGATGTTTTGAAGTAACAAACCATAAATTCTTTTTAATTTTAAATTTTTAATTGAAATAAGAACTTTTTTTTCTATCTCCTTCTCAAAATTTTTATCAAAATTAATTTTCGATAAATTTATTTTTGTAATTATTTTTTTTGCTGGAAGTCTTAATCTGCTTAAAACTTTTTCTGAATTTTTATAATTTTGTGAAGTGTCAAAATAATTAAGCTCTTTTTTTTTTACAAAATTGAATATTTTTATTATTTCGTTATTTCTAATTTTACCAGAAAGATTCGTAATACCATAATTACTACCAAATTGAGCTGTTCCCAGCACAAGTTTTTTTTTCATTTGATAAAAATTGATTTAATTAAATTAATGATTTTAAGAAAAGTTTTTTCTTTCAAATCGCTGAATATTGGAATGCTAAGTGAATTTTCTTGATAATTTTCAGAAATTGGAAAATTATTTTTTTTAAAACCAATTTTTTTAAAATATGGACTAAGATGAACAGGTGCATAATGTAAATTCACAAAAAAATTTTTTTTCCTAAATAGCTTTATTATTTTATTATATGAAATTTTTGATTTTTTAAGATCAATCTGAATTATAAATAAATGGTAAGAAGAATAATTTTGAGGTAAAATTTTTTGTGTATGTATCGGTAGGTTTTTCAAAAAATAATTATATTTTTTTGCAATTAAATTTCTTTTTTTCAAAAATTTACCTAAGCTTTTCAGCTGACTTATGCCAAGGGCAGCTGATATATCACTCATTCTGTAATTATAACCAGGGGCAACATGCTTATATTTCCAATTATTATTTAATCTTTTAATTCCATTATCTCTGAAAATTCTCATTTTTTTTTCATAAGCTGATGAGTTCGTAGTAGCAATACCTCCCTCACCGGTTGTTATAATTTTTACTGGATGAAAACTAAACACTGTAATGTGTGACCATTTACAGCTACCAACTTTTTCTCCATAATGCCTTGCTCCGATTGAATGAGACGCATCCTCTAAAACTTTAAATTTAAATTTTTTTGATAACTTCCAAATCTCTTTTTGTTGGGACGGCTGACCTCCTAAATGAACAGGAATTATTACCTTTGGAAGTTTTTTTTTTTGTTTTGCTAATTCTAATTTTTTTTTTAATGAGTTAACTGATATGTTGAATGTGTCTTTATCGATATCTACAAAGTCAATTTCAGCACCACAATTTATTGCACAATTAGCTGAAGCTACAAAAGTATTTGGTACTGTCCAGACTAAATCCCCTTTTTTGATACCTAAAGCCAAACAAGCAATATGCAGTGCACTGGATCCACTGTTGACTGCTACTGAATATTTAGACCCACAAAATTTATTAATATTATTCTCGAATTTTTTTACTAGTGGTCCTTGAGTAAGAAAATTAGACCTTAAAACTTTTGAAACAGCTTTAATATCCTCTCTTGAAATACTTTGTCTGCTATAGGGGAACATTTTAATACTATTAATTAGATAAAGTTACTTTTTTTCCATTTTATATAAGCATTATAAAAAGTAGATAGTTTTTTTGCTGAACCTAAGCTTATTCTCACATAATTCTCTAATGGATCAGGAAAATTAGCTCTTATATAAATTTTCTTTTTTGCAAGCCAAGCAACTAATTTTTTAGTTAAATTTTTGTTTTGTAATTTCAGTAATATAAAGTTTGTTTTTTTTCCGCCATGAAAATTTTCTTTACTTTTTTTGAACTTTTCTCTTATATACTTTGAGCCTTGTTTAACTAGTTTTACATGTTGTTTAAATATTTTATTTCGCAGGGCCCATAAAGCTACTTGATAAGTCAAAGAGTTAGTTTCAACTAAAGTCCGACATTTTGAAACGTAATCGCTAAGATTTTTGTTAGCGACCATGTAACCTAGCCTTATACCTGAAAGACCCCAAGCTTTTGAAAATGTTCTCATTACTATTAAATTTTTATATTTTTTTATATTTTTAACTTCTGAAGTTGAGCCAAAATGATGATAAGCCTCATCATAAACTAATAAAATATTTTTTTTCTTACAAATGTCATAAATTTTTTTCTTCTCTTTTTGACTAAATTCATATTCAATTGGCATATTTGGATTAACTAAAAATATTACTTTTGTTTTTTTGTTTATTATTTTGTTAAGATCTTCGATTTTCAAATCAAAATCTTTAGTAAATTTCCATGATTTGTATTTGATGTTATGCAATTTTAATAAAACATTATACATAGGGTAAGATGGATGCATGACAATCGCTTCATCCCCCTTTTTCAAAAAGGAAAAAATTATGTGAGACATACACTCAGTAATTCCCTGAGTGATATATATGTTGTTAGTTTTCAACTTGTGTAAGTTTGCTATTACTTTGTATAACTGAGAAATATCTGGTGTAGCATTAAAAGAATTTTTAGAAAAACTTTTTAGTGCTTTTTTAAAAGCTAAATTACTATATGAGTCTGCTCTTTCATTTCTGTCTAATAGAATTCCATTAATTAAATCTCTATTTTGAGAAGTTTGTAATCTTTCTAAATTATTAATATGTCTTTTGAAAAACATTTTTAAAGTTTTTGTTTATAAGCCTCGGATAAACTAGTTGTTTTACATTCAATGTTATTTATGCACTTGTTACAGAACAATCCATCTAGATTATTGTTAAGGTGTTTTTTTCTTAAATATTGAAATTGGCTACCATTCCATATTTCTTTTAAAGAATTTTTTGTTGTATCTCCTATTTCTAATTGTTTGTGGAAGTCTGCTGTACAAGCAACAACAAACCCGTGGGGGTTTACTACAATTCTATTGAAAGGATATACACATCTGGACATTACATCATCTTCTTTTAAGCTTCCTAAAACATTTCCCTCTTTAATAGACTCAGTTTCTTTTAGCTCCATCATGCCTCCGCCTTGATTACTTATTTCTCTAAATTCAAATTTATCGCAATTTTCATTAATCGTTTTTTCTATATCTTTTGCCACAAAATCTGTTTTAGAATTTTTAACAGTGCTCACATAAATACCCATTTTAATATTGTTTTCATTCCTGTATTTAAAAATCCATTTAAGGTTTTCGATTACTTTATCGAAATCATCATATCCATGAACTTTTTTAAAATCAGCACGGTTGTGTGCATTTATTGAGAATTTTATACTATCACATCCCGCGTCTATAACCGGTTTAGCTCTTTTTGAATTTGCCAAAGCACCATTTGTATTAATATAAATATAATCATACTTAAGTCTTTTGCCCTCTTTAATAAACTCAGGCAATCTTTTATCCATAAAAGGTTCGCCGGTTGCTTGCAAAGCAAGATCCGTAGATCCATTATCTTTTGCCTCTTTCATTAATTTAAATGCTAATTCAAGATCTAAAGCATCATACTCTCGTATCTTCGGGTTGGCACAAAAATAACATTTATGATTACACCTGTTATTAATATCTAAGGTAATTTCTCTAGGAAAAGGAGGTGTTAGAGTATAGATACTTTCGGAAGCTTTAAATGTAAGTTCTTTTCTCTTATTGAGAGAATTTATAAAAACTTCTTTTTTATAAGGTGGATAAAATTTTCCCATAAGTATTTAAATTTTTAATTTAGCAATATTTTCTACAGATAAAAAGTCAGGATTTTTATCTGAACTATACTCAAAATCTTTTTTTACTAATTTACCTTCTTCTCCCAGGTCATTTTTATTAAATTTTTTTTGTTCTTCTATACCTGATGAAGAAATAGCAAAATAATCGGTAAATTCATATGTTAAATGCGAAGACTCTTTTGGGCACATTACTTCGTGTATTTTTTCTCCAGATCGTATCCCAATTATTTTATGTTCTAACTTTGGTCCCAAAGCTTTTGCCAAATCAGTAATTTTAATTGATGGAATTTTTGGAACAAATATCTCTCCTCCTATCATTCTTGAAAAAGATTTAATTACGAAATCTACTCCTTGATCCAAAGTAATCCAAAACCTTGTCATCCTATCATCAGTAATTGGAAGAAAAGTATTTTTTTTTTTTATAAGCTCATTAAAAAGTTGCTGCACCGATCCTCTCGAACCAGCAACATTTCCATACCTCACGACAGAAAAACTAGTTTTTTGTGACCCAACTATGTTATTAGCAGCTACAAATATTTTATCTGATGCAAGTTTAGTTGCTCCATATAAGTTAATTGGATTAGCTGCTTTATCTGTAGATAGAGCAATAACTTTTGAAACTTTTTGAAAAATACTTGCTTGAATTATATTTTCAGCTCCATAAATATTAGTTTTAACATATTCCATAGGATTGTATTCTGCTGAAGGCACTTGTTTTAGGGCAGCCGCATGAATTACAAAATCAACTCCATTCATTGCAGATTTTAATCTTTCGAGATCACGCACATCTCCTAAAAAGAATCTCATAAAGGGATATTTTTTTGAGGGAAATTTTTGTTGCATTTTATATTGTTTATATTCATCTCTTGAGTAAACAATTATTTTCTTAGGTTTGTAATCATCAGTTACTTTTTCAATAAATCTATTACCAAAAGACCCAGTACCTCCTGAAATAAATATTGTTTTATTATCAAACATTAAAATTCTCCATAGCTCCGCACTTTGTAAAAAATACTCTTTTTTTTACAAATTTTTTTTTCATTTTAATTAGATAGGTTGAAATAAAAATTCCTTTTTTTTTATAGTTGTTTTTAAATTACCTATCATTACATTAATCTTATTCTTTTGTAACTCAACAATTTTGAAAATAGAGTTAGCAAAAGGGCCAGAGAAAAATTTATAATCTGTATTAATTTTTAGTTCATAAAATTCCTCAGATATATAACCTTTTGAATCCTCCGAAATTTTACATTTTTCTATAAACTTACAAATTTCGTTCTGAGAACTATAAAATCCTTTTAAAATTAACTTGAGGCCACGAGAATAATTAATATTATTTATCATTTTTTTATCTGCTAATTTTTCATGAAAACAGAAAATATAATCTCCTAGTAAATTAAACTCTTTTTTTACTAATTTATTTTTTTTAAAATTTTTAAAAACAAGTTTAGGTAAATAAAATTTACAATTATCCCCTAATTTTTTTTTGAGATCTTCTTTGAGAAAACTTAATTTTTTTTTATCAAATTTAATTATTGCCCACATTATTGATTTAGTTCCTTTTTAAGCTCATCATATTCTCTCATTTTTCTTTTCATAAAATTTAAGGTTAGCTTAGTTTTTTCAGAGATACCTTTTGGTGTGAGAACGTAAATGTAGTTAAGTTTATTTGGATTTTTTTTAAAATTTCGTATTTTAATAAGACCTTTGTATTGTAATGCTTTGATGCAGTAATTAAGTTTTCCTAAACTAAAACCTAAATCTTCTGCTAATTCTCTTTGAGAAGATTTTGGTTTTTTGTTTATAATTCTCAATACTTCAAAATGATCTTGATCGTTTTTCATATGTTCAAATTTTGAACAATATAATGTTCATATTTTGAACAGTAAAGCGTTATTTTAGCTTGCTTAATATATATGGTTATGAATTGAATTAAATAACCACATATAGATAGGTTTATTTCTTAATAATGTACTTAATTCTCTTGTTAAATTTTAATGTTTTCAACTTTAAACGTTTTTCTTTTACAAATTCATTTATTGCAATAGTAGCTCCTTGTATCGATTTATAGTCATCTAAAAGTATAATTCCATTAAAGGCTACATATTTAAAAAGAGAATTTAGAGCGAAAGAGGTCGGCTTATACACATCTAAATCTAGGTGCAAGAAAGATATTTTAAACTTTTTTCTTTTTTTTAGAAAAATAGGAATTGTTTTGGAAATATCACCTTTTATTAATTTATAGTTTTTAAATTTCTTTTTTTTTAATGCTTTATTTAAATCTTTTATTGATTTGCCGTAACCTGCTCTCTTATCATGCTTTTTTGCAAAATTATTATCACGTTTATTTCCTAATCTTGGAAAACGCCCAAAAGCATCAAAGCCATATAAAGTTTTTTTGTTTTGATTATAAAAATTTCTATAAGTTAAAAAACGTATTAAACTTAATCCTTTAAAAACACCACATTCTACTATAGATCCCTTTGCTTTTAGAGAGAGCTTAAATACTTCAAAATGGGAAATGGCTTTAGTAAGTCTTGATACATCGGATTTTAAATAAAAATAATTTTCAATATCCCAAATGTTAAATAAATTTTTAGTTTTTTTTGTATTTTTCATTTAATTCATAAAAATTTTTTTCAGTGCATAAATCAAGCCAATTGAGCTATTAGTACTGGTCAGCTACACGCGTTACCGCGCTTCCACATCCAGCCTATCAACG
>MDTA01221928.1_pt1 | contig 24690 bp, 21 predicted proteins | sample 811151 | NCBI WGS metagenome assembly MDTA01 (sample SAMN05326648, study PRJNA326480) | marine metagenome | isolation source: seawater | place: Indian Ocean: South | collected 2010
CATCGCTGGTCTTCAGTCCATAGGCTTCAGCCTTGGCGATGGAGGATGAACCGGAACGCAGACCAACAACCACGTCTACACCGGAATCCTTCAGGTTGCACGCGTGGGCGTGGCCCTGAGAGCCGAAGCCCAGAATGGCAACTTTCTTGCCTTGGATGATGGAAAGATCACAATCTTTATCGTAATAAACCTGCATGAGAAACCTCTATATGTATGTAATGGCCCCTCGGGGCCATGATTTTCGATTTGTTTCGGCAGCCCTTACAGGCTGAGTACCTTTTCGCCACGGGCAATGCCAGATACGCCAGTGCGAACAACTTCCAGAACACCCGAAGTGCCCACTGCCTGAATGAAGCCATCCAGCTTTTCACTGTCGCCGGCAAGCTGCACGGTGTAGACAGAACTGGTGACATCCACAATCTGGCCACGGAAGATATCCACCGTGCGCTTGATCTCGGCACGCTGGGATCCGGTTGCCTTGAGCTTGACCAGCATCAGCTCCCGCTCTATGTGAGCGCCCTCGGTCAGATCCACCAGCTTGACCACTTCGATCAGCTTGTTCAGCTGCTTGGTGATCTGCTCGATCACCTTGTCGGAACCTGTCGTGGTGACAGTCAGGCGAGACAGGGTTTCGTCTTCCGTGGGCGCTACGGTCAGGGTTTCGATGTTGTAGTTGCGCTGCGAAAACAGGCCAACCACACGAGACAGTGCGCCGGGTTCGTTTTCCAGCAAAACAGAAATGATTCGACGCATGATCACACCCTCTCCGTTTTGCTGAGCCACATGTCTTTCATGGATCCTCGAGCGACCTGCATGGGATAGACATGCTCAAAGCGGTCCACATAGATATCGACAAACACCAGTTTGTCTTTCATGGCCAGGACTTCCTTGAGCTTGGGCTCCAGGTCTTCCTTGCGATCAATGCGCACACCCACATGACCATACGCTTCCGCCAGCTTGATGAAGTCCGGCAAAGACTCCATGTAAGACTGGGAATGGCGGGACTCGTAATTCATGTCCTGCCACTGCTTAACCATGCCCAGAGCCTGGTTATTCAGGTTGATGATCTTCACCGGCAGATCGTACTGCTTGCAGGTGGACAGTTCCTGGATATTCATCTGGATACTGCCTTCACCAGTGAAGCACAGCACTTCATCTTCCGGATGGGTCAGTTTGATGCCCATGGCGGCTGGCAGGCCGAAGCCCATGGTGCCGAGGCCACCGGAGTTGATCCATCGGTTCGGCTTGTCAAACTTGTAGTACTGGGCAGCAAACATCTGGTGCTGACCTACATCGGTGGTTACGAAGGCATCACCATTGGTGAGCTTCCAGAGCATCTCGACCACTTCCTGGGGCTTGATTACATCCGGGCTGGTCTCGTAACGCATGCCGTGGAACGCGCGCCACTCTTCAATCTGCTTCCACCACGATGCCAGCGCCTCGGCATCCGGCTTGTCCCTGGATTCTTTTACCAGCGACAGCATTTCTTTCAGTACCGCATCCACCGGGCCGACAATGGGCACGTCTGCATCTATGGTCTTTGAGATAGATGCCGGGTCGATATCGATATGAATAATGCGCGCGCCCGGGCAGAACTTCTCGGTGGCGTTGGTCACGCGATCATCAAAGCGCGCGCCCACACAGAGAATCAGATCTGAATGGTGCATCGCCATGTTGGCTTCATAGGTACCGTGCATACCCAGCCAGCCCAGGTGCTGTTTGTCAGTCGCCGGATAGCAACCGATGCCCATCAGGGTGTTGGTGATAGGGAAGCCCAGGGTCCGGGTCAGCTCGGTCAACTGGCTGGAAGCCTTGCCCAGGATCACACCGCCGCCGGCATAGATGACCGGGCGTTTGGCCGCCATCAGCATGTCGACGGCTTTTTTGATCTGACCGGCATGGCCACGAACCGCCGGGTTATAGGAGCGCAGCTTGACCTTCTTGGGATAGGAGTACTCATAGCGCTCATTCGGTGTGGTCATATCCTTCGGGATATCAACCACAACCGGACCGGGACGACCGGTAGCAGCGATGTAGTATGCCTTGCGGATTACCTCAGGGATTTCCTCGGGGTGACGAACGCTCAGATTGTGCTTAACCACCGGACGGGAAACACCGATCATATCGGTTTCCTGGAAGGCATCCTCACCAATAAGGGTGGATGCAACCTGGCCGCACAGAACCACCATGGGGATGGAATCCATGAACGCGGTGGCAATGCCGGTAATAGTGTTGGTGGCTCCAGGACCCGAGGTCACCAGTACGGTACCTGGTTTTCCGGTTGCACGGGCGTAGCCGTCGGCCATGTGGACCGCCGCCTGTTCGTGCCGTACCAGAATATGCTTGACTTTGTCCTGCCTGAACAGCGCATCATAAATATGAAGGGCTGCACCACCCGGATAGCCGTATATGTATTCGATCCCTTCATCCTGCAGGGAGCGGATCAGCATATCGGCGCCAGACAATAACTCCACGATTTTCTACCCTCTTCTACGAGTGAATGAGCCGGGGTACGCCCCGGTTGCCTGGATTCTCGGTTTCCCTGCTTCTTGTGAAAGCGGAACCGGCGTACTCCTCCACACTAAAACTAAAGAGGTTGTCTCCTGGCCAGCCGCCCTCCTGAGGGTTGCGGAGAACGGCCAATCAACGGGTTGCACGTAAGCAACAACCAAGGCCCGCCAAGCGCTGGCGAACGCAGTGTGGTGATTAACGGGGGATACTCGCTCGGGATTGCCTGCCGTATTGACCCCAGTCTTCAGGCAATCGGTAATTCTGACAGCGGGAAACTCGCTGTCAATAGGCGCTGTGGCTTAATTACCCCGGAATTCGCCTCTCTCTGCCATACTGTGCAAAACTGCGTGCAAGATTTTGAACCAGAGACAGGAAAATCCGGCCATCCGATGGCATGATAGCCACAGGCAGTAACCAAGTGACGAGCAGAGACATGAACCGAAAAATATTATTGCTGACGGTATTGATGGCGGCCGCACCCGGCCTTGCGACCAGCGCTTCGGTCTATAAGTGGACAGACGAGAACGGTGTAACGCACTTTGGCGACCGGCAGCCAACCGGCCAGAACGCAGAGCAGGTCAACGTTCGTTCCGGCACCAGTCAGGGTGCTGGTGTGCAGCGGCGAAGCGCCCAGGAACAGCTGGGCGAACTGCAGGAGCAGCAGGCGGCAGAGCAACAGCAACGAGAAGAATCTGCGGTTGAGGAAGCTCGCCGGAAACAGCGCGAAGCCAATTGCGCCACGGCACGCTCCAATCTTGAGGTGATCAACAGCAACGCTCGTATCCGCGTGGAGGAAAACGGTGAAACCCGGTATCTGAGCCCTGAGGAAATCGAGCAGCAGCGCCAGAAATTCCAGGAAATTGCAGACGAAAACTGTGGCCCGGAACAAGAAGGCAGTAGCGAGCGTTAAACCCGAAGGTTCGGAGAACAGAAAAGGGCGGAGACTCGTGCCTTCCGCCCTTTTCTTTTTCAGCAGCTGAGGTCCCGCCCTCAGCCGTTCTTACTGAACACCAGCCGGTCTTCCTGAACCGTTGCGCGAATGGTATCGCCGGGCACAAAGTCACCCTGTAGCAGCTTCTGCGCCAGCGGATTTTCGATCATGCGCTGAATCGCCCGCTTCAGCGGCCGAGCGCCATAAACCGGGTCGTACCCCACTTCCGCCAGCAACTGCATCACGTCGTCTCCGAGCTCCAGCTTCATATCCTGATCCTTCAGGCGACGAGCCAGATTCTCAATCTGGATACGGGCGATGCCCTGAATCTGGGACTCCGCCAGCGGATGGAACACCACAACTTCATCCACACGATTAATGAACTCCGGCCGGAAATGAGAGCCAACCACTTCCATCACCGCCGACTTCATGTCTTCGTAGTTCTCTTCTCCGGCCTTCTCCTGAATGATGTGGGAACCCAGATTTGAGGTCATCACCACCACTGTGTTGCGGAAGTCGACCGTGCGACCCTGACCATCGGTCAGACGCCCATCATCCAGCACCTGAAGCAGGATGTTGAAGACATCCGGGTGCGCCTTTTCAACCTCATCCAGAAGCAGAACCGAGTAGGGCCGGCGACGCACGGCCTCGGTCAGGTAGCCACCCTCTTCATACCCCACATATCCGGGAGGCGCACCAATCAAACGGGCGACCGAGTGCTTCTCCATGAATTCCGACATATCGATGCGAACCATGGCCTCTTCGGTATCGAACAGGAAGTTTGCCAGCGCCTTGCACAACTCGGTCTTCCCCACCCCGGTCGGCCCGAGGAACAAGAAAGAACCATTGGGACGATTCGGATCCGACAGTCCAGCCCGGGACCGGCGCACCGCATTGGATACCGCTTCCACGGCCTCATCCTGGCCAATGACCCGATCGTGGAGGGCTTCCTCCATGCGCATCAGCTTGTCGCGCTCCCCCTCCAGCATCTTGGATACCGGAATCCCGGTCCACTTTGAAACGATTTCCGCAATTTCTTCATCCGTGACCCGGTTGCGCAACAGCTTCATTTCCATCATTTCCGCCTGGCTGGCCATATCCAGTTGGCGCTCCAGCTCCGGGATCTTGCCGTACTGCAGCTCGGACATCTTACCCAGATCCCCTGCACGGCGGGCATTCTCCAGGTCAATCCGGGCCTGCTCCAGCTGGCTCTTGATCTTCTGGGAGCCGTGCAGAGCCGCCTTTTCAGTGTTCCAGACTTCCTCAAGGTCGGCGTATTCGCGCTCAACGTTGCCGATAACGGCAGACAACTCTTCCAGCCGCTTCTTAGAGGCTGCGTCGGTTTCCTTTTTCAGGGCTTCCCGCTCAATCTTGAGCTGAATCAGCCGGCGCTCCAGACGATCCAGAGCCTCAGGCTTGGAGTCCATTTCCATACGGATCTGGCTGGCCGCTTCATCCACCAGGTCAATGGCCTTATCCGGCAACTGACGATCGGTAATATATCGATGAGACAGCTTGGCGGCCGCGATGATGGCGCCATCCGTTACCTCAACCCCATGGTGAACCTCATAGCGCTCTTTCAGCCCACGCAGGATGGCGATGGTATCTTCCTCACTGGGCTCGCTGACCAGCACTTTCTGGAAACGGCGCTCCAGTGCTGCGTCTTTTTCAATATTTTCCCGGTACTCATTCAGCGTGGTGGCGCCGACACAGTGCAACTCGCCCCGGGCCAGGGCCGGCTTCAGCATGTTGCCGGCATCCATGGAACCTTCGGCTTTACCGGCGCCCACCATGGTGTGGATCTCGTCAATGAACAGGATGATCTGGCCTTCCTGTTTCGACAGCTCATTAAGCACTGCCTTCAGGCGCTCCTCAAACTCACCTCGGAACTTGGCGCCGGCAATCAATGCGCCCATGTCCAGCGACAGTACTTTCTTGTCTTTCAGGCCATCGGGCACCTCTCCGTTGACGATACGCTGAGCCAGCCCCTCCACAATCGCGGTTTTACCCACACCGGGCTCACCGATCAGCACGGGGTTGTTCTTGCGCCGGCGTTGCAGTACCTGAATGGTGCGACGGATTTCATCGTCGCGACCAATCACCGGGTCCAGCTTGCCGGCCTCGGCCCGCTCGGTAAGATCAATGGTGTACTTTGACAGGGCCTGACGGTTTTCCTCCGCGCCGGCATCGTTCACCGACTCTCCCCCGCGCACTTCGTCAATGGCCTTTTCCAGCGCGGCCTTGTCAACGCCTTGCTCTCGCAGAATGCGCCCCAGGGAACCGCGGTCTTCAACCGCCGCCAGCAGAACCAGCTCACTGGATATGAACTGGTCACCCCGCTTCTGGGCCAGCTTGTCGGAAATGTTAAACAGTCGCCCCATGTCGTTCGACATGGACACATCGCCGGCATTGCCCTGCACCTCCGGCAGGTTCTCAATTTCCTTCGCCACGGCCTGTCTTACCCGGCCGGGCTCAACCCCCACTTGTTTGAGCAGCGGTTTAATGGAGCTTCCCTGCTGGTCCAGCAGGGCCTGCATCAGATGCACGGGCTCGATGAAGTTATGGTCTTTGCCAACCGCGATGGACTGCGCATCCGCCAACGCGGTTTGCAGCTTGCTGGTGAGCTTGTCGATTCTCATGTGCTCTTATCCCCAAAATTCGTAGTGAATACCGATCAACCCTGTGGTCCGGATATTCCGATTGCTTTGAAACTTAATGTAGGGGCAAGTGGGGGGAGTTCAAGTTGGGCAGACCGCAATTCGTCAGAAATTTGACGGCTGTCAGTTAACACATCAGGAAGAGCTATCGAGACTTCAGGATTTTAGCCAGACCAGGGTGGCCATACGGCCGGTTTGACCATCCCGGCGATAGGAAAAGAACCATTCCCGATCCTGAACGGTGCACAGACTACCGCCAGCGACGGACGAGACACCAACCTGACTCAGACGCAGGGTTGCCAGACTGTAGATATCGGCCATGAAATGGCCCGGGCGGGCACCCTTGGTGTCAAAGGCTTTCGCAGCTTCCGGACTGTGCTGAACAAACGCTTCGCGCACTTCCGGGCCAACTTCGAAACTGTCGGGACCAATGGCGGGGCCCAGCCAGGCCGAAAGCTTGTCAGGCTCAACCGCCATCGCACTGACCAGGTTTTCCAGCACGCCTCCGCTGAGGCTGCGCCAGCCGGCGTGAGCAGCCCCCACTACGGTTCCATCGGAATCCGCAATCACTACGGGCAGGCAGTCGGCAGTCAGAATGGCACAACTAAGGCCGGGCGATCGGGTGAAACTGGCATCCGCTTCAGGAACCTGTTGAGCGTTGTCGGGTGTAAGCTCGACCACCCTCGCACCATGCACCTGATTCAACCAGCCAATCCGATCCACCTCTAACCCCGTGAAGCGGGCCAGGCGCTGCCGGTTTTCGGCGACAGATTCAGGGCTATCCCCGACATGATCCCCGAGGTTGAGCGAACTCCACGGCGCCTCACTGACGCCTCCCTTGCGAGTCGTGCACATGGCTTGCACCGCCCCCGGTGCGGACCAACTCGGCCTCAGGATGTAGTTGTCAGAAATCACGTTCTTCCAGCTCCCGGGCGTGTTTGCGCAGAGCTTCGATCAGGTGAACCATATCCTCTGGTAGCGGCACCTCCCAGCTCAGAATCTCACCCGTTTCCGGATGCTCAAGGGTCAACTGTCTCGCATGCAGGGCCTGCCGGGTGAACGCAGCCAGTACATCCCGAAGCTCCTCTGTAGTGCCTTTGGGCAACCGCAGACGCCCACCGTAGGCAGGATCACCAACCAGCGGGTGGCGCACATGCGCCATGTGCACACGGATCTGATGGGTGCGGCCACTTTCCAGCTTGCAACGAACCAGGGTATGCGCGGCAAAACGCTCCAGCAGGCGGTAATGGGTGACCGCCGGTTTGCCACTGGAAACCACGGCCATGCGTTTACGATCCTGCGGATGACGGCCAATAGGTGCGTCAACTGTTGCACCACCGGTCAGCGCGCCCACCACCACGGCCTCATACTCCCGCCCCATCGTGCGTGTTTGCAGCTGGTCTACCAGGGAGGTATGTGCAATCAGGCTGCGGGCCACCACCATGATGCCGGAGGTATCCTTGTCCAGGCGGTGAACAATACCTGCCCTCGGCAGGTTTTCCACTTCCGGCGCGTAATTCAGCAGGGCGTTCACCAGCGTGCCATCAGAATGGCCGGCCGCTGGGTGCACCACCAACCCGGCCGGCTTGTTAATCACCAGCAAGTGCTCATCTTCGTAGACGATATCCAGGCTGATGGGTTCGGCTTCCCAGGTCACCTGCACTTCCGGCTCAGCATCGAGAGCCAGGGAATCGCCCATCATTACCTTGTCCCGCGGCTTGCGGGATTTACCGTTCACCGTCAGGGCTCCGCTCTTGATCCAGGACTGCAGGCGGGAGCGGGAATGCTCGGGCATCAGTTCCGCCGCTGCCTGGTCCAGCCGTTTATCGCTGAGCTCCGGCGGTACGGTAAATTGGCCGGTAATTCGGTTTTCGGAAGTCATTCAGCCTCGTTTTCGCCGTTGGTTTCTGGCGCAGACGGCCGCCGGACAGGCGGCGATGTTACGTTTCGGTCAGATTCTGGTGCCAATATCGGGAAACACTGCACACAGACAGCCTTCCCCGTTACAATGACCAATCCAACCACAAGTTCTGAACATTATACGGGATTCCGGCATGAGATCAGTCGTTCGATTACTGCTACTTTCCACACTTTTTGCGCTGGCCGCCGGCTGTGCGTCCCAGAAGGAGGTGGAAGTCCTGCCGGAACAAACCTATTACGAGAATGCCCGCAAGGCCATGAACTCGGGCAACTTCAACGAAGCCGAACAGAACCTGGATGCCCTGGAAACCTATTATCCATTCGGCCGTTATGCCGAACAGGCCCAGCTTGATCTGATCTTTGCCCGTTACCAGAACCTCGACCTTGAAGGTTCCCGGGCTGCCGCCGACCGCTTCATGCGCCTGAATCCGCAGAGTGATCACCTGGACTATGCCCTCTATATGAGAGGGCTAGCCTCCTACAACCTGGACCTTGGCCTGGCCGCCCGCTATTTCCCTGTTGATGCGGCCGCACGCAATCCCGGCGAGCAATTGCAGGCGTTCCGCGATTTCTCACAGCTGCTGAACCGGTTTCCGGACAGTGAATATGCCCTGGACGCCCGCCAGCGCATGATCGCCATCCGCAACCGCATGGCTGAACTGGAGCTGCACGCAGCCCGCTACTACATCAAGCGTGAAGCCTATGTGGCGGCCAATAACCGTGCCCGGTACGTGGTGGAGAACTACCCTTCTTCGCCTTCAGTGGAGGAGGCCTTGATGATCCTGGCGGACACCTTCCGCTTTCTGGAGCTGAAAAAGGGCGCCAACGATGCCATTGCCACGCTGAGAAAAAACTTCCCCAACAGCGAGGCCTTCAACGCGAACGGTGAGTACGAATCGGATCTTCTTCGCCGCCAGAACCGGTCACTGACCAACGTGGTGACCTTTGGTCTGATGGGGGATGAATAAGAGCGGGATTACTTCCCGCTCTTCCAGCCGTTGGTAATGGGATAGCGCCGGTCTTTGCCAAAGCCCCGCTCGGTAATACGAACACCGATGGGGGCCTGGCGGCGCTTGTATTCATTGATATCGACCAGCCTGACCACCCTGTCCACGTCTTCCCGTTCAAACCCTTCCGCTACGATGGCATCGGCACTGTAATCACGCTCCACGTATAGATTCAGGATCTGATCCAGTACGTCATAGCCCGGCAAGCTGTCCTCATCTTTCTGATCCGGCGCCAGCTCGGCTGAGGGCGGGCGGGTAATCACCCGCTCGGGAATCACTGGTGACAAGGTATTGCGGTAGCGCGCCAGCCGGAACACCAGCGTTTTCGGCACATCCTTCAGAACATCAAAGCCACCGGCCATGTCACCATATAGCGTGGAATAGCCAACCGCCATTTCACTCTTGTTGCCGGTCGTAAGCACCAAAGAGCCAAACTTGTTGGACAGTGACATAAGCAGCACGCCCCGCAGACGCGCCTGAAGGTTTTCCTCGGTGGTATCCGGCTTTGTGCCTGCAAAAGGTTCTGCCAGAGCCGCCATGAAGGCATCGTACATGGGCTCAATGGAGAACACGTCATACTGCACACCCAGGGCGGTGGCCTCGGCTTCGGCATCTTCCAGGCTGATGCTGGAGGTATACCGGAACGGCATCATCACCGCGCGCACACGCTCCTTGCCCAGGGCATCCACCGCAACCGCCAATGTGACCGCGGAATCGATGCCGCCAGACAGGCCCAACACCACCGACTTGAAACCATTCTTGTTCACGTAATCCCGTACGCCGGTTACCAGGGCACTGTAAACATTGGCTTCCAGCTGCGGTTCTGGCGGTAACGGCCGGGAAATCGGCTGGCAGTGGGGCTCGCACAGGAAATCCACCGGGTACAGCCCCTCCTCGAACTGAGACACCTCCGCAGACAGCCCACCCGAGTGGTCGTACACCATGGAGCCGCCATCAAACACCAGCTCATCCTGACCGCCCACCAGGTTCACGTAGACGATGCTCACCCGGTTCTCCCGGGACTTACGCTCCAGCAAAGCCTTGCGACGGGCCTGTTTATCGATATCGTAGGGCGAGGCATTGAGATTAAGGATAAGTCGGGCACCCGCGGCGGCAGCATCCTCGAGCGGGCCATCTTTCCAGAGATCCTCACACACGGTAATGCCAACGGGCAGCCCTTTAATGTCGAGCACCAGGGTGTCGGAGCCTTCGGCAAAATAGCGCTTTTCATCAAAAACCTGGTAATTCGGCGGGAAGCGTTTGAAGTAGCAGCCGCGAACCTGACCGGCTTCAATAACCAGCGCCGCGTTATATAGCAATCCACCAGAGCGAATCGGAGCACCGATTACCATCGCTGGAGGCAATGCTGCACTTTGCAGCTTTTCCAATGCTTCGCTCACGCGAAGATCCAGACTCGGGCGCAACAGGAGATCCTCCGGCGGGTAGCCGGTCAGGCAAAGCTCCGGAAAGACAACGATATCGGCCTGATGCTCCGCCCAGGCCCGCTGGGTTGCCTCCAGGATCAGATCGGTATTGCCCGGAATATCTCCAACCAGGAAATCCAGTTGCGCCATAACAACGCGGAGTTTTCGGGCGGCGTTCTGGCTCTGGGATGTTTGACCGGCTTCCGGCATGGACTGGCTCCTGTAACTTGTTGCCGTTAAAAGGCTATTATAACCCGTCAACAACAAAGATTTCTCCCGCACACAGACAGATGACTCGCTCCATGGCTCAAGACACTGCCGACAAAGACAGCAAGCGCTCTGCTTTCGGGCCGCCGGCCAAGCAGCAACAGGGAAGGCTGTTCCGGATCTACAATCATTATCGCGTGCTCATCAGCCTGATGCTGCTGGGCTTGCTGCTCTTCGATCCATTCACCACCGACAGCAAGTTCCGCTGGCTGGAGTACTACCAGGCGGGCGTGGTTACCTACCTGGCAATCAATGGCTTTACCGCACTGCTACTGCTTGCCGGCTTCCAGCCACGACAGCGGCATATCACGCTCTCCATTCTGATCGACATACTGGTGATGCATGGACTGTTACTGGCCAGCACCGGTATCACTAATGGCCTGGCCAACCTGGTTATCATTTCGGTGGCGGCGGGCAATATTCTGACACCAAGCCGGATAGGCACCTTCTACGCGGCGCTGGCTGCCATCTGCTCTCTCGGCATCTCCGGCTGGGCGGTACTCGCCATCAATGAAACCGCCGACGACATTGTCCGGGCGGGTTCTCTGGGCATACTCTACTTTGCCGCGGCTTTTGTCCTGCAGGGCATTTCAAAACGGATGATCCGAAGCGAAGCCCTGGCCAGCAGCCGGGCACGGAGCATTCAGGAACTGGAACAGATCAACCAGCAGATCATCCAGCGCATGCGTACCGGCATCCTGGTGCTTGATCGTTTCGGCCAGATTCGGCTTGCCAACGCCGCCGCCGAAGAACTGCTGTTCGGTGTGAGCGCCGATGGAGAAGATCTGGAGCCCCGTGCAAGGCTACTGCCTAAACCGCTCAGGCAGGGGCTCGAAAGCTGGCTGAAAAACCCCAACATGCGGATTGAACCCTTTCAGGCGTCGTCTACCTCACCGCTTTTGCAGGCCAACTTCACGCAACTGGACCAGGAGCGGGGCGACCAGATTCTGGTGTTTATTGAAGACATGAGCAAAGTGACCCAGCAGGCCCAACAGATGAAGCTGGCCTCCCTCGGACGCTTAACGGCTGGCATCGCTCACGAAATCCGGAATCCTCTCGGCGCCATAAGCCACGCTGCCCAGTTGATGGAAGAATCCCCCAGCCTGGATGAGGGGGATCTTCGCATGCTCGATATCATTCGCCGTCACTCCCGACGGGTGAATGGCATCATCGAGAATGTACTGGACCTCTCTCGCCGCCGGACCGCAAATTCCGAGCTGATAGATGTCGGCCAATGGCTTCGCGAGTTCCGGGATGATTTCGTGCAAACGGTGAATGGGGAAACGGCCACCACGATCGAATTGAATATCAGCGAGCAGATTCCACAGGCTCGTTTCGACAAGAGCCAGATTGAGCAGGTGATGGTGAATCTGTGCGACAATGGTTTGCGGTACAGCAAACAGCAGACCGGGCAAAACAGGATACAATTAATTGCGGGCGCCACGGCCGATGGCAAACGGGCTTACGTGGACGTTCGGGATTTTGGCCCGGGCATCAGTGCCGAGCATCGGCATTCCGTATTCGAGCCCTTTTTCACCACGGATAAAAGCGGAACCGGGCTTGGCCTTTACCTGGCCAGGGAGTTATGCGAAGCCAACCAGGCACACCTCTCGCTGGTCGATGACGGACAGCCGGGGTGCCGATTCCGCATAACGTTTGCTCACCCCGGGCGAATGATCTGACCAACTGGCCATCGGGCGTTTGAATTCAACAGGGAACCGAAGACACAGAATGACTACACAGACAGCGCTGATTGTTGACGACGAGCCGGATATCCGGGATCTACTGGAAATCACCCTCACCCGGATGGGCATTACCACCTACACCGCCCCCGATCTGGCCAGCGCCAGGGAACTACTGCAGCAGCACAATCCCCAGCTCTGCCTGACAGACATGAACCTGCCCGACGGCAATGGTATAGACCTTGTTCACTGGATTCAGCAACACACTCCCTGCACCCCCGTTGCAGTGATCACCGCCTATGGCAGCATGGACACGGCTATCGAATCGCTCAAAGCCGGCGCTTTTGACTTCGTATCCAAGCCCGTGGAGCTGCCCCGCCTGCGGGAACTGGTCAACAGCGCTCTGAAGCTGTCAGAACCCCAGACCGGCGAAACCGCCGAGTCCGATGAGCCCGGCCTGCTTCTGGGCGACTCGCCGCAAATCCGGAAACTGCGCACACAGACGAAAAAGCTCGCCAGAAGCCAGGCACCGGTGTTTATCAGCGGCGAATCCGGCAGCGGCAAGGAGCTGGTTGCCCGCATGATTCATCTGCAAGGGCCCAGAAGTGACGGCCCCTTTGTCGCCGTGAACTGTGGCGCAATCCCCTCGGAATTGATGGAAAGCGAGTTCTTTGGCCACAAGAAGGGCAGTTTCACCGGCGCTGTCGAAAACAAGCAGGGCCTGTTCCGCTCCGCCGATGGTGGCACCCTGTTTCTGGACGAAGTGGCCGACCTGCCCCTGGCCATGCAGGTAAAACTTCTGCGGGCCATTCAGGAGAAAGCCGTTCGTCCGGTCGGTGACACCAAAGAAGTGCCGGTGGATATCCGGGTGCTCAGCGCCACCCATAAAAACCTCCCGGAACTGGTGCAGGAAGGCGACTTCCGCCAGGATCTGTTCTACCGGATCAACGTGATCGAACTGGCTGTTCCGCCGCTGCGTGAGCGCGCGGATGATATTCCCTTGCTGGCAAAACACATTCTCCAACGCATAGCCCGGGAATACGAATGCGACCCGGCCAAACTCACCCCGGCCGCCATCGAACGACTCAAAGGCTACGAGTTTCCCGGTAACGTGCGGGAACTGGAGAACATTCTGGAGCGCGCTTTTACCCTGTGCGACGAAGACCTGATTGATGCCGGGGATCTGCATCTTGGCGGCGGTGTTGCGCCAGCGGGCTCGGCCTCGGCTGTCAACGAAACGGGCTCAGATACCGACGCCCCCTCTCCCCCGATGCCTGAGGGTGAAATAGACCTTGAGGGATATCTGGAGAGTATCGAGCGGCAGGCCATCGAAAAAGCACTGGAGGCAACGAGGTGGAATAAAACGGCAGCGGCCAAAAGACTGGGGATCAGCTTTCGGGCATTGCGGTATCGGTTGAAGAAGTTGGGGATGGAGTAACGTTGGGGTATAGTTAGTCCTCACTATGGCGCTTGCAGGATGCAACGCTGACCCAAATATGCCCAACACGGACGTTAATCGATGCATTCCCAGAAAAGAACAGGGTTCTCATTAATTGAGCTCCTTGTCCTCACTGCACTGATCGGATTACTGGCAGGCCTTGCTATGCCATCACTCACCAGCGCACTTCAAAACCAGGAAAGGCGTAGCACGCTGCACGACCTCCTGGGTCTGTTTGCCCTTGCACGACAACATGCCGTCATGGAAGGTGTCATCGTTACAGTGTGCCCTGTGAACTCGATGGGAGCATGTTCCCGGGATTGGAACAATGAAATCTATGCCTTTTCCGATCCAGATAATCAAAGGCAGCTAACCGCCGGCAAAGCCCCTATAAGAGTCGTTTCTACCGGAGGTTCAGGTAGGATCGTGGTGCGCTCACTGCATCGAAGCTATTTCCAGTTCAGGCCTTCTGGATTCGTCCATAGTGACCTCGGTAACATAACCTGGTGCCCGAATACAGGCAGTGCAAGGATGGCAGGACAAATCATTATCAGCCGAGGTGGAAGGGCGCGCCTGGCAAACGATCATGATGGAGATGGCATCCCTGAGGATGCTCAGGGACGCCCATTGAAATGCTCGTAATTTACCAGCAATCAGTCCCTGATGTTGAAGATCTCGCACCGGTCTGGGTTATGCGGAGCGTGCCACAGGTATCATTAGTCTGATCTCCGGTCGGCACGGCCTGCAGTGTATAGGTGTTAGCGGCAACAGTCCCATTGAAGCTCAGGTTGTAGAACGCAGTACCCGTTCTGGGGGATTGGTTAAACGGCAGGGTGGGCTGATTCCCCCCCTCCAGATATGAGAAATCTCCCGAATACTGACGCTCCATCCATTGCGCCAACTCCACCAGATCCGCCTGAGCCGTGGTTCTACGGGTTTCTCTTACGTGATTCGAATAAGAAGGGTACGCTATTGCCGCAATGATGCCGACGATGGCGACCACAATCATTAACTCAATTAGCGAGAAACCACGATGGTGCGTCATTCTGATATTGATCAAAACAGGTTAACCTCCCGCAAAATAAGGTAGCCGTCTTCGTTATCACGGTCTGATTCCAGGTTCGTGACACGCTGACCTTCCCGCAGAATATTTACCACGGCAGCGGGCGCGACTTCCTGACCATTGATCAGCACACTCCCCTCCAGAAAGTACTCTGTGTCATCAATCACGATCCGGCGCGCTTCAGCATGAATGGAATCCACCACATGCTGGCGTGGAGCGCCCTCTGGCGTTTCCAAACTGCCCGGAACTCCCTGGGCAACCACTCCGGTGCTTGACATCGCCAGAACGAGGACAATGGCTATGCTTCTACGACTACTCATGTTGCTAACTCCCCACCCAGTGCGTCCGGGCCATAACGATTAGTTGTCGATTAACTCATTCCAGCCTCTGCGCCCGGCATCAGTCACGGCACCACTCAGCGGCGGGATCTCCATAACGTCCACAGGGTCCTCGGCGTTACTTCCCGGCGTGAACCTGAAGGTGCCAAGAATGGTCGACTGGTTCGGCAAACCCTCCAACTTGTAACCAATGATTTTCTCCGGCCAGCGCAGGAAGGCCGCCTTTTTGGGGTTTCGCCCATCGAGGCCAAAGGCCATCGCCCAACCAGTACCGCCTCCCAGACACGGGTTCTCATCCGGTATCATGGAGTTAAGATAAACAAAATCACCACGAACCTGCGGGCTGACAACCGCTCTTTCACCGGTAATGGGCAGATCAACATACCAGCCTTTCGTGGTCGAGAAATCCAGTTCTTTACCATTGGAATAACGGACCGTCGCCGAAACGCCGTTGCTGTCTGTCACCGTACCCTCAGTAATCGTCCGAGACTCCAGGCTACTCACCGTCAGACCAGATGTACCACGGTCCCAAACACCATAGACGGACTGGGTATCAACCGATGTAACGTCTGCAGACTCCAGATATTGGCCGGTCGCAAAATAGATCATCAGATTGGGGATATTGCCTGCACGGGAAACCTTGCGATTAGCCGAGGCAACGGGAGCCGCAGTGATGGGCTGCTTGGCTTGAGTGGTGAACAGCGCCTGCGGATTCCCGCCGTTGTTGTAGGCCGATGCCCAGTTACCACTGGAATCTACGCTCGCAACCCACATATTGCCATCAAGATCACCGGCATAAACACGATCAATCAGATAATCCCCCGTGGTATCGAATGCTGCCAGAGGTGACAAACCGTCGCCACCAGCACCCTCAAACTCGACATAACGCACATCTGCACTATCCCAGGTACCGTCCATACCGCCTTCGATATCAAGCATGAAGAAACCCGTGCTTTCGGTATTGGAGTTGTAACCATTGGAGATAAACGCAGTCCAGCGCAGATTCGTTCCCCACTTCGTCATTCCAATGATTGGTGCCTGGGTGACATATCCCATTCGGGCGTCGTCCTGCCCCGAAAATTCCCAAAGAACAACTTTTTCGGCATTGGCCTCCGAAAATCCCGAGGGATCAGTGACGTCCAGCGCAAAGACACCTTTTGCCCCGGCACGACCACCGCCAACAATAATCGTCCGCCAGTCTTCGTCCGCCGTCAGAGAACCATCGGATTGTTTACCCTTGGTAAAGATATCCTGCTGTCGTATCTCCAGATCCACGTAATAACGATGCTGATAGGCCGGGTCCGACAGGAAGTGCAGACCCGCATTGCTGGCGGAAGCGTTGTATACGAATTCAGGTATGTATGCCAGCACCTCATTACCGCCATTGGCACTTGCGTTAAAGCCATGCAACATACCATCGTTGGATCCAGTATAAACAACCGGCGTACGAGACTTTTTGCTGCTGGCAAAATCAGAGAACCACTTGCCACTACTTCCAAATGGCAACGCATCCGGCCAGATCGCCCGGGGCTCACCGACAAACTCGGGGGATGAATTCACAATTGACCCCAGCCGGCTACCCCGCTTGCGCCATCCTGGAGTGCCCTCGAGTGAACGATCGCCCCGAATAAACGCAAGGCGCTGCTGGGCTATGGTGTCGGTAACACCGCCGAACCGCAGATCATTTTTCTGAGCGTTAGTCAGGTTGCCCCAGCGAAAACCGCCCGCAACACTGCCGTAGGTAATGATCACACGGTCGTCGGCACTGAGGTCCCTGTTGTCCAGAATATCCCGGGCAGACCAGCCGTTACCTTGCTTAACCGCTTCATTGATATCCGGTACGATGGGTGAGTTGGTTCCGCCGAGCTTGGCCGCTTTAAGGTCACCCGTCCAACCATTCGGGTCGAACTGGGTTGAGAAAATCAGGGCGCCCTGCTGAAAAGATGACACATCGAATTCCACCGCGGTGGACGAGCCAGCTTCATTGACGATCTCGCCAACCGTCCCCTTCAACTCTTTCGCGAAGGTTGCAGGATCTGAGGCACTAAAGAAACCTCCGCGGGCATTAACCGCCGCATGAAGCATATCGTTTACCTTGTCCTCATTACTGGTTCCACCCCACCAGTTCACGTAAGTGCCGTTCTCAATCGCTTTAAACGCATCAACCGGGTCGATGGACCCCGTCACGCCAAGCCCCACGGTATAAGTCACCATGTGTTGCCAGAACGCAGGATTTTTCTCCGAGGTCGGAACGTAGTTCACAATATCGGTTCGCAGGTCACGTTTCCAGTAATCCATAGCCACGTCGGCGAGGGTGGTGTCATCCCTGTTATCCTTGAATGGATTCACCGGCGTATATTTGAAAGAGTCACCCCTGTTGTTGGTAAGGGTATCGCCATCCTTGTCGTCGGCTTTCTTGGTCGCGTTGAGATTCAAGCTACCATTGTAATAGCCATCCGACATCAGAATGGTGTACGCCAACCGGCATTCCCGCACCGGATTGGTCGAACTTACCGACTCGCCAGGGTTATCCGCCCAGGCTCGTTTACTTTTCTCGAAGTAGGTACCCGCGCCATCCAGAGCACGCCTCAGTGGGGTGTTTCCGTTGGCGGGAACCGCGTAGAGCCAATCATAGAAGTCTTCACGCCTGGAGTTGGTGTACTCTCGAACGCCTTCCTGAACCGCCCGAACGCCGGAGGCATCATCAATGGTGTTCTTGCTCTCATTGTCGTAGTTAAGTCGCCCCCAGCCCAACCGGAAACTGGTCGGCAACTCAAAAAATGCCTCGCTAATGCCAGCACGAGAAGATTCAATTCGGGTGTTATAGTAAGAGTACCAATTAGCAAAATTGGTCTTTTCCGCCGCGCTCAGGTTGTTGACCGAAACATACGTGTAGCAGCCGTTCTGATAGGGATTGGCATCACAACTGCTGGAACTGTTGAACGTGAAGTAAAACCCCCCGCCTTCAACGTTGTAGCCAGCAATCGAGAACGTATCCCGCAGATCTCTGGAGGCACTGTTTCCGTCGTAACCGTTGATGGGCGCATTTGTATACGAAGAATTCGGATAGCGCCCCGTTCCATCCTCTTTGTAAGGGGGAAAATAGGTTACCGATGGGTCATACCACATTTTGTTGATGTGGGAAGAATAGTAGAAGCGATACTCAGCATCGGCCCCTTCCTGGTAGTAGCTGTTCCAGGACTTCGACTCGATGTCGTTATACCCGCCGATCTCATCTGGCATGTACTCGCGAGCCATGGAACCTGAGTCATCAATAATAAACATCAGATTGGGCGCTACGGCACTTCCCAGAAACAACGGCTGCTGAGCAAAATCCGGTCGAGCAGAGTAGCCAGACGCTGGCAGCACTATTAGAGCGGCCGATAATGCCACTTTAAGATTGAACTTGTTCACGGATTACCTCCTGCCAGCCCGTTTGGCTGGAATACGTAAAAGCCTTCAAGCAAGCGCACCCCGGAACCCGAAGGCCCTGACGCTCTGACCAGGATACGTGCGTAATCAAACTCCGCCGGCCCTTCAGAGCCATACTGGCTGAAATCCCGTGGCAACTGTCCCTCGGAATCCACCACGACTTTGCCTTTGTATTCAAAAAGGAATAGCGGCGTCACACCATTTACCGCAGAGCCCGCCACCGCACTTATCGGGTCGCCCGACGCGTCCTTATTCCAGGTCGCCGCAGAGAAAGGGGACGGCACCGTCACACTGGTATCCGTACCATCATAAAAGCCTGTCGTGCTGCCAAAATCTGACAGGTCCGACATATTATCCAGGGTCGCCTCCGCCTCTCGCATTGCCGTTTCGGCAACCTCAAGCGCCAGCATTCCGTCTCGCTGTGCCGTCGTCATTCGCTCCTGCATGATACTGCCCTGCATTCCGGAGAGAGCAAGCAGGCTAAGCACCAATAGAATGACCAGCGACATCAGTAGCGCAACACCTCGCTGTTGTCCTGCTCTATGCATAATAATCACCCGATTCAAAATGGATTTCTCAGGGCAGATGTAAAGTTGTATACCCGGTACAGTCTTCGATCCGCTGCGGTTGTCCGTTTGCTGGTGTCGGCGACGCAGTCTTCCCACCCGGGGAAGCAATAGGTCTGAGCGCTGTCACGGACGTTGTTGTCCTCCGAGGCCACCAGCAGACTCACCTCAACCGCAATCACCGAGTTCCAGTCTGAGACCGCCCCGGCGGCAAGCCAGTTCTGAACACCATTGGCAGCCGTGCCTTCTCCGAACCGAATTTCCATATCTTCTACCCCGATGACCAGCTCTTCCGTGGATCCGTCTCGCTCTCGCTTGAACAGCGAGCGGCCACCACCTGTCGCATTCCCGATGAAATAGCCTTCGCTGTAGGCCTGAAAGAGTTCCGTACCGCGCCTGTAGGTGGCACTGAGGCACTGAGAACCGCACCCGGCCGGCGCATTACCCGAGAGGTCATTACCAGGGCGACCGTTGGAACCTGTAGTGCCATCCGCCGTGATGGTGACGTTCGAGCCGGATACATTCAGCGAAGAGATCTCAAACAAATCCCCCACCTCACAATTACTGATGAACACCACATCGCCTTCGCTAAGGCTGCCATCGGTGTTGAGCTGAATACTGGAGCCATTCGTCATATCGGCATCCAAACGGACAATATCTCCCGGACGCCGGACACCAGTTACATTAAAAAAACCCGTTCCTGCAACCGCTCCTGCCGGCCGCTCGGCGTTGTCGGCTGACACTCCAAAGGTGGAATATCCATGCAGAAGAGCATTGTAGTTTCCATCCGTACTATCCAGATTGTTGGTCAGGCTGGTAATCGGATAACAACCAAAAAACCCGGCATTACGGATAGCGCGGGCCAGGATATCGACGGCGATACGCCCGGACTCAGCCGAGCGAGCCATCGACTGATTGCTGCGGAACGACTGGCTGTTGGAGGTAAAAATCTGAACCAGCGCAACGGTCAGAATGGAACCAAGCAGCAAGGCAATCATCAGCTCGATCAGTGACAGACCGGACTGCTTCTTTGAGAAAGCGTTGGGGGCTAAATTATGACCGCTCATCACAGCCTCGCATCCAGAGTAAGTGTCTGAGACGATGTTCCACCTGACGCAGCAAACGGGTCTCGCTCAACCCAGGTAATCTGGACCTCGGCAATGTCACCGCCAGACTTGAGACTGATCGCCACATCTGCTCCAGGCCCCAAACCAGCCTTCACTTGCTTTTTCAGGTCAGCAATCTCGGTAGCGGTGAGGTTAAGGCCACCGTTTGAGCGAACCCTGTCAGCCAGAGACTGGGCATACATGGTCGCTTCTGAGCGGAGAGTAGAATTGGCGGTCTGCTGCATTGACACCAGCTGCACACCCGCCACTCCCAACAATCCGATCGCAAGTATCAATACCGCTATCAACACTTCGATCATGGTGAAGCCGCGCTGAACTTTTCGATTACAATGATTTTTAGCCATCAGGTCAGCCTCATGGACAGGTTATTCGTTGAGAACGGATCTGACCGCCACCGGTCATTGTAATTCTTACCCCATCTTCGCCAGACGCCCGACAGATATCGAATATTGGCGGCGGGGCGCCAAGGAGCAGCCCCGTTGCCGCAAATCTCGGGTTGCCGCCTTGAGTTCGGGTAATGCTGTAGGAACCGGGAGCTCCCTGAAACTCGCTGATAACGGAGCCACCATTATCGACCACACGGTAACCAGCGGTGAAAGACCCGGCGGGCACCAGGGACACCGGAGCTCCCATACGCACGGCCTCTGATCTCGCCAGGTTTAAAGCTCCAACCAAATCATTACCGGTGGTGGTCAGCTGATTGCTTTCAATAATACGTGAGAAGCTTGGCACCGCGATGGTGGCAACGACTCCCAGAATGGCCACAAGTACCAACAACTCAATCAATGTAAATCCTCGCTGCGCTCTAATACTGCGCATAAGCCAGCTCCCTGAACAATTTTTCATCTCTATAGAATAAAGGCGCACAAAAAAACCGCCAGATGTCATCGACAAGTGGCGGCTTCTGACTGACAAGCGGGAATCAGCTCGCCAAAGTAAGACACAGCTCACACATTTACAGCATCAATCCGCAATTCCTTCGGCATGGAAAACACAATATTCTCCTCACGCCCGGACACTTCCTCCGGCTCTTCACCACCCAGCTCCTTGAGCCGATTGATCACATCCGCCACCAGCACCTCCGGTGCTGAGGCACCAGCAGTTACACCCACCGCTTTCTTTCCTTCAAGCCATTGCGGGTCGATCTGGTCAGCTTCGTCAATCAGGTAAGCCGGCGTACCCATGCGCTCAGCCAGTTCCCGAAGGCGATTGGAGTTGGAGCTGTTGGGGGAGCCCACCACCAGCATCAGATCGCAGTCTCCGGCCAGTTGTTTGACGGCGTCCTGCCGGTTCTGGGTGGCATAGCAAATATCATCTTTGCGAGGGCCTTCGATTTCCGGAAATTTGGCGCGCAGAGCATCGATTACCCGGGCGGTATCGTCCATGGACAGCGTGGTTTGCGTAACGAAGGACAAGCGGCTGGGGTCTTTCACTTTCAGCTTCTGCACGTCGGCTTCGTCTTCCACCAGGTAGATGTCGCCGCCGTTGCTGTGGTCGTACTGGCCCATGGTGCCTTCCACTTCCGGATGACCGTGGTGGCCGATGAGGATGCACTCGCGGCCATCACGGCTGTAGCGCATCACTTCCATATGTACCTTGGTGACCAGCGGGCAGGTGGCGTCGAAGACTTTCAGGCCGCGGCGGGCAGCTTCGTTCTGTACCGCCTGGGAGACGCCGTGGGCGCTGAAGATTACCAGTTTGTCGTCGGGCACTTCGTCCAACTCGTCGACAAAGATCGCGCCCCGGTTGCGCAGGTTGTCGACCACGAATTTGTTGTGAACCACTTCGTGGCGCACGTAAATGGGCGCTCCGAACACGTCCAGCGCGCGGTTTACAATTTCTATGGCGCGGTCTACGCCGGCACAGAAGCCACGGGGGTTAGCGAGTCGAATGTGCATAATCAGTGTGTCGGCCCTGCTGGTTCAACGTCGATAATCTGAACTTCAAAGCTCAGTGTATGCCCTGCCAGCGGGTGATTAAAGTCCACTTCCACCTGGTCACCTTCTACCCGCTTGATCACACCGGGCAGTTCCTGCTGGCGCGCGTCGGCGAAGGAAATCACCACACCCGGCTCCAGAACCATGTCAGCACTGAATTCGTGGCGCTTGAAGGTCTGGATATTGCTGGGGTTATGCTGGCCGAAGGCTTTTTCCGGCGGCACTTCAAAGGTTTTGTGGTCGCCGGCTTTCAGGCCCATCAGGTAGGCTTCGAAATTTTCCGGCAGGTTTTCATCACCGATTTCCAGGGTAGCCGGTTCTTTGTCGAAGGTGGTATCCACAGTTTCGCCGTCTTCAAACTTCAGGGCGAAGTGCAGTTTCACGCGGGTTCCCTTGTCGATGGGCAGTTCTTTCATGGGATTCAGTTGCTCCTGTCAGCATCGCCGCTGGCACCAGCGGGTTTGCGGAATGCATCGATGATCATCATGGCGGCACCAATGGTGATGGCGGTGTCGGCCAGGTTGAAGGCCGGGAAATGCCAGTCCTGCCAGTAGAAATGCAGGAAATCCACCACGTAACCATGCACCACCCGGTCGTACACGTTGCCGATGGCGCCACCGAGGATCAATACGATGGCAATTGCAGTCCAGGTTTCATCAGCTTTGAGTTTTCTCAGCCAGCCCACCAGCACCACACTGACCACAACCGCCAGGGTGACGAAGAACCAGCGCTGCCAGCCGGCGGCATCGGCCAGGAAGCTGAATGCCGCGCCAGTGTTGTGCAGTAACGTCAGGTTGAAACTGGGCAGTACCGGTACCGGGTCACCGTAGGTCAGCATAGCCGTGGCTATGGCTTTGGTGCCCAGGTCAATGGCGATGACCAGCACCGCCAGCCACAGCCATTTCAGTTTACTGCCAGTGCTTTCAGTCATGACCGCATCCATCAGGCGTATGCGCGGGTTTCACCCGGGCCTTCCACATTGGTCACGCAACGGCCACACAGATCGCTGTACTGCTCGTTCTGCCCCACGTCTTCACGGTGGTGCCAGCAGCGTTCGCACTTGGCGTGAGTCGCCGGGGTCACTTTCACCAGCAGACCTTCCAGGTTGGTTTGCTCTACGCCCGCCGCTTCGCTCACCGGCTTAACGGTGGCTTCAGAGGTGATCAGCACAAAGCGCAACTCTTCACCTAGATAGTTCAGACGCTCGGCCAGGCTACCTTCGCAGTACAGAGTCACTTCCGCGCTCAACGAGCCTTTGATTTCACCACGGGCACGGACTTCTTCCAGGCACTTGTTGACCGCCTCTTTCACAGCGTAGATTTCTCGCCAGTAGTCACGGCCTAACTCGAAGCCTTCAGGCAGCGCAGTCAAGCCCTCGTACCAGGTTTCGTAGAACACGGTGTCGCCGCGCTTACCCGGCAGGTGCTGCCAGATTTCATCAGCGGTGAAGCTCAGGATTGGCGCAATCCAGCGCACCAGGGCTTCGGCTACATGATAGAGCGCGGTCTGGCAGGAACGTCGCGCCAGGCTGTCGGCCTGGGTGGTGTACTGGCGGTCCTTGGTGATGTCCAGGTAGAAGCCACCCAGGGTGGCTTCACAGAAGTTGTACACCTTCTGGTAGATCCGAAGGAAGGCATAGTTGCCGTAGTCTTCATGCAGTTCGTTCTGGAGCTGCAGGGCGCGGTCGACCATCCAGCGATCCAGGGCAATCATGTCTTCCGGCGCGACCATATGCTGGTCCGGATCAAACCCGGTCAGGTTGCTCAACAGGAAGCGTGCAGTGTTGCGGATACGGCGATAGCCGTCTGCAGTCTGGCGCAGGATATCCTTGGAAACGCTCATCTCACCGCTGTAGTCGGTGGCAGAGACCCACAAACGCAGGATGTCTGCACCCAGCTCGTTCATGACTTCCTGTGGGGCGATAACGTTACCCAGGGACTTGGACATCTTGTAGCCCTTGGCATCCACAGTGAAGCCGTGAGTGAGCACTTGCTTGTACGGCGCCACGCCATTCATGGCAATGGAGGTTTTCAGGGATGACTGGAACCAGCCACGATGCTGGTCAGAGCCTTCCAGGTACATATCGGCCGGGAACTGGCCCAATTCTTCACGTACCCGCAATACAGAGTCATGGGTGACACCCGAGTCAAACCAGACGTCCAGGGTATCCAGCACTTTTTCGTACTGGTCAGCATCGGCGCCCAGCAGTTCGTTCTGGTCAATGTCGTACCAGGCATCGATGCCGCCGGTTTCCACCGCCTGGGCGACTTTCTCGATCAACTCCTGGGTGTTCGGGTGCAGCTCCTGGGTTTCCTTGTGGATAAACAAGGTGATCGGCACGCCCCAGGTGCGCTGACGGGAGATACACCAGTCCGGGCTCTGCTCGAACA
>MDTA01122080.1_pt1 | contig 24688 bp, 14 predicted proteins | sample 811151 | NCBI WGS metagenome assembly MDTA01 (sample SAMN05326648, study PRJNA326480) | marine metagenome | isolation source: seawater | place: Indian Ocean: South | collected 2010
CCTTTTTCTCTTTGCTCTTTTATAATCTTAGGATCATACTCAAAGTTTGTCCACTCTGTTATTAGTTTAGCAGTTGCATTCATTTTATTCTCCTAAAAGTTCTTCATAGAGCTTAGATACAGTCATAAACTTTTGCAAATTTTCTTTGTTATAAAAATCTACTTCAAGTTTTTCTATATTACTTTTAACAATGCTATACTTCTCTGAAAGTATTTTGTTATTGCATTCTTTTATATAACTATCTAGTTTTAATTTTGCATTTTCTTTAAGTATGCAAAACTTTTCTCTTAGAAGTTCATTATCATTATTAATAAAGCAGGAAAGAAGATCTTTTTGAGTTTGATTTAAAGCAGAATCGTATCTCCTGTTAAACACTTCGTTCATCATTTTAAGCGTAAAACTATCAACTTTAATAGCTTCTTTTTTATCTTCAACATTTATTTCTACTTTTTCTGTTAAAGAATTATGAAGCTTAATTTCATATTCAGTCATTAAGTCAAAAGATGTTTCGTCGCTTCTCCACTCGTTTAGTAGTGTTTGTATTGTTGCATAAACTCTATAGTTTTCAACATTTTCTTTAAAGATAACACCTTTTCCAAAAGTATGATTAAGTGTTTTAATTAATTTAGATTTTTCAATTTCTAGTTTTTTACTATCAAACATATTATTACATGCTTTTTTAGCTTCACTTATAATTGAAGTAGCTAAGTTATCTGTAGTGTTTTTTGTTGTAGCCAGAGCTTTAAAAAGAGTGTACTCTTTATTTAGTTGAGTACCTTTTTTAAACTTTTCTTTGATTATTTCTACACCTTTTTGTGCTGTTTCTTTATCATTTTCTAGCATTCGGCTACAAATAAATTTAATCATTTGTTCATAAATAATGCCGATATTTCTTTTTTTGTTATGAACCTTAGCCATTTATTTTTCCTCTTCACTATAATCTTCATCATCTATAAGTATATCGCAATCATCAAGACCTTCTGTTAACATACCTTTTTTGTTTTGTATATTTAACTTTCTACCCATGCTATCAAGTGATTTACTCATTCTATTACTTAGTTGTTTATCTATAAAATTATCAACAATCGGACTTTGAGGCATAATACCATCTGATAAGCTTGCACTTAAATCTCTAGCAGTTACAATAGTATCTGGTAGTTTTGTCGCTCCTGAATTTGGGTCTATATCTTTAATAAGCTTATTTTCACTATTTTGTTTTTTTCTATAGCTACCTCTTTTTGATCCTTTTTTATTACCAGCTTCTTGTGTTACGTTTGCGCCTTTATTGTCGATTACTTTTTTTGCTTCATCAGATACTTCGTCGTCTTCTTCTAAAAGTTCATCTATTTCTTGAAAATCTTCTTCAGACATTATTTTTCCACTTTTCATATCACCAGAGAATAAACCTTCTAGACCACCTCCTCCTCCTTCATCTCCTGCTGGTTCTGGTTCAGCTCCACCTCCTAAACCTGCTCCACCTTCATCTCCGCCAGATTCTTCACCTTCATCTCCAAAGCTAAATGCATCTTGAGATTCTAGTTGAACACCTTCAAGTTCCATATCTGATAATTTATCAGCTATCTTTCCTTTTTCTATTCTAGCAATTTCATCATCATTAAGATCTAGAATATGCTTTCTAACCCATTCTCTATCAACAATAGATTCAGGAGCTGAAGATGCTATTTCGAATTTAGTCCTAATTAATTCCAGTTTTTGTTGTTGTGCAATACTTGATGGATTACTTAGTTTTAAATCAAAGTTTAACAGATCTTCATCTGTGTATCCGCATGTATATAAATGTATCATTGCAAGCTTATTTAGCTCTGAGATGATTGTTTTTTGTATTCTTTGGATGGTCCTACTAAATCTTACATCTTCTTGAGCTAAAGTAGCTTTTGATCCAATATCTTCATCATAACCTAAATAAGCTTTTGGAATCTTTAATGCAGCAAAAAGCTTCTTTTGTATGTATTCTACATCTTCTATTGCAGTAGTATTTGATCCACCTGCTAATGTATCAATACGAGTTCCGCTTTCTCCGCCACGAACAGGTAGGAAGTAGTCTTCGTCTACTGATAGCGGGTTATATCTAAGATCTACTTGCCCTGTTGTTTTATCTACAACAGCATTTCGTTTTAAAGAAGTTTGTGCTTGTTCTAGATAATCAGCAATATTTTCAGGGGGTATATTACCTACGTCTATATAGAATACTCTTCTTTCAGGAGATCTTATTACTCTATAAACAAGCATTGCATCTTCAATAAGAATTAATTGGCGCCATACTCTTCTAGCACCTTCAAGAACAGAAGCGCCATAAGGCAAGAATGCATCATTTCCTAAAAGTCTAAAGTGTGAAACTTGCCAATTTTCTAAAACTCTGTTGCCTTGTGTTACCCATCTAAATCTAACAGCACCTGGATCATCTTTATCAAATCCTTCTTCTCTTTCAATTTCTGCTATAGGAATAGGAAATGCATTAATTACACCGTATTCAGGATGAATATCATTGAATAGAAAAAAGTCACCATACTTACAAAGATTTCTTACCCACATAACCATATTAAAATCTACATTTAGAACATCATAAAATAGTTCACTTAGTAGTTTTTTAATCATTCTATTTTCAGAATATATGTGAAGTACATTTCCTTCTGCATCAGGTGAAACGCATTCTTCTGAATAAATGTCTAGCGCTGAAGATATTTCTGGAGTTGCTTCCATTTCTGAAAAATCTGAATATCTTGCCATTCTATCATAAGAGCCATATGCACTTAAAGTAGAGTTATAAACATCACTATGAGCTTTTCTAAAAACTTCTAATGATGATTTAGATGCAGTTGTACCTTTGAACTTTTTAATTCTTCTTCTTACAACTGGGCCAGATCTAAACAAATCTGTTAATTTTTTAAATAGATTATTATTGTTTTCTGCCATTTACTTTCCTATTAACCAACTTAAGTCACCCAAAGGATTTTTTTTTGTTGACTCTTTGCTATTAGCAAATCTATTTTCTCCCATATAAACAGGAATAAAAGGATTTACCATTATCTCTTTACTATTATAGAAAGGAGACATATTTGTTTTCTTAATATCAGTATTATTTACTTGCATACCTTTTAATAAAGCATCTGCATATTGAATTTGCATTGTATTATATGTATCACTATTACTATCAGAAAGCCAACAGCCAATTGCTAAAGACATAATAAGGTCATCATTATATCCTTTCATTGCACCAACTTTTTTACCATTCCAGACAAATGTTTTTAGCTCTGATACTAATCTTATAGACTTTGTTTTTATTCTACCGTTTCTTAATGATTCTTCAAAGTTTGCTAAAATCTTTTCTCTGCTTTCTTTATTAGTATTAAATCCAGCCTTGCCTATACTGCCTTCATCACTATAAAGAAACTTATATTTTTCTCTTTCTGAAGAGAAGTATATATTGTCGTAACCTAAATCACCTAGTTTTGATAGAACTGTATATCCATATGCATTATTTTCTGGACATATAAGTGCTTTATTATATCTTCTAGCTACATCATAAAGTAGAGATGCAAAATTATCAGGTGGTATCTTACCTTTAAATTCTACAGATACAGACATATCATTAACATTTATTATATGAAATGTTGAGTAGTCACCACTATCACCTCTAGAAACGTCAGCAGAAGCTACATAGTTATTTCCTTCTATAGGGTAATCCCAATACCAAACATTCATTTCAGGTCCGCTTTTTTCTATGGGGCTTTTAGTTAGTATTCTAAGTTTTTCAAGTGTTTCTTGATTTAAAAACGTATCTCCTGAAGATGCAAAGTCACATAATAACTCTTGTGATATTTGCTTTTTAGACATGTTTTTGGTTTCTTTTTCAAACCACTCATCGCCTCTTTCAGGATGAACATCCCACATAAGTTTTATAGGATTAAACTTGTTTTCTTTTCTTTCAGCTTTTGTATAAAGCTCATGATATTGTCCACCTACACCATTTGGAGTAGATAATATAATAGCTCGTCCACCTGTAGATAAAGTTGGATATAAACCCATCCATAATTCATCAAAGTTTCTTACAAAAGCTGCCTCATCTACAATTAGCAAAGACAAGGCTTCAGATCTACCTGCATCTTCAGATGTTGGTACTGCTTTTATTTGAGAGCCATTTGAAAACTCAACTTGTTGCTTGTTATTAGCTGTTATTGTAGGAACTAAAAGCCAATTAGGCATGCTTTTTATATAAGTTTTAACTTTTCTAATAAAGTTTTGCGCAACAGCTAATTTTGTAGCAATTATCAATATATTCTTTTCTTTATAAAAAATAGCTTGCCAAACAGAATATGCTGCTGCTAGTGTTGATAAACCTAACTGCCTTGATTTTAATACAATATTAAATCTATAATCATTAAAATCTTTAACGCAATCATCTTGAAAGTCAAAAGTATTAAATGGTATTAATCCTTTTATAGGATGTTGTATTTTTAAATACTTGTTCATAAAGTATACAGGATCTTTTCCACACTTTATTATTTCATTTATTTGGTTTTGCTTGGAAAGCTTTTTTGACATTATGAAACCTTATAACAAACTACAAACTTATACTTAATAGTTCTAATAGGATTATAAGCTGAAACTGTTAATGTTTCCATCGAATCATGTTCGGTTTCTTTTTTTGTCCTAAGTGACCTACCAGCTGATTCTTTAAAATCATCTTTTATTAGTTTTAATCTAGATTTGATCATTTGCATTGTTTCAGACTTAAGCATATCTATTTGTCGCTGGAGTTCTACATCTTTAGCAGCTCTTAATATTGTTCTATACTCAATACAAAGCATATCATCTCTTATAGATGCAACTGTTCTTCTATCATGTGACTCTGAATAATTATTATAAACATTGTCTAGACAATTACCTAAGTTTTGTATTAGATCATATTCCATTTTATTCGCAAACCTTTCAATTAATATTAATAATTATCTATTAAGCTACTTATTTGGTCTCCAGCCATTTTCCCATTTTTCTTTGTTACTATAATAATAAACTATATGACATTCTTCACAACAGTTTTCTTTTTTCATAAACTCAACGTCTTCAATACAGCTTATTAACTTTTTACATATAGGACAATCAAGAGAAAGTGGAATATCATTAATCTCTCTAACAAATCTAATGTTTTTTTTGACAAACTCTTCATTAGTGCTGTCAATTTTTCTCCATAATTCTTTTTTACTCAAATCTGACATGCGAGTCTTTACCTTTTAAAATAATCTCAAGATTTTTATCTACTATATCTTTTATAGAATCTATATGTGATATTATCATAATTGTTTTAAAGTACTTTTTTAAGCTTTTTAATAGTCTACCACAAGCTTCTATATTCGTGCTATCCAAAGAACCAAAACCTTCATCAATAATAAAAATATCAGACTTTGGTAAATTTGAAACATTTATTAAAGCAACTCTTATTGCAATAGAAGATATCATTTTTTCCATTCCACTACAGCACTCTATTATTCTTTTTGAATCACCATAATCAATATAGATGTTTAAGTTACCATTACTTTCATCAACAAGTTCTATATCAAAGTTGCAAACTCCACTTAAAATATTTTTTATTTCTTTGTTAATTTTAGGCAAAGAAGAATTTATTAACATTGTTGGAATTCCATCTTTTTTAGAAAGTGACTTTGTAAAAGAATCAAATATTTGCCATTTTGCAATTAAATCTTCATAATTTTTTTCTTCACTAGCTAAATTTTCTATACTGCTTTCTAGTCTGAAGATACTTCTTAAGTTTTCTTGTTTTTGTATCTCACAATTATTTATATTTTTAGATACTTCTTTTAACTCTGTTTTTAACTTCTCAATATTCTTAATCAAACCATCATTGTCACTATTTACAAGAGACTCTAGTAAAATATTTTTATCTTTATGTAAAAGCTTGCTTTCTTTTATCTTTTCTTTAATGTTTATTATTTCAGATTCTAAACTAGACTTGTCAACTTTAAGCTTGTATTCTTTATTTAAAACTTCATTGTACTTTTTTAAGTTAGACTCTATTTTAACTTTATCTAAGTTAGCTATAACTTCTTTAACTTCAAATATAGAAGATTCAAGTGTTTTTGAAATTTCTACCAACTCCTTTAATGAGTCTTTAGAACTATGAGCATCCTTAATAAACTTACAAGATTTAAACTTGTCACCACATGGAACTTCATTTAAAATCTTTATCTGATTTTTTGCTCGATTTTGTGTAGTTTTTGTATTACCTAACTGATTTTTTAAGTCAACTAGCTTTTTACTAAGAATGTCAATTCTTTCTTTGTCTTGTTCTAACTTCTTAAGAGGAAATGTTGACTTAAACTTTTTTATTTTGCTAGACTTTTCTTTATTTTCTTCTAGCTTTTTTGATTTATTTTCTAAAATATCTTCAAAATTTGCTATTTTATCTTCAATAGACTTTATTTCTTGCTTTGTTTTTTCACAACTTATAAGATCATCATTTGAGTTACTAGTTAACTTTTCTAAGTCAATCCTTTTTTCAATCTCTATATTTCTAATTTCTATTAAGCTTGATTCTAGTTCTGCATTTTTTATTTTAAGATTAACTATTTTAGACTTTTCATCAGCAATTATTGTTTGCCAGTTTTTCTCATTAAACTCTTTAAGCTTGCTTTTCATTACAGTATATTCATCTCTAGATAGCTTATGAAGCTCTTCATAAATTTCTAGATTTAAAAATTTTGAAAGAATTTTTTTTCTAGCTGTAGTCTTTTCTTTAATAAAAGAGTTCATTTCTCCTTGAGATGCAAAAGTAGTACATAAAAATTCCTCATGAGATCCAATAATACTTCTTAGTACTTTTTCTGTTTCTCTTCTTTGTTCTTCAGACTTATTTATAAGTTCTTCGCCTGAATTGTTTGTAAGCTTAAGACTTGTAGAAGTTGTTATTTTATTAGTTTTACTTGATTTTTTAGTAGTTTCTCTTAATATTTCAAACTCTTTACCTGAAGTTGTAAAGTTGATCTTTGCTTGACATGAACCTTTTCTTGTATTTACTATGTACTGGTTTTTTATAGGACCTCTATCTGTAGTATTAAATAATCCATACATTAAAGTTCCAGGAATTGATGATTTTCCGCATCTATTATTACCAAATATACCAACAATTCCATCTAGATTATCAAAATTAATAAGATTATTTTTTCCATATCCAAATGTGTTACTAAATTCTAACGACTTCAAAGACCAGTCATTGCTATTATATACTGAATAATCTTTTGATACTTTATCTAAGTTTATTTTATATAAATTGTTTACTTCATTTAATAGTTTATCATCTTCTTCACTGAAATATTCTTTTAATATTTTAATTCTATCACTATCAGACTTGATATCTATTTTTGTTTCTTTAACTATTTTATCTTCTTTTGTATTGTTTTTAATACCGTTGTTTTGATAAACTATTTCTTTAGCATTTTTTTCTTCTTTTAAAAAGTCATGTATAAGTTTTATTTCAGCCTGAGAAATATTGTCTTTATATCTTACTCTTACTTTTGAGTTTTCTTGCAAGTCTTTTAAAGAAGATATAGTACTTTTAACATTATTTTTCCACTCTATAGTCACATGAGGATGAGGATTATCAATACTAAAAAACTCAGAAGTGTAGTCATATTTACTATTAATTTCCCAGAACAAGAATCCTTTTTCTATGTTTTCACCATAGTTTTGTTGTATTGTTGATCCTGGATATGCAATTCTTTTTTCATCGTCAAGATATTGTAATTTATGTATATCACCTAAGAATCCAAAATCATATCCATTAAAAAAACTTAAAGATACTTCTCCACTTATATCCCAATCGCTATCTGTTAAAGATCCTAAAACACCGCCATGAAAACATGCTATATTTATTTCGTTTTTTACAGGTTTTACGTTTTTCCAGTTTTCTTCATCAAAACAAGAAAATACACACCAGTTAAATCCTTCTATCCCAGTACAATATGTTCCGCTTTTTTTATAAAGAAATATATTTTTATTGTCTATTGCGTTTATAATAGGAGTAATTGCATCTTGTCTATTTTCATTAAGAATTAATCCGTCATGATTTCCTAATATTACATGTGTAGGTGCAATTTCTGCTAGTGAATTAAACCACCAAGTTAAAATATCAATAAGCTCTGGACTTATTCCTTGTGTTTTTGAATGTACTATGTCTCCACCAATAAATATTATATTTGGATTAAGGCTTTTAGCTTTTAAAAAAAGTCTTTCAAAAACAACTTTATATTCATCATGTCTCGATAGACCTCTAAAATGAACATCTGATATATGTATGCATTTAAAACTCATAGCATCCTTATCTTAGATAATAAATTGTCATTATAAGAATATCTTTTAGAATTATTAAGCTTTTCTAAGAAATATTCTCTATCCATGTCACCTACATCTTCTTTACCTCTTGTATCAACAATATTTACGTCAATATCATAAGAGTATAAAAGTTTTGCAATTTTTAAAGATTTAGAATATGCATCACTATCTAACGCAAGATTTACAGGTGTTCTATTTTTAATTATACTTTGAAAAAGAATCATATCTTCTGTTAAAGTAGACCCTAGTAAGCAAGTTGAGTTATCATTAGTTTTTATCAAGTCTAAAGGTCCTTCAACTAAAGTTAAAGGCATTTTCCAATTTATATTAAGTTCATTAAATATAATATTCTTTTTAGGAACAGATGCGTTTTTGTATTTATAAGAATCATGTGTACTTACATCTATGTTTCTGCCTACGTGGTAATTTAGTTTACCATTTTTATCATAACTTGGTAAAATTAAATACCTTTTATATTCTCTATCAAGACTATAACCTATTCTTAACATGCACAGTTTATGTTTATTTACTCCTCTTTTTAAAGCATACTTGAAAACATCTCTTGCATCTGGATCTATAGGATTAAAGTCTTCAACAAAGAATTTAAAATTATTTGGAAGTGAAACATTTATTTCTTCCTCAATAATATCTTCTTCAAATAGAGAAAACTTTTTATTATAAGATTTAAAGTATTTTTTAGACTCTTCTACTTTGTTCTTATTGACGTATTTAATTAGACTAGGTATATTTGAACCTTTTTTATCACATACCCAACAATGATAGTATCCCTTTTCTAAATGAATACATAACTTAAGTTTGTTTTTTGATTTATTCCTACAGAAAGGACACCAAATATTTAAGTTAACACCATCTTTATCAAGCTGACAATTATCTATAAAACTTTCAAAGAAATCTAATCTTTTATTTATGATATCCATTATTTAATTTTATACCTGCTTTACATATTACATATGAGTCAGACATATCATAACAAAATTTTTCAAATTTTACAAGTCCTTTATTCTTTCCACGACTAATTATTTTTTCTGGCCAGTTATATCCGCCTAAATCTTCGTTAACCCAATTTAAAACTTGTTCTTTTTTGTCAATGACGCTGTTTTTATCGATTTTTATTTCTAATAGTTTCCTAGCAGTATTAACATTAATGTAAACAGGGATCAAACCGCAGCTGCGAAATACAATGTTTGAAACAACACCATTGAATCGAGCCAGTTGCATTAAAGTTTTTGAAGAAGACATGCCTCTTCTAAAAGCCTGAAGTATATCTTCTATATAAATGTTTGTTATATTATGATCAGAAGATAACTTATCAAAGTAGTTTTCAACTCTTTTAGCTTTTTCAAATATACATTTAGTTTTAGTAAGATCTATTTTATCCATCAGTACAAAACTATCATTATCAAATAAACATACACCTATTATAGAAGTTGATATATCTAAACCTAAATTCATTAATAATCCATTTTTAATCTGAAAACTATATTGTCACTTGATTTCTTAGGAACAGGTTGAGCTAATTTAGCTTTAGCAACAATATTTAAATTTTCATCATGAAGATTAATATCAGTTATATAAACAAATTTCTCATCATGATCAAAAGCACTATCACTAGCTCTTAAGTCTTCATTATATGTTGAATTATAACTCTTGTTAATTTTTCCACTTTCACAAGGTATGTTTATTTCATTAACAAATAAACTTCTTTCGCTTTCAAACTCACATGTAAAGTTATTACCACCAAAGTTTGCTATTCCTGGATGAAGTATAGTAGATATACCCTCGCTATAGAATATATGACCTACATAATTCCAATCTGCTACTTCAGTTTCACAATCACATCTATATAAACATCCAGCATAGTTGTCTTTTAAAGTAATTTTTAATTTAGCATTAGATCCATGTAAATCAACATCTTTTAAAATAAATGAACCTTTTTTTATTTTATTGTTGTAAATTTGACTAGAAATATCAAAAATAACACTATGGAAATAAGAATCATCACACATTAAGTCTCTGAAAGGTAATAATATAGATTTATAAGTTAAACCATTAAAAATATGATTTTCTTCATAATCTTGAGTTGTATGAATATTCTTATATTTTCTAGTTAGAGGATTACTTAAGTTAGATTCATCGATATAATAATTTAAATATTTGTCTTTATTAGGCTCAGTAACAATAGTATTACTATTTGTCCAAGTATCTATATCAATATTATTATGATATAATAAGTTACTTACACTATATAATGTATCTTTAGATATAGTGTAAGGTATATCTGATATTGTTTCAATAGGTCTTTCTTCATTATTAAATTCATCAGAATATGGAATTCCATTATCTTTTGTAAAAAAATTTTTTTTATATCTTGTTTTATATAGATCGTTAAAGTTTAAGTCACTATATATCTTTTCCATTGATACATGATAATTTTTAGATATTTGATCTGTAATGCCTAATTTTGTATTTATATTTCTTTCTTCTAAATTTTCAATAAAATTATATTGAGATTCATATCCTGTTGTATTAGACATGTTATCGTTAGATATATTACTTGAAAATACATCTGATATTATATTAAAGTATTGTTTCTGTATCCCATTATCATTAGGTAGAATAAAGTTATTTCTATATATAAGATTATTAATTTTTTCATTATCTGATATTACTGAATTATCTAATAAGTTTTTTGTATATATTTCGTTAACTGACGTGCCTTTTCTTATGAGCGTATTATCGTTTTCATTAGAACCACTTTTATATCTTATTAGGTTATTAACACTACTTACAGATGTGTCTTTATAAAAATTGTTTTTATCTATTCCACCGATTATAATATTTGGAGTTTGTTTTCTAACAAATTCAAAAACAAAATTTTCAACATTTACTTCATGGCCACCGCAAAAATTACTAAAATAAGGATTGACAGGTGATGTATAAGTTAATTTTTTTGTCTCTCCTGATGCATTGTATAGAGCTTCTTTGAAAATTGCAACTGGGACAAAATATAATGGCAAATAAAAACATAATCCAGAATCTAATATTTCACTTAATACGTTTTTTACACCATTTTTTCTATTATGTTTAATCTTGTCTATATCTAGAGAATTAGAGTATATTCTAAAATCACACAATTCAGCTTCTAAAGAAAACATTGTTTTTGTTTTGTCAAAAAAGTCTTCATTTGTAGAATTTATATCAATACTTTTTTCAATATTTATAAACTTATTATTTAAAACTGGATTTACACCTGTGCTTGAAAACAATCTTTTTCTAAGAATAGAGTTATCACCAATACTATTTGAATTAATGGATAATTCATCGTAATTATTAAATTTATTACCTATTAAAATAATATTATCAAATTCACTATATTTAAATATTGTGTCAATTGTAAATGTCTGTATAATGTTATTATCAACGTAAATGTCAACTCTATAAGAGTCATTTGTAGTATTTATAAAATTAATAGAAACATAATGCCAATTATTACTTTTTATACAGTCTGTAGTTTCGCTATAAGAAAAAGATAAAGGACTATCATTTTGAACAATACTTGTCTTTATTTTATATTTATTAATATTACCAAATGTATTAGTATTAGTACTTGATCCATTTGATAAGAATATACTGAAAGCTTTTGGAATATGTAAAATACATTGATCAGTTATAGATCCAGTTTCTCTTCTATTAATAAAAAATGATACGTTAAAGTTATCTTTTTTAATAAAGTCATAATTATATTTATTATTAGTATAGAAGTTTGGGTAAGCTAAGCAATTTGAATGACTTGAATAATTATAAGATGAATTAAATCCTTGTGAGAAAAAGTTTAAACTATTGTAATTAGAAAACCCCCAATAAACATTGTTTAAATTATCATTGTCTTTATTTTTTCTATAAAATGGATATAAAATATTTTTAACATAGTTTTTTTTGTCTAGATTTACATCTCCGTATAGAAAGTTTTGAATTGTTCTTTTTATTTTGAATTCATTTTTAAAATTGTTTGCATTTATCTCATCTTGATAATTTTCACCTTCAGCAGTTCTAATCCTTTCAAGTTCATTAATTATATTACTTCCTTCTTTACTAAATCCTTCTGAAAATATATCTTTTGTTGTACTGTTTAGTGTAGATTTTAACTTTCCATCTATCTTTGTAGGTATAATTGACTTTGAAAAATCTTCTCTATCAAATACAGATCCAGATATTCCTGTACCGCTAATTGCTAATTCACCAAAATTATTACAGTCACTACTAGCTGATACGTAGGTTGTTTTAGGTGCTACCTTTACAGTAGTTTTAACAAAGTTTTTGTTACTTAGTGGTACTAAAGTCATAGTTTATACTTTTAATAGTCTAATCTAATTCTAATTGATAGGTCAGTCTCAGAATTCTTCTCTATAGGTCTTGAAGTTTTTGCAACAGCAAGTAATCTACCTTCAGCATCATGTAGTCCTATAGTAGTGACAAAAGAAAAAGGTTCGTCAGTATCTTCTGTTATTACTCTAATTTTACCATCAGCATCTAAATAAGTAGGATTAGTAGAATAATTTAATTGTGAAGGTGCTGCTCTACAAAAAATTAATGAAGAGTTAATAAACGTTTCGTTTTTAAATGCTATTGCTGTTAAATTACCATCATCAAATCTAGTACCTAATACATGATCAACAATATCATCAATAGAGCTTTTTCTCCACATGTCAGGAATAAATGATCCAGATAGTAATCCTTGACCAGCATTGTAAGATATTGCGCTAGTATAAGAAGAACTATTAACTCCAGCAGCAATAGTGCCACTACTTGTTACATTAACATCTGATATTAAGCCACGCATTATTTGTGTACCATCAAATACTTTACTAGCATTTAAAACTAATATTCCACTATCATAAAATATTAATCCTACGTTTGTTGTTCCAATTTTTAAAGTTCCAACTTCTCCAGCAACTGCAGTTACTCTTTTAGAAGAGTTTGCACCTGAGTCTGTTACTTTAACCAAACTATTGTTATCGTTACTAACAGCATCAGGTTGAATATTGAGATTAGTTTCTGAAGTACCACCCGAATTATAAGCACTTCCTGCATCATCTTTAAGAAAAGATCCGCTTTGATAAAGTCTTAGAGCAAATGATTCTTTTACAATATTATCTCTTGTGAATAACCTTCTGAAGTTAATAAATAAAACTTCATCCATAACGTCTGTTGTTGTTGTAGAGTCAAAAGGAGATTTAAAAGTAGCGTCTGCATCACCTAGAAGATTTAAAGCATATTGTCTATAAATGTTTGCTTTCTCTCTCATCATCAAAGTAGTACTAGGAAATATATCTTTGCCACCACTATCTGTACTTGTTTTTGCTCCAGTATATGTTGTACCAGCTGGATTTAATCCAACTGTACAATCAAACATAGCATTAGAAGTTTGAAATGTGTGATTTTGGTCAAAAACAGTTTGATATAAAGAGCTTGTTATGTTAGTAAGACCAGTGCCTCCACTTACAAATGCTTGATATTTCTTTCTAGTATTGCTCGATGTAGCACTATGTATATCAGACTGAACAATGTCTACTAATTGTTGAACTTTGCTTTTCTTAGATATAGAGTTACTTTCATCTATAGAAATATATGATCCTATTAAATCTTTTGCCATAACTTGTTAACCTTCTATTAAACTACTTTGTTTATTACAACTGGAATTATTTTTGAAGAACCTGAAGCTGTTCCAATTACTTGAACTTGCGTGTGAATCTTAGTACTATCACTTGGATCTGCATAAACTGAAAATGTATTAGCATTAACAACGTTTTTAGCAAAAATAGTAAAGTCTGCTTGTCTTTGATTTGAAAATTCTCTATCTTCAGCAGTGCCTGTATCAATAAAATATGTTGCAATTTTATTTGTATCTAGATCATCTGGCGTTTGACCTTCTACTCTTAATAAATCATTATGAACTTTAACAATAAATTCATGATCTAAAAGTCTTTCGTCAACTGTTTCTGTAGTATCTGTTGTTTCAATAAAATCTTTTACTTTTATTAAAGAATGAGTTTCTAGTCGATTAGTAGACTCATTTTTTAAAGTAATACTAGTAGCACTGCTTGCAAGTTTAATTCTTGGAATCTTTGTTAAAGTATCAACAGGATTAGAGTAAGTAATTAAAGGATGCTTAATAGCAACATTTTCATTTGGGTTAGCTTCAAATATAGGAGTATTTTTTTCTATTTTTTCTTTTCCTATAACTTTTCCATATTTAGTGATCAAAGTATAATCAACTTCGTCATCACCAAAAGAAAAACTGCTTATTTTAAAAGAACCATTGTTTTGAGACAATAACTCTCTACCTCTTTCAGTTAAAACTGCATCAATAATAATATTGTTTGTAGTATGATTTAAAAATCCCATAGTTTATTTATAGTCCTTTCATAATAATTATATTTACAATATATTTTTATTAAAATATTTAATATGTTTTATTGTTCTTGTTCGTTATAATTAATACTTATCTTGTCTTCATATATACTTCTATTATTTAGTCTAAATATACTAAATTCATATTCATTCTTAAATAATTTTTCAAATGTTTGACTTGATTGCTCTGTATCATGCTTTAAACAGTCAGGTGTAAACATAAGCGTAAACTTTGTTTTTCTTGTAGCTGAAGGCGTTATTGTTGAAAGCTTATCATCATTATCGAAAAATATTGTTTTTCTTGGAACAAACAAATTAGGATAAAATATTGGTGCACCTGATGTACTTACAAGATCTGCAATTGTCTTTTTATTTAGAAAGTCATATGTAAAAGCTATTTGCTCTGAGTAGCTTGATGTTAAACCATGAGCATCAATACTACAAATAGTATATATTGTAATATCTGTAGGATTAAAAGTATCATCATAGTATTCTCTAAATATTTTTCCTTCTTCATGTACAACTTGATCTTTACTTATGTTTTCATTTCTATCATAAAAATCAATATTACTATGACCTTCTAGTTGCTTAACAAGCATAAATGGCTCATCCAAGCTTGTTCTTTTAAATATCTGAAAACCTTTTATATCATTTTGATTTTCAGCAGGTTGTGACCATCTTAATTTAAAAGACTTTCTATTTTCAAAATATTTTCCTCTTAAATTTCCTATAACAGTTGGCCTTATATTTTCTACACACAAAATATCTTCAGTTATTGAAGGTGTATCACAAATTAAATAGTCACTTAAAGTTAAGCCTTCATCAATAGTTGGTCTACTATAGAAGTAGACAGGATAAAAAACATATTTATAAACTCTTCCATACTTTACACCAACATCGTTTATTTCTCTACTAAAGTTAGAAAAGTGATTTTGAGTAAAATAAAAAGTTGAACTTTTTAATTTATAGTCGTCTTCGTCTTTTATAAATTTATCTGCAAGAATACCAATAAAAGCTTTTTTTCTTTTATTGTTGTCTGATTCTATTTCTGAGTATGAAAACAAATTATTACTTATATTTGGTATATAATTAATAATATTAGAATTAAAATTTTCATTAAAGTCTTCAGTATTTAAAACACTTTTGTAAGTTTCAATATTTTCAATATTTTTATTCTGCAATACATTAGTATTTGACTTTGAATTCTTTATAAAGCTAGCTAAATTCTTATTGTAATAAACACAATTAGAGTTTTTATAAAAGTCTAAATCATTACTTAAGTTAAAATAGCTTAAAGTTGTTTTAATATCACTATCATTTGTATAACTACTATCTTTAACATCTTCATTTATATAAAAGTAGTTATCTATTTTGTTTAAAGTATTAAAAAGTCTTCTATCGTCTAAAGACAAAGGTAAATTATTGTTACTAATGCTTCTAAAGTAATCAATATTAATATTTGGTGTAAATCTATCTCTTATTTTAATTTTTCTTGCTTCGTTTATAAACTTAAAATTAATTTTTATAAACTTGCTCTTTTTAAAATCAGTATTTAAATTATCTATAAAACCATCTTCAGTTATAGTTTCTATTTCTTGATAAAAATTATAAATAAAATCGTAATCAATCTCAAGAGTATTATTTGAAAAGTCTAATATTATATTTTTTGTTTTCATCTTAAATCTTTCTAAGGCTTTAGTTTAACAAGACTAAACTCAGGTTATAATGTTATACCATCATTATTCTCTCTGTCTATAGGAATAAAGTAAATTTCATAAAAAAGTTTTTCTTTAAACATTTTATCAAACTTTATATTAGATATATTTTTATTAATTTCATACAAAGTATTGTAAATGTTAATATTGTTAGAAATGCAATAAGAAAGATCTGGTATTTTTACATATTTATCATCTACAATACTAATATTTTCTTCAAATATATCTTTATCAATATCAGATATTAGATTAAAGTCTCTTTCACGAAGGCTTAAAATAAGATTATAAAAATCAATGTCTATAAGTCTACTATTATAATTTTCATCTATAAAAAATAAATCTTCTTTTATACTATTATTATAAGCTACATTAAATATATTCTTGTAAGAGAACGAATCAATATGATTTTTTGATATATCACTAATGAAAGTATTATCTATTCCTGATGTATTTACAATACTATATCTCTCTTTTATTTCTTTATTATTTTCATTAAAAATACTTATAAATCCATTGTATTCGTTTTTATAGATATCTTGATTATAATAGTTGCTTATTAAATTATTAAGCGTAGGAATAAATTTTATCTCTTTAGAAGATACACTTGTTTTTTCGTGATTAACAAAATCAATATTAACACTTAAAGCAATATTATTATCAATCCTATCAATTAAATTATTTGGAATCCCTACAGTAAGTATATTTTTATTATAAGCTTCTTGATCTAAGTATTTAATAATACTATTTATATAATTAGAATCACTCTTTAAAGAAGAGAAAAATTTATTAATGTTATCTTTGTAATAAGTATGAATATCGGTTTTGTTCTTTACAAAGTTTTTATAAAGCGACTTATTTTCATACATTATTCTAGAGATTTCTTTGTATATGTTTCTTTTATAAGATGTATTACTTATGTTTTCATATATTTCGTCACCTAATAAAAGCTCGTTTTTTAAAAATTCAAATTCACTATTTTTAAATTCTTCTTTTAGATTGTTTTCATAGAATTCTTTTTGATTAAGATAATATCCGCTTATCATATCAAACGTAAGGCTTTGAAGTTGGTCTGAAATTGCAGCTTTTATTATTTGATTTTCAATAAAATTATTAGTACTAAAGCTTAATACTTCACCATCTTTGTGAACTAGAAATTGATCGCTTCTTTCTTTAAAAAGTTCATTTTTATTTAAATAACTTTCAGATTTTGATGTATCATATATTTTAGCTGGGTGTAAATTTATTTTTTCTTCATTGTTTATATTACCAAACTTTGTTATATCTTCTAATATGTTTTCTATCTTTAACTCGTTTTCAAAAGAAATTTCAGGTAAATCTAATTGTTCAATAGTGTTTGTATCTGGTAATGAATTATTATATGATGAAAGTTCTACTCTTCTAAAAATAATATTATATATATCAGAAATATTCTCTATTATTTTTTCTCCAAAAAAGTATAAGTCTTTATTGTTTTCTATAAAATTATTTACGTCTTGAATATCATTTACAGAAGAAAGATCATCTGACTTTATTGATTCTATTGTCAAAATTATTTGTTTAATTATTAAATTAAATAACGTACCTTCTTTTTCACAAATTTCATTAAAGTTGTCTGTTATTTTTTCGCTATGACTATAATGAACACTATTAACACTACTTATGATGTACTTACTATTTGTATCATTATTACTTTTTTCTTTAATAGGTACATGATTAAACTTTTCTTTAACTAAAAGAAGTGGATTACCTTCTTCGTCAAATACAGTTTCAAATCTTTTTCTTATATTTATCAATTTAAAAAAATTATTGTTTATATTATAAGTTGCAACATATTCTCTAGTAAGCTTTTTAAAAGGAAAAGTATAATATTCTATGTCAATGAAATTGTTTATTGCTATTCCTTCGTTTCTTAACTGATTATCAAAATTAAAATCTTCTGTAATAGTTATGTTATTAGACGAAAACTCTTCAGAATTTTCTTTATTGATGTTTAGTAGTAAAGGTCTTAAATTATAAAGCCTAAAAACTTCTGTAGACTTTGCAATATTTTCATTAAAATTAAAAATAGAATTTATTAATTTTTTATATTCTTCGTTTGAATCTAAAATTTCTTTATTGTACTTTTCTTTGTTAAAAGATCCATCTTCTTCTTCAAAGTCAGATTTAACTACATCATTAATACTAAATTTAAAAGATGTATCATTTATTCCTAGAAGTCTAGTAACACTCTTCTCTAAGAATCTTTTTACTATTGATTTTTTTTCAATGTTAGCACTTGATATTTCGTTTTCAAAACAACAGAAATATAAATATTGCAATATCATATCGTTTTTATTGTTTTCTAAAATTGTTTGATTAAAATACCTATTTGTGTTTTTAATATTACTAAGCAAGTAAGTAGAAGTATTTTTAAATACATTTTTAAAATAGTAGTTTTTTATTAAAGAATGAAATTTATTATACTTTTCATCATAAGATGAGTCTTCTAATTCATTGTTTAAAATAAAATTAGTATTAAAAATATTTAAATCGTTTTGTACTTTGCAATTAAAAAAATTATAGTAAGAATAATACTTTTCGTCTTCAGACTTGTAAAACTCTTTAAACAATAGATCTTCTCTGTAGATAAAAGAATTAGAATTGCTACTATCTGAAGAAGTTGCTAAATAAGAATTCCCGCTTTTTTCTTTTAAAGATTTACATGTATTTAAAAACAATTCTATATTTACGTTATGTTTTTTAAGATAAGAAAGTTTTAGTTTTTTAATAAAATAATCTGAATTTATTAATAACTTATTTGAATTTAAAGATAAGTTATCTTTTGATAAAAAGTCATAGTTTCTTTTATTTTCTTGATTAATAAAATTACTTGTTCCAGAAATTAATTCTTTTAATATAGTAAGACTTTTAGATTTTAATTCTACATCTAAGTTTTTGTTACCAGTTAAAAAAAAGTTTTCATTACTTTGTCTATTTAGAATTTTCAATATATCAATGCTTAAGTCACTAAACGATCGAGAATCTCTATTTAAATCCATCGATATCATATTTTGAACTTTATTGTTAAATATATTAAACTTTCTTAATAAAAGTATCAAAGTTTTCCTAGTAATTTCTTTCATTACATAAACTGTCTTTATGTAATTTTTAGTCATTTCTAATATTTTGTCTCTATTTAAAAAAACACGTATTAATTCATCTTGTCTTGCTAAAGAGTCAGCATTTGATCCAATCATCCATGGCGTAAATTCAAGTCTTGAAATACCGTTTATATAGTCTTTGTATAAATTTTTAAATCCAGTAGGTTTAAGAGGAGAAAAAATATAGTCTTTAAAGTTTTTGTTTTCAAGAAATTTATTTAAAATTATGTTTTCGTTAAATTCTATAATATTCTGATTATTTTCAATCATTTCATTCATATCAGGATTTACGTGATTTCTGTTTCTATAATTTAAATCATTATTTAAAGAATTTATATTATTTTTTATTTCATTAGACGATAAGTTAATTATATCATTGTTTTCTATTAAATATTTTATTAAAAGAAAAGATATATTTTCTTTATATAAGCTGTTATTTGAACTTAAGTTTTGAATATTAAAATTATATATTTCTTCATCTTCATTACTATTAATAACTTTTTGTATAATATTCTTAAAAAATTTAAAAGTATCTAAGTCAATACTATTAGAGCCTTCTATAAATTCTTCTTTGTTGTTGTCTAAGTAATACATAATATAAGACTTAAATGTTTTATAAAAATTAGAAAATATATCTTGATTTTGAATAGAAATTGAATTTATAAAGTTTTCATAAATATAACTACTAAAAATATCAGAAAAAGTTTTCCTAGCATTTAAATTAACAAGATCAGAATCGGATTTACTAGCTATTACTTCTTCAAATCTAATAAAATGGTCATCAAAGTCTGTAAAGTCTATAAATAATTGTGTAGATAAGGTATTAATATCTAAATCAATACTTCTTATGCGATTTCTTTCAGTATTATCTAATATACTTATATTTGTACCACTATCTAGTATAAAATCTTTATCAATACACTTTTCAAATGAATTAACAGATTCTGTATACGACATTGTGTCTTTTATTAAAGAAGTCTGATTTAGAGAAACATTTTCAGAATTAATATAGCTATAAATATTTTTATCTCTATTGTTTTCAACGTCAATACAGACTTTTGGAGATTTTGAATCTAGTTTTTGCGTGTTAGTTGGAATAGTAATGTTATAAATAAGAAGATTGTTTTTAAATAAAGAAGGATAGTAAGTAAATAAACTACAAGATAAGTTTGCATATTGCTGTGCAATAAAAGAGTCAGTATCTAAAATATCATCGTTTTTGTTTTTAAAGTCAGTAATAATTAGCGAAGACTTTGTAACATTACTAATTGCTGTTCCTTTTCCAAAAAACTCATTTAAGTTTAAATCTTGATCTTGGGTACTTGAAATATTATTATTAACACCTTGTATAAAACTATTAACTAAACTTTGATCAAAAGATGATTCCTTGTATATCTTTCCTAAATACTTAGAAGTTGAATTTTCGTTAAAATATCTTTCAACTATATTTGCATAATTATTTTTCTTTGAAAAGTCTTCAAACTTTTCAATGCCAAATTTTATAGAATCTAGGTAAGTATCTGTCTTTCTAAACTTATCAGTTATTTTACTGTCAACAAATTCAACAATTTTTGGAATTCTGCTAAACATTTTTTTAGCTTGAATTTCTACTTTGTTATAATATTCTTCTGTTATCTTGTTGTTAGGTTCTTTTATTTGTAGTTTAAATATTTGATTAGTAACTAGCTTATTTTTAGGATTTATATGAGATATTGTTTGAACACTAGAAATACTTTTATTAGTAATACTATTATAAAATGAAAACACATTATCAGGTATATTGTCAATATTTTGAAATATTATAGATGCAATATCTAAAGATCCATTTCTCTTAATGTTTTTCAAAGAATCTTCTTTTAAGTCACTATTAACAACATAGGATAAAGTTGATATTTCTTCTATTATATTGTTTTCTACAATAGAGCTTTCATTACCATCACCATATATTGTTTCTAAAGATGTTTCTATATAATTTGAAAAAGTTTCTTCTATTTGTGTGTTGTTACGAATAATTCCTTGACTTATATCATCTGTGAAAGAAGATATTTGTTCAAAGTCTGGCGCAGGTGATCTTCTTGCTCTTCTATTCCTTGCAATACTTTCAATTGATATTGTTTCAATATTTCTAGAAGATATAGAAGAATTTATAGCTACTTCTCTTTGTGCTTCTTCTATAGAGCTTCTTGCTTCACTAATTTCACTAAATCTATTGTCTATTGGAATATCTGGTATATTCGACATTTTATTACCTATTTTATAAGTTAACTATATTTTGACATTCTATTAAAATATCGTCTTTTATATAAGTATACTCTATTAAAATTTTGTATCTAGAGTTTATATCTTGAAGAATATCTAACAATATGTTTTCATTTTCAATGTTTAGACAAAGATATTTTTTATTGTTTTCATTTTTAATTGACATGTTTTTTAGATCATTAGCAATAAAGTAAGAGCTAAAGTCTGATTTGTTTTTATTGATATACTCTTTTGAATAAAAAACATCGTTTCCTATTTTAGATAAATTTGAAATATCTCCATTTATATAACCAATATCTTTATAAAATAGATATTTTAACCTTATATCATTTAAATCTTCTAAGCTATCAAGTTTTGTATCAGTTATATCTAATACTATGTCATGATTAATACTAGACATACTAGATGAAATATTTCTATTTCTTTTTATTTTTCCTTTTTCTACAAAAACTCTATTAAAAACTACTTTAGGCAATAAATCTTTTTTTGAGTTTCTAACTGATGAATTTTTGACTTCACTTTCTATAAGATTGTTATCAAAGCTTTTTATTAGAAATTCGCTATTAATAATAATAGAATTATTTATTATATTTTTACAAAAGTCTATGTTATTAGAATCAGTATTTTCTTTAGAAAGAAAATTCTTTTTTATATTTTCTCTTTTAGAAAAGTTTATTCCTTTTACTAAAACTTGATTTAAAAATTCATTTAGAGTTTTATTTCCTAAGTTTATATTAGAATCATTACCAGGATTTTGAGCAACATATATTTTTCTTTTACTAAGCTGACTTAAATCATACCCGGACTCTTTGATGACTTTTAATTTTTTATCTACAGGTATTGCATATATGTTATATTTAACACTATAAGTAAACATTTCTATGTTTTTAAGTATACTTAGTTTTCTATATAGATCTTCACTATCATCTAAAGATACAATTTTTAATAAATTTTGATATTTTTTAGAATATCTATTACTTAAAAACCCTGAAAAGCTTTGTGTATTTAAATTTAAATCTTTGTTTGAGTTAATAGTATTATTTTTTATATTTTTAAAATCAAATAAGTCTTCTAACTTAAAGTTTTTTTGCTTAACATCAAATAGCTCGTTATTAAAATAGTATGATTTTTCAATAACGAAAATAGAAGATTTTAAAAAGTTTATCTCATCATCTAAGTTTTGATCATTTTCTTCTTGATTGTATCCAAAAGATTCAGCTACTTTTTTGAAATTACCAACATTTAAAGAAAAACTTTCAGAGAAAAAATTCCTACTGCTATGATTAAAAGTTGAAGTTATTTTAAAGTTTTCTCTTAATACTCTATAGAATTTAATAAAATTTTTATGATAGCTTTGTTTGTCTTGATTAAAAAGTTTTTTTTGTTTTAAATTAATTTTTTTGTCAACTTTTAGTATATCTTCTTTTCTAATTCTAATTTTTTCATTATCAATTGAAAAAACTAAGCTATCAAATCTTTTTGAACTTTTCGTATAGAAGCTTAAATCTTGCTCAAATATTTCTTTTTCAGTTACTTTTAAATTATCTGATTCTTTACCTTTAAACAGACTTATTTTTTTACTTTTACTGTCTAATACTTCTTCTAATTTTATTCTATCTTTAAATAGTTTATTTTTAAAGTTTACTTTAATTTTATTTTTACCATCTTTATCTATTGTATTACTAACTAAAATCGAATTATAAACTCTATTTTTTAAGTATTCTTTTGTAGAAAAATCATTTAAGAACATGTTTCTATCTAAAACTATTGAGTCTATATGATATGTACTTCTATTTACAAGTCTATTATGAATTTGTATTTCGTAATTTACCTTTACTGACTTATTTTTATAAAAACTATCGTTTAAATCATTGTAAAGATCTCTAAACTTTTTCTTATTAAACTCTATTAATCCACTTTTTTCTATATCACTTTTATAAGATTTGTTATTAAAAAAAATAGAGCAAGATATAATTTTAAAATCATTACTTCTATAAACTGACTTAAAGTTAAAAATACCTTTTGATACATTTAAAACAGGTATTTCTTCTAATAATTCTTTTTTTGACTTTAAAGATTTTATTTTTAATTTTGCTAAATCTTTTTTGTCTTCAAGGCTTTTTGTTAAAAGTATTTCAGTTTTATCTATTATATTTTTAAACTTATTGTATGCATATATTGTTATCTTATCACTAAAAAGGTATTTTTCATAGTCAACTTGCTTTAAAGATATACTTAGTTCACTATCTAATACCTTTGCACTATCATACAGAACTTCTATTTTATTGTTTCTAGAAGCTTTAATATCGTAAAACCTAGACTTGCTAAGTTTGTCTTCAAATATAAAGCAAAACTTAAATATTTTATTGCTTATATTAACTGGAAGTACAAAATTTAAACTAAAGCTATTATCTTTTTCTTTGTTAAAAGTTATATTATCTTCATTAATTCTTTTAAATATATTTTTAGAAAATCTAGTATCTAATAGCATTTTTTACTCCAAAACTAATGTAAACATACATACAAAACTATAATATATAGAAAGAGGTATTTGACTGCTATTCGTATTTTTTTGTATTACTCCTTTATTAAAACTATATACTAATTCAATATCTATATCGTCTTCGTTTCTTGTTTTTATTATTTTGCCAATAAGAAATATTCTTTTACTTTTGCCTGTTCTTTTGTCAAATTTTTCACCAAGATCTATAAAGTTAAGCTTGTTAATCCTATAGTTTTTTATAATATCACCATCATTTTCATACATGTTGAATA
>MDTA01096045.1_pt1 | contig 24685 bp, 23 predicted proteins | sample 811151 | NCBI WGS metagenome assembly MDTA01 (sample SAMN05326648, study PRJNA326480) | marine metagenome | isolation source: seawater | place: Indian Ocean: South | collected 2010
AAAATCTTTTTTACAATATGATGAAAAACTGATTTTTCATCATTTTCATTAGGAGCTTCTATTTTGTCTAATAAAAATTTTTTTAAGATAAAAATACCGGTATTACCAAGATATGCATAAGAATATTTATTTTTTTTTGAATTCTTAAAAAAAATTTCATCTACTAATGTACCATTTGCTGCAGATACCAAATCAGAATCTCTAGGATGATCGCTTGTATGAGTAACAAGAGTTAATTCTGAACATAATCTTTCATGAAATATATTTAACCTATGAAAATCGATTGAAAATATTATATCTCCATTTATAAAAATAAAGCTATCAGATAACTTTTCTTTGACATCCCAAAGTGCTCCACATTCACCAAGAGGAGTTCTTTCCATAAATATATCAATATTTACCAAATATTTATTCTTTAATTCATCAATAGATTTTTCAAAAAGATCTCCCTTAAATCCAGTAGTTATTAATATATTTTTAAATGAATAATTAGAAAGTTGTTCTACACATCTCTCCAAAGTACTCTTACCATTTATTGGGAAAAGAGGCTTTGGTAAACTTTTAGTTATTTCTCTTAATCTTGTCCCCATACCTCCACAAGCAATTACTACTTCATATTTTTCTTTAGTCATACTTTAAAACCACTTACTCCCTCCTTTGAGGGTGTAGCTTTAAAGATACCCTTAACACCAATTTCATTTGAAATATTATTGATTTCACTTTGATTAATTTTTGATGAGATAAGGAAATACCCACCATTACCCGCTCCAATAAGCCTAATCCAATTATTTGGTATCAAAGTCTTGATATTTTCGTATTGCTCAATTAAAAAAGGCGTCATTACTTGTGACATTGATTTTTTGATATCCCATGATTCGTTAACTGATTTATGGAAAAGTTCTTCTATCTTAAAATCTCTTTGATCTTCAAAAGACAAGAAATTTGATGCAATTCGTCTTATTTCTAGGATTTTATCTAAAGATTTTGTATCCCCTTTGATCCCGGATAAAATGATTTCCGCATTTCTATTTTTATTTGTAGGTATAAGATAAAAGTGTTCAGCTAATCTTTCTAAAGTTTTCAGTTTTTGTTTTGATAATTTATTTTGCTTGACATTACCATTATCAAAAAATGTAAATGAATTAAATCCTTCATTAGCGCAAAGATAGTGATCTTGTTTACCAATTGGTTTTTTTAACTTATTAATTTCAATGAAACAAGCTTTATCAATTAAATCACTATTGTTTAGATTAATTCCGAAGGCATTTGATAAAGCATTTAATAATGAAAGGATAAAAGATGCTGATCCGCCTAAACCAGAACCTCCACTAGCAAATCCAAAAGTTTTTAATTCAATATATCTTGGGACTTTCATTTCATTTAAAACCTCTCTTACTATGGGATGGACAATATCATTAATATTCGAATATATTTCTCTAGTAGAATATTCAAGCATGCCACTCTTCGAGTTTTCGGGAAGTACATTAATAACTGAATAAGAATATTGATTTAAAGAGAATCCAAGACAAATACCAAATCCCTTTTCTTTTACAAACCAGTCTAAGTCTGAACCACCTCCTAAGAGTGAAACTCTATAAGGAGATTTACCAATGAATATCATGAAATTAAATCCTCAGTTGTCCTTTTTCTATATTTAGTTATGTCAACCTGATTGAACAAATCAATATATTTATCCATAAGTTTTTGTTTTATATAATGAAAAATTGACATTTGGATATCTTCAGAAATCTCCATATCGTCATAATTAACATGTACTGGATAATCGACAATATCTTTTAATGCCCCACCTGAATATCCCACTATAGCTGCTTGCTTTATTCCACTATTTCTAGATTTACGAGCACATTTGACTAAATTCAGAGAATTACCGCTTCCAGATAAATAGATAATAAAATCATCTTTATCAATAATATTGTCCACTAACATTGAATAAGAGTCTTCAAAAGAAATATCATTTGAAGCGGCTGTTAGGTGGCAGACATTATCAGCTAGGCAGGAGATTTTAAGTTTTAACCCAGCCATAGAAAATGTTTTCATAAAATCACCAGTGATATGATGAGCATTTGCCTGACTTCCTCCATTCCCTAATAAGAATATATTATTTTTTGTCCCAATAATATTATCAATCTGTTCTAAAAGTTGGTCAACTTCCTCTTGTCGTACATTCTTAAGTGCTTCAATCATTTTTGAAGCATAATCTTGGAACTCAAATTTATTTAATTTCATCTCGATTAACACTTATCAAATAATATTAGCAAAATAATTATATTCAGATCAAAATAGTAATGATTATAAAATCAAATTTTACTTAAAACAATTTATAAAGTAATATTTCTAATTATAATTAAGAAGTTTGATCTTTTCTTTAGAATATGAAAATCAAATATGATAATCAATATGAGAAATGGAAAGAATGCATAACTAATAAGGAAAAAAAAATCTTCTCCAGGAATTGGATTAGAAAAGACACATTGGACTATTGGAGGCATCAAAGGATGCTAAGTCCAATTAAAGCCCTTATATCAAAGGGAGATAAATGGTTAACTATTGGTGATGGTAGATATGGAACTGAAGCAAATTTTCTTTTAGAATGCGGTGTAAAAGCACATGCATCTGATCTGAATGATGAATTACTAAAAATAAGTAAAGATGAAGGCTTTATTGACGAATATAGTAAGCAAAATGGAGAAGAATTAAAATTCCCCGATGAAAGTTTTGACTATGTTCTTATAAAAGAGGCTCTCCATCATTTTCCAAGGCCATGGATTGCATTAAGTGAAGCTTTTAGAGTTTGCAAAAAAGGTGTGGTGCTTATTGAGCCTAATGATCAATTATCTAATGGGCAAAATATTTTCAAATTAATAACTTTTTTATTAAAGAAATTGAAACGAATCAGAACTAATATTGATGACTATAACTTTGAAGAGGTTGGAAATTTTATTTTTACTTTAAATTTGAGGGAGATTGAAAAATTTATGCTCGCAATGCACTTTAGAAATATTGCGCATGTAAAAATAAATGATTTTTATATAAAAGGAATTGAAGAAATAAAAACTAAAAATATAAGTTTAAAAAATAAAATTATTAGTTTTATTTTAAAAACCATAATAAATATCAAAAATATCCTATCTATATTAAAGCTCTCAGAATATTCATTGATATCAGTATTTTTAATGAAAACCGCCCCAGATAAAAAATTGAAAATAAATTTAAAGAAAAAAAATTGGACTTTAAAACTTTTACCAGAAAATCCTTATAGAAAATAATTATGAATATTTTCCAGTCAGAATTCTTCTTAAAAAGTAAATTTCATTGGAATTTTATTAAAGAAATAGAATATTTAAAGAGTTGGGAGTTATTAGCTAAACAATATAAAAACAGAGACAAAAATGCTTATTTGACTAAGAAAATCCCCAAAATAATCCATCAGGTATGGATTGGCCCCAAAAAAATGCCTCTTAAATACAAAAATTGGATGCATAGTTGGAGAGAATTAAATCCAGAATATGAATATAGATTTTGGACAGATAAAGAGATCAATAAACTAAATATGATTAATAAAAAAAAGTATGAAATATCTCAAAATGTAGGTACAAAAAGTGATATCGCTAGATATGAAATCTTAAATAATTTTGGAGGCATTTATGTAGATACTGATTTTGAATGTCTAAAAAAGATTCCTGAATTTTTACATTATTATGATTTTGTATCTTCAATAATCTTTGATACTAAACCTTGCATAGCAAATGGATTTATTATGTCTCAAAAGAAATCAAAATTTCTAGAGGAAATCATATCGAAATTAAATCTCTCACAAAATAAGAACATCATAAACGATACTATCTCAAATTCTGGTCCAGGGCTATTGACCAGAGAATATTTTAATTTAAAACAAAGTATTAGGAAGAGATCTTTAATATTGCCAACAGATTTTTTCTATCCTTATCCAAATTTCCTTTTAAATAATAAGTTTAATAAAAAAGAAATGATAGAGAAAAATTCTATAGCTATTCATCACTGGGAAATGAGTTGGATGAAAGGTAATCTTTTAAAAAGATTATTTAAAAAAGTGTTTTTTATATTCAAAAAATTGCGTTTTAATATAATTAATAAAATTTAAAATGAATAAAAGAAATATAATTAATTCTATTTTCTCTCTATATAAATGTTTAGACATAAGAAGAAGAATTCATTTAATATTTATTATCTTAATTAATATACTTAACGGGATATTAGAATTCACAACATTATTTGCAGCTAGTTTTTTTCTCAAATCCTTATTAAATCCTAACTTTGCAGAAGATAGATTATTTTGGGTAAACAAAATAATAATTTTTGATCTATCAAATATAGTTTTAAAATATACAATAATATTTGTTATATTTATCTTTTTAAGCACATCAATAAGAATTTTTAGTCTATGGATAATAATGAAGTTTAGAGTTTCTTTACTAATTTATATAGAAGAAAGAATATTTAAAAATATAATTTACCAAGAGCTAGATTATCATATAAATACAAGTACAACTAATACAATAAATGACCTTACAAAAAATATTGATAAGGCCAACTTTTTTATAGAGAATCTTCTCTCTTTAATTACATGCTCGATACTATTTTTTAGTATTGTAATTGGTTTACTTAATATAAATTATATAATAACTATTTCTTCTGTATTAGTACTTTCTTTTCTTTATATTTCTATAGGACTATTTACTAATAATAAAATAAAACTTTATGGTAAATATGAATTAAAATCTTCAAAAGAATTCCTCCAAATAATTCAAGAAAGCTTAGGTTCAATCAAGGATATAATTTTAAGTAGTAAGTACCAATTTTTTCTAAATAAATTTAAATATGCCAGTCATATTTCAAGAAAATATCAGGGCTTGAGTGGATACGTTACCACTTTCCCAAGATACTTATTTGAGGGTATAGGTCTTATAGTTATTGGTTTAGCAGGATACATAGTTTACTCAATTAACGGTTCAAGCATTATTCCAATACTTGGTACTTTTGCTCTTGGATCGCAGAAATTATTACCATCAATGCAAACTATTTATAGATCATGGCAATTATTATACTTTTATAATGAAGGTTTAATTAGAGTTTTAACTTTACTAAAATTAAAAACTATTAAGAGAAAAGGTGTTTTAAATAAGAGAATATTTTTTAATAGAGAAATTATAATAAATAATCTTTCATACAAATATAAAAATTCAGAAATTAACTCTCTAGAAAATATCAATTTAGTTATTAATAAAGGTGAGAATATTGGAGTAATGGGTATAACAGGAAGTGGTAAAACTACTTTTATAAATATTTTAATGGGTCTTTTAAAACCTACTTATGGAAAAATTTTAGTTGATGGAATTGATATTTATGATCTTAAAAATATAGATACCCTATACTCTTGGAGAAAAAAAATTAACCATGTACCTCAAAAAGTATATTTAACAAATACAACTTTGGCGAATAATATAGCTTTAGGTATTCCAACAAGTAAAATATCTCTAGATAAGATAAAATTTTCCATCAAGCAATCTTCATTAGATGAACTAGTACAAAATAGAAATAATAACTATTTTCTTTTAGTTGGTGAAGATGGTATAAAATTAAGTGGTGGACAGAAACAAAGGATCGCAATTGCTAGAGCAATCTATAATGATTTAGAAATTCTCATTTTAGATGAATCTACTAATGCATTAGATAAAAATACAGAGAAGAAAATAATAAATAATATTTATAATCTACCAAATAAAAAAACAACCATTACAATTAGCCATTCTAGAGAATCACTTTTATTATGTGATAGGATAATTGAATTTAAAAAAGGAAAGATTCATAAAATAATTACAAAAAAGGAATTCAAAAAGGATCATGAAACTTAAAAAAGTCATTTAGATATGAATGCTAATGATGTTCCAATATTAATTACTTCATGGAATAGGCCTAATAAAATTGATTTATTAATAAAGTCCTTAAGAAAAATAAAACCAACTAATATTTATATTTCTTGTGATGGGCCAAAAGATTCCTCTGAATGGGATAAAAAAATGGTTGAACAAACGAGAAAAATTATTAATCAAAATATAGATTGGGAATGTACTCTTAAAAAAAAATATAATCAAAATAATTTAGGTTGTAAAAGAAATATGATTTCTAGTATAAATTGGATATTTGAAAAAAATGAAATGGCTATTATTCTTGAAGATGATTGTATTCCAGATCCATACTTTTTTGAATTTTGTTATTTATTATTAATTAAATATAAAAAAGATAAAAGGATTTGGAATATAAATGGAACAAATGTTCAAGATGGTAATATTAGAGGAGAGGCATCTTATTATTTCAGCAAATATTTTCATTCTTGGGGATGGGCTACTTGGAAAGACAGATGGGAGGAAATAGATGAGGATTTAAAAAGCTATGAGGATTTTAGAAATTTAGAAATAAAAAAAGATTATTTTATGAATAAAAAGGAAGAAATTTATTGGATTAAAATTTTTGATAATTTATTTTATAGAGATAAGCCTGACTCATGGGCTTATAGATGGTTTTATACTTGTCTAAAAAATAAAGGTTTAAATATTACACCAAATAGCAATTTAATAAATAATATTGGTTTTGATAAAGAGGCCACAAATACTAAAATATCTATTAGAAAAAAATCTAAGAATATTAAATATTCTCTATCTTTAATGAGTCATGCAAAAACAATAACAATCAATTGCAAGGCTGATAAATATACATTCGAGAATTCATTTAAAATTTCATTATTCAGAAAATTAATTATAATTTTCATGAATCCAAATTATTATTTAAAAAAGTTTTTTAGTTTTAAAATATTTAATTAAAAGTATGTGCGGTATTGCTGGTCTAATAGGGAAAAACAAACCTAATTTTGAGAAAAAGGTTATAGAAAAATTGAAGCATAGAGGTCCAGATTCATCAGGTTCATGGAAATCTTTATCAAATAATTATCCTATTACTCTTTGTCATACTAGATTAAATATTTTTGATGATAGCCCTAGAGGTAACCAGCCATTAAAATCAAATAATGAGAGATATATTTTTATTTATAATGGTGAAATATATAATTTCTTGGAACTTAGGGAATATTTAGAAAAAAAGGGATGTAATTTTAAAAGCAAAACAGATTCAGAAGTTTTTATGAAAGGATTAATACTTGAAGGACCGGATTTTCAACTTAAGTGCAATGGAATGTGGGCTTTCTGTCTTTGGGACAATGAAAAAAAAATGGCTATTCTAGGACGAGATAGATTTGGAATAAAGCCTCTTTACTATTCATTATCAATAAAGAATTGCTTAATTTTTGGTTCAGAGATGAAGGCTATTACACCTTTCTTAGATCAGATTCATCCTTCAGAGTATATAGATGACCAATTTAATAATTTATTTGAATATGAATATACAAGTGAATGCGTTATAAAAGGAATAAAAAGGTTAAAAGCAGGACATTATGCAATCTATGAAGAAATGCAATTCAAAGAATATCAATACTGGAATACACTAGAAAACATAGACTTTAGGAATAATAACTATAATTCCCAAATTGAAGAATGGAGAGAATTATTTATTGATTCAGTAAAATTAAGAATGAGATCTGATGTAAAAATAGGTTCAACCTTAAGTGGCGGATTAGACTCAAGCACAGTGGTTTCAGTTATGAAATATCTTGAAAAAGATTTTAATCCTATTCAGAAAAATTGCTCAGAAAGTTTTTGCAGCTCCTATCTTAATAGTTCCTTAGATGAAACTTTATGGGCCAGAAAATTATCAGATTCATTAAATATTAACTTTAATAAAGTTGATATAAATCCTTCAAAATTTAATCACAACATAATTGATGCATTAGCTATTGTTGAAGATCCTTACATATCGCTCCCTCATCCAATGTTGGAGACATATTCAAAAATAAAAAATAAATCAATTAAAGTTTCAATAGATGGTCATGGTGCTGATGAATTATTTATAGGTTATGGTCATATAAAAAATTTGCTAATTTCATCAAACAATTTTTCAGAATTTAAAGAGCTTTTAGCAATAAACGATTCAACGAAGACTGGTATTTACTCAGAAAAGCAAAAAAAAATAAAAAGATCTTGGGTAAGATATAAATTTTATGAATATATTAAAAATAAAATTAATATATTATCCTTTAACACTTTTGGATTTGGAATGAATAATGATTTTCAAAAATCACAAAATAAAATTATTAGAAAAATAAGAAATGATAATTGTTATCAAGAGATGGATGGACTAACACAAGCTTTATATGAAATATTTCATTTCAGAACTTTACCAACACTATTACGTAATTATGATAAATACTCTATGGCTAATGGGATTGAAATAAGAATGCCTTTTATGGACTGGAGATTAGTATGTTTAGTTTTTTCTTTACCTTATGATAGCAAAATAGGTAATGGCTTTACAAAAAGAATTCAAAGAGATGCTATGAAAGGAATTGTCCCTGATCAGATTAGGCTTAGAAGAGATAAAATTGGATGGAATTCGCCAAGCCATGAATGGTTTAAAAAAGATCTTTATAAGGAAATAAAATATTTGCTTAAAGAAAATAAATCTGATGGTGAAAATATCTATAGAAATAATGCGAATAATGCATTTAACAATTTTCTAAAAGTTAAAAATCCATCTTTTACAAATGGCTATAAAACTTGGTTAAAAATTCAACCTTACTTATGGAGGAAAAGTTTAGAATCTAAGATTTGGAAATAAATTATTTTTTTAATTAGTTAAAGATATAAATCTTTTCGCAAAGTTTTTCATCAAAGATGAATTTTCTTCTGAAAATTTTTTCTCATCTAAAAGATTTGGGCCGCATTCAATTTTATAAAATGTTTGTTCAATTTTATCTGCCAGATCTAAATAGGAGTTTTTGATAAAAAATATAGAATTACGATAATTCTGCTCTTTATGTACTTCTAAGTCAGAAAGAATAATATTTTTGCCTATAGAACGTGTTTCTTCTAAGATAGTACTCCATCCCTCAAATAAAGAAGGTTGAATCACTGCTATACTCCTTCTCATTAATAAGAATTGATCTTTTTTAGGTATCAAACCTAATATAAATAATTGATTTTTTAGTTTATATTCTTTAATTTTATCAATTATTTTTTTAGAAAATTCTTTTTCTTTATTCAGTCTTCCAGTCATTATTATATTTATATTAATATTTTTTTTAATATTAAGATAATTTAAAGCATCTAAAACTAATAGGTGATTTTTATGTTTCCAAAATTGATTAGAAACCAGAAAAAATTTATCAGGAAGATTATATTTATTTGAAATTTCAATGGGGTTTTCCAAAAGCCAATCTTTATTTAAATTTGTCCTAAAGTTGAGAACATATATTTTTTTGTTATTAATATCATAAAATTTAATTAAATCTCTCTTTGAATCTTCACTACTAAGTACTATTTTTGAAGTACTATCTATTATTTTTCTGAATTTTTTATTCCTTTTCTTTATATCATCTTTAGAAAAAAAATCTCTCAAATAATGATGTTGAAAATCAGGAATCCATAATGCAGACTTTAAACCAATCCACTTTAAATAATCAGGGAAAGGATAGGCAAAATTTACTTTTTTTGAATAAAGAATAAAAGCTATATAAACAAATTGAATCAATTTATTTTTTTCATTTATAAAAAAAAGAAACCTTCTTATAAATGAGTTTCTAAAATCTCTTAACGAATAATAATAGTCAGAATTCTTAAGAAAAAGATAATCATTTTCTAATGAACTTTCAAAAGATATTAAATAGACCTCAATTTTATCCCTTTCATTTTTTTCTAAAAAAGAAAAAGATAATAATATATTCTTTATATATTCTGAACCACCTGTCCAATTAGAATTATTCTTCATTATTAAACATATTTTATTTTTTTTCATGGTAAACATTCTAGATTAAACCAATCAATGTACTCTTTAATGCCATTTTTTATTTCAATACTTTTGTAAAAACCAGTCTTTTTTAATTTACTTATATCTGCTTCCCAGTTTAGAGGCATACCAATATTATTTTTTAAATCAAACTTTATATTTTTTGAAGAGTTTAATAAATTTGAAATCATATTTGCTAGATCTCTTATTGAGATTTGATTACCAGTTCCAATATTATAAATTTCTAGTCTTTTATCACGTTCTTTCATAATTAATTCAATTGCTCTACATAAATCAATAACATGTATAAAATCTCTTGATTCATTCCCAGTTCCTCTTAATTTAATATTATTATCATTATTAAATTTATTCATCAAATCATAAAAAATCTGTCTTCTAAGTCTTGTCCCATAGACTGAAAATATTCTTAAGATTATTATATTTAGAGAATATATTTCTGAAAACTCTCTACAAATATCTTCAGCCATTAACTTATGAAATCCATAAGGTGATAAAGGTACAGTTTTATCACTTTCTTTAATAGGAAGATTAGAAGGATTACCATATACTGCTGCACTAGAAAAAAAATAAATTTTGCTTTTTTGAGAATAGTTTTTGATATCAGTTAATAATTTAAAAGTCAAAAATGTATTATTTCTAAAGTCTTTTAAGGGATCTTTAAATGAATTATGAATATATGAATTTCCTGCACAATGGAAAATATAATCAGGTTTTATTTTTTCTAAAAATCTAGAAGATTTATCTCCATATAAATCTTCATTAATATATTTTTTAAAGTATTTCATGGTTTTACTTTTATCTGATAATCTACCCATCCCATATATTAAATAATCTTTTTTACAAAAATATTCAGCAATATGACTTCCAATAAAACCACCAGAACCTGTTATGAATATTGATTTCATATAAAAAAGTATTTTCTTATTAATTTTACCTTTTTATTGTTTGCAATTATTCTTAATTGAATTTTAAAAAATATTTATAGTAATATTTAAATAAATCTAAAAACCTTGTAAATGAAAATAATACCGATAATTCTTTGCGGAGGTACAGGTAGTAGATTATGGCCTCTATCAAGACAGAGTTATCCTAAGCAATTCTTAGCAATATATGGTGATGAAAAAAATTCACTTTTACAACAAACACAAAAAAGATTAAAAGGATTAGCTTCTTTAGATAAACCAATAATTATATGTAATGAGGAACATAGATTTTTAGTGGCTGAGCAAATGAGAGCAATTGGGACTGAGCCAAAAGCAATTATACTTGAACCTGAGGGGAAGAATACTGCTCCTGCAGTAACTCTTGGTGCAATAAAGGCTTTAGAACATAATAAAGATGATTGCTTACTATTAGTCCTTCCTGCTGATCACATAATTAGAGATAGAGAAAAATTTTTAAAAGTAATAGAGAAAGGTTGTGATTACGCTAAAAATAATAAACTAGTTACATTTGGAATAATTCCAAGGCATCCTGAAACTGGATATGGATATATTGAAAGTGAGTCAGTCCTTGAAACAAACGAATTATTAGGATCTAAAATAAAAAAGTTTATTGAAAAGCCTAATTTTGAGCTAGCTGAAAAACTTATTAAAAGTAATAAATATACCTGGAATAGTGGCATGTTTATATTTAAGGCAACATCTATTTTGAAAGAAATTGAAAAGTACGCTCCAACTATATTGGAAAATTGCAAAAAGGCTATTCAAAATAGCATGGAAGATATGGATTTTTTAAGGATTGATAAGCATTATTTTTCAAGATCTCCAAGTATACCAATAGATATTGCAGTTATGGAAAAAACTAAGCTTGGTATTGTTCTCCCTATTGATGCGGGTTGGAGTGATATTGGTAGTTGGAAATCACTATGGAATAGTGAAGAAAAAGATTCTTTAGGTAATGTAATTAAAGGAAAAGTCTTTAATGATGAATCCAGTAATTGTTTCATTAAAAGTGAAAGTGGACTTTTAGTCACTCTGGGATTAGAAGATTTAATAATAGTTGCAACATCTGACGCAACTTTAATTGCAAACAAAAAACATGTAGAAAAGCTCAAATCATTAGTTAATAATTTGAAGGAAAAAGGATATCAAGAAAGTGTTATGCATAAAAAGATATATCGTCCTTGGGGATATTATATATCACTTATTGATGATAAAAGATGGCAAGTAAAAAGGATAGAAGTCAATCCTGGCTCAACTCTCTCACTTCAGATGCATAAACATAGAGCTGAACATTGGACAGTTGTAAAGGGATTAGCAGAAGTACAAATAGAAAATAAAATTTTCAAATTATCAGAAAATCAAAGTACTTATATTCCACTTGGAGCAAAACATAGATTATCAAATCCAGGGAACATAAGCCTTACACTTATTGAAGTTCAGAGTGGAGATTATATTAGTGAGGACGATATTATTAGATTCGACGATGTATATGGAAGAAGTTCACAAAATAAATAAAATAATCAAACTTCATTTATAAATATTTAATTATTAATTTGGAATTTCCAAGAATCTTTACACATTTCTTCTATTGATCTGGTGGGAGTCCAACCTAACGTTGATATTGCTTTAGAATTATCAGCAACTACACATCCAAAATCTCCTTTTCTTCGAGAAACTATCTCGTAAGTAATTTTCACATTATTTACTATCTCATAAGTTTTTACTAACTCTAAAACACTTGTTCCAATACCTGTACCAAGATTTACATTTAAAAATTGATTCTTTTTATTTTCAATATACTTAAGGCATTTAACATGGCCATCAGCTAAATCCATAACATGAATATAGTCTCTTACTCCAGTTCCATCATAGGTATCCCAATTATCACCAAAAATTTTTAATTTATCTATTTGGCCTGCTGCCACTTTTTGTATTACAGGGAAAATATTATTTGCGATACCTTTTGGTGATTCACCTATAAGCCCTGAAGAATGAGCCCCAACAGGATTGAAGTACCTTAGATTTGCAATCCTCCAATCATGAGGATTTGAAGAATATATATCACTTAAGAATTTTTCAATGCATGCCTTTGTTTGTCCATATGGATTTATTGGATTTATTAAAACATTCTCGTCAATTAACTCTTGCTTATCAACTCCATAAATTGTTGCACTACTACTAAAAATAATTGTCTTACACTTGAATTCTTCCATTATTTTCATTAAGACCAATGTACTATTAACATTATTTAGCCAGTAATCTAATGGTCTTTTAATGGAATCAGCAACTGATTTTAGTCCAGCACAATGAATTACAGCACCTATTGGTGTTTTTGTATGCAAATTAATTTCAAATAAATTTCTTAACTTCTTTTCATTTCTTAGATCATCTTTATAAAAAGAAATTTTATCTTTGAAATATACATTATCTGTCGACATGATTTTTTTTATCCTTTCTAAAACCGAAAGATTACTATTTACTAAGGAATCAATTATTACAACTTCATAATTATTAGATAAAAGTTCTAAACAGATATGACTTCCTATATATCCTAATCCACCCGTTAATAATACCTTCATAAAGTTTTTATTTACCTATGCTATTACAAATAATTGAATAATTCAATTTATAGTTATTTAAATAATTTATTGAAAGAAAATTGCTCATTATTATAAAATATTTAAAAACATAAATTATTAATTCATCATAAAAAGCATATTTAATGAATAAGAGGATAATTATTATTGGAGCAGGAATAGTAGGTTTAGCTATATGCAGAGAATTACTTTTAAGTGGATTCAAAAAAGTAACAATTATTGAAAAAGAAAAATCAATTGCCTCGCACCAGTCTTCAAGAAATAGCGGAGTAATGCATTCTGGACTTTATTACCAACCAGGATCTTTAAAAGCTAAATTATCGCGAGAAGGGATTTGTTATATGAAAAGTTATTGCATAAATAAAAAAATTAATTTTGAAGAATGTGGAAAAATAGTTATTGCAAAAAATAAACAGGAACTGCCTTACCTTGAGAAGCTTTTTGAAAAGGGTAAAAAAAACAAACTTAAAGGTTTAAAAAAAATTTCTTTTAAGGATATTAATAAAATAGAACCTTACGTTCAAGGAATAAGTGGGATTTTAGTTCCAGAAGAAAGCATAGTAAGTTATCGAGAAGTTGCTGATAAATTTTTAGAGGATATTTTGAGTCTAGGAGGAGAATTATTTCTCAATACAAAAATAGTTAAGCTTGAGGAAAATAATGATTACAAAATTCTTTTTTCCTCAAAAAAAGAAAGATTTGAAGGTGACATTATCATCTCATCTTCTGGATTATATAGTGATAAAGTCTCGGAATACTTGGGCTTTAGAACTAATGATAAAAAGATAATTCCCTTTAGAGGCGAATATTATTGTTTAAAAAATGAATACAGATATTTTGTCAATAATTTAATATACCCAGTTCCTGATCCCAAATTTCCATTCTTGGGCGTGCATTTCACAAGATTGATTAATGGTGAAGTTGAGGCAGGGCCTAATGCTGTTTTAGCTTTAGCTAGAGAGGGTTATGAATGGAATAAAATTAATTTATCTGAACTTACAGAGTCTTTAAATTTTCCTGGATTAAGAAATTTTATTTTTAAACATCCTATGGTTACTGTAAATGAATTTTTAAGATCTATAAATAAAAATATTTTTATAAATTCACTTAAAGAATTCATTCCTGAATTAAGGTCAGATATGTTTATCAAAGGTGAATCTGGAGTAAGAGCTCAATTAATGGATATTTCTGGTAACTTGATACAAGATTTTGTTATTTTAAATAAGAATAATTGTATTTCAATATTAAATGCACCAAGTCCAGCCGCTACTTCCTCATTGGCGATTGCTAAGTATGTTGTAGCTTTTTTAAATAAGTAAATCCTGATTACAGCTCTTAATTTATATTAAATTAAATATCATATAGAGTTTATAAATTTTAAAAATGAAAAAAGAAAATGACATTATTGTTAATTATGAATTACTTGATTACTTTCAAAAAGAAGGCCGACTGCATCCTTGCCTTTTCCTTGATAGAGACGGAGTAATTATTGAAGATCGTCATTATATAAAAAAAGAAGAGGATGTGATCTTAGAAAAGGGCGCATATGATTTAATTTCAAAAGCACATTCTTTAAAATGGATAATAGTTGTAATAACAAATCAATCCGGAATTGCTAGGGGCTTATTAAATTGGGAAGACTATAAATCTGTAACATCAAAAATGATTAGTTTTTTTGAGTTTGGAAATCCTTTCACTGCAATTTATTCAAATAGTTTAAAATCGGGTTCAAGTTTTAAGACCTGGAGGAAACCTAGTCCTGAAATGATCCTTCAAGCACTAAAAGATATACCCATAGATATAAAAAAAACAATCCTAATTGGCGACAGGATCTCCGATATTGAAGCAGGATTAAATGCAAACATTAATAAATTATTTCATGTAAAAACAGGGCACGGTGTATTTGAAAGAAAGAAAATCATGGAAGTCAAAAGCTTTTCTAAACTTTTAAATAAAATATCTAAAAAAAATGGACTTAGTAAACTAAATTTAATTAATAATTTAGAGGAATTTCCTTCAAACATATTAAATTATCAAAAAAATAATACAATTTTTTAATGGCTGAAAGCAAAAACAAAAATTTAAAAGCATTATTATTAGCTGCTGGTTTTGGGACAAGATTAGGTTCTTTAACTAAGAAAGTTCCAAAATGTTTAATGCTTATTGGAAATAGACCATTATTGGGTTTATGGATAGAAAAATTAGAGAAATTAGGCTGCGAAGAAATTATTATTAATACTCATTACCATGCGAACCAGGTTAATGAATTCGTATCTAGTTTGAAAAGTAAAGTCAAAATAAAATTATCTTATGAAAATGAGCTTCTTGGTACGGCAAAGACACTAATGAAGCATAAGGAATCTTTTAGAGAAGGACTTGGTCTGCTAATTCATGCAGATAATTATACAAATATAGATCTTGCTGAATTCACTAATTTTCATCAAATAAAAAAAAATGATTGCCTTCTTTCAATGGTTACTTTTAAAACTGATAACCCCAAATCATGTGGAATAGTTTCTACTGATCAAAATGGAATAATGATTGATTTTAATGAAAAACCAAAGGAACCAAAAAGTAATATTGCTAATGGGGCAATTTATGCGTTTAATTATCAATTATTAGAATACATAGAAACCATTTATAATAAAGAAAAAATTTCTGATTTTAGTAAAGATCTAATTCCATTATTAAAAAACAAAGTAAATACATGGCATACAAAAGATTTTCTTATTGATATTGGCACCCCTAATAATTTAAAAATAGCCAATCAATATAGTTCAAAAGCTGATTTATAATTTTTTATTTGTAATAATTTTTAATAGAATTAATAATTATTACTTAAGAATTGGTATAAAAAAATATATTAAAAAATTTATTAATCTTAAGATATATTATTAATTAAAATAATTTATCAATTTTAAATAATGAGACTTATCATTTCTTTAATAAAGAATAAATTATTATTAAACAACATTAATTAATTAAAAATTAAGCTTTAATCTAGAAAAATGAAAACAGTTGTTATTACTGAAAATAATAAAGATAAATTTTATGGTTGTACCATGACATATGGTCATTTTTCTGTAATACATCCTGGACACATTCGTTACCTATCTAAAGCAAAAAAAAAAGGTGGTAAATTGGTCATAGCCCTTATAGGAGATAAGAAAAAGGAAGATACTTTAAAATATAAATATTCTCAAAGAGAGAGAGTAGATGCCTTAAAAATGTTAAATATTGTTGATGGGATAGTACTTCTAAAAGAAGATTTTTTAACATCTGCTATTAAACTACTAAAACCTTCAAATCTATTTCTTGGAAATGAATTTAGGCTTTCAGATAATGAAGAAATTCAAAATTCCTTAAATTTTTTAAAAAACAATTCGGGCAAAGTATTTTTTGATGCTGGGGACATAAACTATACTTCTTCATATCTTTTAGAAGAATTAAAAGATTCTGTACAAAATAAAAGAATAGAATCCTTTAAAGAAGCTTTAAAAAGGCAAAATATAAATAAAAAGAATTTGCTAGATTCTATTAATCAATTTAACTTAGGTAAAACTTTAGTATTAGGTGACACTATAATTGATCAATATATAGATTCAGAACCCTTAGGTATTAGTGCAGAAGCACCAGTCTTAGTTGTTAGAGAAATTAATAAAAAGAATTTTATTGGAGGAGCTGCTATCGTTGCTTCCCATATTAAATCACTAGGCTCAAATTGTAATTATGTTTCAGTAGTTGGTATTGATAAAATAAAAAAGTTCTTAGAAAGTAAACTTATCTCACAAAAAATTAACTTTAATTTAATTGAGGATCCCTCGAGACCTACAACATTAAAAAAGCGATATATTGTTGAGAATCAAAAAATATTCCGAGTAAGTAAATTAGAAAACAAATTTGTTCAAAAAGAAATCGAAGAAAAAATAATTAATTCAATTAACAAAAATAAAAATGAAATTAATACAATAGTAATATCTGATTTCAACTATGGAGTAATAACAAAAACAATTCTTGAGGAGATTACACTATTTGCAAACAGAAATAATATTACTCTTATTGGGGATGTTCAAAGTAGTAGTCAAATTGGACATGTAACTAAACTTAAAAATTTTGATTTAATTTGCGCTAATGAAAAGGAGGTCAGAATTTCCTTAAATGATCATACCTCGGGTATCGAAAATTTATGTAATGATTTAATCAAAATAACTTCTTGTAAGAACTTAATAATAAAACTAGGTTCAAAGGGATTAATTTTATATAAATACAATGAAAAGAAAGAAATTATTAGTCAACCATTCCCTGCACTTAACATCCATCCAATAGATACCGCTGGAGCAGGGGATTCATTATTGGCAACTATGGCATGTGGGATTTCTGGGGGAGTACCGATTGAAATTGTTACTGCAATCAGCTGTTTTGTAACTGCCTTATCCGTAGAAAGAATGGGTAATATTCCAATTACAAAAGATCTTCTGAAGAATGAAGTAATAAATTTAGAAATTTAAAAAATTAATTCCTAATTTTCAAATATGCAAAATTTAAAAAATTATAAAATACCTAAAGATTGGAATAGGGGAGCATATTTTTATAAATTAATTTTATGGAGAATAATTGGATTTCCACTTGTAGCAAGTTTTATTCCGGGTTCAAAGTGGAGAAAGATCATATTAATTATTTTTGGTGCAAAAATAGGAAAAGGAGTGAAGTTTAAGCCATACATAAAAGTAAGCTACCCTTGGAGATTAAAAATTTCAGATTATTGTTGGATAGGTGAAGAGGTCTGGATTGATAATATTGACTTAGTTAAAATATCCAAAAATGTATGTATATCTCAAAGGGTATATTTATGCACGGGTAATCATAACTACAAGAAAAGCAGCTTCGACCTTTTAACTTCTCAAATTATTATTCATGAAGGTTCATGGATTGGTGCATGTAGCTGCATTGCTCCCGGAACAATTATCGGTAGAAATTCTGTAATAACTTTGGGATCAGTAGTAAATGGATTAGTTAAAGATAATTCAATATATACAGGGAATAAAGCGAATTTTGTAAAGTATAGAAAATTTCAGGATTAACTATTATCTAAATATTTTTCTACATAATTTCTAATACTTATTAAAAGAGGATTATTTTCTTGAGAAGCAATATTACTATTATTCATTTTATTATTTTTATTAAGATCAATTAAAATTCCCTCCTTTAAATTAATCTCATCAAATGGATATTGAATTTCTTTTGCTAAATTAATAAATTTGAATTGAGCTAGTGTCTCAATCTGATGATTGTTTAAGTGTTCATGAAAATTTGAACTTCTTGGGAGTACATAAGGCACTTTCTTTAACTTTGATAATTGCATAAGAGTACCTGCTCCTGCATGCGTCAGTACTAATGATGATTCTTTTAGATATTTAAAAAACTGATCCCTATCAAAGAAATCTTGATCAAGAATATTATTTTTTTTATGCAAAAATTTATTATGACCTTTTTGATAAATGATTTCCTCCTTTGGAAATAAATCTGAAATTAATAAAACCAATTTATTAAATCTAATAAAGGGTCTCTTATCATTTCCAATTGTGGCAAATATCATTGTAATAAATTTCCTACAAAAGTTGCTTTAGGAAGAACCTTCTTTAAATTAGGCCATTGGATATAAAACTTGTCTGCAATATAATACATAATTTTGCCTGTAAGAGTAGGTTTATTTATTTTTGAAAGACTTTCAACATACAAAACCCTAGAACCAAGAATCCTTCCAAACAAACCAAACCATACAGCAGGACCAGCTCCAGTGGAAATAATAATTTTTGGTTTTAATTTACAAATATAAAAAATTGACTCAAAAATATTAATAACTACTAATTTAAAGATTCCATGTAAAGCCCTTTCACCATGGGTTATAATACTGGTCTTACCGATCATAATTTCATCTAAATCCGTTCTATTATTGACTATGAAATGAGACTTATATTTTTTTAAAGATCTTGCAATTTCGAGAAGCTGTACTAAGTGGCCTCCACAGGATGAAAAATAAAGGATTTCCACTTCATTGCTCTCAGATTGCATATACTCTTAGTTTTCATTAAATATTAATGTTTTTTTTATTTTGAGTCAATTATTTCAGCCAAATGAAGATCTTCAACATTATCAATATTAATTGAACTTTTTTTATCTTGATGTATTATCCCTTTTGTAGGTTTTGGAAGAAAAGTATTTAAATTAATCAAGTATTCAATAAAAGTAATATAAAAATTTCCTGATCTAATATAAATTTTTGTTAAAGATTGTCTTGGACGCATATCTTCAAAACCCTGATCAATGAAATCAATACATTCCATATCACTTGTTAATCTTTTCATTCTAAAGGGATGATATGAACCTACATTATTTAGAGAAACTACTGATTTCCATTTCTTTTGACATTTTAAATAATTTATTCCGCTACAAATTTCATCTATATTTCTAAATGGTGATGTTGGTTGAAACAACACTAATATATCTTTTGGTTTTAAATTTTGTTTTATTATTAGATCCTTCGCTACATCGATAGTAAGTATATCGTCACCTGATAATTTATTACTTCGCTCAATAATATTTATATCTTTATAAGTATCACTTTTATTGATAATTTCTTTGATATCTGTGGACAAATAAATATTTACATTAAAATGTTTTTTTAATTTTAAAGCATGCTTAATTGATCTTTCATACAAAGGTATACCATGAACTTTACATAGATTTTTATTTTTTATTCCTTTACTTCCTGCCCTAGCAGGAATTAATACATTTATAATTGGTTCCATTTAATTTTTATATTTTTATATAATACTCTTTTATTGGTTGTTTTTAAATAATTTTAAGTCCAGTAAGCAATGGATATTGACTTTAAATTTGTGTTATTGTTATATTTGTGAAATTTTAGATTATATGAAAACAGAATTAATTGCAGAAATCGGTTGGAACCATATGGGAGATATGGAACTGGCTTCTAAAATGATAAAAGCAGCTAAAGATTCTGGATCAAGTTTTGCAAAATTTCAATCTTGGAAAGTCGATAGGCTTAAAGATGGAGAATGGGATAATGATGGGAGAAGAGAAATTTATGAAAATGCTGAATTATCAAAACAAAAGCATTTATTTCTTATTGAAGAATGTAGAAAAAATAAAATTGAATTTTTAAGCTCGGCTTTTGCTGTTGATGATGCAAAACTTTTATACTCTTTAAATTGTAAAAAAATAAAAATACCTAGCTTTGAAGTTAACAATTTTGAGCTTTTAGAATATTGCAAAAATAATTTTAGCACTATTTTTATTTCAACTGGTACAGCAAATAAAAAAGAAATTGAAAACCTTTATAAGTTTTTCAATAATTGGCAAGGTAACTTAATTGTTATGCATTGTGTCTCAGCTTATCCATGCGATTCAAAAACAATTAATCTTCCAAGAATAAATCATTTAAGAGATTATTTTGAAAACGTAGGATTTAGTGATCATACACAAGGTATTTATTCCTCAATTTCCTCTATTTCTTTAAAACCCAAAGCTATTGAAAAGCACTTTACTACTAATCATGATCTACCAGGTAGAGATAATAAATTTGCAATACTTCCTGAAGAGATGAAGGAACTTAGTAAATTTATTGATATTTTTGAAAATTCCATGCATGATCATGGAATTGATTTTCAAGATATTGAGCTACAATCTAGGGAGGAATACCGTGGAAGATTTAATAGATAATGTATCAGTAATTTTAAGATGTAGGAATGAAGAAAGATGGATTGGACATACAATTCAATCATGCTTAGATCATATTAATCATCCAGAGATAATCGTAATTGATAATAAATCAAGCGATGAATCAATTAAAATTGCAAAAAATTTCGCTCATGATCCATTAATAACTAGTAATAAAAAATATACAAAAATGAAATTCTTAGATATTAATGACTACACGCCTGGTAAAGCTATTAATTTAGGGGTCAAGAATGCTAAGCATGAACTAATTTTAATTATTTCTAGTCATTGCATTTTAAGATCATTTAATTTAGAAAATATAGAGAAGCAGTTAAATCAACACAGTTGCATATTTGGGAATCAAAATCCATATTATTTTGGTAAAAGAATTAGTAAAAGATATGTATGGGCAAATTTCACAAGTAAAAAAATAATAAATCCTTATTCAGAGGATGAAGCAAGATACTTTATGCACAACGCATTATCATGTTTTAAGAAAAGAACACTTGAGGAAAACCCTTTTGATGAATTTCTACAAGGTAAAGAAGATAGATATTGGGCACAAGATATCATAAATAATGGGAAAACTATCTTATATGACCCAGATTTGTCTTGTGATCATCATTACACTTCTAATGGCAATACCTGGAAAGGAATTGGATGAACAAAATTGAGTCAATAACTTGTAAAAGATTTTCATCAAAGTATGGAGAATTTAATAACTCTTTTGGCCAACCATTAGGCGTTAAATCTATTGTGCTTTTAACAGTTACTTCTTCCGAAGGGCATGCTAGATCTCATGAACTTTATTCAGGCATTTATATTCCAGAAATATTCCCAAATTTAATTTCAATCATTTCTGAACAATATATAGGTAAAGAGATATCACTAGAATTTTTTAACAACAGAATAAAATTACCTTTTTTATCTAATTCAGGAATATTTAAATCCATAACTGGAGCAATTGAATCTTGTATAATTCAAATTTATTTTTCATCTAAAGGAATTTGTCTTGTAGAAGGTCTAAAAACACTTTTAAATCCATCGCTTAGAAGGGATACATTTACAAACATAAATTACTATGGAAGCGGAGGTTCTGTTGCATTTTCATCTGATGAATGTGTAGAAGATTTAAAAAAAAGTCTCAAAAAAGGTTTAGACGGATTTAAAATGAGATGTGGATTAAAAGAAATTAAAGATGATATTCAAAGAGTAGATGCAGTTAATCAATACATTAACAAGAACTCCTTAAATAAAAAGCCAAAACTAATGATTGACTTTATTCAAGGAACTCTAAAATCTACAATAAATTTATTAAAACTTGAAAAATATATAAAAGAGCTAACTGATTTTAATATTTTTTGGTTGGAAGAACCTTTAGATCCAGACAAAGTAAATCTTTATGAAGAGTTTGTTTCATCTCAGAAAAATTATATAAATTTATGTCTTGGAGAATCATTTACTTGTCTCAATGAATATGCAGCATACAAAAATATAATCAACTTTTTCCAATTAGATGTTACTCATGTAGGAGGTTATTACGATGCAATTAATATTTTAAACTATATGAAAAAATATAAATCAGATACACGATTTTCATCCCATGTCTGGGGTTCTGGAATATCAGGATTATTAAACTTAGCTATATGCAGAGCTTCAAATTCAATTTCTTGGTTTGAAGTACCACTATTAAATTTTGAAATTAATTTGCATATTTTTGGTAAAGAAGAAATTGATTATCCAAATTTAGAAAATAATGAAATCGATAATTACTTATCTAATTTAAATTTAGAATATAATCAAAAGTTTGAATTTGTTGAAAAATCTGGATATAAGATTTAATTTAATTATGAGCAGAAACTTAAACATTGCGTACGATTTGGGATTAAACCAATCTATGTATTGTATTCCTAAAGTTGATATGGATAATATTAAAGATAATTACCCAGTTAATTTTAAATTAATTAATACTCCTAATACTGAAAAAATATGGGAAATAGCTGAAATTTACTGGGGGAATAGAATTGATTTAAAGATGATAGAAAGAATGCCTAAATTAAAATGGATACATTTTGGATCCGTGGGCGTCAATAGAGTTAATAATATCAATAAGCAAGATTTAATCATCACATCTAGCAAAGGGTTAGTTACGTCTGCTATGACAACAAATATTATCTCTTTAATAGGTATTTTTTCGAGGAATTTAAGTGTTTTTTTTAATAAAAAAGATAAGCAACCAACTTCTAGAGAAGAATTTGAAAAATATTTTTATACACTAAAGAACTTTGATGAAATACATGTATTAATAATTGGATTAGGAGATATAGGACAATCTCTTGCAAAAAAGCTGAACCTTTTAGGAGTGAAAGTTGATGGTATCTCAAGGGTAAATAAGAATTTAGAATTCATAAATGATGAGTTATCATTTAATCAAGCTAAAAATCAACTTCACAAGTATGATTTTATAATTTCACTTTTACCAGAAGAAAATTCAACAAAAGATATCCTAAATTATGATTTTTTTAGAGGGTTTTCAAAAAATTCTATCTTCATTAATGCTGGAAGAGGATCAACCTGTAATGAGAGAGATTTAATAAAAAGCCTTAATGAAGGTTATCCTAAATTTGCTATTCTTGATGTTGTTAAAAATGAACCTATTTCTGTAAAAGAAGAAATTTATAAACATCCTAAGACATTCATAACGCCACACATCTTTGCTTTCTCACCATCTTATTGGCCAAATGAAATAGAACTCTTTAAATATAATTTAAAATGCTATATAGAAAAAAATTATAAAGAAATGAAAAATATAGAAATGTGCATTTAAAGAGTAATGACACAGATAATTTATAATTAACTTTATGTCTAGAAACCATTTAAAGAAAAAACAATCACACAATAAAAGCAATTGGATAATTTCACAATTTTATCCGCCTGATTATGCCGCGACAGGACAACTATTGAATGAATTAGCTATTTACTTATCAAAAAGAGGTTTATTAGTAAATATTTTTACAAGTTTTCCTTTCTATGCGTTTAGTGAAAAAGATACTTTAAAAAAGGAAAATTATAGATCATTAAATATTTATAGAATTGGTAATTTTAAATTCATAAAGAAGATTAAGGGGTATAGAATAATAAATGGATTGATTTTCTGTTTTCAGAGTTTTATAAATTTAATATTTAGGGCTAACAAAAAAGATACATTAATCTATACTACTGAGCCTGCTTTTCTTCCATTATTTGCTTATCTTGTATTTATTTTTAAGAAATCAAAATATATCCTAATAATATATGATTTATATCCAGACATAATAACTAAATTTAATATCCTGAAAGAAAAAAATTTTATAATAAGAATTTGGAGAATTATACTAAGAAGTTCTTACAGAAATTCTTCTAAGATAATTGTTCTCAGCGAATCAATGAAAG
>MDTA01054158.1_pt1 | contig 24683 bp, 24 predicted proteins | sample 811151 | NCBI WGS metagenome assembly MDTA01 (sample SAMN05326648, study PRJNA326480) | marine metagenome | isolation source: seawater | place: Indian Ocean: South | collected 2010
CAGATATCATTTCAAAATCAGTTTCTAACATAGATAATCTTTGATCGTACTCGGGATGGTCAGGGTTTAAAATAAGAACATATCCTTGAAAATCAGGTCCTAATCCATATTGTTCACCAAGTTCTTCAACAGAGGAACATCCTTCTAAAAACTTATCTTTTTGTTCTTCATATGTTTTTTTACAAAGATCACTCATAATTAAATATTTTTTTTAACTCAATATACAAAATTATAACACAGGTAAAATCGTATAACACAGAACTCATTTATACTTTTATTGTGTAGCTGTTTTTTTTATTTTAGATATATGGATAAAAAGTTAGATGAATATAATTCTGATTCGGCTCTTCATTACAAGTTCTACAGGCCTCCATTACATCAATTTCTTTTAGGTAGAATTTTTAAAGATCAGGTATTTAATAATGTTCTTGATGTTGGTTGTGGTACTGGAAATTCTTCTGTAGCATTATCTATGTACAGTGAATCTGTAACAGGATATGATCCAAGTATATCAATGATTCATAAGACTCAAAATCATTCAAAAATCAATTATACGTTTGAATTGGATCAGTTATTAGATAATTATAGTTTAATTGTTTTTTTCGGATCGTTGTTTTATGTAGATGATAAATCGTTCAGTTTATATCAAAATAAATTAACTAGAGGAGGTTTTTTATTATGCTGTGATTTTCAAATATTATATGAACCTGTATTGTCAAAATTAGAGTTATATATAGATGAAATTGAATATGATCATTTTAAAAACTTGGACTCATATAACACAAATTCATTTGTATTAATTAAATCTGAGAAATTTGAAACAGAATTTAGCTGTCAACTAAATGAATTAACTCATTTATTATTATCGGAAAGCCACATCAAAAAACAATTAATCCAGAAATATGAAATCTCAAATATTTTTAAAAATTTGATAGAGGAATTAATGATTCATTACTCACAAAATGAAATAAAAATTAAGGCAAATCTTTTCTACAGCTATTATAGAAAGAATTCAATTTAAGTTGTAAAAGATTTAGTTATGCTGCAGCTTTTAGAAAAACCTATCAACGAATCATTGACATTGTCTTGTCTAGTAATTTAATTTTATAATCTGATTGGTTAGTCGTTTTATGGTAATCAATAATTTGAAACTTATATCTAAAGGTTTGTCCCATTCTTCCTACTTTATGATCATTCATAATATAAAAAACACCATCTTCTTCAATATTACTAATAATTAGATGGTTGTGAGAAAAACTATATGAGTACTCCCTTCCCTCTGGCTCCTTGACTCTTTCAACTTCTTTTTCCCAGTAAATATCTTTTATTCTATACTTACTTCTGTTAACTTTTAATTCTTTACCAAACTTTTTAAAGTGTCTTTCTTTTTGTTTTTTGGTATTAGGAATCCATTCTAAACTACCTTTGAGACTAAAATTATGGTTGTCAAAGTGTAGTCCAATGATTTTATCCAATAACTCCTTTAAATTAACTTGGGAAATCAATGTTATTAAGGTCTAGGTTAAAACAAGTTAATCTTTCCAATCGTCTCCAATGTAGTCAACTTCAAAACTAAGTTCATCCTCACCGGTATCCTCATATTTACCATTAGTATTTATGAAGTCAATTAGCTCATCATCTTTCATTGATTCTAATTTTTTCTTGAGGTCTGGTTGGTCTTCAAGTTCCCACTCACAATCTGTAATAACAGTTTTTTTACCATATACTTTCATAAATTCAATATTTTAATTTTTATGAACCTAATTTACAAAATTAAATTACCATCGGAATTGTTGAGTTTTGACAAATAAAAAATACCCTGCAACTACATCTGCACTTAATCTTAAAGTATAAAAAATAGTCGTATTTTGGAAAAAATTTCTGCTATAATCTAACTATTAACCTAAAATTTAAATCTGTGAATATATTTTCATTATCTCGCATTTCAAAGTTCATTTTATATTTCTTAATTACTGTCTATCCCTTTAATATTTTATCAGCACAAGGATTTGAAGGTTATTATCAAAATCCGAATATTCATAACAATACGATTGTGTTTGTAGCTGAAGGTGATCTTTGGACAGTACCTCTTAGTGGTGGCTTAGCACAAAGAATTACTACACATCCAGAGGAAGAAAATTTTCCATCAATCTCTCCTGACGGTAAAACTATTGCTTTTTCTGCGAGCTATGAAGGGCCTTTGGAAGTTTATACAATGCCTGTTGAAGGAGGTATACCAACACGATGGACATATGAACGAGACGCGTCTGTAACAAATTCTTGGACACCGGATGGCAAGGTAATTTACAACACTAGAGCTTATTCTAAAGTACCTGATAATCAGATTATAACCATAGACTTGCCTACTAAGAACAAGACAAAAATTCCGCTTGCTCAAGCAAGTGAAGCAGCATATGATGCTAGTGGAAAAACAGTTTACTTTGTAAGACCAGCTTATCACAGAAATGTGACTAAAAGATATAAAGGTGGTACCGCTAGACAAATTTGGAAATTTACTGAAGGATCAAATGAAGCTATTAAGTTGACAAAAGATCACCTTGGCGGGAGTCATCATCCCATGTGGTTTTCCGATAGAATCTATTTTATCACAGATAGAGATGGCATCATGAATATTTGGTCCATGAATGAATCTGGTGAAGATCTAAAGCAGCATACTAATCATAAAGAATATGATGTTCGCTCTGCAAGTATTTCCAATGGTAATATTGTTTATCAAGTTGCTGCAGATTTATGGCATTACAATACAATTTCTAATGAGAGTAAAAAAATAAATATAAAGTTGGTATCTGATCTTGACCAACTGCGAGAGAATTGGGATGATAACCCCTCTCAATATATAACTTCTGTTCATACTGATCCTAAAGGAGAAAAGATTGTTATAACAGCAAGAGGTAGAGTTTTTGTTGCTCCTGTCAAATCTGGTCGATTTGTATCCTTTACAGAAAAGAAGAAAGTACGATACAGAGATGCAATATTTTCTCGTGACGGTGAAAAGATTTATGCGCTATCTGATGAATCTGGTGAATTCGAATTCATAAGTATGCCCTCAAATGGGGAGGGATCAGAAAAAAATATTACTAGTAATGGTGACCTTCTTAGATATGGTGGTGTAACATCTTCTGATGGGAAATGGATAGCTTATGATGATTTAGAAAGTAATATGTATGTACTAAATATTGCAACTGGAGTTAGCAAAAAAATCTCGACAAACCAAGAGGGTATAGGTGATTTTAGATGGTCTCCTGACAGCAAGTGGCTGGCATTTGTTCAAACAGCCCTTAATACAATGTCACAAATCAAGATTTATAATGTTGATATTGGTGCTTCTTTTGACCTAACTACAGATAGAGCCAATAGTTTCAATCCAAGATGGAGTCCTGATGGAAAGTTTATTTACTTTCTCTCAGATAGAAATTTCAAATCTTTAGTTGGAAGCCCTTGGGGTACTCGACAGCCTGAGCCCTACTTTGATGTTAGTGAAAAAATATACCATGTAGCATTGAAAAAAGGAACACGCTCTCCATTTAGAGAAAACGATGAACTTGAAGGCGATAACAATGAGGAGGATACCTCAACAAAAAAGCGGAAGAAGAAAAATAAGAGTAAAGTAAATGAAGATTCACTGGTAGTTATGATAGATCGTGCTGGAATAAAGAAAAGAATCATAGAAGTTCCAGTCAAGCCTGGTAATTATAATGGACTTGAGGTAAGTGAAAAAGCACTCTATGTGATGTCAAGTGAAACAGGTGTGAATGCCAAAAGACATTTGTCTTTTGTTAAAATTGACAATAAAGATATTGAACTAAAAACATTGGTGAGCGAGGTAAATTCATTTGAACTTTCTGGAAATCGTGAAAAAATTTTGTTAAGAAAAGGGAGAAGTTATCATATGATTGATGCAGGAACATCCAAATTAAGTGATCTTTCAAAAAATAAAATAGATTTGAGTGGGTGGAAGTTCCCAATCACACCCAGAGAGGATTGGAAACAGATCTTTACAGATGCGTGGCGTATGGAGCGAGATTATTTTTATGACAAGAATATGCACGGTGTCGATTGGGAAGCAATGCACACAAAATACTTTCCGCTAGTTGATCGAGTTACAACACGTAACGAACTTTCAGATCTTATCGGAAGATTTGTTGGAGAGCTATCGGCTTTACATACAAGTGTAAGAGGTGGTGATCTAAGAGAGGATAATAAAAATATTTCAGTTGCAAGTTTAGGTGCTGTTTTTAGCAGAGATGAGAAAAATAAGGGTTTTAAAATCGATTACATCTATAAAGTTGATCCAGACTACCCGAATGAAAAATCACCATTGGATGATCCTTATCTAGATGTTCGAGTTGGAGATATAATCACTAAAGTGAATGGTAAAGACGCATTATCAGCCATTGATATGGGAGAGTTAATTCGAAATGAATCTGGAAAACAAGTAAGAATTACACTCCTAAGAGGCAACTCATTTAGAGATATTATTGTTAAGCCAATAGCAAGTGAATATAATCTTCGTTACCGTGATTGGGAATATAGCAATCGTCTTGATGTGGAGGAAAAGAGTGAAAACCAAATTGGATACATACACCTCAGAGCGATGGGTAGCAATGATATAAATCAGTTTTACCGTGAATTTTATCCGGTATTCAATAAGGCAGGCTTAATTGTGGATGTGAGGTACAATTTTGGAGGAAATATTGATAGCTTTATTCTTGAAAAACTTTTGAGAAAAGCTTGGATGTATTGGAAAGGAAGATCGGGAGAACCATACTGGAATATGCCTTATGCATTCAGAGGTCATATAGTTGTACTCGTGAATGAAAACACTTATTCTGATGGTGAGGCATTTGCAGATGGATTTAAAAAATTAAAGTTGGGTACTACAATAGGTACACGAACCTGGGGTGGTGAGATATGGTTGAATAGTGGTAACAGATTGAGCGATAACGGCCTTGCAAGAGCACCTATGATAGGAGTTTATGGTGATAATGGAAAGTGGTTGATTGAAGGACATGGGTTTGAGCCTGATATTGAGGTGGATAATCTTCCACATGCAACATTCAAAGGACAAGACGCTCAACTCGATGCTGCGATCAAGTATCTTCAAAAACTCATTAAAGAAGACCCAAGAGAAGTGCCTGATCCTCCTGCTTATCCAGATAAATCATTTAAAAATAATAAAAAGAAGGAAAACTAGAGCTGGATACAATTTTTGATTGGTTCTACCATATTTTAAATCCATTTTTTTATTACATGATTAATTTATTATGATCTTTATCGAATCTTTTACATATTCTGACCTTTCTCCACAATCAAAAAATGTTTTAGAATAAATGCTTATTGTATCCCCAATCATTTTTTTAATCAAGGGTCCAATAATTCGTTTTGAATACATGATGCAATTTCCAGTTTCATTAAATGTTGGACCTGAATTAGGATTTGTCCATCCATAACATTTCATTTTATCTTTTACATCATGATTTATAGAATTATTTTGAACAACAGGAATTATTTCTCCTTTAAAAAAGTCTAAAGTAACAGTAGTATCTTTTACTTTAATAATATTTCCTTGTTGTGTATACAAACTTTCAAAAGGATTATATAAGCCAAAAGAAAAAGATAATTCTGTTTCAACTTCCCAGTAGGTATTCGAATCAAAGCTTGAGTTAATCACTGGCAACCCACCATACTGACATCTAACTATTGTAGGGGATGATTCAATATGTAAATTAAATCTTCCTGAAGTTTCAGAAAACCAATCTGGAGTAACATGATGATATTGGTTTGAATCTTCATTAAAATCTGTGTATAAACTCACCCAACAATCTACATCAGGACAAATGTAGTTCACTGATTCTTTTTTTGAACAACAAATAAATAATAAAAAAATAAAAATTTTTTCAAGGTAAAATTTCATCCAAAATTATACTAATTCATTTGTTTTTCTTTAAATCCTCACCTATACCTGCTTCTATCATTTCTCTTATTTCTTCCCTAGTAAAATCAATTTCATCTTCTAAAAAGTCAAGTGTCTCTTCCATATTGCCAAATAAACGATATTGATCACATACATAGTTTATCATTGTTTCAACATAACTCATTTTTCAAATATTTATTTAATGGAATTGTATCTACAGATTTAATATTATTAATTTGCTGTTTATTTTCGATTTTTGATAGAACATCAATAATTGCATCTTCTCTTTTTTTAATTGAAGAATAAAAAGTTTGTTTTTCTCCATAAATGTTTTTAATGGTTACATTCCACTTTTTCATGAGAAAATATTTTTGATTAGCATATAAATTTATTAAATTTTAAATAAAGATTGATTTAGGTACAACAACTTATATGTTGGAATGGAATGGATCAAAAAAAATATATAAGTTTAAAATCAAAAATTATGATAAAAAAATTGACACAATAGATCTTTATAAATTGATTAATAGATAAATTTTAATATTTTTAGTAAACAAATTTAAAAACATGAAAAATTTAATGAAATTTTTTTTAAACTCTTACGAATTGGATTCATCAATTTCCTATGATGATCCTGATCCGTTAGTCGAAAAAATGAAAGATGAAATACGTAGTTTAATTGAAAAAAAAGGAAAAAATGTTGTCAATGTTACTGCTGAATATGAGGATTTCATTGATTCTATTGATGTAAAACTAGACGATAAAGTTCTCAGGTTAACTGGAGATGATAACGGTACCCCATGTATTGATATCCTCGAGCTTCCATCTCCTGGTCAATGGGGCTATGGAAAAATAATATCTACAAACTATATAAAAAACGAAGAAGATTTAGAGAATTTTATAGATAAGCTCTAAAAGTTTTTGTTTTTCAAACCATTTCATCTGTTATTTCGTTTATGTCATCATAAACTCTTTCATCATCATCCGTTTCGTATTCGATGTATGGATTTTCATCGTCAAGATTTAGATTTATGCACTTAATGTAGTCTCTTTCAGATAATGTCTTTAAAACTTGTTTTTGGTCATTGAGGCCACACATAGTTAATTCCTCAATTTTTTTACCATCTATTTTGTACATAATTTTTTTTTATATATAAATTTAATATAATTTAATTAGATGAAAATTGTTTATGTAGATCTTGATGGTGTTATAGCGGATTTTGAAAAGGGAAAAGAAAATCATCCTAAAAGTAGTATTACTCCCTATAGAGGTAGACCTGATAAATTGCCAGGAATTTATAAAGATTTAGATCCAATTGAAGGGGCAATCGAATCAGTAAATAAACTATTAAAATCTAAGTATAAGATTTATTTCCTTTCAACAGCTCCATGGGATAATCCTGATGCATGGACTCACAAAAGATTATGGATAGCCAAACATTTTGAGGAAAAATTAATTAGAAGAAGATTAATTCTGTGCCATCACAAACAATTATTGATGGGGGATTATTTAATTGATGACAGAAAATGGAATGGTGCATCGGAATTTACAGGAGAATGGATTCATTTTGGATCGAAAAGATTTCCGAATTGGAAAAGCGTATTAGGCTATTTAAGCGTGAAATAAAATATAAACTATTAGAATTTTATTTTCTTATTGGTTTAATAAAATCATAATTAATTTGAACACTAGGAATTAAATCAGTCCCTTCAATTGTATTTAAGTTATCCCATAGAGAAGTTCCTGAAATTCCATTGGAAGAGGAATATGCAGAGCCAACAGAATACATAATTGTTCCTTTAGGAAAAGTTTTGGGAGTAAAGTAATGATTTGATTTGTTTACTTCTTTAATTAATTCAAATTTCTCTGGAAATTCACTATGAATAGTAATGGATAATTCTTTTATTTCTATCCATAAACCATAATAAACTCTTAAAATAAACAAGATATTTTCTTTATCACTAGCCTCAACATTAAAATCAAATGTTTTAATATCAGTGTTTAAATCAAGAAAGTATTTTTTTGAAAGTAAATTGAACTCTTCGATAGATACAAGCATTTTTAACCTTCGAGAGGATATTTTTCTTTTAATACCATTTTTGACATCAGAAACAAAACGATCGAATTTACTCATTTTAATTTAGGTTTATTTTCTCAATCTTAGATAATTCATTAAAGATATTAATTATTACTTTTCTTTATATTTATAATCATGTCAAGACAAATTAAATTTAATTTAGAAGGTGTTCTCCTTGAAGCCCCAATAAATAAGGTCGATAGAGCAAAATTATATGGAACATCTACTAGGGTAGTTTATGATGAAAATGGTGAGTTGTGTAAATTATCGGATTTATATCAGGGGTCAATTATCTTACCTAAAGGCTCACTGAGTCAAGTTTTAATTGACAAAAAAGGAAATTATGTCTCAAGATATGATTTGATTGGATTTAATAAATCTGATCAAAAAGTTGAGAAAGTTGCATCAATTTATTCTCAAGAAAATAAGTGTAAAAAGATCCCTTTAGATGAATTTATATCTGCTAATATTAAATCAGTTTATCAATTGACCATTAGTGATGTTGATTTAGAAAGCTGGAAAAAGTGTTTTTCAAATAATGAGATCTACCATTTTATATTTAATTACAGAGAGGATTTCGAAGGAGATGATGCTTATATTTTATCTGAAGGAAATCATTTTTTTATTATTGTTGGAAAACAAAATGAGTATGAATTTTTGGAATTAGAAACAATCTCAATCGACCATGAAGAAGAGGATATAATTGAACAAGATAATGTTGATTTTTCAATGTTTTAACTATGATTAGATATATAAAAATAGAGGACTCTAAGAAAAGAGATGCTGAAATTACTTTTAAATCAATTAATTCTAAGGCATCAGTATATCTTGCAATGGAGACTAGAGAAAAACCCAAAAATAAAAAAGTTATTAAATCTTCAAAAGATAAAAGTCTCAAAGCTTTAATTGGAAATGCGAATCCATCCCAAGAAGATTATAACAAATTTTCAGAAAATCTTATTGCAAATGATAATGAAATTGACTTTGAACTTTTTGGAAGATTTATTGAAAGAACTGATAAAATATACACCAATAAAAAAAATGAGCCTGTTTATAATATAAAAGTAGTTCAGAATTTAAAAGATCCTCAGGGTAATTTGATTAAAGAACAAAAACCTATTTATTTACATTCAAACATTAATGAGGAAAACATTGTAAAGTGGACAGGAAAGTATATCCCAAAAATTAAGCTTTATAATAAAGTTGTCCTTAGTTCAAAATATCAAATAAAGCATGTCAATGGACTTACTTTTGATTTTTTATTCAATATTGCAAAAACTTTACATGACAAAGATTCTTTTATGATGATGGGTGGAGGTAAAGGAAGTGATCCACTAGTTTTTAATGATGGCGGAAAACCCTATCGTGGGTTTTTAGAGGGAAGGATAAATGATAAATCCTATTGTTTAATTCTTCACTTATCAAATCAAGAGTTGAAGGGTATATAATATGGATGGAAGTTTATTAAGTCAACTTAAAAAATATAAAAACTTACAGTCAAGTAAATATATTCCTGTAAGGGGAGATGAAATTATAACAAGAGTTTTTGAATTTGATAAGTATTATGTCTCTACAAAAATTGATGGTCATTTATGTTTTATTTATAAAAAAAATAAAGAAGTTAATCTTTATAATTTTAATGGAAAATCATTTAAAAGAGATGAATTAATATCTGAGGCTATTAAAAAAATACCGGTCAGTAGTGCATTGCTTGTTGGAGAAATATATCATTATGATAAAGGGAAAAGAACAAGATCATTTGATTTAACTAAAGTAATTTCTGAAGCTAATGCAGTCATTAAAATTGGAGTTTTTGATTTGATAACATACGATAATAAGAGTTTTGAAGCAACTAATTGGCTAGAAAAGAAGAAATTAATTAGTAGTATTTTTTCTGAAGGTGATCTTATTCATCCTGTTCAAGAGATTGAATTTTCATCAAGAAAGGAGCTTGAAAACGAATTCAACCAAAGAGTAAATAATAATAATGAAGAAGGTATAATTGCTCGTGGTTTAAATGGACCAACTTTTAAAATCAAACCTTCTCTTACATTTGATTTTGTTGTATTGGGGTATGCAATGGGTTACTCGGATGATTTTTCACTTTTAAAGGAATTAATTTTTGGGGTTTTAATAGAAAAAAATAAATTTTTAGTTGTTGGAAAAGTAAGCAACGGATTCTCTATTGATCAAAGAAAAAATCTTTCGAAACGTTTAGAAAAAATTAGAGTTCCTTCAAATGTAATAGAAACTTCAGGAGTTAATGTTCCTTTTACAATGATAGAGCCCGTTTTGGTTGCTGAAATTGAATCGATTGATATCATTAATAGTAACTCTAATGGTATTATTTTGAAATCTGTTTTATTTTTTGAGAAAGAATTTATAAAGTTAAATAATTCACCATCAGTTAGTTTGATTTCTCCTGTTTTTATGGGTTTAAGAGAAGATAAAAAAGTTACTGAACATCAAACGGGCATATCACAAATCACAAGGATTATAGATTTAACTGATTCTGATAATGAACCTGAGATTAAGGCTGATTCAGATTTAATTAAAAAAGAATTATTTGTTAAAGAGACAAGGGGTGTTAAAATGGTAAAAAAATATTTTATATGGAAAACAAATTCTGATTCTAATAATTATCCTGATTATGTTTTTTACAAGATAGATTATTCGCCTACTCGTTCATTAAAACTTCAGAGGGAGATTAAAGTTTCAGATAACAAAGACCAAATCATCAATATATTTAATAAACAAATTGAAACTGATATAAAAAAGGGTTGGAATAAAATTGATTAAATTTTAAAACTCTAAATAATCAATCATCTCATTAATTACAAAAAATTCAAATAAACTTCCAAGTAAATTAGATAAAAAGAACATAAAGGGAATAAATATTATTACTTTGAATATTTTCCATTTAAAAGATAATTTTTTTTGAAATAAATACATTTCAACATTTTCTAAAAAGTGACCTTCAACTTCCATCATTTTAGTTTTAAACGCATCAATAAATTTTTCTGGTAGTTTTACTAAAGGTTTTTCTCTGTAAACTTTTTTTCTTAATAACTCGTTTGAGAACCTTTTATTGATGGAAAACAATTCGTTTCCCTGTTTTGAGTTTTTTAAAATTTTGGAAGCATTAATTTCTTTTAATTCCTTAATATTAAAATCTTGTTTATAAATAATGTCATAGTTAAAATAATAATCATCAAAATTTTTATTTTCAGCGAAGGGAATTTCCAGTCCTTTTTTATCTCCTTCTTTTAAAACCTTCCCCAAAATAATATCACTTAATTCATTGTAAACAAACATTGCACCTCTTGTTTCATCTAAAAAGTCTTCGCTAATTTTTAATTTTTCAGCTATTGTATTATCATTTTCGTACATCTCATGAATCCTTTGAAGCTCTGCATACTTATCAGCATCACTAAATCCAAGAAGTTTTTGAATTAACTGATATTTATTGGGAAATCTAACAAAAATTACGTACAAAAATTTTGTTATTATGGTTTGAACAATTTCTTCAAACCACATAAAAAGTGGAGATATAATTATGACAGAAACCCAAAAAGATAAACCTAGATTTTTTATAATAAATATTACTTGATTAATAAATTCAAAGAAAGTCATATATTAAAGTTTGATAAATATTTTTCTTTTAAATAAATACGATGTAGGAATCCATACAATTATGACATAAAATACAGCAAATAAAAAAGATAAAAGCTTAAGAGGTAAGCCTATTTCTGAAAAAACATTAATAAATAACTGATTTAATCCGATTCCCCAATCAAATAAAGTATTTTGAAAGATAACTATTTTATTGTCGTAAAATAGAAATGTTAACATCCCTGCCATCATATAGCTAAAAATTGAATTTACACCGAAAGATTGAGCAAACTTGAACCTATCTCCAAGATTTAAGTAATCACAAATGTAAAGACAAAAACAAAGAGATAAGGAGGAAATGCCTCCAACTAATAGTGTAAAAGAAGTGCTCCATAAATTTTTATTTAATGGAAAAACATATTGACTAATATCTCCTAAAAAAAATAACACAAACCCAAATAAAGATAGATGTAACATTTTCTTTATTAGATCACTTTTACTAGTTAAAATATAACCTCCAATTAAGCCTAAAATTCCTGTACCTATTGATGGTAAAGTAGTTAAAATTCCTTCTGGATCCCATGTGTCTTCCCACATAACACCTGGCAATAAAAGGGTATCAATATAATGAGCCCAATTTTTTTCAGGAACAGATAAATCAGGATAACCAATGCCCGGAACTGGAATGAAACACATAATAATAGTATAAAAAACAAGAATTAGAAATAAAAAAATAATTTGTGATCTCAAGTTTAGATAAAGGAAAATTAGTGCACAAAATAAATATACAAATGAGATTCTTTGAAGAACGCCAGCCCATCTAATATTCTCAAAATCAAAATCTGGCCATAACCAAAGAAAAAGACCAACTAAATAAATTTTTATTGATCGCCAGATTATTTTTTTTAAAAGTATATTCTTTGCTAATCCTCCATCTTTCTTTTTTGATAAGGACAAAACAATTGATACACCTACTATAAATAAAAACGTTGGAAATATATAATCCGTTGGAGTTATACCATTCCATTCAGCATGAAGAAGGGGAGCATAAACATGTGACCAGCTGCCAGGATCATTAACAATTATCATAAATATAATTGTTAAACCCCTTAAAATGTCGACTGAAATTAGTCTTTCTGATTTACTTTTCATCTTTAATTATTTTAATTGCTCTTCCTCCATTTCCATTAGAATCAAAGGATCTAGCATAAATTATATTTTCATTAGAAACATCTATTGGATCTAAATATATTTTTGAATTAACCCCAGGAATTGTTCCATCAGTTGAATATCTTAAAGTTAATCCTGGAAATTGACTTTTCAAAATCAATTTATTTTGAAATATCTTACCACCGGGTTTGGGTATATGGAATTTAAAATTACTATTATTTGTGATAAATGATAAAAATTTGTGACCTAAGAAAGATGTAAATTTATCCCAATCTTTATTCATTTCTTTTTTCTGAATATTTACATCACTTTCCGATATCCATTTTGGTCTTTTACTCCAAGCTTTTTCAGAAAAAACAATTATATTAGGTATGAAAAGTTCATCAAAAACATCATTGTTTATGACTGTTTCAGTCCATAGTTGGCTTTGAATTCCTAAGAAATTTTCAATCTTGTCGGTTTTAATTTTTTCCATTTTTTTGATATAATCTTTATCTAAACCATGTTTTTGATTCAAAGTTTTATTTGAAAAAATATCTAAAGGATCTATAGCCCATGTATCAAAATAGTCGACATATCCAGACCAGTTTAGCCCATAATTTTCAAAATCCTTATTATCTGCCATATCAAAATAAAAAGCAGAAGAATTACTCATTATAGTTTTAAAACCAAGATTAGCGAATTTATATATCATATCCTCTCTTCCCTCTTTCCATGTATTATTCCAGACATATGGAATAAATTCATAGTTAAAATTTTCACTTTTGATTTTCTTTTCATGTTGGCTTTCTGATGATTGAATTAATAACACATCTTCCCATCCAGTCATGGTTACACCTTTTTCTTTTATTACATTAAATAACTTTCTCAAATTACTATCATAAAGATTATTTATATCCATATTCTCACCGAATTTATCTTTACAAATTTTTGATTTCTTCCAAACACCATATGGAACCTCATCTGCACCAATGCTGAATTTTTCCAATTTGACTCCAGCCTCATTGTACATTTTATTTATTTCATTAAAAACTTTTTTAAAAAATGTATAGGAGCTTTTCATACAAATACAAATAATATTGTCATTATAACCTTGAGCAGATCTATATGTACTTTTATCATCAAAGTCATTTAATAGATATTTAGTCGCGTTTTTATTGTCATTAGTATTGATGAATTTGGAATATCTTGCCTCCATTGCTTTTATTGCTGCTCTGGCATGACTTGGAAAACTAATTTGTGGTATCACTTTGATTCCCAGCTTATCTGCATAAACAAATATTTCTTTAAAATCCTTTTTAGTAAGATATCCATTTCCATTTTTTAGTCCAAGTGCTCCTGAGCCATAAGCAGGAATTAGTTTATCTTTTTCATTTTCTGTGTATCCTCTTTGAGCCCCTACTTCAGTTAATTCAGGTAAACCTGGAATTTCAATTCTCCACCCTTCATCGTCAGTCAATCTTAATTCTAAATAATTTAATTTTAATAAACTTAGGATATCCAAAACATCCGTTATTTTTTTCTTCGGGAAAAAATTTCTAGAAATGTCTAACATGAATCCTCTGTAAGAAAATCTTGGCCCATCACTTAGTTTTATAAGTGGAAGCCCAATCTTTTCATTTTTATAAATTGAGTTTATTTGTCTTAGGCTTTGAATTGCGTGTCTGATTCCAAAAATATCTTTAGATTCAATTATAATCAGATCTGATTTAATTTCTAGTAAATAGTGTTCATCATCTAAATAATTATTAGATTCAATTAAGATATTGTGAGCCTTCTTATTATTCCTTGTTATTTTTTTATCAAAAAATTTTGAAAAAAAATCAATTATCAAAGTAGAGTTTTTTTCAAAAGTCTCATCAATCTTTAAATTCCAATTTTCAATTTGTAATTGATTAGAATTATTTATATAGTATAGTTTGGGAGAAGGTATTATTTTAATTTGATCAGATTTGTCGAAATTATCATTAGGATATGTGTCAAAAAGTTCAATTGAATTGGGAATTTTTAATTGGCTAATTCCCTCAGCATTTTTCCATTTAAAATTTAATTTTATATCAAAAGCACTTTTCTTATTTACAATAAAAACTCCAACGGGGCCCATGATTTTTCTATCTATTATTCCGTCAAATTTGATTTTAAAATTTAACCTCTCACCAGCATTAAGATCCCAATCCTCACCAAAAAATAATTTAAAATAATGTTGCCCATTTACATATTCAAAGTCTATATTTTTTGGCAAGGCAGTTTTTGTGATAAAACCCTTCATTTGATTCCAATGTAGTTCCCAGTTATTAGCCTTTAAATTCTCTTTGGAGTTATTTATTATTTCAAATACTGTTTCAGTTTTATTTTTTTTAAAATCAAACTTTATAATTTGAAAGTTTAAAATTATGTCTTCAGTTTTTTGACAATAAAAATTTTGATTAATTATAAAACATAAAATAAAAAAAGGAATTTTTTTTAGAGTTGAATTAATTTTCATTAGTTTCTTAGTGTTATTCATATAATTGAAGTCATTTTAAATATAATAAATAAAATTTTTTAAAACATAAAGGGTTTTATTAATATTAACAGTAATTATAAAAAGATAAATCAATTCAATTTTTTAATACCATGGAAAAAAAAATAATACTAATTTTTTCGGTTTTGAATTCATTCTTAATTTATGCTTCAAAAGTCGATACTTTAAAAGTTTACAGTAAATCAATGAATAAAATGATAAAAAACATAGTTATAGTTCCCGACACAAAAGGTGATGAAAAAGAGTCCCTTCCTGTAGTATATCTTCTCCATGGTCATACAGATAAATCTGATACTTGGTTCAAGATAGTACCCGAAATTAAATACTATGCAGATAAATATAATTTAATAATAGTTTGTCCTGATGGAGGTTATTCAAGTTGGTATTTAGATAGTCCAATAAATAAAAAAATTCAATATGAAACATATATTTCAAAGGAGTTAATAAAAGTAGTAGACACAGAATATAATACTCTAAAAAAAAGATCAGGAAGGGCTATAACGGGTCTAAGTATGGGTGGACACGGTGCATTTTATCTTTCTTTCAGACATCAAGAAATATGGGGGGCAGCAGGAAGTATAAGTGGTGGTCTAGATATATCTAGATTTTATCCTGAAGGAGGAAAATCAAGATGGAATTTGATAGAGGCATTAGGCGATCAAAATGAATTTCCAGAATATTGGGAAAAGAATTCAGTAATTAACATGATAGATTTACTTAAACAAGACAGTTTAAAACTTATTTTTGATTGTGGAATTGATGATTTTTTCTTTGATGCTAATTTTGAATTACATGAAAAATTAGTGGAAAGAAAAATTCCACATGATTTTATTGAAAGACCCGGAGGACATAACTGGAATTATTTTTCTAATTCTTTAGAGTATCATTTGTTATTTTTTCAAAAGTTTTTCAATCAGATAAAATCATAAAGTTATTCCTATTGAGAAATAATGGAGCCCTGATAAACCAATATTCTGACTTCCAAGGTTAGATGTGTAATGGTAAGATATTACATAATTTTTATAGTTTAATCCAAATATTGGTGTTATATGTTTGTAAAACTGGTTTATAATCTCCCCATTTTTTTCATAAAATATTCCAACAGAATTTCTTCTGTATGATATTCCTAACCAAAATCTTCCACTTGGGATAATTCTGTAAACCTTTAAGTTGTAATCAAAACTTTTTTCATCTGTTTTTTCAAGATATTGAAAAAGAATAGAAGGTTCAAAATTCCATCCATTATCAAAATATATTTCATATTGACTAGATAATAAATAATGCTTAAAATTATTTGAATCAAAAATACTTGAATTTTCAATGTTTTTATTTGATGGATTCAAGGTTAAATTTTTTATTGAAAATTGAGAGGATAAATGTGTTGATACATATGCAATTCCTGCATCAAATGTTAGATATCTTTTCATACTAGAATTATTATTTAATAATGGATCAACTATTCTAGAGTCAAAACTACTTTGATCCAGATTATATTTTACAGATCCAAAACTTAATCCAAATGATAACTCTTTTATATTGTCATTTTTTGTTGGATAAGATCTTTTAGTATTCCATATTTGATTATTTAAATAAATTCTATAACCATAAGTTAAATAAACTGAGTTTTTTGAATGGTAACCATTATGATCATCAATTAATTGTAGTCCAAATATTGAATTAGCTTTAGCTTTATATTCTAATGTTAACATTTTTGTACCAGGAGCATCTTCTATATCAAACCATTGTTTTCTATTTCCAAATTGAATTCTTGCTCCTGAAAGATTTACCCCAACCATAGCTGGATGAATTATATATAAGTTTTCAGAGAGATATTCATTAAACATCGGGATAAAACCCTGAGAATGAATATTCATATTTATTAATAAAGCGATAAAAAATAAAGTATACTTATATTTTTTTCTCATTTTATTGTCTTAATAAACTAAAGTGACCAGAGTAAGATTTTCCATTTTCAAAATAAACACTAAACCAATAGTCGTCTTGAGGGAGAGAAAGTCCATTATATGTTCCATCCCATCCCTCAGATAACGGACTCAGATCCTTTAATAATTTACCCCTTCTATCATAAATATAGACCCTTGTCTTTGGCTGAAAATTTTCATTTACTCCTAATACATTCCAATAATCATTTACACCATCACCGTTAGGACTAAAGAATTTCATGTGTCCTAATATTGAAGACTCAATCTCTGTCAATCCACAATTATTCTTATCACGAATATATATATTATGAATTCCAGGAAGTAAATTATCAAAATAAGGTGTGTCCTTATATAACCCTAATGAATCATCAATTGCAAATTCGTAATCACCAACCCCGAGATTATTTTTATCTATTTCAACAGAACCTGTATCACCTTCTAGATCAATGACATTTAAATCCTTTTGAGTGACTTTTGCAATTTCCGAGGACAACAGTTGAATTGATATAGATTTTGAGCAAAGAGTTCCATTAGTTGTTGATGCAAAAACCTCATATGTGCCACCTTCATTAATCAAGATTCTCCCTTCACTTCCACCATTTAAAACCAAACCATCTTTATACCATGCATAAGTATAATCTCTTTCATCTGTTGAATGAACTTCAAGTAATACTGGATCTAAATTTAAACAAACTACCTCAAAGGAATTCAACCACTCGAATTCCGGAAGTTTTTTTATTTTAAGTGTTGCTACTTTTTTAATTCCAAGACAGGAGATTTGATTCAAGTCTATATTGTCTACTCGAGCCCAAATATTTTCTTTATATGGATTATTCATTAAGAATTCATTGTTTTCACTTTTGATTTCATTTTGTCTTAAATAGGCATCATTTTCATTAAAGTAAAATGTGATATTTATATTTTGTGCAGAAAATTTTGGATCTGAATCGATTAATTGTTGAGAGATAGAATCCAAAGTTGAAATATTCCACATTTCAATTCCTCGGTCTAGGGTTTTGATTTCGGTTTCACATTTTTCAAACTCGATTGAAAACTCAGAATCAATTAAACTTGCTGCCACTTTAAGTGTAAGTCTGGATGTATCGGAACATCCAAAAAAACTTATTATTTTAACGTAAATTTCATCTTCAAAGCTGGTATTTGTATAATTAGAAGGATTTGAAATAAAAGAGTTTATATTATAAGTTGAATCATTATAAAATTCAAATATTTCGTTCTCATGATTTTTTGATATTAATGAATTATATGCATTTAAATCAAATCGTGTTCTTCCATCATTTTCCGAATCATTGTCACACTGCTCAATTATTAGATTTTTTTCGATTATTTGAGGATAAAGGTGAACTGTTGCATTAATTGGGGTTCTAATTTCATCTTGACAGTCACCTGGAATAATATCAATCCAGTATGTAGTGGAGGTTTCTGTATCTATTATTACAGAATTACCAGAATAAAGAATTTCACCACCCTCAGGAACTCCATACCAGTTTATTTCTGAATGTGAAGCACTGGCAGTTAGTGTTATGGGGTCTCCATAACATGCTTCACCTTCAGAAAATGAAATTAATTTTGGCATTATTAATTTTGTGCTTGCAGTGAATTGTAATATTGGATCTCCAGGAGAACCACCGTATTCAACCATATATCCTTTTGATTGATATGGACCTGATGAAGCAGCAGAATTTGCAAGATCATTCCACGATCCCTCAAACCCAATTGAAGGGTCTGTGATATGAGCGTAATCTTCATTTCCAGCATTATTTGGTTCACCATCATTCCAATTTGCATAGTTGTCTGTTGATCCTGAACTATTACCTATCCAAAATATAGTTCCTGCTTCAGGACCAGTTACCCATTTCCATATTCCTTCTTCTTCTGCATCAGATCCACCTATCCAGCCTACTCCTTTAGTCAATTTTCCTGAAATATCAGCTTCCTCCTCAGAAAGAATAGTTACTAAGTATCCTTTGATTCCATAATAAGATTTTTTTTCAGCTGATATTTTTGCCTCAGTCCATGGAATACTAGTACTAGGAAAAAATTCATAATAATGTCCAGTTGATGGGAGATAATTTGCTGAGCCAAGTGAAATGGAAAATGTTTTATCAATATTTGGATTCGGATTAGTGCTAGAAAAAACAACATTCTCAACTGCAGATATGAGATCTTGATTTGCCACTTCTCCGAAAGATTTAGTGCTTAAGGTTAGTTTTGCCTCAATAGGGTCCCAAGAGCTTGTTATATTTGGATGTGTGCCATTTAGTTTGAGAATGTCTTCTGAGGAAATATATCCAATAGAAATTTGTATGTAGACAGAATTTAGGGTAGTAGTATCGAGATTTTTTATTTCTAATTTTCTTGCTATTAATTGATCTGAATTAGGACAATAAACTTGTTCTCCTTCTGCAAATACTGAGGGGGGTGGTTTATCTTGTCCATAAATTATGCTGCAGACTAAATAAAACAGATAAAACCATTTTATTTTTGATTTCAACTTAATAAAAATTTTAAAAAAAAATGATTTATTAACCCGGATATGGCTCAGTTATTTCTCTAATCTGTTCACAAGTTTCTTCATCCCATTCAACAAAGTCAATTTTATTAAAAAAGTCCGACACTTCGGTTTGAAAAAGCTTGTAGTCGAGTTCCCTGACATTAGGAGCCATTAAACCGCCACCGTCATGAGATGCATTAAAAACATCATGTCCAAATTCGTGATACATCGTAAAAATCCTTTCAGAGGTCTCAGCCCACCTAAATCTAGATTCGTCTACAACAATGTAAACATAATCGTGGCATGACCCTTCTGCTGAAGCCATTGTAGTTCCATTTCTTGTACCAGATTCGATTACAATATCTGTTATGTATGATAAATCAACATCATATAAAGTAGCAGTTTTTTTAAATGCAGTCCAATAAGTGTAAAGATCATTATAGCTTGTTGCACTATATATTGTATCATTATCAAAATCTGGTTCGGGTGGAGTTGACGGTGGAACAACAACAGCTGGTGGAGTTGTTGTGACAACATTTTGAGTCTCTACATCTGAATCAGAACCTTTACTGCAAGCAAAGATTATGATCGATGTACAAAAAGCAATGATTTTTTTCATTTAGTTAGTAAATTGTTATCAAATATAGTTTAAAGCTTCAAAAATTAAAAGGATTTGTAGATGTAAGTCTAATAATGATTAATATAGGAAGCTTTTATCAAGTTCTTCAGAATCTTTATATTTCACTCTAATTTCTTTTAATTCTTTAGTTAATTTATTTACAATGTCACTATACTCGGGGTTATTATATACATTGTTTATTTCATTTGGATCATTAAGACGATCATATAATTCCCACTCATCAACATCATAATAAAAGTGAACCAATTTAAACTCTTTATTTACTATTCCGTAATGTCTTTTGGCCATGTGTACTGAAGGGTATTCATAGTAGTGGTAATAAACCGCATCTCTTGTCCACTCACTCGAATCTCCCTTAAGTAATGGAATAAGGCTCTCTCCTTGCATATCGTCTGGAACATCAATCATAGCTGCTTCAAGAAATGTTTGTGCAAAATCAAGATTTTGAACCATTTCCTCATTTGTTGTTCCAGCTTTAATTACGTTAGGCCATTTAATCATCAAAGGTGTTTTAAAAGATTCATTATAAATAAACCTTTTATCGAACCAACCATGCTCACCAAGATAAAAACCCTGATCTGAAGTATAAACTACAATAGTATTTTTATCTAGTCCTGATTCTTCAAGGTAATCTAATACTCTTCCAACATTATCATCAACTGATGAAATGGTTGCAAGGTAGTCTTGCATATATCTCTGGTATTTCCATTTCATTTTCTCCTTTTCATTCATTTTAGGCCAATTCAATCTGAAGTCCTCACTAATTTTATTGAGAACAACATCATATTTTTCTTTTTGTTTTTTATTTGCTCTACCATATGGGCCATAGAACCTCTCTGGTGTTGGACGCATTAATGTTCCTTTTCCATCAACATATTCTATGTCTGGTTTTACTTCCTTCATTTCCTTAATAGTGGATGGATATACCTTACTGTCATGCATGTATTGCATATGATTTAAAATATTCATTTCAGCAGATTTTGCGGCAGTTCCCATTCCAGAATAATCATCAAATAATGTCTTAGGTTCAGGGAATTTCATGTCATAAAATTCAGCAAATTTATCAGTACTTGGCCACCATGGCCTGTGAGGAGCTTTATGAAGATACATCATTAAAAATGGTTTATTAATATCTCTTTTATTTTTAAACCAATTAAGTGTCAAATCAGTAATAATATCAGTTACATAACCTTCAATAATGGTATCTTTTTCTTTACCCAAAAACTTAGGGTTAATATAGTTTCCTTGTCCTGGTAATATTAAAAAATCATCAAATCCTTTTGGATTATTACCGAAATGTAGCTTTCCATACATTGCAGTTTGATAACCTGCTTTTTGAAAAATTTGTGGAAAAGTTGTTTGAGAATCGTCGAATTTAGCATGGTTATCAATCTTCCCATTTATATGACTATGTTTTCCGGTCAGAATTACTGCTCGTGAGGGAGCGCAAATTGAGTTTGTTACACAAGCATTATTGAAAAGTATTCCTTCATTAGCAATTCTGTCAATATTTGGAGTTTGTATTAATTTATCATCATATGCACTTATAGCCTGATAAGCGTGGTCATCAGACATAATAAATAATATATTTGGTTTTGTTTTTAAATTAGTTTTATCATTACAACTTTGAAACAAAATATTTAGAATCAGTAATAGATAGAAAAAATTTTTCATGTTTTTTTTAGATAAATTTATTATTTATTATGATCATATACAACCATACTAATGTGAGTATTAGCTGTTTCCTTATCAACATATAATTTCCTATTAGGTTGAGTTCCATGACATGTATTTGGGGAACACAAATAGGATCCACCTGCCAATCTTATTTCTCCTTTTACATTTTCTGTTAAAGTAAGATCCCAAACATTTCCCACAATATTGACATTATTAACTTCTTGTATTGAATTGGCTTGGCTGACTATTGGTCTTTTATCATTTGAGACTGCTTTCCAATATTCTTTGTATGTTGGTAATTTTACTCCAGCCCAGTTACAATATGCAATTGCGTCATTATAGCTTATTTGTGTTACAGGTAAATTTTGATTTAAAACAGGATTTCCATTTGGAGACCTCCAATTAACTTTTTTTTCAACTTCAAAATTATATACATCTTTTTGAATAAAAGACCATCCAAATTTTTCTGCATCAGTTATGTATTTTGTAGAATCAATAAAAATTGAAAACTCTTTAACCGTTACTGGTCTCAATTCAATTTTTGAGTTACAATTGATTAAAAAAGAAATAATAATAAAAATTAAACTTTTTTTCATGTAGATTAATTTTAATCATTAAATCTTGCATAGTTTTGACCAATTCCGTCAGGAATTCCTTTGTAATATCTAAATTGCTCAACAGGTATACCATCTAAAATTTTAATTTTTTTCCTCAATCTTTTAAATACTCTCTCCTCCTCTCCATCAGGATATTTACTGAGGTCAGAACCCAAATATTTGTACCATCCACTTGACCACTGACTTATGTATTTAGATCCTGCTAAAACTTTTTTCTCGACAACATTTTCAATATTAACTGTAGTATTTTTATCACTTGGATTTCCTCCGTAGAAAAGAAACTCTGGAATGGCATAAGCTTCTAATTTGTTATGTATAATTTGACCCTCATACATAAGACGCCATTCAGCTGCTCTCACAGCATCAACACTTAAATAAGCAGCAGCCCTATGATCACTTTTATGCCAAAGTTGGTAATTGTAACCAGGATCAAAACTCATTAAAACATCAGGTCTAATTTTTCTTATATAGTAAACAATTTTTCCAACTAGCTGTTCTTTATCAGCAAACTCTAGCCTTCCATCATCATAACCTAAATTTATGTATTGATTTTCTGTTAAACCTAGAGATTTCATGGCATTAATTTGTTCACTTCTTCTAATTTTTGATAAGTCACTTTTACTAATATTAGGATCTTTTGTTCCTACATTTCCGGTCGTTAGAGTTAAAATATTGATTTTATTTCCATTTTTATTTAATAGAGCCAAAGTTCCGTGGGATAAATGATCATCATCAGGATGAGGAGAAATTAAAAGAATCGATTTTCCTTTCCATTTTTCTACAGGAACATCGGGTTGAGAGATGCCAATTTGGGGAAAATTTAAAATTATAAAAATTAATATTTTAATGATGAAATTTTTCATGGGAATAGTTTTTACCACAAGTTATTATTTAATTAATTTATAACCAAGGACAAATTAATTATCAATTAATAAATAGAAATTGCAGTTATTGATTTTTATATTTGAGAATAAATTTTTTTCATGATTGTAATAATGGGAATAAGCGGGAGCGGTAAAACTACTTTAGGAAAAAATCTTTCTGAGAAGACCGGTTGGCCCTTTTATGATGCAGATGATTTTCATTCTTTAACTAATAAAAAAAAAATGTTAAGTGGGTTACCATTAACTGATGATGACAGGGAATCATGGCTCGACACTTTATCTAGAAAAATATCTATTTGGTCAAAAAAAGGTGAAACTATTTTAGCTTGCTCATCCCTAAAAGAAAAATATCGAAAAAAACTCATGAAAAAAACAGCAATAAAATGGGTTGTATTAGAGGGTTCCTATGGTCAAATTAAAGCACGTCTAAGCAAGCGAAAAAATCATTTCTTCAATCCAAAATTATTAAAATCGCAAATTGAAGCATATGAACCACCTTATTATGGTATTAATCTCAAATTAGGACAAAGTTTAAAAAATAAAACTGAAATAATAATTAATGAAATGAATAAAAATCAAAAATCAAAAATCGCCATAATTGGTTTGGGAACAATGGGAAAAGGAATAGCTTTAAATTTAGCGGAGAAGGGTATTAAAGTTTCAGTTTATAATAGAAATTCAAAAGGTGAAGAAAAAGTTGTAGATAATTTTTTAAAAAAAAATATTACGTATAAAAATATTATTGGTTTTAATAAAATTAAAAACCTTATTGAATCTCTTGAAACCCCAAGAAAAATATGGTTAATGATTAAAAGTGGTGTAGCAATTGATCATATAATTGATGAAATTAAATCTTATTTAGATCCAAAGGATATTATCATTGACTCAGGTAATTCAAATTATATTGATACTCAAAAAAGGGAGAAAAAATTAAAAAAAATCAATGTTGATTTTGTGGGTTGCGGTATTTCAGGAGGAAGTTATGGAGCTAGAAACGGAGCTTCAATAATGTTTGGTGGAACTAAAAGGGCATATTTGGTCATGCGACCACTACTTAATTTATTATCTGTTAATGAAAAAAATAAGAA
>MDTA01060248.1_pt1 | contig 24663 bp, 19 predicted proteins | sample 811151 | NCBI WGS metagenome assembly MDTA01 (sample SAMN05326648, study PRJNA326480) | marine metagenome | isolation source: seawater | place: Indian Ocean: South | collected 2010
ACCTGTGCCTGTTCCAGTACCTGTGCCTGTTCCAGTACCTGTGCCTGTTCCAGTTCCAGTTCCAGTACCAGTGCCTGTGCCTGTTCCAGTGCCTGTGCCTGTTCCAGTTCCACTTGTATCGGTAGATGTTCCAGTTCCAGTAGCAGGATTATCATCGATACCACCGACATCTCTGACTTTAACAGTGATGTCCTGCGTAGCAGCATTACCTGAAGCATCTGTAGCAGTAACAGTTGCGTTGTAATCAACTGTATTACCACCATATCCAGCGTCTGAATCCTCATAATCTGGAGCTGTGATGAATGAAAGCACACCAGCAGCAGTTATTTGAAGTACATCAGAATCAATGCTAAATGTAACAGTATCAAGATCAGTTGCAGTAACGGTACCTACAGCAGTTTCGTTCTCATCAATTATAAATGTTGATGAAGAGGTGAATACTGGAGCCACTGTATCAGTAACATTTACTGTTCTAGTTTCAGTACCGACATTACCAGATGCATCGGTTGATGTGTAAGTTATAGTGTATTCTCCAACAACATCTGTATCTACTGTGCCAGTTGTAACTACTTCGACATCGCCGGATGCATCAGTTGCAGTTGCACCTGCGTCTTCATATGAAGTTCCTAATTCCACTGTTACTGGATTATCACCATTCACAGTAATAGTTGGTGCTGTAGTATCAACCACATTAACTGTTCTTGTAGCCGTTGCAGTATTACCATCTTTATCTGTTGCGGTGTATGTAATTGTGTTACTACCTAAAACTGAGGTATCAACTGACCCTGAAGATGTAACAGGAGTATCTCCATGAAATTCATCGAAAGCAGTTGCGCCCGGATCTGTGAATGAAGTGCCAAGCTCATGAGCAAGAGGGTTATCTCCTAATATAGTAATAACAGGAGGTACATTATCATTGTATCCGTCGTCAGTAAGAGCAGAAACAGCGCCCAAGCCTGCAATTGCAATCAAAGCTTTTTGAATGACTGATAATTCGGCTGCAATGGCTGCAAGTCTTGAAGATCCTGCTGCACCTCCGGTTGATGCACCTTCTTCTTGAAGATATGACTGTTCAGCTAATAACTCTACACGCCTTGCATTTAACTGCGAGACATTCATCTGATTAACTCTGTTTTCAATCTCCATAAACTGTTGATCAGATATACCGAAATCATTAGCACTTAATGTTGGTATAACAAAAAGAAGTGCTAGAACAATTCCAGCAATTTTAAACTCTTTAAAATTTATAATTTTCATAATTTTCCTCAACTAGTCCCCATCTTTATAATTACACAGGAAGTGAATTGTATAATATTTTAAACTCATAAGCTATATTAATTAAAGTTACCTTATGATTACTTAAAAAACATATTTTTACAAGAAAAACTATAAAAGTCATCTTTTAAGTAATTTTTTTTCACATTATACACAAAATAAATATTAAATAATCAAATTGTGATACTAATTGATAGGCCTAAACCTGACCAGCAAATCATGTAAAGTATGCTTTCTAATTATCTTTGCACCTGGATCTTTTGTTAAAGGTCGCCAAGTGTAACTTATTAAATCACCGTATATGGGTATGTTGAAGAAAATTCCTTTATCGAAGCTTCCCTCACCAAAATTTGCTTTTGAAACATCAGTAATAGTTGCAAAAGCTCCAAACTTGACACCATTGTCGAAAGTTCTTGATAATTCCAACGTCGAACCCACATCACCAGCTAGATATTCACCAGCAGAAACTTTCAGATCAAAAGGTATCAATCCATAATTTCTATAATATAAATTTGAAGTAAGTGTGACATTTTCATATTCTAAGTGACCAAAACCCCACTCATAGTCTCTCTTTTTAACATTGAAAAGTTCGACTCCAAATGCATAATTAGAATTCTGCTTAAAGAATAAATATTCCATTCCATATCCTGAGAACATGTCTTCAAGAATACCTGCAGTAAACATTAAATGATGATTTTCTTTTGGAGTTATATGGTAATCAAACTGCGCTCTTCCAATCAAAATTCCTTTATCCATATTTTGAAGATATTTTTTTACGTCAGATCTGACTTGAGCTGGAAATGTATTTACAGGTCTAAATCTTAAGTTATCAAAATTATCTGCAATTGAATATTTAAGATTTGTATTGAAAAATAAATTTTCCCTGATTATGAATTCGGCATCATTTTCTATCAAAAGAGCGCCTTTAAAAAATGATTCCCTTGAAGCTAAAAAAGGTCTAAATTTGATTGCCGTTGTTGAATCAAATCTTCTTTTCTGATCTCTCTCATAAATTAACTGAGACGTTCTTTCAAATGAATCATCAATTTCAGAATATGCTTCAAGGTCTGCTATCCTTAAATCTTTTTTTATATTTTTATTAATACCTGCATCTTTAGATGCTTTATCAATTATTTCTTCAATTACTCTAATATCTCTATGAACGAATTGAGTTAAGTCAAGTCCAATTGATCTAGCGCCCTCTGAAATTTTATTAACTCCTATGCCATTTGCCTCAAGGTTATTGATTAACCTTGTATACTGATTATCATCTTGTGCTTTATCAGCTTCTTTATACTCAAATTTCTCAATTGATTTTTTTGGATTATTTTTGTAAACAAACTTTATAGCAAAAAAGTTCCCTCTTTCATAAGAAGCTCCAATCGTAAAATTACTATTTATAGAGTAATCAAATCCGTATGAATAATCACTTTTTCTTTCTTCATATATTAACTCGGGATGGGGTTCGTATGTATCAATAGTATCTTTCTCAAATTTCAAAATGGTTTTGTTATTTAAAGCATAAGAAATACCAAAAAAAGGTGATACAGTCTTTGATGTAAAGTATTTATTTAGATCAAAGTTACCTCCGCTTCCTGTATCGACACTTCTAGACTTGAAACGATCTGATATATAACCCAAGGGATTATTAAGCTTGTTTTTTGAACCATCAAGTTGACCCCATCCAAGCCCAAAATGAAAGTCAACTTTGTTTATTCCATAGCTACCAACTATATATTCGGAACTATACAAACCAGTTCCTGCAAAATCGTATAAGCCAACTGCTATTGCGGGAAGAAGCCCCTCCTCCTTTATTCTAACTTTAACATTAAAGCCTTTATCTTTAAGATCTTGTTTACAAAAATCATATTCTTCAAATGGGCAATATCTTCTATTCTGAACATTTGTGTAAAAAAAGGATGCTTCCAACCAATCATATGGGCTAGCTGAGAGTGTAGCTTTTTGATCAGGGGTTCCATCATAAACTGTAATTCCATGAACACCCTCATCATAAAATCTTGCAGTGGGTATATTTACAAGACCGACAACTCCGTGATTATTATAAATATTTAAATCAAAATTATCAGCATTGACTGAAATTGTAAGAAATAAAATTTTTAGAAGATAATTTTTCTTAATAAAACTAATTATATCTTTCAACATTCATAGTCTCTATCTAGTCATTATTAATTGCTGATAAAGACGCTAATGCAATACCTAAGTTTCCTAAAATAGATACATAGGCTTGAGTTGCAAGCCTTCTAGTTGCAGAATTATCAAGTTTTCTTGGCACAAAAATTACTGATCCAGGATACATATTTAAATCACGAGGTTGATTTGCAAAAAGATTTCTTTGCTTAGTATATCTTTCTGTTTCTCCATTTGGATGCAAAATGTATATTGATTCATTATCTGCAAATCTTTTATACCCTCCAGATTTTTCAACAAAATAGTCAACGCCTCTATTAGCCTCAAATGTAACAGCGCCTTCAGATGAAACTTCACCATATACAAATACACTATTAGTTTGTTCTGGAACAATTAATGTATCTCCAGCTTTTATGCTCAAGTAATCACGAGGGTCATCACTCATTAAATCAACCACAACTCTTCCACTCGGCCTAGAATTCTTTATTTCTTCAGTAAGTTTTAAAATTGGAGTTAGGTCAAAATTTTGACCAATATTGAGTTGACTTAATGCGATAATATTATCTAAAAATTCTGCATAGAGGAGTTCTTGGGCTCTTTGGTTGATTAACATTGCATCTTGATTTTCATAAACCGCACCAAAAGGATATGCGTTTTCTGTAAAACCTCCTGCTTTATCGATCAAATCCTGAACCGTTTCACCAGCTGCCATTGTATACTGACCAGGCTTATATACAGCACCAGAGATTGTTGCTGTCCTATATGAAAACTCTCTAATGTATACCAAATCACCGTCTATAGCTTCGATTGAATTGAACTGAGAAGTATTTACAACCTTAATTGATTTGAGGCTACCATCTAACATTCTTTCTAAAGAAATATTTCCAGTGTCGGCTGTTTGTTTTACTCCATTGGAATATTCAATCACCTTATAAAGACTTTCCCCTTCTTTGAGTTCGTATTTGGCAGGTCGTTTTACTGCACCGTCAACACTTACTATATTTTTTATCGATTCTACAAAAATTACATCACCAGATCTTAGTCGCCTATCAAGCTTATATTCCCCACCTATAAGCAGATCATAAACATCTAGGGTTTCAACTACTGACCCATTTCTTACTAAATTAATTTCTCTATAAGAACCATATTCATTTATGCCTCCAGCAACAGATAAAGCATGCAATATGTTTGAATTCCCGGTTAAAGTGTAAACACCAGGATTCTTAGCATTCCCAGATATTAATACATTGACATCTCTTATTTCATCTAAAGATATATAGGCATCTGTTCCAATATATATGTTTTCAACCTTTGTTTTAATAAGAGACGACGCATCTTTGAGAGACAAACCTGCTACTGTTAATTTACCAATATCAGGAATGTTTATTGACCCATCTCCTCGAACAGTAAATGATTCTATAAAATCTTCTTGGCCTATAAGCTGAATACTTAAGATATCTCCAGTATCAAGAGTATATGACGAATCTGGATTCGGTTCGTTAATTGGCATAAATGATGTTTGAAAAGTGTCAAAAAAATCAGAACCAAAAAGTTTTAATTCTTTATTAATTTTTAGTTCTTCACCGGATTTTAATCTTCTTTCAAGCTCCTCAAGATCAGCCTCAAGCCTAATTTTTAATTCAAGCAACTCTTCTGCTTGCTGAAGCTTACTAGAATATTGTGAAGCCCTATAGTTTTCATCAAGACTTTGACTTTGACTGTCTGCTCTTTCAATTAAATCTTCTCTTACGTCATCTGGAAGGCTATCAAGAAAAGACTCATCAAGCTGTTGTGCTTCTATGACAAAAACAGCTAAAAATAATGTTAAATACTTTAATTTATTCATAAAAATACTCTGGACAGACATGGATTATATCTAATTTTATTAAAATTATATAGCGTGTTTATTCTAAGCAATTTTTAACTTAAGCCAGGTATGCTTATAGATTCTATCTTTAATGCACTTGTAATTACTTCATTTATAACTTCATTGACTTGAACATCTGTAACGGTTGATTCAGTGGATTGAAAAATAAACCTAAACCCAATTTTGATCTCATTTTTTTTACTGTTATTGAAGTAATCAAAAACAAAAACTTCTTTTAACAAGCGATTTTCAAAGCTTAAAATCAACTGCTCTAATATATTACAGTTTCTATAATCTTTGACTGAAAACGAAATATCTCTTATTGATGAAGGAAAATCTGAAATAGGTTTATATTGAATAATCTTTAATCGGTTTTCATCTTTAGTATTGATCTCATAATTAACTGCAAGTGAAGAGTCTATTTCAATCTCTATATAACTTATATGATTTTTAATTTTAGTATCAAGACTTTCTCTAGGAATATTGATAAATTGATAATCAAAATTTGTTATGGAGCTACTTAAGATATCTTTTATATATTTATCATCAATTTGTCTTGAAAAGTCCTCATAATTTTTATCAACTCTTCCAGAAGCAATAATACCAAGCAATCTTTTTGACGAGAAAGGTTCTGAAAAATAAACATCAGCAATTTCAAATAATTTAACACTATCATGCTGCCTTCTCTCGTTATACAAAAGATTTTGAAGAAGAGATTCTTTAAGACTTGTTCTGAGAAATCTCTTATTTGAATCTATTGGATTATCTATACTAATTGATTTCATTTCATTTGCTGAAACAAATGGATTGTTTATAACCTCATAAAATCCGTTATCAATAAGCAATTTTTTGATTTTTTTTTCTTCAAAATTTAAATTTAGCTGGTCATTTATTGATATCTTAAAACTATCTAATCCAATATTATCGTATCCCATTGCTCTAGCAATCTCTTCTGCAATATCATTTATGTTCTCTACGTCATTTCTATATGCTGGGACCGTTAAAAAATTTTCATCTACTTCAAATTCTAATTTGCATAAATATTCATCACAATCTTGACTACTTAAGTCAGTTCCTAAGATTTTATTAATTTTGTTTGTATCATTTGGTATGACTTTTTGTTTGAAATCAATATATGATTTATTAAACATTTCGGTTTTTTTAATTTTGGTATGATCTTCGATAACCTTTAAGAACCGTCTTAAAACAAATTCATGGCAACAGGGATCTGTATTTCTTTCAAATTTATGTGATGCGTCTGATTTAATATCATAAAGAACAGACTTGCCTATAATAATTTCTGGAGAAAAATGAGCACATTCAACAATTACAGATTTTGTACTCTTATCGCAAGCTGTGTCAGAGCCTCCAATAACTCCAGCTAAATTTATAACCTTATTATTTCTATCGAAAAAAACCATTTCGTTTTCTTCTAATTCAATAGTTTTGTCCAATAATGTATTAAAAGATATTTTTCTGTCTGTGAATCCTAATTTTAATTTATTACCAAGTTTGCTGAAATCATAACAATGAGTTGGTTGACCAGTCTCATAAGAAATGTAGTTGGAAACGTCAGTAAAAAAATTGTTACTTTTTAGATTAAGCTCAGATAAGTAATCACTCAGTTCATTTTTATAATACGATGGGATTTCATCTATTTCAATTTTTAGAAATGAGATATTTTTGCAAAAATCAATAGCTTTATTTTCAAAATTTAAATCTAGATGTTCTAATTTTTTTTTATAAAGATTTTTGTCAAGATTTACATCATAAAATAATCTTAAATCTCTTAATAATCCTCTTACTGAAAGACAGTCTCCTCTATTTGGGGTGATTTCCATATCAAATATATCATTGGTAATTTCATGTTCGTGTCCAAGTTGAAATAACTTATCTGAAATTTCATTTATTGATGGGTTTGAGGGAATACACTCAACTAAGTGTTTATATGCTATTTTCATTTAAATTGATTCAGGAAATCTAGGTTTGATTTGTAAAAGTCTCTGATGTCCTTGACGCCAAATTTAAGCATTGCAATTCTTTCTATACCTAAACCAAATGCAAAGCCAGAATATTCACTGGAATTTATTCCACAATTTTCCAATACAACTGGATTCACGACTCCACAACCCAGGATTTCTAACCATTTTTCATCATCAAAAAGAATATCAACCTCTGCAGATGGTTCTGTAAAAGGAAAATATGATGGTCTGAATCGTACTTGAATATTTTTACCAAACAGCGAATAGACAACTTTAAATATTAAATCTTTAAGATTTGAAAAACTTACATTTTTATCAACATATATTCCTTCAACTTGATGAAACATTGGTAAGTGAGTTGCATCATCATCTTTTCTAAAAACCTTACCTCCTGAAATAAAGGCTAAAGGTGGTTTTTTTTTAATCATTCCCCTAACTTGAACTGGAGATGTATGAGTTCTCATAACATTAGATTTATTATTCACATAAAATGTATCATGCATCTGTCTAGCGGGATGTGATTCTTTAATGTTTAGCATATCAAAATTAAACTTTTCACTTTCTACCTCTGGACCAGTTATAATTTCAAAACCGTAACCCAACAGCAGGTTCATAATATAATCTTTAGTTTGATTTATTGGATGATAGGAACCAGAGTTTTTTATAATTTTTGGCGGCTCAAATTCTTTTGGATTTGACATCAAACCCTTATCTAATTTGAAGCTAATTCAGCAATTTTTTTAAATGTTGAATTATCATTTACTGCAAGATCAGCAAGTATCTTTCTATTTAAAATAATATCTTTACTATTTAAACAATAAACTAACTTAGAATATGAAATTCCTAATTCTTTTGAGCCTGCGCTTATTCTGGCAATCCATAGTGACCTAAAGTTTCTTTTTCTATTTTTTCTATCTCTAAATGCATATTGGAGTGACTTTATATTTGACTGTTTGGCAGTTTTAAATAGTCTACTTCTTGCCCCATAGTGACCTTTAGTGGCTTTAAGGATTTTTTTATGTTTAGCTTTGGCTGTAGATGATTTTGTAACTCTTGGCATAGTTTGTTACCTTTTAATAAGCCTTGAAGCCATTTTAAGAACAGTTCCATTAAGCTTTTTTAGGCCTCTATTGTGTCTTTTTCTTTTTGTAGATTGCTTTGTTAAAATATGATTTCTGTTTGCGCTTCTACTTTTTACTGAGGTACCACTTTTTTTAAAGCGTTTCGCAGCCCCAGAATGTGTTTTTATTTTATATCCCATACTTATTTAATTCTTTTTCTTTATTGGAGATAAAACCATCAAAAGTTGTCTTCCTTCTAGTGAAGGTTCCTGATCAACTTGCGCAATATCTTGAAGTTCATCCTTTAGTTTATTAAGCAAGTTGAGGCCCATATCACTATTTAAGATTTCTCTACCCCTAAAACGGACACTTATTTTAGTCTTAACTCCATCAAGAATAAAGCTTTTTATCTTGTTAATTTTGATATTGTAATCACCAACGTCTGTCGATGGCCTAAACTTTATTTCTTTTGTTGTATTTTTTTTTACTTTTCCTTTTGTTGAAGATAAATTCTTTTTCTTGTCGAAAAGATATTTACCATAATCTAGTAATTTACAGACTACAGGATCTGAATCAGATGGAGACACTTGTACAAGATCTAATGATACAGATTTTGCTTCTTCTAATGCATTTTCAATTGAAACTATGCCTCCCTTTTCTCCATCTGAGCGAATAAGTAATACTTTTTCAGCTTTAATTTTATTGTTAACAGGAATTAGATTTTTTTTCAAAGCAGATAAAAATTATTTAAAATTGAAGTAATCATTGACAAATTAATTAAATATGAATTTTTTTTGAGAATCGATACATAAACTGTTGAGATTTTAAACTAATTGTTGAATTACGCAAATACTTTATGGTTGTAGAAATTTTTTTACCCAGCCATTATTATCATATTCGAATACTTCTCTTCTATTCAATCTTGAATCATGGCCCTCCCAGAATTCAAAGTAATTTGGTGTAAAAGTATATCCCCCCCAATAATCAGGACATTTTGTTAAATTTTCAGAATGAAGTGTATCATTATAATTTTTTTCAACTTCTCTGTAGGATGATATTTCGTTTGATTGCATTGAAGATATTGCCAAAGCGTTTTTCTTATTATTTCTTTTTTCGAAATATTTTTGATTAAATTGCTTAGTAGTTTTTTTTATTTTTGCTTTCATTCTTATTTGTACATTGATCGAATTCCAAAATATTACTGCAGTAATTTGATTATGAGATAAAAATTCTCTCGACTTAGGTGAATTATAGTTAGAAAAAAAAATAAACTCTTTATTTTTGACAAACTTTAAGTTAACGAATCTTGAATTAACTTCATTTGAATCATTAGAATACGAAGATATAGATAAGGCTTCAATAATTTTTTGATCTGCCTTTTTAGCTTCATCATATTTCTCTTTAAAAATTAGATATGGAATATCCTGACTTATGCTATTAAACGTTATCACTTTGCTATGTATTATATTAAATGTTGGTAAGATTTGATAAATTTGTTATACATACTAAATATTATAATATCTAAAATAATTTATTTAAATCAACACTGATAAGACTAACTCAGTAATTATTAGAGTATAATCCTGATTTTTAGGCTATTTTTTAATGAATAAGTTACTTTTTATGGGAAGAAAAAAGTATGGTGCGAGTGCACTTGAATGGTGCGTGGAGAATGATTGGGATGTTGTTGCAGTTGTTACCGATAACCATCAAATTAACTCACCAACTGCTAACACTGCTCGAAAACATGGAATACAGCTTTTAGATTATGATAGTTTGTTGGAGAAAATAAATAAAAGAGTTATTGAATTCGACATTGTAGTATCTTATGTTTATTGGAGAATATTAAAAAAACCTTTAATACAATCTCCAAGGCTTGGGATATTGAATTTTCATCCTGCACCACTTCCTGATCTAAGAGGCACAGGTGGTTTTAACTTAGCTATTTTAGAAAATCACAATACATTTGGTGTAACTGTTCACTACATGGATGAAGGAATTGATACTGGGCCAATTGTTGAAGTAGATAGATTCTCAATTAATCCAAAAATTGAAACAGCTCAAAGTCTTGAGAAAAAAAGTCATGATAGGATGGTTAAACTCTTCAAAAAAACATTAACAAGGGTACGAAAAGACGGAATTCTTCCAAGTAAAAAAGTCACAGGTGGTAGGCATTTATCAAGAGAAGAGATGGAGAAACTCAAGAAGATAAATCAAAATGATGATGTAGATGCCAAAATTAGAGCTTTTTGGTTTCCTCCATATGATGGAGCTTATATAGAAGTTAATGGGAAAAATTATACATTAGTAAACAGAGCTATTTTAGAGCAACTTGATGGTGATGCAGAGGCTATATTTACACATACTCAAAAGGGATCTTGAAGGAAGTCTGATATGTATGAGTGGGTAAAAAAAGACTTAAAAGATTTTGGAAATTATTTAACTAAATCAGCTGATATTGAATCTTTAAGCTCTAAAGAACTTGATTTGGCATTTATTGGCGCCGGATTGTCCTCTACATATACATTAATTGAATTTATCGAACAAATTGAAAATAATAATAATATTCCAAATAATCATGATAGTAATAAGGCATATGAAATTGCAGTTTTTGAAAAAGATTCATGGATTTGGGGTGGAATTCCATACGGAAGACGTTCAAGTTTTACATCATTAATCATTACGCCGCTAGACGAATTTCTTCCGGAATCTGAGCTTGACGAATTCATTAATTGGATGAAATTAAACTATAAGTGGTTAATTGTGCCATTTAAAAAAAATGCTGGAGAAAGGTCTAAGCAGTGGTTAATTGAATCAGAGAAAAAAATAATATCTGGCAAAAGCTCAAGAATACACATACCCAGATATTTTTTTGGTATGTATATATGGGAAAAGTTACAAAAAACCATTTCTAAATCTACCAAGAAAGTTAATTTAAATTTTGTTAATTCTGAAGTAACTTCTATTGAAAATAAATCTTCATCAAAAAAATCTAACTTTAAGATTTCAATTGATAAAAATATTTATTTTAATTCCAATCAGGTTCTTCTTGGAGTTGGCATTCCTCAAATTAGATCATTGGATAATAATAATAATGAATTTTTAAATCTTCTGTATTTAAATGATCCATATCTTCCTGATCTTGAATCATCTCTTAATATTATTAGTGATCAGCTTTCAAAAAATAATTCATCAAAAATTCTTATAGTTGGTGCAAATGCAAGCGCTCTAGAATTAATTTATCAGATTACAAATTTAAAAGATTTTGATCATTTTAATGTTTGTTTTTCTGTGATTGCTCCCCAAGGTAAACTTCCTGACCTTTTTATAAAAGATAAAGAAACTGACTTTATTGCAAGAGAACTTCAAAATTTATCTGAATCAAAAAATAATTTAACCGCAGACTCAATATTAGAATCACTTAAAAAAGATCTTACTTATGCAGACAAAAACGGTTACCTGATATCAGACACATTACCAGTATTTACTCAATATGTTGGTCAGCTTGTAAATATGCTTTCAAAAGAAGAAAAATTTAAATTTATCTCTTTTCATGGTGTAGAAATTGGAAGACTTCAAAGAAGAGCTGGCCAAGAATATACTCAACCTGTTAAAGAGCTTATAAAGATTAAAAAACTAAATGTTATTAAGGGTAAATTTATAGGTTTTATAAATCAAGATGGATCAACAATGGTAGAATTTAAAATCCAAAATGAGGGTTCTAATCAGAAAAGCAAATTTGATATTGTGATAAATTGTGCGGGATCATCTGGTTTAAATAATAAAAATATTTCACCTCTAATACATCAGCTCAAGCAATCTGGATTATGCACTCCAACATCCTCCAATCATGGATTCACAGTAGGTGATAATTTTGATGCTCTTCCAGGATTTTATATAAACGGTCCTTTGCTAGCTGGGAACGTTGTTGGTGATATGGGAATTTGGCATGTTGAACACTGTGGAAGGATAATGAACTTTGCAAGACAAATTGCTAAGATTATAATTGAAAATGACAAATTTACAGCAACTCAGAAATCAGCTTTATAATTTTATCTTGTTCCTCATTTTTCATATCACTGCAAGACGGCAAACAAATACCTGAATTAAATAGACTCTCATCAAAGCCTGAACCGTGATAATGACAATCTTTAAAAACTGGTTGCAAATGCATTGGCTTCCATAGCGGTCTTGATTCTATGTTGTTTTTTTCTAGGTGATTTATGATATCTAAATGATCTATATCAATAACTCTCTTATCAACTGATAAAGCTGTAAGCCACCTGCTCGATTTGTATCCATCTGGTTCTGGCATAAAATTTATACCATCAATGTTTAATTCATTGAAATACTTTGAAAAAATTTCTCTTCTTTTATTGACTCTTTTATCTAATACTTTCATTTGTCCTAAACCAATTGCTGCTGAAATATTAGATAATCTATAGTTAAATCCTATAGTTGAGTGTTGATAATGAAGAGCTTTATCTCTTGCCTGTGTTGATAAGAATCTAGCCTGATCAGCCCATTCTTTATTTCTTGTTACGATCATGCCACCGCCTGATGTAGTAATAATCTTATTGCCATTAAAAGATAGAATAGCGATATCTCCACCCGACCCTGCTTTTTTTCCATCTAAATACTCAGCACCAAAACTCTCAGCGCTGTCTACAACTAATGCTATTTCGTACTTTTTTGAGAGTTGCTCTAACCTATCAAGATCAACTGACTGACCATAAAGATCGGTAGGTATAATTGCTTTAGGAAGTCTATTTTCTTTAGCAGCTTTTTTTAACTCATCACTCAATATATCCACGTCAATACACCAGCTTTCAGGATTTAAATCAAAAAATCTAGGCACTGCTCCTATATATTTTATTGGGAATACGCCTCCACCAAAAGTCATAGAAGATACCCATACTTCATCATCTTTTTGAACACCGGATACTATTAGTGCCAAATGAAGAGCTGCTGTTCCTGAACTCAAACCAACACAATGAATCCCGTTACCAAGATAGTTTGAAACGGCTTCCTCAAATGAATCTAAATGAGGGCCCAATGGAGCAATGAAGTTCGATGCAAAAGCATCCTTAACATACTTTTCTTCTTCACCACACATATGTGGCTTTGATAAAAATATTCTCATTATTTACACCATATTCAATAAAAGTATTTTTCGTAAATTATTTCTAATTTCCCTTAAACCTCTCTTGTCCTACTCCGATATCATCATCAATGCCTGATTTATCAAGTACTTTCAAGACTGTCTTAAAAATAATTTTAATATCTAACAAAATAGAATGATTGTCTACATACCATACGTCAAAATTAAATTTTTCATTCCAGCTAAGCGAATTTCTTCCATTTATTTGAGCCCAGCCTGTAATTCCAGGACGTATTTCATGACGTCTTGACTGATATTTTGAGTATAGTGGTAAGTATTCAATTAAAAGAGGTCTTGGGCCTACAATACTCATTTCACCTTTAAGAACATTAATAAGCTCTGGCACTTCATCTAATGATGAATTTCTAAGCCATGTTCCAAATTTTGTCATTCTCTCTTCATCAGGAAGAAAATTACCATCTTCGTCTTTGTCATCGCGCATGGTTCTAAATTTTATTATATTGAAGATTTCCCCATCTTTGCCAGGTCTTTCTTGAGTAAAAATGATTGGCAGCCCCATAGTAATTAAAATTAAAAAGCTGATTAAAAGTAAAATTGGTGAAAATATTATCAAAGCCGAGAAAGATGCAAAAATATCAAATAATCTTTTTAACAAATTTATAGCCTCTTAAATATATGAAAAACCAAAAACAATATATAGATATAAAATTTTCCAAAATATTATCACAATGAGGCTTTTATAGATAGGAGATGGTTGTAATTGCGATGTTAATTAAAAAAATTATTTGAGATCCATTTCTTCCAGCATGATTTTATTAACTTGTTTTACATCATATTTCACTTCTGCCAATTTTCGAGAATGTTCTCCCATAGTTTTAATTAATTTAGGTTTTTCAATAAAATTGGTCATCGCCATTATCAAACTATCAACAGATTTAGTTTGAACAATATATCCATTATTTTCATTTATAACAGTTTCTTTGCAGCCTGGAGCATCAGTCGTGATAATTGGTCTTCCCATTGCCATTGCTTCTAGAACTGTTCTTGGAGTGCCCTCTCTATATGACGGTAATACATATACGCTACTATCAGAGATCGCTGGTTTGACATCCTCCATGCGGCCATAAAAAATTAAATCTCCACAATTGATACTTTGTTCTAACTCCTTTTTGCTTATTGCATTTGGATGATTATCTATCCATCCTACGAGTCCAAATTTTACGTCTGGATATTTTTTTCTTATCATGTGTGCTGCTTTAAAATATTCTCTAACCCCCTTATCAACAAGCAACCTAGCTATTAACAAAAATTGAATGTTATCTGGTAAAGGGACTACTTTAAATTCTGTAAGGTCTACACCAGATCCATTAACAACAACAGATTTTTTGTCTGATGCTTTTACTATTCCTAGATTTTGGAATAAGATTTTATCATCTGGATTTTGAAAAAAAACTTTATCTACATTTTTTAGAGCTGCTCTATATAAACTCTGTAACAAATGATTTAACCAAAGTATCTCACTTTGGAACGTATAGCCAAGTCCGGTAATTAACGCGAATTTTTTTTTAATGCCCGCTATCCTCGCAGCCAAGTTACCATAAATTACTGGTTTATGAGTATACCCTAAAAAATATTCAGGATTTATATTCCTCATTAAGCGCCATAACTGGTATAGAGTTTTAAGATCAGATATTGGATTCATTCCAGTTCTACTTAAGTGGATATTATGAACTTTTAAGCCAAGGCACTTAAGTTCTTTATAGATTGAATCATTTTGATATAAATCAGGAGCTGCTACATGAACTTGTAAACCTTTGGCAAGCAAATCTCGAATTAAAGGCCCTCTAAAATTGATTAAAGAATCAGGATGACTAGCCACAATTAAAAATTTTTTTACTTCATTATTTGTCATTTTTAACATCTAATCGCTTCATATTCATACTACTTCAGTATTATTCTAGAGCTCCATGGCTTATATACAGCAAAATAGTATAGTCCAATTAAAACGATCCATATTGGGAGTCGGCGGAGAATATCACCTCCAATAACATACATACCAATTGCAGCAATTGCGCCAAACAAAGCGAAATGTATAGATAGCTTTTGAAGAACTTTGATATTAAACCAAACAAAAATAAATACTCCAATAAAACCCGCTTGTAAAAAAATTGTTAATGTTGAATTATGAGCATCCCAAAAGCTTCCCTTATATGGCACGTGAGCACCTGGACCGAATCCAAAATAAGGACTATTTAATCCGTTTACAAATCCTGAAGTGTAAATTTTTTGACGTGAGCCATCAGCACCATCATTTTCTGTAAAAAACTGTATAGCTAAGTATATTAATTCATCAAAGTATATTGATAGAAAAACCAACATAAAAGCTAATGAAATAAAAAAACTTGTAAAGTTGATAATCATTCTGCCTTTGCCTGTTGGTCTGTAGCCTACAAAATGCACTAAACATATAATTGAGCCAACAACTACGCCCAGCAATGCTTTTGTTGATCCACTAGTTAATGCCATAGCTGCAAAAAGAAATGATGCGACGATATAAAATAATTTTACAAAGGCTCCATTACTTTTAATACCGAGGTAAAGCATAACGAAACACATAGTACAAGTTATCATTGCAGCCTGATGGATATTTTCTACTAGCGGGGAAAAGTAGATGTCATATCTCAATGGCATTCCAAAAATTGATGGAGTCATAAAACTTACTATAAATAGTACTACGTATGTAATACCCCAGTATGTAAAAAGTCTCTTAAAAAAAGAAACTGAAAAGTCAGGATTATTACTTGCATAATGACCAATTATAATTATAGTCAATAAAATAAATATATATGAAAATAAATCAAATATCATAGATTCATGTGTTCCACTTGGTGAATGTGTAAAAAAATTGTTGTAGTATAAGCCGATTGAAGATACTAAAAGAAACAAAAACCAAAATTTGTAAAAAACTTTTAATCTAGAATCTGTTCGAATTAAAAAATTTCCTGAAAATAAAGCTACTAAACAAGATAAAAGAATTAACAACTCACCTGGACCGGCAAAACCAAATCTAAGAGAAGTGAATGGCGTTAAGAAAAGGCCTAGCATTAGAATACTTTGACCAGAAATAGTTAAATTGCTTTTCACTTTAAAGGATGTCTCTCAAGAATTTCTTGCATTTTTGTTTGTATGTTGAACACAATTTCTCTTATATCGAAACTTTTTACTTCATCGTTATAGGAGCTTATGACCTGCTTGGTTGTATTTTTCTCGATAATAACACTTTCAAGCCATGTTTTAAGTTTTTCAAAAGAGTCTGGATCTGCCTGCTCAAAACAATAACCTGCTCCAATTTTTTTCATCAATTTTGAGATCTCACTTCCTGCTAAATCACCCACAACTATAGCTACTATTGGTTTTTGGAACATAAAATATTCAAATATCTTACCAGTTAGTGCTCCCTGTTCAAACTTTGTATTCCAAGTAGCTAGAAGGCAAACATCTGAGTGATATTGAAGATTTAAAGCATCTAATCGAGTTAATTGACCGTGATCAATCACATATTCATTTAGATCATATTTTTCTGCCTGTGCTAGAAATGCAGCGCCTTCTTTACCAGCATACTCAAGACTAAAATCATAATTTTTATTTTTTGAATTTGAAATAATGTTTGAAATTGCTTTAAAGAAAGGTTTTAAATCTCTCTTACCACCATAAATTGCACCTGTATATACAAATTTAAGAGTATTTGTATTTGATTGGTTTGATTTAATAAATTTTAAATTTGTTTTATCTGCTGGATCATATCCATTTGGAGCAACAAGATTTTTTGGAGTTGTAAAATCGTTATCTATTTGTCTCTGAACTCCATCAGATATGAAAATACGAAGATCAGCGTTTTTAAGAATATATTTTTGGATGAGAAATCTAAGATTAAATCTAGAAGTTTTCTTTTCAAGAATAGGATCTCTAAAGTCAACTATTAATTTTTTTCCAATGCCTAATTTTTTAAGCTTGATTCCACTTAGAGGAGATGCAAAACTAGGATAGCTACAAAATATATAATCATATTCTTCATTATTAAAATTTTTAAAAGCATATCTTCTAACTCGAATTGACCAATCAATTCCTTTCAAAAGTGTATATATAAAATGTGCTAAATTTTTAATTCTCTTTTTTAGAAAATTTTTTGATCCTGAGAGATTGCCAGCATTTCCAGGCACGGTTCCAATTGTAAAAATTCTCATTTTTTGAAATACTTTTTTGAAAACTGATGACTGATCAATTACCTGCCATTTTATATTTTTTAAACCGTCAAAATAAAGAGATTCGTCTCTCGAAGACCACGGTGGTGGAGATAATGAAACTACTGAAATATCGATATCATTTTTTTGTAAATATTTTGCAAATTTAGTTATCCGTATAGAACCAATTGCTTGTTCTGGATAAAAAGCGGTTACTACAAAAAGAACTTTCATCTTTCAATTACTTCTCTTAAAATATTTTTAAGTAGAGCCTTTGGTGGGTTAAATGGTTCGTCATGCCAAACACAATTCCTATCGAAATAACCACCAGCTCCAATTTGAGCTTGATGTGAAAATCCATAACTTACCTCTAAAATAACTGGTTTTTTGCTTATTGGATCTTTTATCATATCTAAACCAGTGCAATCAGAGTCTAAAGAGTCATATGCTAAAAAAGCAGCATTAATCATGCTTTCATCCAATAAACTTCTGTCATAAAATAAATTTCCGCCTCCTGATGCTCTAAATTCGCCAGCTCTTGTTCCCCGAGCAACAAAACTCAATCTATCTCCAACTACTGCAATCTTTAAATCGTAATTAACATTTTCAATAAATTCCTGTAAGTAAACATACCCTCTCTCGATTGGAAGGGATTTAGCTGTTTTTCTTGAAAATAAAAATTCTGGCACTCTTTTCAATCTATTTATGAATTCATTGAGGGATTTTGTTGATTTGATATTAGATTTAAGCTTAAAAAGGGTGCTGGGATTTGACCTCATCCCTTTATAAAACATTTTTGAGGCATATTTTCTTAAATCGCCCTTATTTGAAATAAGAACAACATTATTGGATCCAGAACCAGTCCTAAGTTTAGCGACTACAGGAAATTTTCCAATTTTATTAATCCAATCATCAACTGCTTTCATAGAATGCAATGGGTAATTTATTGGAGCATCCAAACCTAATGCCTGAAGTAAATATGCTTGAGCTACTTTGTCATCAAAATGCAATGAATCAGCATGGTCAGGAAATACTCGGCACCCCTTTTCTTTTAAAGCACTAAGAATGCTTGGAGCAAATAACATTTCATCAGGAGAATAATGACTAAAATGCCACATAACAATGTCATATTCTGCTAACTCATCAAAAAAACCAAAATCTCTCCAGTCAACCAATTTATGTCTAATGTTATTTTCTTTACAGTAATTAATCCAAACTTGGCCCCATGCACTTGAATGGTTATCATGAAAATCAGATTTTACAATTGCAACAGACGGTGATTTCATATGTTTATCCTATTAAATCAATTTTTGAAGTAAAGTGCTTTTTATAAAGCAATAAATTCTGTCTAGCCTTTAACAATATTAGAATTGAATTCAAATTAAGCCTTTTCATATACCATTTTAAATCTCTCATTTGTCTTCGACTATGTTTAAAATCTTGAACAAGGCTTGATCTTTTTTGATTATATTCGTCTGAGCCAACATCTTGAAGAATAGAGTTATAATCATCTAAATCAACACCATGAATTTCATCATCTACCTTCATTGATTCCGGGGACATATATACAATAGTTGAATTACATTTAATTATTTCACTGTTTTGGACCTCTATCTCACCGATGATGCCTGTTTTATTTGATTCAGTAAGTTTAATAAGAGGTTTATTGATATCTCTTGGGGTATAAACATCATCAAAGATAAAATTACCCAAACTATAAAATATTGCAGACCCATTTACTTTCTCAAATCCTTGTATTACATGAGGATGATGACCGAAGTATACGTAGTTAAAATCTTTTGCAATTTTTCTGGCAAATATTACATCCTCTGAGCTCGGCATATGAATATGCTCTTGTCCTGAATGAATAGCTACTATACTCAAGAATCCCCTTTCAAAATTTTTCTTTACATTTTCATAAACATCACTTGCATCTAAATAATTAAGTCCTAATTTTGACTTTGATATGACTGCAGCTGGATTAGTATTGTATGAACAAAAACCCAAAAGCGAAATTTTTTCATCATTGATCTCAATATCTATTTTTCTGTCTTCTGTTCCAAACCATTCTATGTTGTGTGATGAGAGTAACTCTTTGGTTCTTTCATATCCACTTGTTCCAAAGTCACCAATATGATTATTGGCAAGATTCACATGAGTTATGCCCAAATAATTAAGTAACTCAACGTTTATTGGATGAGATTTTACTGTTGCTGATTTACCAAGAATCGGTTTTTCATTTTCTGCAAATGGCGCTTCAAGATTACCAATAACAATATCAAAACTTGATAGGTGCTTTTTAACTTTATCAAAATAATTTTTAAATTTTTTGTTTTTGCTCAGACAGTGGCAACCAAATATAGCAATATCTCCAAGCAACGCTATCTTCATATTAACAATCCATCAAGCATTCTATTAATATATAGCATTATTGAAATAATCTTAATAAAAATTTATCGCGCCAGTTCAGAGACAATAGACTTGCTTGCATTTCCATCTCCGTAAAGTTTTAGTTCAAAATGTGCATCTGAGACATTCATGAATCTTGTGTATGCATCAAGTATGTCATTTTTGTTTGTGCCAGCTAACTGATTTGCTCCAATATCAACCAATTCTGTCCACTCAGTTTCGTCTCTAAGAGTAATACAATTTTTTTTGAAGAAATAAGCCTCTTTTTGAAGACCGCCGCTGTCAGTCAATACAAGATTACAATTATCTATTAACCAAATCATATTTAGATATCCAACAGGTTCGACAATCTTTATGTTACTTTTGTCAATATTGATATTTTGAATGAGATTTTTTGTTCTTGGATGAATAGGTAAGATGATTTGTATGTTTTTTGAAATTTCATTTAATCCAGAAAAAATATTTTGTAGACGAGTTTTGTTATCTGTATTTTCAGCTCTATGAATTGTGCATAATACGTACTCATTATCTACTTGGATATTAATTGGTTTTTTTGCAAGTTTTTTGTAAAACAAGGAACAATCTAGCATTACGTCTCCACATAAAGAGGTTCTGACCTCATTTTTCCAATTTGAGATACCCTCGTTTTGTAAATTTTTTATTGCGGTATCGGTTGGACAAAATAAAATAGAGCTAAGTCTATCTGTCAGTATTCTATTGATTTCTTCCGGCATTTGCATGTTGAAGGAGCGCAATCCAGCCTCAACATGTGCAATTTTGATATTTAATTTTGATGCTGCGATAGCTCCAGCAAGTGTAGAGTTTGTATCTCCATAAACTAGCACCCAATCTGGATTTTCCTTCAAAAGGGCTTGTTCAATTTTTTCTATCATCTGGCCTGTCATAGCCCCATGTGATTTATCATTAATATCTAAAAAATATTTTGGTTTTTGGATACTCATTTCATCAAAAAAAATATTACTCATTCTCTCGTCAAAGTGCTGACCGGTATGAATAATAATTTCTTTTAAGCTATCGAACTTTTTATTATGCTTAAGTATTTGACGACTGACAGCGCTAGATTTTATAAATTGTGGTCTTGCACCCAAAATAGTTACAATTTTCTTCATAGCTGAGTCCACCTACAGTAATTAATAAGATTCCATGCGCTTCTATTAATATTTTCTTGATTATATAGAGATTCTATATCACATTTTGATTCATCTAAGAAAGGTAAATCTTTCGCTGATGATAGCCATGTTCTAATAATATTTTTATTTTGATTTAGCCACTGATTTTGAGGAGTTTTGAAGCCAATTTTATCTTTTCTATTTAAAATAGAATCAGGGACAATATCTTTCATCGCAGCACGAAAGATATGTTTTGTTTCACCATCTTTTGAGATTAGGTATGACTCAGGAAGTCTTAATAGAAATTCAGCCATTTCAATAGTTAAAAATGGTACACGACTTTCAATTGACCAATGCATTGAATTTCTGTCAGCGTGTCTTAATAACGCTGAAAGTCCAAAACCATCTCCTGTCAAGATTTCTCTGAGGTGCTCAACGAGCCTCCTACCTTTTCCATCAATTGTTTTTTTTGATTTTTTAGGAAATTGTAAGCTAACGTCCTTATTTTTTAACCACTCCTTATTTATCCAATTCGGAGCTGGATTCTGACCAATTATTTTTCTAGCAAAAGTACTTAAATAATCGGGTGTAAGAGCTGCCCCAAGCATCAATAAGGATTTCTTTTTACCTCTGTTTGGCCATTTACTCCATGAATTTAAGAAAGAAAATATAGATGCATAGTTTTGGTTGTCAATTAAACTGTTGACATAGTAATTAGGAAATCCACTATAACCAGCCAAAAGCTCGTCAGCTCCTTGCCCGTCCAAAGTTACAATAATTCCTTCTTCTTTTGCTGCTTTAAAAACTCTATATTGAGCGTATATGCTAGTACTCATAAAGGGTTCACCTTGAGCAATAATCATTTCATCAAGATCTTGAGAAAGATCCTCAGGATTAACAATGATTTTATGCGGAATTGCATTTACGTGATTATTAACCATATCAACCCATTTTTCTTCATCCAATTCAGTTCCTTTTGCAATATAGCTAAATGTATGAATTGGCATATCAGGCTCTAAAATACGCATAGCGCAAACTACTGCAGATGAATCAAGGCCTCCTGACAGAGCAGCACCCACAGGAACATCACTTCTAAGATGTAAGCGAATATTTTTTAAAAATAATTCACGTAATTGTTCAGCAGCATCATTAAATTTTAAATCTCTTCTTTCTTTGATTGAAGGCCACCACCATCGTATCGGTCTTATATCTGTTTCTTTAAAAGAAAATTTCTCTAAATTAATTGTCAGATAATGGCCCCGAGGTAACTGACTTATGCCTTTATAAAAAGTACTGGAGCCATGATCATATTGGTTCCACGTCAAATAATCATACGCTCTTTGATAGTTGAAGTTATTTTTTTTTGAAATTATTTTTACAAGCGCTGGTATTTCAGATCCAAAAAATAAGGTCTCTTCATTATCTATACCAAAAAAAAGAGGCTTTATACCAAAAGCATCTCTAGCGAGAAATAATTCTTTCTTTTTATTATCAAAGATAGCGAATGAGAACATTCCCTCAAATCTATTTAAGGATTCAAATCGCCATTGAACCCATGCTATCAACAAAACCTCTGTATCTGAATTTGTAATAAATTTATGTCCAAGTAATTCTAATTCTGTTCGAAGTTCTCTGTAGTTATATATTTCGCCATTAAAAATAATAGTAAATCTTCCATCTTGCGTTTGCATTGGTTGCTTTCCAGCTTGCGATAAATCAATTATTGAGAGTCTTTTATGGCCTAATTTAAATACATTATTATTTATTTGAAAACGCTTTTCACCTTGATCATCTGGACCTCGATGATGAAGACTTTTCAAAGCTTCGCTAAGTTTATTATTTAATATATTCTCATCGGTAATTGAGTATAGTCCAACTATTCCACACATTATTTAACTCAAGAAACTAATTATCTCATTTACTACCTTGCTAGTATTAATTCCTGAATAACATGGCAAAGTAATAGCGATTGAGTCGATTAAGGATGAGTTTGTCTGAACATCATCATACTTTTGCTGATTAAATTCAGTGCCACTTAGACAATAAGTACCTAGAGTAGATTCTATATCTTTTTCAAGTAAATAATTTACTAATTCATTTCTTAAGATGTTCTCTGGCACTTTAAAAACAATTGATTGACAATTATGGTAAACATTTTCATTAATTTTTTGAGGAACAAAAGCATATTTTTCCAATAATGATATATATTCATCTTTTATTTCTCTCCTTTTTTCAACATAATTATCTAAATCCAAAAGTTGCTTCCATCCCAATAAAGCTTGAATTTCAGTCATTCTGAAATTAAATCCATAGTCAGTAAAATTTAATCCTACTTCAGCTTTGCTTGATGCTCCAGCAGCTAATTTCACTTTAAATAAATCTGAATAATTTTTATTATTTGTTGCAATTGCCCCACCCTCTCCAGTATTAAGAACTTTTCTTGGATGAAAACTAAAACAAGTTATATCAGAATATGCTCCAACTTTTATATTATTAATTTCACTTCCAAGAGCACAAGCAGCATCTTCCAAAAGAGGAACTTTATATCCTTTACATATTTTATTTATCTCATCGATGCCACTTGGGTTGCCAAAAGTATCTACAAAAATTACTGCCGAAACATCAGAATTTATTTTTTTAGTTAAATCCTTTGGGCACATATTAAATGTTTCGGTATCTACATCAATAAAAACAGGTACAGCCCCAATTTCCTCAATAACATTTGAGGATGCTGGCCAACTATAATCTGAGACTGCAACTTTATCTCCTTGCTTTACTCCCATAACTCTTAGGCTTAAAGATAAAGCAGTTGTTGCAGAAGTGGTTAGACCTACATAATCAATATTTATATATTTCTTAAGTGACTTTTCAAAAATATCAACATTTTTTCCTTGAGTAAATTGGCCTGATCTAAAAATTTCTTTTAACTCAAGTTCAACTGAGTCAAAGGAGATTGATGGTTTTATAAGTTTTATCATTTTTGGAACATTTCTTTATATATTTCGAGTGTCTTTTCAAGACCTTCATCAAAATCTGTTAAATTATATTGTATATAATCTTTAATTTTTTTATTGCATGCATTATGAGTCATAACATCTGAAGATCTTGAAGGTTTTTTTAATACTTCGCCATCATATTTAAAAAATTTAATAATTTTCTGAATCACCTTATTCATAGAGATCTGTCCATCAGTTGAAACATTAATACTTTCTGCTGGTTTTAATAATGGATAGAGTTTAAGGACAGCATCTATAGTATCCTTTACGTATATAAAATCTCTTGTTTGATCACCTGAGCCATGAATCTCAGGTGGCAATCCATTACAAATTCTCCAAGCAGTTATAGGAATTATTCCTGCTAAGTATCCTTTATAATTTTGTCTTGGGCCATAATTGTTGAATGGTCTAATAATAAATGAATCAAGATCG
>MDTA01157440.1_pt1 | contig 24659 bp, 22 predicted proteins | sample 811151 | NCBI WGS metagenome assembly MDTA01 (sample SAMN05326648, study PRJNA326480) | marine metagenome | isolation source: seawater | place: Indian Ocean: South | collected 2010
TAGACATTGCAAGATTTTCATCCCAAACATTTTTAGTAAAATCAAAACCTTCATGACGCATTATGATTGTTACTAATTGAAAAATAATTGAGCAGTGTGCCTCTTGAATAATTAATTTTCCCCCAGGTTTTAAAATTTTGTACATCTCATCTAAAAATTTCATAGGATAAGGAACATGATGAAGCATATTAACCGCAATTACGAAGTCGTAGCTATTTGGACTAAATTTAGTATTTTGAGCATCAAGATTTTTTAAATCTAAATGATCGTACATTGCAAAATCACTTATTTGAAAATTTTTATTTTTAATATAATTTTTCGAAAATCCAGCTCCAGCCCCAACTTCTAATCCTTTGTCCTTCAAGGAGATAAACTTTTTCATCCATGAAAAACGATTTTTAAGAAGAAAGTCTAAATTTTTATTTTTTTTTTCTTTGAATTCTTTTACTGCTTTTTCTACATCAGCAATAATTTTCATTCGATTTGAGTTTGGATCAAAAGCTGCTACTTTTTTGAGTTTTAACATTTTGCAAAATCAATATATTTTATCTATCTTAAAGGTTATTTATATATTGTTTTGTTATTTTAATGTATAAAATTATTATTTTTTCACATGATCCTAAAATATAAAAATTTAAAAGATGAATATATTGGTTTATTTAATGATCAAGAAAAATGTGATTTTGTTCTAACGGATGTTTTGTTTGCATTTAATGAAATTTATAAGATTATTGACGACAGTAAAACTAATACAATTTTAGAAATCGGATCTGGAACAAGCATCTTATTAAATGAGCTAAGCAAATGCTTTCCAAATAAAAAATTTTTTGGACTGGATCCTCACCAAAGGGGTTATAGTGGATATGAAAAGATTTCTAAAAAAATATCTAATACAAAAAATCTTTCTTTGATTCACCATGATTTTAAAGAGTTCAATCCAGAATATACTTTCGATCTCATATTTTCATTTAATGTATTTGAGCACTTACAAGATCAAAATGAATATATAAAAAAAATTGATTATTTGCTTAGCACAACTGGTAAAAGTATAATTTTTTGTCCTAATTACGATTTTCCATATGAGCCACATTTTATAATTCCAATTATAAGGAACAAAGAGATCACTTATAAAATATTTAAAAAAAAGATTCATAAACATGAGGAAAGAACCGGGGAAATAGGTTTATGGAATGGATTAAATTTTTGTAGCAAAAAAAAATTATCTAATTTTTTAAACAAAAATAATTTTAAATTTAAGTTTGATGCCAGCATTAAAGATAGATTTTTTAAAAGAATAGATGATGATCAATCTTCTTATTTTAAAAAAAGACAAGGCGTGGTGGCAAAAATTGCTAAATTAGCAAGATTTTTATATTTGGATAAAATTATTTTTGACATATTTAAGATACCTTTTCCTTATATGAAACTGATCATAGAAAAGAAAAAAAAGTGAAATGCTAATTAAAGATAATATTTATATTTTAACAATTATTTTTTTCTCATTCATTATAAATTGGTTTAGCGCAAACACTGGTATTCTTCACATTGATACATTTGGTTTTTTTGATACCGGTTACAATATTTTAAACGGTCAATTGCCAGTTAGAGATTATTGGGCTTATACTGGATTAACAGTTGATTATTTTCAATCATTCTTTTTTTTAATATTTGGGAATAATTGGAATAGTTATGTCATCCACGGTTCAATTATAAATGTTCTAGCAACAATAATTTTTTACTATTTTCTTCTACAAATCAAAATTTCAAAAAATTTTTGTTTATTTTATTCTTTATCATTTGCTACTTTACTTTATCCAGTCAGCGGAACACCCTACGCTTATCTTCATGCTTATACCTTTTCTCTTATTGGGGTAATGCTATTTTTTTTACTTTATAATTCTAAATATGATAAATTTTTATTTTTTATACCATTAATTTTTTTTCTAGCATTTTTTTCAATGCAGACACCAACAATCTACATTATCATTTTAATGATGATTTTTACGGCTGTAATATTTTTTAAAAATAAAGATTATTTGATTATAAAGCAATTCACACTTGGAACTTGTTTGGCATTAATATTCTTAATTATATATTTGTTTCTAACAAATACTGATGTTAACGATTTAATTTATCAATATTTTTTATTTCCAATGTCTATAGCTGAGGGCAGAATTTCAAGTGATACAAGTGCATATGTTAAATTAATTGATCAATTAAATTTGAAAAGAGTTTTTGGGGATTTCAAGTTTATCCATATATTTTTACTCCCATTAATATTTTTACAATTGGTCAAATTAAAAAATAAAAAAATAGATTATATATTTACTATATCAACAGTATTTATAGCTAGTACAATATTGTTCATTTACAATCAGTTATTACAGGCTAATCAAATTTATATTTTTAGCTTAGTTCCCGTTTTAGCAGCACTTACACACAAAAATTTAAATATTAATATAAAAAACAAAAAATATTTTATTTTTGTTCTTATGATTTTAGTTTTATTTTCAAGCTTTAAATTTCATGTGAGATATAATATTGAGAGAAAATTTATAGATTTAGAAAAAATAGATAAGAGTCAATTTATTAATGCAAGTGAGATACATGAAAAATTTAATAATTTAAAATGGGGCTCACGTTACACTGAGCCAAAAAAGGATAAATTATTTTTGAAAGAGGTGATAAAAACTCTTAAAAATGAAAGTGAAAATTCATATATAATCTCACATTATCAGTTTTTCTCAACATTTCTCAACAAACCCTTTTTTATTTTGAACAGGTGGTATATATGGGATAACAATAGTCATCCAACAGAAAACCATAAGTATTTTGCTTATTATAAAAATTTTGTTAGAAAAAATCTAAATAAACATGAAATTAAAAATATTTATCTAATAAATGAAACAGAAGAAATTAAATTCAAAAATATTCAAAATTACTTTGGAAATCAATGTTTCAATCAAAAAAATATTATTGGGGAAAAATTTGTTAAGTTAACCTTAAAGAAATGTGTTTAATGTTATAAAAATAGAATTATGAATATTCATGAACACCAAGCAAAAGAAATTTTGAAAGAATTTGGAGCACCAGTTTCAAATGGTATTGTTATTTTCTCTTTAAAAGATTTAAAAAAAGAAATATCAAAACTAAAAAGCAAGGAGTTCGTACTGAAAGCCCAAATTCATGCAGGGGGAAGAGGAAAAGCAGGAGGAGTCAAATTAGTTAAAAATGTTACAGATTTAGAAAATGAAGTAAGTAAAATGTTTGGAAAGATTTTAGTTACACATCAAACAGGTCCAGAAGGAAAAGAAGTGAAAAGATTGTACATTGAAGAGGCGTCTGAAATTTCAAAAGAGTTTTATTTATCATGTTTAATTGATAGAGAAACATCTAAAATAGCTTTTATTAGTAGTACTGAAGGAGGCATGGACATTGAAAAAGTTGCATCGGAGACACCTGACAAAATAATAACAAAAAAAATTGATCTAAGTGATGAAGGACCTAGCAAAAATGAAATTCAAGAAATAATTTCAATATTTAAATTTTCTACTGATCAAAATAAAGAAGCTGTAAAAATAATTAAAGCGTTATACAGAATTCTAATTGAAAAAGATGCTAGTCTGATAGAGATTAATCCTTTAATTGTAAATAAGAATGACAAATTAATTTGTCTTGATGCAAAAATGAATTTTGATGACAATGCAATTTTTAGAAGACCAGAAATTCTTAAACTCAGAGATCTTAATGAAGAAGAACCAGCTGAAATAGAGGCAAGTAAATTTGACCTTGCATATATTAAACTTAATGGATCTATCGGTTGCATGGTAAACGGTGCTGGATTAGCAATGGCCACAATGGATATAATTAAATTACATGGAGAGGAACCTGCAAATTTTTTAGATGTTGGCGGTGGTGCTTCAAAAGAAAAAGTTTCTGCTGCATTTAAGCTTATTCTATCGGATAAAAATGTAAAAGGAATTTTGATTAATATATTTGGTGGGATTATGAGATGTGATGTTCTAGCACAAGGAGTGGTAGATGCTGCCAAGGAGACAAAATTAAACGTACCTTTAGTAGTGCGTTTAGCTGGCACTAATTTTGTTGAAGGAAAAAAAATTTTAGATGAGTCTAATATAAAAATATTATCTGCATCTGATTTAAATGATGCTGCAGAAAAAATTGTAAATGCTATTAAATAAATGTCAGTTCTAGTAAATAAAAATACTAAATTAATCTGTCAGGGTTTCACTGGCTCCCATGGAACTTTTCATTCAGAGCAAGCAATAAAATATGGTACTCAGCTAGTGGGTGGAGTTACTCCTAAAAAAGGAGGCCAAAAACATCTTGGACTTCCAGTATTTAACACTGTCGAGGAAGCAAAAGCTGTAACAAAAGCTAACGCTACAATGATTTATGTTCCACCTAAATTTGCAGCTTCTGCAATTATAGAGGCGATTAACGCTAAAATTGAATTAATTGTATGTATTACAGAAGGTATTCCTGTAATAGATATGTTAAAAGTTAAAAAAACTTTAAAAGGAAGTGCTAGCAGATTAATCGGACCTAATTGTCCAGGTATAATAACTCCACATGAATGTAAAATTGGAATTATGCCTGGTAGTATTCATAAAAAAGGATCAGTAGGAATTGTATCTAGATCAGGCACGCTTACTTACGAGGCTGTTGCCCAAACTTCTGCAAACAATCTAGGCCAATCAACCTGTATTGGTATCGGCGGAGACCCGATTAACGGAACAAATTTTATAGATTGCTTAGAGTTATTTTTGAAGGATGACGAAACTCAGTCAATTGTTATGATTGGTGAAATAGGTGGTTCGGCTGAGGAAGAAGCATCAGACTTCATTAAAAAATCAAAAATAAAAAAGCCAATAGTAGGTTTTATCGCAGGCTTAACTGCGCCGCCAGGAAGAAGAATGGGACATGCTGGTGCAATAATATCAGGCGGCAAAGGTGGTGCTGGTGACAAAATTGAGAACATGAAATCTGCAGGGATTATTATTTCAAATTCACCAGCAGATATAGGCAAAACCTTATTTGAAAAACTTAAAGCTTGATTTTGGGATATTTGTGTTATTATTAATAACTGATGTCAGTTAATAAGAACAATCAAACATATAAAAAAACATCATTTTTAACTGGAGTTAATAGTGATTATATCGAGGAATATTATTCTCTGTACCTTCAAAATCCCAAATTACTATCAAAAGATTGGATTGAATTTTTTGATGGCCTAAAAGAAGATTCTAAAAATATCGTAAAAAATATAAAAGGCCCTAGCTGGAGTCCAAAAAAAATTGAACCAATAATTAAAAATAAAGTTAATGAAATAGATACTGAAGAAGAAATATCAGAGTCTAGTATTGTTAAGCAAGCATCAAAAGACTCAGTTAGAGCAATAATGCTTATTAGGGCTTTTAGAATAAGAGGTCATTTACTTGCAAATCTTGATCCGCTTAAATTACAGATAAAAGATGAACATCCTGAGCTTAATCCAGAAACTTATGGATTTGGTAAAAAAGATTATAACAGAAAAATTTTTCTTGATGGTGTGCTAGGTATTCAATATGGAACATTAAAAGAAATCTTGGCAATTTTAAAAAAAACTTATTGTTCTACTATAGGATACGAGTTTATGCACATGAGTGACCCAGATGAAAAAACTTGGATACGAGATAGAATAGAAGGTCCAGAAAAGGATATAAATTTCACTGATAATGGCAAAAAAGCAATATTAAATAAAATTATCGAAGCGGAAGGCTTTGAAAAATATTTACAGGTTAAATTTGTGGGTACAAAACGATTTGGGCTAGATGGAGGAGAATCTTTAATTCCAGCTTTAGAACAAATTATAAAAAAAGGTGGAAATTTAGGAGTAAAAGAAATTAAGATCGGCATGCCTCATCGAGGAAGATTGAACGTTCTCGCGAATGTGATGGGCAAACCATATCAAGCTATCTTTAGTGAGTTTTTTGGTAAAAGCATTTCAGCTACAAAAGAGTTTGAAGGTGACGTTAAGTACCATTTGGGTGCTTCATCAAATAGAGAATTTGATGGAAATATTGTTCACATTAGTCTTACAGATAATCCGTCTCATTTAGAAGCTGTTAATCCTGTGGTATTAGGCCAGGTAAGAGCTAAACAATTTTTTCATAAAGATCCATCAAGAAAATCAGTTGTGCCTGTTTTAATTCACGGAGACGCTGCATTCGCTGGGCAAGGAGTTGTTGCTGAATGTTTTGCGATGTCAGGATTACCAGGCCATAACATTGGAGGAACAATTCATTTAATTGTAAACAACCAAATTGGTTTTACAACAGCTCCAAGATTTGCTAGATCTTCTCCGTATCCATCAGATGTCGCTAAACTCTCACAGGCACCAATATTTCATGTAAATGGTGACGACCCTGAAGCAGTTGTGCATTGTGCAAAAATTGCTACGGAGTACAGGCAAAAATTTAATAGAGATGTCGTAATAGATATGGTTTGTTATAGAAGATTTGGACACAATGAAGGCGATGAGCCTTCATACACACAACCGATAATGTACAAAAAAATTAGGTCACATCCTACGACATTAACTATTTATAGCAAAAAAATATCATCTGAAGGACTATTGGAAGAACAAGCAATAGAGACAAAAAGACTTGATTATAAAAACTTTTTAGAAAAAGAGTATAACGCTTCAAAAAATTATAAATCTGAATTGAAATGGTATGAGGGAGTTTGGTCAAGATTTAAACCTGGTTTAGGTAAAGACAAAAGAGGAGTCAGTGGGGTTGATAAAAAAACAATTGTTGAAACTGGAAAAAAAATATCTGAAATACCTAATAATTTTGTTGTCCACAAAACACTTAGAAAAATATTTGAGCAAAGAAAAAAAATGTTTACTGAAAACTCTCCTATTGATTGGTCAACTGCTGAATTACTTGCGTTTGGAACCTTATTAACCGACGGTTTTTCAGTAAGGTTGTCAGGACAGGACTCTGGAAGAGGCACGTTTAGTCAACGACATTCAGTTTTAAGACATCAAGAAAATCATGATAGATACATCCCATTAAATAATTTAGCTAAAAAACAAAAAAAATTTGAAATTATCGACAGCCTTTTGTCGGAACTAGCCGTTTTGGGATTTGAGTTTGGATATTCTTTGTCAGAACCGGAGACCCTAGTTATTTGGGAAGCTCAATTTGGAGATTTTGCAAATGGAGCTCAGGTCATAATAGATCAATTTATCACATCAGGAGAGATAAAATGGGGGAGAGCTAGTGGTTTAGTTTTATTATTGCCACATGGATATGAAGGTCAAGGACCAGAGCACTCTTCCGCTAGGTTAGAGAGGTTTCTACAGATGTGTGCAGGTGAAAATATACAAGTTGTGAATTGTACTACACCTGCAAATTATTTTCACGCTTTAAGAAGACAAATGCATCGAGATTTTAGAAAACCCTTGATAGTTATGACACCAAAATCTTTATTAAGAAACAAAAAATGCGTCTCAAACATTGAGGATTTTTCAAAAAAAAATAGTTTTCATCGCGTTTTAGAGGATCATGCTTATATAAAGGGTTCGCAAATTATAAAGTTAAAGTCTGATAATAAAATAAAAAAAGTGATAATGTGCTCGGGAAAAATATATTTTGACTTGCTGGATGCAAGAGATAAAGCAAAAAATAATGAGGTCATTTTTGTTAGAATAGAACAGCTGTATCCTTTTCCGGCCAAGACATTAGCAAAAGTTTTAAAAAGATACGAGCATGCTGATTTTGTTTGGTGTCAAGAGGAGCCGAAAAATATGGGAGCCTGGAATACTGTAAGGAATTATATAGATAGAACTCTTGAAATAATTGATTTCAAAAATAAAAAAGTTAAATATATCGGAAGAAATGCCTCATCCACAACTGCGACTGGAAATTATAATAAACATGTTGCAGAACAAAAAAAAATATTGGAAAAGGTGTTAGGGAAAACAAAATAATGTCCGAAAAAATAATTGTACCTACTCTTGGAGAATCAGTTACGGAAGCTACGGTAGCCAAGTGGCTTAAGAACAAAGGGGACAAAGTATTATCAGATGAGCCATTGGTTGAACTTGAGACAGACAAGGTAAACGTTGAAGTTCCGTCTCCATCTAATGGAATTTTGGAGAATATTACTGTGGAAGAAGGTCAAACAGTCAACGTTGGAGCATTACTTGGGTCAATTTCAAAAACTAAGTCTGGTTCATCAGATTTAAAAAATGAAAAACAATACTCTCCACCAAAATTACAGAAGATTAAAACAGAAAAAAAACAAGACAAACGAGAAAATGAAATTGTTAAGCCGCTTATTTTACAAGAAGAAACTGAGCAAAAAATATTTGACGAAGAACCGCTTGTTCTAGAGACTTTTCATGAAGAGCAACCTTCTGAAAAGAAAAAAGATAAGATCCTAGAAAAAAAAGAAGTTTTTAGAGTATCACCTTCTGCGCGAAAACTTGCGAGTGAAAACAATATAGATTTCAGCAAAATAAAAGGTAGCGGAAAACACGGTATAGTTTTGAAAGAAGACATCATGGATTTAATGGGTGTTAAACCTGCACCATCTGAGAGAAAAGTAGCACACGGGCCTGAGGAAAGAATTAAAATGACGAGACTAAGACTTACTATAGCTAAGAGGCTAAAAGAGGCACAAGAAAACGCTGCCATGCTTACAACTTTTAACGAAGTTGACATGTTTGAGGTAATAAAAATGAAAAATGATTATAAAGAATATTTTCAAAAAAAATACTCAGCAAAATTGGGATTCATGTCCTTTTTTGTTAAAGCATGTATCATAGGATTAAAAAATTATCCCGCAGTTAATGCTGAGATACAAGGAGATGAGATAGTTTATAAAAATTATTACAACATAAGTATAGCAGTAGGTACTGATAAGGGACTAGTAGTCCCAGTTGTTAAAAATTCAGATGAATTATCATTTGCTGAAATTGAAAAATCTATAAGTGAACTTGGTCAAAAAGCCCGAGACGGTAAAATTACTATTGAAGATCTTCAAGGTGGTACTTTTACAATTACTAATGGTGGAATTTATGGATCTATGTTGTCTACACCAATTTTAAATCCTCCTCAATCAGCTGTTTTAGGCATGCATAATATTATTGAAAGACCGATTGTTATCAATAGAGAGGTTAAAATTAGGCCAATAATGTATCTAGCTTTATCTTATGACCACAGAATAATTGATGGAAAGGAGGCTGTATCATTTTTAAAGATAGTTAAGGAATCCCTAGAGCAGCCTAAAAGACTATTTTTAAATATTTAGAATATGAGTGATAAATTTGATGTTATCATAATTGGAGGTGGACCAGGAGGATACGTTTGCGCAATTAGAGCTGCTCAATTAGGATTGAAGACAGCCTGTGTGGAAAGTAGAGGTACATTAGGAGGCACATGTCTTAATGTTGGCTGTATCCCTTCAAAGAGTTTATTAAATCTTTCAGAAAATTATCATAAGGCAAAAAAAAATTTTTTCGATCAAGGTATTGAAGTCTCTAATATAAAACTCAATATAGAAAAAATGATGAAAAACAAAAATAAATCCGTTCAAATTTTAACAAAAGGAGTAGAGTTTCTTTTTAAAAAAAATAAAGTTACATATTTAAAAGGGAAAGGTGTTTTATTTTCAACCACCAATGTAATAGTTTATGATAACGGTAAGAAAAATTCTTATGAGACAAAAAACATTGTTATAGCAACAGGTTCATCACCCTTATCTCTTCCAGGAATAGATATTAATGAAAAAAATATAATTTCATCTACTGCGGCTCTCTCACTAAACTCTGTGCCTAAATCTTTAGTGATAATTGGCGGGGGGTATATAGGTTTAGAGATGGGTTCAGTGTGGAAAAGATTGGGTTCTGAAGTGACTGTTATAGAAAACTTGCCATTTATAACTCCAGGAATGGACCGTGAAATATCCAATGAATTTCAAAAAATTTTAATTAAACAAGGATTTAAATTTCTTTTAAACTCTAAAGTTTTGTCGATTTCTGACTCAGGATCTCAAGTAACAATTGAATATCAAGATAATGAAAAAGGAGACAAAAGAAAAATTCAAGCTGATAAAGCACTTATAGCTGTAGGACGAAAACCTTATACTGAGGGCCTAAATCTTAATAAGATAGGTATAGTTAAAGATGAAAAGGGTCGTATAAAAGTAAATAAAAAATTTCAAACTAAAGAAAAAAATATTTATGCTATTGGGGATGTTATTGATGGTCCAATGTTAGCTCATAAAGCAGAGGAAGAAGGTATCGCAGTTGCAGAGTTATTAGCCGGTCAATCAGGGCACGTAAATTACGATGTAATACCCGGTGTAATTTATACAGCTCCCGAAGTAGCTTATGTTGGGAAAACTGAAGAACAGTTGAAAAAAGAGGGAGTAAAATTTAAAGTAGGAAAGTTTCCTTTTTTAGCTAATTCAAGAGCTAAAGTTAATAATGAAACCGAGGGTTTTGTTAAGATTTTAGCTGATAGTAGCTCAGACCGTGTACTAGGAGTACATATAATCGGTCCTCATTGTGGAGATATGATCGCTGAAATGGCACTAGCTATGGAGTTTGGAGCTAGCGCTGAAGATATAGCAAGAACATGTCATGCACATCCAACTCACACAGAGGCTATTAAAGAGGCAGCTTTAGCTGTTGATAAAAGACCAATTCATTTTTAAATTTTTTATAATTTTATTAAATTATTTTATGCAAGTACCTGTACTTTTACCAAAAGTTTTTAATCATCCTTTTACATATTTAATTAACTCTAAAAAAATTAAAAATTTAAAAAAGGGTGATATTGTAATTGTTCCTTTTGGAAAAAAGATGGAAGTAGGTGTTATTTGGGATCAGATTAAAAATACTAATAAAAATATAAAGCTTAAACAAATTGAAAAAAAGGTTTCAAATATTAGGCTAACTTCAAAGTTGATAAAATTTATTAATTGGTTTTCAAATTATAATCTTGTACCAAAAGGCTTGATTCTTAAAATGTGTTTAGGAAATATCAAAAATTTTGAAAAAATAAATAAAAAGTCTAGCTTTCAAGAAAATTTAAAAACTAATAAATATGACTTAAATATTGAGCAAAAAAAAGCTCTAAACTTTCTTACAAAAACAAATAACAAATTTAATGTATCAGTTTTGTTAGGAGTCACAGGATCAGGTAAAACTTTAGTTTATTTTGAGAGAATAAAAAGATTATTAAAAGAAGATAAACAATCTTTAGTATTAATTCCAGAAATATTTTTAACAACGCAATTTAAAAATAGATTTAAACTTTTCTTTGGGTACGAGCCTGCTATTTGGCATTCAAAAATAGGCTCAAGTAAAAAAAATTATATTTGGCACGAGGTAGCAAAAAATAAAATCAAAATAGTTATTGGTGCAAGATCATCATTATTTTTACCATTCAAAAAATTAGGGTTAATTATTGTTGATGAAGAACATGATCAGTCTTACAAGCAAGAAGAAAATGTAATTTATAATGCAAGAGACATGGCAATTTCAAGAGCATTATTTGAAAATATTCCAATTCATTTAGTAACTTCTGTTCCTTCATTAGAAACTTATAATAATATAAAAATAAAAAAATATAAAAAAATTGAGCTTAAACAAAGATTTCAAAATTTTTCATTGCCTAAAACTAAAGTTATAAATCTAAATTCAGAAAACTTAAATCAAAAATCAATTTCACATCAGACGATAGATTTGGTTAAAGAATACTTAAAGAAAAAAAATCAAGTTCTTTTTTTTTTAAATAGAAGAGGTTATGCCCCTTTCTTAATTTGCAAAAAATGCGGTTTTAGACATTTATGCCCTAATTGTTCTATATATCTTACTTATCATAAAATATTAAAAAATGTTATTTGCCATCATTGTGGTTACAAAAGTAAAGCTGAAAAAAAATGTAAAGATAAAAACTCTGATTGCAATTTTTCTATGTACGGGCCAGGTGTTGAAAAAGTTTTTGAGGAATTAAAAGATATATTTCCAGATAAAAATATTAAAATATTTTCAAGCGATTACTTACAAGGGAAAATAGAATCTGAAAAATTAATTAATCAGGTAAGTGATGAAAAAATAGATATTTTAGTAGGAACTCAAATGATATCCAAAGGTTTTAATTTTCCGCTACTAAATTGTATCGTCGTAGTAGACGCTGATTTTACTGGAAGAGGATATGACTTACGAGCTACAGAGAAAAATATTCAGCTATATAATCAACTAAGCGGAAGAGCTGGGAGATTTTCTAATGACTCTATCATTATTTATCAAACTATAAATCCTGGTCACCAAGTTTTAAAAGATATTCTAAATAATAATGTTGAGAATTTTCTTGAGAATGAATTGAAATTAAGAAAGGAAAATAGTTTACCACCATACTTCAGATTAATTTCTTTAATAATTTCATCAAAATCTAAAGAAAACAGCTACAGAGGAGCTTTAGAAATTAAGAATAAAATTAACAAATCGGGTAATATCCAAGTTCTGGGCCCTGTTGACTCACCTATATTTAAAAAGAATAAATTGTATAGGACAAGATTATTAATTAGATCCGATAAAAAAATTATGTATCAACAATTTTTAGCAAAAGTTTTAGAAAACATTAAAATATCCAGCAAAATTAAACTTACAGTTGATGTGGATCCTATAAATTTCACATAATTTTCTATATATCATCTTGAAGGCCTCTATCAGCTGTGTTACGACAATTTATTTCTACAATAATTCTTGAACAGGATTGACATTGAGCAAAGTTAAAACATTTTCAGGTGAAACAGCAGAGCGCTACGCTCTAGCTTTATTTGAATTAGCAAGCGAAAGCTCTGAGCTGGAAACAATTGAAAAAAAGATAAAATCTCTCTTAGAAATTTGTAGAGGAAATCCTGATTTTTTAACTTTTTTAAAAAATCCTACTTATAAAATAGAGTCACAGCAAAAAATTTTTAAAGATATTTCGAATATAATGAATTTGAACTCTACCCTTAAAAACTTTTTACAATTCATAATTATCAAAAGAAGAATATATTTTTTAGATAAAATATTAGAAAAATTTATCAAATTAAATGCGAAAAAAAAAGGTATAATTGAAGCAACTCTTATATCTTCAAAAGCTCTATCTAACGATGAAAAAAATAAAATTAGTGATCAAATTTCAAAATCTATAAGATCAAATGTTAATTTTTCTTTCAGTATTGATAAAAGTTTAATTAGTGGTGTCAGAATTCAAGTAGGTAGTTTAATGGTAGAAAATTCAGTGAGTAACAAACTTAAAAGAATTAAACAGACAATGATTGAGAAATAATATGGAAATTAACCCTTCAGAAATTACTAAGCTTCTTAAAGAACAAATAAAAAATTTTGGCCAAAAGGCTGAGATCTCAGAAATTGGAAAGGTTTTGACAGTCGGAGATGGTATAGCCAGAGTTTACGGTTTGGACAATGTTCAAGCTGGAGAAATGGTTGAGTTTAGTGATGGTTCAAAGGGGATGGCTCTAAATTTAGAGAGTGACAACGTTGGTGTTGTTATATTTGGTGATGACAAACAAATAAAAGAAGGTGACACTGTAAAAAGAACAAACTCAATTGTGGATGTCCCTGTCGGTAAAGAATTGTTAGGAAGAGTAGTGGATGGACTTGGGGAACCAATAGATGGAAAAGGAAAATTAACTGCTAAAACAAGAAAAAGAGTGGAAGTAAAAGCTCCAGGAATAATACCAAGACAATCGGTAAACGAACCTATGCAAACAGGTCTGAAAGCTATTGATAGCTTAATACCAATTGGCAGAGGACAAAGAGAGCTCATTATTGGTGATAGACAAACAGGGAAAACTGCAGTTGCCGTTGATACTATAATAAATCAAAAAGCAATTAACGAGTCTAATGATGAAAAGAAAAAACTTTATTGTGTCTACGTTGCAATAGGTCAAAAAAGATCCACTGTTGCGCAAATAGTAAAAACACTTGAGGATGCAGGCGCAATGAAGTATACCACGGTGGTTTCGGCTACTGCTTCTGACTCTGCACCATTACAATTTTTAGCACCTTATACTGGTTGTACGATAGGCGAATACTTCAGAGATAATGGAATGCACGCATTGATAATTTATGATGATCTCTCTAAACAAGCTGTTGCATATCGTCAAATGTCTTTATTACTAAGAAGACCACCAGGTAGAGAGGCTTACCCTGGAGATGTTTTTTATCTACACAGCAGACTCTTAGAAAGAGCAGCGAAGCTAAATGAAAAAAATGGAGGGGGATCCTTAACAGCTCTACCAATCATAGAAACCCAAGCAGGAGATGTTTCTGCCTACATACCAACAAATGTTATCTCAATAACTGACGGACAAATATTTTTAGAAACTGAATTATTTAATCAAGGTATCAGACCGGCTGTAAATGTAGGCCTGTCTGTATCAAGAGTTGGATCAGCAGCACAGACAAAAGCTATGAAAAAAGTTGCTGGTTCAATTAAACTTGAGCTAGCACAATATAGAGAGATGGCAGCTTTCGCACAATTTGGTTCAGATTTGGACGTTTCAACTCAAAAGCTATTAAATAGAGGCTCAAAACTTACTGAGCTTTTAAAACAAAATCAATACTCCCCTTTTACAGTTGCAGAGCAAGTAATTTCGATTTTTGCAGGAGTAAACGGATACTTAGATGACATAAATTTAAATATGATCAAAGATTTTGAAAAGAATTTAATTGAGAAGGTAAAAAATGAAAATTCTGAAATTTTAGAAACGATAAACAAAACTGGTAAACTTGAGGATGATGCTAAAAATAAGCTCATAGAAATCATCGTAAGGCAAAAAAAGGGAGAAAAAAATGCCTAGTCTTGATGATTTAAAAAAAAGAATAAAAAGTGTTAAATCAACACAAAAAATTACTAAAGCAATGAAAATGGTAGCGGCGGCTAAACTTAAAAAAGCACAAGAGAATGCTGAAAAGGGTAGACCATATAGTGAAAAGTTACACAACATAATTTTAAATTTAACCAAATCAATTTCGGACGAGACAAATGCTCCAAAATTATTAATAGGTAGCGGTAAAGATGAAGTATACCTGTGCTTAGTTATGACGGCAGATAGAGGGTTATGTGGTGGTTTTAATTCTAATATTTGTAAATTAGCAAAAAACCATTTTAAAAAGATTATCAAAGACGGAAAAAAATTAAAGATTATTACTGTTGGAAGTAAGGGACATGATCAAATCAAATCTGAGTATAACTCTTACATCATTGATAAATTTAATTTTAAAGATAAAAAACAAATTTCTTTTAAAGAAGCAGAAGTTATTGGAAAAAAAATTATCGATTTATTTAATCAAGAACAATTTGATAAATGTTTTATATTTTACAACAATTTTAAAAATGTTATTACTCAAATTCCAAAATCTGAACAAATTATACCAACAGATTTAAGTGACAAAAAAAATGAAAATCAAACCGCTTCATATGATTTTGAACCAGATGAGGACGAGATATTAGAAGATTTACTTCCAAAAAATGTATCAACTCAGATATTTAAAGCCTTTTTAGAAAACGCAGCCAGTGAGCAGGGCTCAAGGATGACCGCTATGGATAACGCAACGCGTAATGCAGGAGATTTAGTTGATAAGCTAACAATTAATTATAACAGAAGTAGGCAGGCATCTATTACAAAAGAGTTAATAGAAATAATTTCGGGAGCTGAGAGTTTATAATGAATAAAGAAGGAGTAATAACACAATTAATTGGTGCTGTAGTTGATGTAAAATTTACTGATAATCTACCAGAGATATATACTGCTCTTGAGGCCAATAATGGAGGCAACAAATTAATTTTAGAAGTCGCGCAGCATTTAGGTGAAAATAGCGTAAGAACTATAGCTATGGACTCCACTGAAGGCCTTAAGAGAGGAGACAAAGTACTGAACACAGATGCGCCAATAAGCGTTCCAGTTGGCCCTGAGACGTTAGGAAGAATTATAAACGTCATAGGACAGCCTATTGATGAAAAAGGAGATGTTAAAACTAAAGAAAAGTGGCCTATACATAGACCTTCACCGAAATTCACTGACCAATCCACAGAGACTGAAATTTTAGTAACAGGTATAAAAGTAATTGATTTATTAGCGCCATATGCAAAAGGCGGTAAAATAGGTTTATTTGGAGGTGCAGGAGTAGGTAAGACCGTAACAATTATGGAGCTCATTAATAATATTGCAAAAGCTCATGGAGGTTTCTCTGTTTTCGCCGGAGTTGGTGAAAGAACAAGAGAAGGTAATGACCTTTATCATGAAATGATAGAGTCTGGTGTTATAAAAAAAGATGGAAAAGGATCTAAAGCCGCACTTGTTTACGGTCAGATGAACGAACCACCAGGAGCAAGAGCTAGGGTAGCTTTGACAGGTCTTACGGTCGCAGAGTATTTTAGGGATAAAGAAGGTCAAGATGTTTTATTTTTTGTAGACAATATTTTTAGATTCACTCAGGCTGGCTCAGAAGTTTCAGCGTTACTAGGAAGAATACCTTCAGCCGTAGGTTATCAACCTACATTGGCTACCGATATGGGAAATTTACAAGAAAGAATAACTTCAACCGGTAAAGGGTCAATTACTTCAGTTCAAGCAATATATGTACCAGCTGACGATTTAACAGATCCAGCACCAGCCACATCATTTTCTCACTTGGATGCTACAACTGTTTTATCAAGACAAATAGCTGAGCTTGGTATTTATCCTGCTGTAGATCCTTTAGACTCAACGTCAAGAATATTAGATCCAAGAGTGGTCGGAGATGAACATTATAGAGTAGCAAGGGAAGTTCAAAGAATTTTACAAGCTTACAAATCTCTTCAAGATATTATTGCTATACTTGGAATGGATGAGCTATCTGAAGATGATAAACTCACAGTTGCAAGAGCAAGAAAAATTCAAAGGTTTTTATCTCAGCCATTCTTTGTTGCTGAAGTATTTACCGGATCCCCAGGTAAACTAGTTGATCTTGAGTCGACAATAAAAGGTTTTGATGCGATTTGCAAAGGGGAATATGACCATCTACCTGAAGCGGCATTTTACATGGTTGGCTCTATAGAAGAAGTTATTGAAAAAGCAGAAAGATTAGAAAAAGATAACTAAATCAATGTCTAAAGAATTTAATATTGAGATTATAAGTCCGGACGCAAAGGTATTTATGGGAAAAAGCGAGGAGGTTGTGCTCCCTTGTTATGAGGGCCAGTCAACTATACTTAAAGATCATATTCCATTTATTACATATTTACGTCCAGGATTAATCGAAACCGGAAGTGGTGAAAAATTTTATGTAGAAGAGGGTACTGTTGAATTTTCAGACAATAATCTTTTGATCCTATCTGCTTCAGCAAAAAACATAAAAAAAATTGATAAAAGCGAGATAAGCAACATGATAATAGATTCTGAGCAAAAGGTATCTAGTGAAGAAATAACGGATAAACAAAAATATATTTTAAGCTACAAAATTGATACTTTAAAAAGTATTAACCAAAATAATTCTTAATTTCCAACTTTAATTTTTTATAGACTTCCTTTTTGAAATCAACAATTACATCCGGCAATACATTATAATCAATCCATTTCCACTCTATAAATTCAGGGTGTTTTGTTTTAAGATTAATTTCCTTTTCATCACCAATAAATTTTACAATAAACCATTTTTGTTTTTGACCTCTAAATTTTCCCTTCCAAATTTTTCCCAATAAGTCTGGTGGCAATTCATACTCAAGCCAGTTCTCTAATTCTTTCAAAATCTTGATGTTAGTAATACTTGTTTCTTCAACTAATTCTCTTTTCATGGCTTCAAGAGGAGTTTCTCTGTAATCTATTCCTCCTTGTGGCATTTGCCACTTATCTATTGGATTATCTCTTCTTTTACCTACAAAGACTTCATTTTTTTGGTTTAATAAAATTATACCAACACCTTGCCTCATTGGTAATTGCTTTTTCATGATTTATTACTGAAAAAGTTTAACAGCATATTTTAATTGATTATCGTTATCAGTGTCTAATTCGAATTCCTCTTTTTCTTTTACTATTATATCAGGTAATACACCAACTTCAGAAATAGATTTACCCGAGGGAAGATAATATTTAGATATCGTCAATCTTATACCACCACCATTTCTGAGTGGGATAATTGATTGCACAGATCCCTTACCATAAGAATTTTCACCTAAGATTATCGCTCTTTTATGATCTTTGAGTGCTCCAGCAAAAATTTCTGAAGCTGACGCAGAACCGTTATTTATCAATATAATAATTGGTTTGCCTTTGATCCCATCTCCTGCTTTAGCAAAAAATTTTCTTGTTTCACCTATATTTCTCCCTTTTGTTGAGACAATTTCACCATCTTCAAGAAAAAAATCTGTAATTGTTATAGCTTGTGTGAGTAGGCCACCTGGATTATTTCTTAAATCAATAATGTAACCTAATAAATTTTTTTGTTTTTCATAATTTTTAACTTGTTTGATAAATTGTTTATCACTATTTTCATTAAATGATTTTAATCTAATATATCCAATATTTTTTTTAATACCTAAAATTTTTGCTTCAACTGATTTCACTTCAATTATTTGTCTTTTTATTTTGAAGGTCAGTGGTTTTTTTATGTTTTTTCTTCTTACTGTTAATTCAATTTCAGAACCAACAGGTCCCCTCATTAATTTTACTGCTTCCATTAAGGTTTTACCTTGTACCTGTTCGTTATTTATTCTTACAATATAATCACCGGCTTTAATGCCAGCACGCTGTGCTGGTGTATCTGAAATGGGTGAAATTACTTTCACAACACCTGCTTCCATACCAATCTCAATACCCAATCCACCAAACTCCCCTTTAGATTCGGTCTGCATGCTTTTGAAAAGTTCAGGAGACATATATGCTGAGTAAGGGTCCAAAGATTGCAAAACACCGTTAATTGCTGAGTCCATTACATCAGCTTGATCAATATCGTCGACATATTCCTCTTTAATTTTCTCTAAAACTTCTCCAAATAAATCGATTTTTTCGTATAACTCGTTGGTTGTATTTGAGTAAACTTTTCCAGTTAATAATGCAAACAGAAAAATTAAATAGTATAAAATTTTCATCATATTAAAGCCTTCTCTCTCGGCAAATCCTCAGACCACATTTTTTCCAAATCATAAAAGGATCTTTTTTCGGGATGAAACAAATGCACAATTATATCAATTGCATCTACTAACTTCCAATCAGTGCTTTCGTAACCTTCTATTTTGCAATTGTCTACACCACATTTTTTTAGTTCGATTATAAGATTTTCAGATAAAGATTGTAGGTGTCTAGAGGAAGTACCGGACGCAATTATCATATAATCAGCTATATACGATTTTCTCCTTAAATCTATGATAACAATGTTATTAGCTTTATTTTTACTAAGTGTAGTCTCTATTAGCTTTTTAATTTTTTTTACTTCCATCAATAAGCTTGCTTCTCAATTGAGATGAAGATATATCAATCTTCAAATTTTTCAAAAATTTTATATTTTCCTTTTTCAGATACTTAAATATAACAGATTTTTTTGCTTTTGTATCAAATCCTTTTCTCGAAAAAACAATAAATTTAGTCATTTTTATTAATTGTTTGTAATTTTTCCACCTGTGTAAATTTATAAGATTATCCGACCCCAAAATGAAAAAAATTTTATTATCATTTTTTTTTTTTAAAAATTTAATTAAATCTACAGATGCGTTTGAATTAATTTTTTTTTCATAATGCTTTAATTCAATTCTCTTATTTTTTTTGATTAATTTGAGGCACATTTTTTTTCTATTTTGCAACGAGAAAAAAGGTTTTTTCTTTAATGGATTTTTTTTTGTGATAGCCCAAACAACTTTTTTAAGTTTAAATAATTCAAGGCTTTTTTTACTAATAAATAGATGCCCTTTATGTGGCGGGTCAAAGCTTCCACCCAATATTCCAATATTTTTATTAAATGATCTGCTCATTTAATTATGATCTTACTATTCCGTTACCGTAAACAATATACTTATATGAAGTTAATTGATTTAAACCAACTGGCCCTCTTGGTGGTAATTTGTTAGTAGAAATTCCAATTTCTCCACCAAAACCAAACTCGCCTCCATCTGCAAATTGAGTGGAAACATTGTGCATAGCAATAGAACTATTAACGTTATTTAAAAAATATTTGGTATTTTTTTTATTTGAGGAAATAATACAATCGGTGTGCATCGTACCATATTTGATTATATGTGACACTGCCTCTTTAACATTTTTAACACTTTTAACTGAGAGTTTTGCATCCAGATATTCTGTTCGCCAATCTTTCTCTTTGGCTAATTTAAGTTTATTTTTAAAAAGTTTATTTATTTTTTTATCTACTATTACTTCACATCCTTTTTGTAATAAAGAATTAATTATTTTTATACCCTTTGATTTTAAAATTTTTTCATGTATCAGTAATGTTTCAAGTGCGCCACATATACTTGTTCTTCGCATCTTAGCATTCAAAATTACTTTGTTAGCTTGATTTAATTTACTAAATTTATCTAGATAAATATGGCAAAGACCTTCGAGATGACCTATAACATGCACATTTGAAAATTTTTGAACTTTAGATACGAGTCCTTTTCCACCCCTCGGTACTATCACATCTATATATTTACTCATTCCTGACAATAAGAAATCAACTACATTTCTATTTTTTTTTTCAATAAATTGTAAGGTATTTTGATCTATCTTATTTTTCTTAAGCGCTATTCTAAAAAGTCCTGATAAAATTTTATTAGAATAAAATGCCTCACTTCCTCCTCTTAAAATTGCACAGTTTTGTGATTTTAGACACAAAGCAGCAACATCCGCTGTAACGTTTGGTCTACTTTCGTAAATTATTCCTATAACGCCAATGGGTATTGTAATTTTTTTAATCTGAAGATTGTTATTTCCAGTCCATTTTTCTAAAGTTTTACCTATTGGATTTGGAAACTTTTTAATCTCCTGTATTGATTTTATAATACTTTCAATTTTTTTTTCATCTAAAATAAGTCTGTCTAAGACATTTTTTCTTTTTAAACTCTTCACGTCTTTTTTATTCTCTCTAATAATCTTTTTTTTATTTTTAGACAGTAATTTAATGTAGTCGTCTAAAGCTTTATTAATCTTAAAAGATTTAACTTTTTTTAAGTTTTCAAAGGCTTTTTTTGATTTTTTTCCAATTTCTATAATTTGTCTCATTAAAGTTTTACCATATCATCCTTATGAATAACTTCAGATCTACTAGGGTAACCTAAAATTTTTTCAATCTCCCCGCTTTGTTTCCCTTTTATTTTTTCAATTTCTTTTGATGAAAAGGAAGCTAGCCCTCTAGCTAACCTATTGTTCGACTCATCTGCAATAATCACGTTTTCACCTTTATTAAACTTACCTTTTATTGTTTTTATTCCAGCAGCCAGTAAACTTTTCCCGTTTTTTAAAGCTATTACAGCGCCGTTATCAATATATATTGTTCCAGTTGAACTTAAAGAGCTTACTATCCATTTTTTTCTTGCAGCGAGAGTAGATATTTTTGGAATAAATTTTGTATAAATTCTTTGTTTTATCATTTGATCGATAGGATTATTTTTGTTTCCATTAGCTATAAACATATGACAACCAGAATTCATACAAATATTTGCTGCCTCGAGTTTTGTAATCATTCCTCCAGAACCATAATTATTAAGCTTAGTATCGGCCAATTTATAAATATCATCTGAGAGGGTTTTCACCTCTTTAATTAATTTCCTTTTTTTTCCTTGGTCATATAGACCATCCACATCAGAAAAAATTATCAAAGTATCAGCCCCAATAATTTGAGCAACTCTAGCTGCTAATCTATCGTTATCTCCATATTTAATTTCTGAGGTTGCTGTTGTATCATTTTCATTTACTATAGGTATAGCCTTAAGCTTAAATAAATTATCAAATGTTCTTTTAACATTTAAGGCTCTTTTTCTTTGTTCAGTGTCATCTGGAGAAATCAAAATTTGACCTACTTTAAAATTACTTCTTTTAAAAATTTTTTGAAATTCTTCAGCTAAATGTATTTGTCCAATAGAAGCTATTGCTTGACTCATTTCTAATTTAATTCTCTTTTTCTTTATTTTTAAATACTTTTGACCTAAAGCAATTGCGCCTGATGAAACTATTACTATTTCTTTATTTTTTTTATATTTTTTTATGTCTTTTATTAAGCTATTTATCCAATACTTTTTAAATCTGCCTCTATGATCTATGACAGTCGATGAGCCAAGCTTTATAACAATTTTTTTTGAATTATCTATTAACATTATTTACTAAAGACCTTTTTACATTTTGTATATCATCTTTTTTAAAAATCGATATTACCTTATATTTCTGTTTTATCCGTTTTTTAAAGCTAGCTATTTTTTCATTTAAATCATCTTTTTTAATTAAGTCAGACTTATTAAGATAAATTATTTCTTTTTTTTTGGATAAAGACTGATCATAATTTTTTAGTTCAGATCTAATTTTTTGATAATTTTCCACAAGATCATTCTCTGTTAGATCAACTAGATGTAGTAAAATTTTACATCTTTCTATATGTCTTAAAAATTTATCCCCCAAACCTACTCCTTTATGTGCGCCTTCGACTAACCCAGGTATATCAGCCAATGTTACTTCCTTATTATTATAATATGTAACACCTAAATTAGGATTTATCGTTGTAAATGGATAATTAGCAATTTTAGGTTTTGCTCTAGTAAGTGCAGCCAACAAACTAGACTTTCCTGCATTTGGCAATCCAATAATTCCTACGTCTGCAATTATTTTCAGTTGAAGCCAAATCCAAAACTCTTCTCCGTATTTTCCATTAGTTTTTTTTCTTGGAGCTCTATTTGTAGAACTTTTGAATCTTACGTTTCCTAACCCGCCTTTACCACCTGATGCTAATAAATATCTCTCTTTGTTTTTTTTAAAATCATAAATTAGAGTGTTATTGTCCTCCTCATAAACTTGAGTGCCTACAGGAATTTTTAAAATTAAGTCTTTACCGTTTGCTCCAGTTTTGTTTCTTTTACTTCCAGGTTTACCATTCTCAGCTTTAAAGTGCTGGGCATATCTGTAATCTATTAAAGTGTTTAAATTTCTTTCAGCTTCAAATATAATAGATCCTCCATGACCACCATCACCTCCATCAGGACCACCAAACTCTACAAATTTTTCCCTTCTGAAACTTGCAGAACCTGATCCGCCATTTCCAGCTTTAATATTGATTTTTGCTTGATCTAAAAATTTCATTGTATTTATAAATAATTTTAATTATTTATATTTTAATTGGGGATCACAGAAACAAATGTTCTGTTTAATTTTGATTTTTTAAATTTTACTTTTCCTTTAACCAATGAATAAATCGAATGATCTTTTCCCATGCCAACATTTGTACCCGGATGTATTTTTGTGCCTCTTTGTCTAACAATAATATTCCCTGGTATTACTAATTGATCACCATATCTTTTAACTCCAAGTCTACGGCCCTTACTATCTCGTCCGTTTCGTGATGATCCACCTGCTTTTTTTGTTGCCATTTAACTTCCTATTTTTTTAATGTCTTTTTTATATCTTTTTGTGTCCCTTTAACAGCTTTCTTTTTTTCAACTATTTTAGCTTCATCTATGACTTTCCCACCTTTAGCTAAAATCTTTGTAATTTGTATTTTTGAGTGTTGCTGTCTGTGACCATTTTTTTTCCTTGAGTGCTTCCTTCTTCTTTTGTGAAATACAAGAATTGTTCTGTCTTTCACGTTGTCTAGAAGCTTGGCTTCAACAGTTGCACCTTCAATACTTGGATTTCCGATCTCAGTTGTTTTATTATCATTCAAAAGTAAAACGTTTTTAAATTTTATAGTTTCACCTTTTTTGACATCAAGCTTCTCTATTTCCAGTATTTTACTAGTTGAGACCTTGTATTGTTTTCCGCCTGTTTCAATTATTGCAAATGACATAATTTTTTTTTTTTTAGTTTCCACGCAATATAGCCTTCAATTTTATCAAGTCAAGAATATTGCAGTTAAAATGTGTCCTTTAAATCTCGTAATTTAGTAAAAACTTCTTGGTCCGAGGCATCTTTGAGATTTAATGACCGTTTAATATGACTATCATTGCATCTTAAAAAAATATTTGTTTTTAACTCTTCATTGATAGTGGTCGGTATTGTCGGCAGATTTTTTTTTAATAATGAGTTAATTTTAATAGACTTCTCTTTAAGACCTGAGTTATTTGGGTCATATTTTAAACAAAAATCTAGGTTTGTTTTTGTGTACTCATGTCCACAGTATACTTTTGTTTCAGGTGGAAGTGTTTTTAGTTTATTTAATGAATTTAGCATATCTTCGTGTGTTCCCTCAAATACTCTTCCGCATCCTAAAGAAAAAAGAGTATCTCCTGAAAATAAAATTTTTTCCTTCTCAAAATAAAAAGCAACATGGCCTTTAGTGTGGCCTGGAATAAAAATTACTTTAAAATACAAGCTTCCGATATTTTGATCTTGATTTTCCCTCAAGAAAACATCGATTCCAGGAATACGTTTTTTGTCTTTATAATTTCCTA
>MDTA01146328.1_pt1 | contig 24650 bp, 22 predicted proteins | sample 811151 | NCBI WGS metagenome assembly MDTA01 (sample SAMN05326648, study PRJNA326480) | marine metagenome | isolation source: seawater | place: Indian Ocean: South | collected 2010
AGAGTCCGCTTACGTGAAGAATCAGATTTTTCCTCTGCCTCGAGCCTCGCACTTTTCTGTTCGAGCCAGCCTGAATAGTTACCCTCATAAGGTATTCCTCTTCCACGGTCAAGTTCCAATATCCAACCCGCGACGTTGTCAAGAAAGTAACGGTCGTGTGTCACTGCAACTACAGTTCCTGAATACTCCTGAAGGGTTCTCTCAAGCCACGAAACAGACTCAGCATCTAAATGGTTTGTAGGTTCATCCAAAAGCAACAAATCAGGCTTCGAAAGAAGCAGTTTGCATAGTGCAACTCGACGACGTTCTCCGCCCGATAATACATTCACATCCGTTTCACCGTCAGGAAGGCGCAGAGCATTCATAGCTATCTCGATGGTCCGCTGCAGATCCCAAGCACCCGCGGATTCGATAAGACGTTCAATCTCAGCTTGCTGTTCGCCCAATTTCTCAAAATCTGCATCTGGATCAGACCAGCTAGAAAGAACTTCTTCATAGCGCGATAAGAGAGAAGCTGCTTCTCCTATACCATCCATCACATTACCCTGAACATCCTTACTTGGATCCAAAGCTGGTTCCTGTTCAAGGATCCCCACAGTAAACCCGTCAGTTAGTCTCGCTTCGCCGTCATGATCCCGATCGATTCCTGCCATTATCGAAAGCAAGGAAGACTTACCGGAACCATTGTTGCCCAAAACTCCGATTTTCGCCCCTGGGAAAAAAGAAAGTGAGATGTCTTTCAGCACCTCTCTGTCCGGCGGATAAAAACGGGTTACCTTTTGCATCGTGTAAATAAACTGAGCAGTCACGAAAAAAGAGGATAGCGGCTAAAAAAGTAACCGAGATACAAATTAAATGACTAACATGCTTTCGTGGTCGAGGCAGTTTTATTTGATTTCGGTGGAGTTATTCTTTCCAGCCCATTTGAGGCTTTCGCAGAATATGAAGCAGAGATCGGTCTACCACCTGACACCATAAGGAAAATAAATTCAACTAATCCTGACACAAACGCTTGGGCCAAATTCGAACGTAGAGAAGTTGACCCACAGGAATTTGCCCGTCTTTTTGAAGAAGAAGCATTGCTGCTTGGTCACGAACTCGATGCACAAAGAATTCTTGAAGGTCTTCACGGAACCGTAAGACCGGCAATGGTAGAGGCCTTGAGTAATTGCGCATCCAAATTTAAAACAGCGATGCTCACAAACAACATCACTCCAATGCGGGAACAAGACTTAGATGAAGAGGTCAAAAAAGTTGTAGAAATTTTCGATATTTTAGTTGAATCAAGCATAGAAGGGTGCAGAAAACCGGAAGAAAGGTTCTATGAAATAGCCTGTGAACGCCTTGCTGTAAACCCAGAGAGTTGCGTCTTTCTTGATGACCTTGGTATCAACTTGAAACCAGCGCGAGCCATGGGGATGAAAACCATAAAAGTCGTAGAACCTGAGAAAGCAATCGAAGAGTTATATGAAATCATAGGATTCCCAGCTAATTAAGCGCTAATGTCATCGTCATGCAGATTGTCACATGGAATGTAGCTGGCCTGAATGCCCGATTACACCGAGTCAAACTCTGGATAGAAGAAAATCAGCCAGATGTGCTTTGCCTGCAAGAAACAAAGATGACTGATGAAGTTTTTTCAAAGAAAGCAAAACCTATTTTTGATGAGTTGGGTTACGTATCTGTTCACAATGGACAGAAATCATGGAATGGCGTAGCAATTGTTTCAAAAGTCGGCATCGATGATCCACGAAAAGGGTTTGACGACGGAAGAAACGATCCTGATCCGGATGCACGAATAGTTTGGGCTACTTGCGCAAACATTCGAATAGCTTCCTGTTATGTGCCAAACGGAAGAACATTGGGAGATGATCATTACAAATACAAACTTGATTGGCTAGCACGTCTTCACGAAGACCTAAAGAAAAATTCAGATCCTGAAAAGAAACCAGTGGTAGCAGCTGGAGATTTCAATGTTTGCCCCAGGCCTGTTCTAGATGAATGGGATCCAAAAAAGGAATACAAGAATTTTGATTGGAAACTCAAGAAAACCATCACTGAAACGTTTGATTTGCCTGAAACGCATATAACCCAAGAGGCGCGTGAAGCATTAAAAAAACTAGATGAGATAGGAATGAAAGATGTTTACAGCGAACGTTTCCCGGAAGAAAAGGCAGACACTTTTTGGGAGTACCCGAAAAATGCTTTTCGAGACAAACGCGGACTAAGAATTGACCTTGTATTGGCTTCAAAAGTCTTGTCAAAATCCCTTAAATCAATAGAAGTTCATACTCATGAATGCATGCCCGAGAAAATACTCAAAGAAGAAAATAAAGAACAAATAGAAAAATACAAAGATCCCAAAGGTGAATTCGTTAAACCCAGTGATCACGCACCCTTAGTCGCTGTTTTTGACTGGAAAAAATAAGTCAGTTTTCCCGTTTCGAAACTAGTTCAAGTATCTCTTTTCCATAACGCTCGGCTTTCACGGGCCCTATTCCTTTTACGCTGAGAAGCTCATCCAAATTGGCTGGTTGGACTTCGACAAGGTCTAAAAGAGTTTCATCATTAAAAATCACGAAAGCGGGAACGTCTGCGGCGCGAGACATAGAGAGCCTCCATTCCTTCAACTCCTGAACCTGCCGCGTTTCATTAAGGTTATTTTCGGGTTTTCTCCTCCTCGAAGACTTAACACGTTTCAACTGTTCTTCGTGGGTGAGGGGCTTTTCTAGATTTTTTATGGCACGTTCAATATTAAACAACCAAGGAGAAGGATCTCGTCTTCTTTTGCTGCCAGAAAAATTTCGATGGGTTGCCCAAGAGCAGAAAACTTTATCTTTTGCTCTTGTTAGAGCAACGTAAAGAAGCCGTCGCTCTTCGGCAATTGCACTGGAGTCTTTAGCATGTGCAATCGGAACAAGTCCTTGTTCTAATCCTGCGATATGAACTACAGGCCATTCCAGGCCTTTGGAACGGTGGAAAGTTGATATTTCAACTGCGTCATCACTCACTCCATAAAGGTTCTGTGATTGAGATTTAAGCCATTTGATAAATGAGTTACTTTTGGCCTCAGGATCCAGAGCAAGGTACTCTTCGCCTAGACGTTGCAACTCAGATAAAGCAACAACTCTCTCAGTATCGGATTCAGTAGTGTTTGTGTCCCCAGTGAAACTTTGATTTTCCAAACTATTTAGATCAGCGATTTCTTGACCCAACGGAATCTCAGAATTCTCTAAAGCAGAAATGACAGTTTTTATATCCTTTCTGTCTAGCAAGCCACTACCCGAAATAGTTTTTACCGGAATCTCCAATTTTTGAAGTGCACTCGCAAAAATTTCGGTTTGAGCGTTAGTCCTGACCAGAATTGCCTGATTAGACCATTTGCCACCCGCAATGTGAATCTCTTTTACTCTCTGAGCGATACTTTTCGCTTCAACATCTTCATCTGGATAGCTAACAATTGAAGGAGTCGAGCCGCCACCCCTAGTAGCTTCAACTTCCACACTTTCCAAAAGACAAGAAGCCGTTTCAACTATCTGGGGAGTACTTCGATAGTTGTTGTTCAAAGTGACTACTGAGGAGTCCCTGAAATGATCAGTAAAACGAACCAAATGGTCGGCTTCAGCACCGTTCCAAGCGTAAATCGCCTGATTAGGATCACCTACCACACAAAGGCTTGATCTTCCATCAAGCCAGGCGGAAAGAAGAGAAAATTGTAGAGGATTTACATCTTGAAATTCATCAACATAGAAGTTTCTGAAACGCCATTTCTGTGCGTCACCAAATGATCTATCACTTCGAATAATTTTGGCACAATAGCCAAGAAGGTCATCAAAGTCCAAGAATTTTCTCTCAGCTTTAAGTTCCTCATAGCTCTTATAGATAGCCGAAACTTCTTGTAATGCCAGAGGTGGTGTCCGACCATGCTTTTCAGCTTCCGAAAAATATGTTTCTGGTGCAATCCGTCGAGCCTTAGCCCATTCGATTTCTGCCACAACATCGAGAGTGTCCGTTGAACGCTTATCTCTAGGTAAAAGGTTCGTTACAAAGGAAATTTTGTTCGTAAGAAGAGTCGGTTCCTTTATGCCTCGATCTTGCCAGTAGATGCGGAGTTGAGAGTAAGCAACCGAGTGAAAAGTCCCTGCAGCTATCTGGTCTCTGAGACCAAGATTCGCTAGACGTGACCGAAGCTCACCAGCAGCTTTTCGTGTGAAAGTAAGAGCTAATACGCGTCTAGGATCTTCTTTACCTTTTGTTGACCGCCATGCGATTCTTCTAGTGAGAACTCTCGTTTTACCAGATCCTGCACCGGCAAGAATAGCTAGTGGCTCCGCATCTACAGTCACGGCATGGAGCTGAGAGTCATCTAAGCCGAGGAGGAGATTTTCGGACTCTTCAAAATCGAGTTTTCCTGAAAAAGCGGAATTATCGTTGACGTCTGTTTTCCCCATAAGGCTCATTTTTCCACGAAGTTAAGACACATGCTAGAGCGGAGTGCTAATCAATTTTTCTCTTGTGGATCATGGGCACATGAGGGATTCCTGGGTTTGTATCCTGCCCGCAACACTCCTCAAAAGTTTCGCCGTTGGCCACAAAACCCATTTCCATGTACCAATTTTCAAGGTAGGTCTGTGCATCAAGCGTCAAAATTCCGGAAGTGGTACTAATGGCATATTCAACTAACGTTTTTGCCAGACCTTTTCCACGGTCATTAAGAGAGGTTGCAACCCTACTAATTCGGTTGGTGTTTTCATTCTCATTGATCAATCGAAGATAAGAAATCGGCACATCGTTATTGGCGATCCAAATATGCCTCGTGCTCGTGGCAAGATCAAGTCCATCAAGCTCCGGATAAGGACAGTTCTGCTCAACCACAAAAACATCTACCCTCAGACGCAAAATTTCATAAAAAGTAGATGAATCGATTTCATGAAAATTTTTATCAATAATTTTGTTCACCTAACGAAACTACTGCCCATTTCAATGAATTGGTACCGGGGCAGCGGATAGTCTTAATTCAAAACTATTTAGAAGGAAAATAAATGCCTAGGGCTGTTTTGTCATCAGGAGTAGAGATCTGTTACGAGGCTTTTGGTTCGTCAGATCAACCTGCAGTTCTTTTGATACACGGTTTAGGAAGCCAGCTGCTTCTATGGGAAGAGGGTTTCTGCAGCAAATTAGCTGAAGAAGGTCTTTACGTTATTCGTTACGACCAAAGAGACAGCGGACTTTCATCAACAATGGAAACAGAATATGAACTTTCATATATGGCATCTGATGCAGCAGGATTGCTGGATCATCTATCAATAAGGAAAGCCCACATCGTAGGGTTGTCATTAGGAGGTATGGTTGCCCAAATTTTTGCAGCTGAACATCCGGACAGAACCAGCAGTCTTACTTCGATGGCATCAAACACTGGAAAAGCAGGTTTCGGTATGCCAAAAGGAAAAGCGTTAGAGGCACTGCTTGCTCCCGCGCCAACTGATCCACAAGAACAAGCTCTCAAGGACTTATCTGATAGGCGAATCTGGGCCAGCACCGAATGGCATGATGATGAATACTGTTTAAAGGTTTTTGAAAAATATGCTGAACGCACAGACAAAAATAACGAAGCAAAAGAACGACAGATGAGAGCGATGAATTCGACTGGTAACCGTGAAAAAATAATCATGAATATTAAAACCCCTACACTTGTACTTCACGGAAGTGCAGATACTTTGGTCGATCAAAGTGGTGGAGAACGTACAGCAGAAGTAATACCCGGAGCGAAACTTGTCATAATCGAAGGATGGGGACATGATTTACCGCCAGGCTCCTGGCCAAAGATCACAAGTGAGATAATTGAGCATGTCAGAAATGCTGAGAACTAGTAGTTGAAAAATAGGAGACAAAAATGGGCGCTTTAGACGGGGTGAAAGTTTTAGAACTGGCTGGGATAGGTCCAGGCCCTTTTTGTGGAATGATGCTTGCTGATATGGGTGCAGATGTTATACGTATCGATCGTGCAGGGTCAGTGAAAGAATTTGATAAAAATTCTCCCCCTAATGACATAATCAGTCGTGGAAGAAAAAGTGTGGGTATCGATCTTAAAAAACCAGAGGGACGAGAAACAGTTCTCAGACTTGTTGAGAAATCAGATATCTTCTTTGAAGGCTTCAGACCAGGAGTAGCGGAAAGACTAGGAGTAGGACCAGACGACTGTTTCGAAAAAAATCCGGCTTTAGTCTATGGACGTATGACAGGTTGGGGCCAAGAGGGACCCTATGCGAATGCTGCCGGCCACGACATAAATTACATTTCTCTCGCTGGAGTTTTGGCTCATATAGGACGAAGAGAAAGTGGGCCCGTTCCACCTTTGAACCTTGTAGGTGATTTTGGTGGAGGAGGCATGTACCTCGCTTTCGGAATGGTGTGTGCGCTAATTGAAGCCAGAAATTCTGGTAAAGGTCAGGTGGTAGACGCTGCAATGGTTGATGGTGCGGCTAGCTTGATGAGCTTTTTCTACGGAATGATGGAAACCGGTTTCCATCAACAAGGCAGAGGAGTGAATCTACTGGATACAGGAGCACACTTTTATGATGTTTACGAGTGCTCAGATGGAGAGTGGATTTCTTTAGGGTCGATAGAGCCACAGTTCTATCAGGAAATGTTAGAGAAACTTGAACTTGACAAAGAGGAATTCGAAGCGCAGCACGACCGAAAAAAATGGCCAATTTTAAAACAGAAAATGGCCGATTTGATTGCCACAAAAAGCAGACAAGAGTGGGATGAGTTACTCGCTGGTAGCGATGTTTGCTATGCGCCGGTTCTTTCCGCATACGAGGCTATTTAGCATCCTCACAATGTGGAAAGGGAAACTTTTGTGCAAGTTGCCGGTGTCGTGCAACCAGCACCAGCTCCGCGTTTTAGTCGTACGCCAGGAAAAATTGAAAGACCCCCCGCCCACCCAGGTCAACACAGTGATGAAGTTCTGACTGATTTTGGCTTTCAGAAGAGCGAGATAGCTGAGTTGCGTAGCAATGGCGCAGTAGCTTAAAAAATTCATGGCCACAGTAGTTTTTTTCCATGCTCACCCTGATGATGAGGCGCTTTCTACAGCTGGAACTATGGCTGCTTTGTCGGCTTCAGGACATCGTGTCATTCTCTTGGTGGCTACGCGGGGAGAAGAAGGCGAACCTGTTCCCGGAGTTCTTAGAGAAGGTGAACTTCTGGGAGAACGACGCACCGAAGAACTTATAAAATCGGCAAATTTGTTGGGAGTCGAAAGAGTTGAATTTCTAGATTATAGGGATAGTGGAATGATGGACTCACCTACAACATCCAACCCAGAATGTTTTTGGAAAGCTGACCTAGAAGAAGCTGTTTCACGCTTAGATCAACTTTTGCAAGGTGAAACAGTTGACCTTTTAGTCATCTACGACCCGAATGGTGGTTACGGACACCCTGACCACATCCAAGTTCACCGTGTAGGAACCCTATGGTCTGATCAAATCGGAATAGAAGAAATAAGATGGACGACTCTTAACAGGGACGCGATAAAGAAAACAATTGAACTTGCAATGAGAGAAACACCAGATACAGGATTAGCCGGAGTTGGAGAGGACCTTGAAGAAAGAAAAAAGAGAGCAGAGGAAGGGTCTTTCGGATCTGCTGAATCTGAAATTACGCACGCCATAGATGTCTCTGACTTTATTGACAAGAAAAAAGATTCCATTTCAGCGCACCAGAGCCAAATAGATGAGGATTCTTTCTTTCTTAAGATTTCAGATGAACAATTCAGTGCAGTGTTTGGGACTGAATGGTTTATAAATCCCAAAGAAACAAGAAAAGACAATGAACCATTTAAAGCAAACTTGTTCAACTAGCAAAACAATATCGTGAATGTTTTAGCCTCTCTCCGGAACACGCATGAAGTTGTCGCATGGTTGATGATTTTACTTAATGGTGCATCTGGAATCTGGTCCTTGCAAGCTCATAGAAACAAACAATTTCGTATTGCTGGTCTTTCATGGGTAACCGCAATCGCTCAAACTACGGTGATTGTGCACCTTTTTTCAGGCATTGCAGCGGCATCAGCAGAAAATATTGAAGTTCCAAAGTTTCACCTGCTTTACTGGTCAGCAGCAGTTCTCAGCGTGGGAGTAATATACGGTTATCGAAATCAACTTGAGAGTCGAAAATACTTGCTGTACGGCTTCGCTGGACTTTTTCTAATTGGACTTGGCGTACGTTCAATGGTTTTAGGCCCAATATGATCAGGTGTCTAGGCCAATTCGTGATTTTAAGTCGTTTAATTGAGAGGTCATTTCAACGGGCAGTCTCTCCCCAATAGAACTTAGATGTTCTTCTATCAAGGGAACCTCTCTACTCCATGACTCAGAATTTACCTCCAGAAGCTTTTCCATCGCATGGTTGTCTACATCCAAGCCCGAAGTGTCAATGCCGTCGATTTCTGGGAGTAGACCCAATGGCGTGTCAACAGCTTGGGCGTTTCCATCAATTCGATCCAAAATCCATTTCAGGACTCGACTGTTTTCACCAAATCCCGGCCAGAGAAACTCCCCATTTTCATCTTTTCGGAACCAGTTAACCCAAAACAATTCCGGTAACTTATTAGACTTTTCGACCTTGCCAATCTCTATCCAGTGATTAATGTAATCCCCGACGTTGTAGCCCATGAACGGCAACATAGCGAAAGGATCAAACCTGACTTCACCTATTTTTCCTGCAGCGGCAGCGGTTTTTTCCGAGCTCATTATGGAACCAAGAAAAACCCCATGCTCCCAGTCGCGTGCCTGTGTTATCAGAGGGACATTTGAGGCGCGCCTACCACCAAAAAGTATTGCAGAAATAGGTACCCCTTCAGGGTCCTCCCACTCAGGAGCAATTGATGGGCATTGACTGGCGGGAACAGTAAATCTTGCATTTGGATGAGCGGCCGGCTCTCCTGAATCGCTGTTCCAATCGCGTCCCTGCCAGTCGATAAGTGAGTCAGGTCTATCAGACGTCATTCTTTCCCACCAAACGTCACCATCTGCGTCTAGTGCCACATTTGTGAAAATTGCATTACCCCATAGAGTTTCCATGGCGTTAGCATTTGTTGATTTAGAAGTCCCAGGAGCAACCCCAAAAAAACCTGCTTCAGGATTAATAGCCCTAAGTTGCCCGTCGGAAGAAAATTTCATCCAAGCGATATCATCTCCGATAGTCTCGACTTTCCATCCCGGAATGGTGGGAACCAGCATTGCCATGTTTGTCTTGCCACAAGCTGATGGGAAAGCGGCGGCGATATAACGTTTTTCACCACTCGGAGGAGTGATTCCCAGAATCAGCATATGTTCAGCCAACCAGCCGTCATTGCGGGCCATTGTTGAAGCTATACGTAGAGCAAAACATTTCTTACCCAAGAGAGCATTCCCACCGTAGCCAGAACCATATGACCATATTTCGCGAGTTTCAGGGAAATGAGAAATGTAACGGGAATTTTTATTGCAAGGCCATGGAACATCCTTTTCCCCTTCTGCAAGAGGGAATCCTACAGAATGGACACAAGGCACAAATTCTCCTTCACCAAGTTCGTCAAGTACATCATTTCCCATTCGTGTCATTATTTTCATGCTTACCGCTACATATGGAGAATCTGTTAGTTGAATTCCTATATGTGAAATAGGCGAACCCAATGGACCCATGCAGAAAGGTATGACATAGAGTGTTCTGCCTTTCATGCAACCTTGAAAATGCGACAGCATTTCTTCCTTTAACGCATTCGGCTCCCGCCAATTATTTGTTGAACCTGCATCGATTTCCTCGACTGATGCAATGTAGGTGTCGCTTTCGACACGCGCGACATCATCGGGATCTGAGCGAGCTAAAAAACTATTTGGGCGGAGATCTTCATTAAGTCGAATAAAAGTACCAGATTCGACTAATTCTTGTGTGAGTTTTTCATACTCTTCCTCGGAACCGTCGCACCAGTGGACTTGATCTGGTTCGAAAATCTTATTCCAATCGTCAACCCAGTCATGAAGGGCTTGATTTTTTTTAGATGTATTTTCTTGGCTCATATCAATCTAAGTCAGGTGTACCCATATCGATTTCAGATCCAAGTTTCAAATTAACCGCATTGTTGTTGTCATCTAATTCGAAAACTACTCTTTGACCTTGACGAAGCATTCTAAATATTGAACCTTCAAGAGCTCCATCTGCTAATTCAAACTCAACTAGGTCAGAATCGCGAACTATCAGACCATCACCGCTACCAGGATCGTAAGACTTGACTACACCTTGCAACTATTGTTTCTCCTATCTAACTTTTGGAGGCCGCCGGGAGCCCAGTCCACCCAAAATAGGTGGGTGAATAGTCCTGATCGTATGTGAGTATTCGACACTTGCAAACATAAAAAAAGAAACTAATGCATCGAGGTGCATTAAGTGGGTACTATCGCAGTTGTGGCATTAGAAAATTTAGACTCAAAAAACCTTGCAAGGCTGATGCATTGCTTTAGTGATGCCCTCCAAGACCACAGAGAAAACCTCAATTCTCTGAATGTCTATCCGGTGCCCGATGGCGATACCGGCTCAAATATGTCAGCCACACTTAATTCCGTAGTCAATGAAATCGAATCCTTGGGAGCCGAACCTGAATTAGAAAGCGTTATAGACGCCATTTCACACGGATCCTTGATGGGCGCCAGAGGGAATTCAGGTGTAATAATTTCGCAAATACTTCGCGGATTTGTTTCTGAAGTAAAGAAAAACATTCATAAAAAAATGATTGACACCGAGCTTTTTTCTCAAGCTCTTAGCGCTGCTTCAGCAGCAGCTTACGAAGCTGTCGGAAATCCTGTTGAGGGAACTATTTTGACTGTAGTGAGAGAGACAGCAGAAGCTGTTGAAAGAATCACAGAAGATGGTCACGATCTTTTGTCAGTTGTTCAAGCAGGGCGCGTAGCAGCTAAACAATCTCTGGACTCAACACCAGATTTGCTGCCAGTTTTAGCCAAAGCTGGAGTTGTTGATGCAGGCGGGAGTGGCTTCCTACTTTTGTTGGATTCGTTTCTTTATGTAATTGATGACTATCCAATACCCGAACCGGAGGTACTAGTCACAACCGTAGATTCCTTGATACTTGACAGTCATGACGATGTAAGCAACAGCGGAACCAGATATGAAGTGATGTATTTTTTAGAAGCACCTGATGCTCTTATCTCTGATTTCAAAAAAGCATGGTCAGAAATTGGAGATTCGATAGTTGTGGTTGGCGGTGAAAACATTTGGAATTGCCATGTACACACAAATGACATTGGAGCAGCAGTTGAAGCTGGGATAGCGATAGGCAAGCCTTACGAGATAAGGGTTACAGATTTGTATGAAGAAGTAGCAGGAAACCTGCACGATCATGGGAGTGAAATAGCTGATCCGGTCGGATGTTCCGTTATAGCAGTAGCAAACGGTGATGGTATAGGTGAAATTTTCAGATCACTTGGTGCTACACGTATAGTCAATGGCGGACAGTCTATGAACCCGTCAACCGCAGACCTATTAGAAGCTGTAGAAGCGACTTCATCCGAACACGTGATTATTTTGCCTAACAACTCAAATATTGTTGCGGTAGCAAAGCAGGTTGATTCACAGACTACAAAATCGGTTTGTGTAGTTGAAACGCACAGTGTCACCGAAGGCTTCGCTTCTTTATTGGGTTACGACCCTGAGGCGACTTCAGAGAAGAACCAGACAGGAATGACTCAAGCCTCGCATTCGGTCGAGTCAGGGGAAATAACCAAAGCAGTTAGAGATTCATCCAGTGACCTTGGAGAGATAAAGAAAGGAGATTATTTAGGTCTCAAAAATGGGAAAGTGGCAGTTATTGCTTCGAACCTCGTAGGTGCGGCTAAAAATCTTTTAATCGACATGATTCTTGACGAACATGAAATCTTGACACTTGTCTCTGGGGAAGGTTCCACTTCACAGGAAACCGATGAAATAGTTTCATGGGTAAACACTGAATATGAGGAACTTGAAGTTGAAGTACACGAAGGTGGACAGCCCTTGTACCCCTATTACATAGGTATTGAATAGGAGACCACGTGTCGGACCCCGGCGTTTCTCTCAAGGAATTGGAGAATCGTGCTCTCACTGATCTTCATGGTGTTGGTGAACAAACATCTGCGTCCCTAAAAAAAGTGGGAATCAACACGATTCTTGACTTGATCAGCTACTACCCGCGTCGCTACATAGATCGAAGTAAAGAAGCGACCGTAGATTCCCTTCAATCAGGTGAAGAAGGAATGGTTCTAGTGACTATTCAAAAAGTTAAAAGCAGAAGAATGCGTTCCAGAAAAACTCTTGTTGAAGCTACTGCTTCGGACAGCACAGGAATTCTGAATATAGTTTTCTTCAACCAGCCTTGGCGTCAAAATCAATTAAAAGAAGGCAAGGACGCTGTTGTTTTCGGAAAGGCAGACATCTATCAGGGGAAGCTGCAGATGACTAATCCGATAGTTGATCTTGTTGGCGACCGGACAGGCAGGATCGTAGCGGTTTACCCCCAGTCAGGAATAGCAAAGCTTCACAGTTGGGATGTAGATCGTCTTGTAGCTGAAGCTATTAGAAGAGTGATGAAAGTCAGAGGTTTCGCAGATCCAGTTCCTTCAGAAATTCTTAAAAAATACAGGTTAGTGGATCGTTCATCGGCTTACAGAGGGATCCATAGGCCTGAATCGATGAATGAGGTTGCGGAAGCGCGAAGACGGTTAGTTTTTGATGAGCTTTTCAGAATTCAACTCGAGTTGTTGCAACGAAAGAAATTTATTGAGAATAATTCCATTGGAATTATTCACTCAAATGACGAGGGTCTTGCGGAGAACTTTTTCGAAAATCTCCCCTTTGATTTAACACAAGCTCAAAAACGAGTCATAGATGAAATAAGAAACGATTTACACAAGAAAACACCGATGCACCGTTTGCTCCAGGGGGATGTTGGCTCAGGGAAAACTATTGTTGCTGTTTTTACAATTTTAAAGGCTGTTCAAGGTGGGCATCAGGGGGCACTAATGGCTCCCACGGAAGTTTTAGCCGAGCAACATTATTTGGGTATTTCAAAACTCTTAGAAGACTTGATCGTCGCGGACTCAACAAACCTTCTTGGTGACAGACCACTACAGGTAGACCTTTTGACAAACCGTACATCAACTGCAGATAGAAAAAGGATAAGTAACGGATTAGAGGATGGGACAGTTGACTTTATTATTGGGACACACTCACTAATACAGGAAAGCGTTTCATTTAATTCTCTGGGAGCTGTAGTAATAGATGAACAGCACAGGTTTGGCGTCGAACAGAGGGCGGCCCTAAAAGAAAAAAATAAAGATGAAACTATTCCAGACATTTTAGTTATGACGGCAACCCCTATTCCGAGAACAGCAGCAATGACCGTTTATGGAGATCTGGATGTTTCAATTTTAGACGAGCTGCCTCCTGGCCGAATTCCCATAAACACTAGATGGGAAGTAGACGACACGCTTATATGGGAAAATGTAAGGAAAGAGATTGATGCCGGCCGGCAGGCTTATGTTGTTTGTCCACTAATAGAGGACTCTGAAAAATTGCAAGTTCATTCTGCAGAAGAGGTTTTCAATGATTTGAGCGACGGACCATTAAAAGGTCTAAAACTCGGCTTACTCCATGGACGTCTAGACAAAGAAAACAAAGAAGAAACAATGAGATCTTTTCGTTCTGGGGAAACCGATGTACTGGTGGCTACAACAGTTATAGAGGTAGGTGTGGATGTTCCAAACGCCTCAATAATGGTCATATTGGATGCTGCTCGTTTCGGAATAGCCCAACTTCATCAGCTCCGAGGACGAGTTGGAAGAGGCGAACACCCCAGTCAGTGTTTACTTGTAGGAGATGCCAAGACCAAGGAAGCAGAAGAAAGAATAAAAGCTATGGTTCGGACCACCGATGGATTTGAGCTTGCCGAAGTTGATCTTGAACTTAGAGGCGAAGGAACAGTGATGGGAGAGAGACAGAAAGGCAGAAATGACTTACGGCTGGCTTCACTTCGCCGAGATAAAGAATGGGTTGAAATTGCTAGAACAGAAGCATCAGAATTTCTTGCTACAAGGGACCTGACTTCTGACACCGGTTTGAGTGAAGAGATAACACTCTTCTTAGGCGAATCAGAGGCAGACTATCTTCTGAAGTCATAAAGGAGGAAATAAGTGCCAGATATTAGAGTCGGTATTGCCCAACCTGAGCAATTTCCAGAGGCGAACGCTTGTCTGACAGAGGCGTTTATGGAAGACCCTGTTATCTCATATCTATTTGAAGATGCAGAACGCAGACCTCTTTTGCTTTCGGCATTTTTTGCTAACCGTTTTGCGTCCTTATCTGATAATGACCGGCTAATGGTTCCTATTGGGGATGATGAAAAATTTGCAGCAGCATTCTGGGAATCACCTGAAAAAAGATTTGAAAGTGATTCCTCATATTCCGCGGCCATTGCAGCTGCAGTTTCTCTTCTAGGGGAGCAGTGGATGGTTAATAGGCTAATAAATTTGAATGTAATGTTCGAAGCGAAACCAGAAACACCTCACTGGTACTTGGCGTATGTGGGTACCAGGCCTGAAGCGCGCGGTAACGGTTTGGCGTCCACTCTTATTGAATCAGTTACGGAAATTTGTGACAAAGAGAAAATACCTGCCTACCTTGAATCCAGTAATCCTGAAAATGTTTCACTTTATGAAAGGCACGGATTTCGTGTCACAGGTGAGGTGACCATAAAGGATGGACCAACAGTCCCGCTCATGTGGAGGGAGCCTTTTTTTGAATAGAGCAACTGAAAATATTTTGAGCCTTAAGATTTCAGAAAGTTTGTTTTCATGAGAGTAGTAGCTGGAACGTCGGGAGGTATCCGCCTATTGACTCCAGAAGGAGCTGATATAAGGCCGACTTCTGACAGGATAAGAGAATCGATTTTCAATGCGTTATACAGTAGATCTGCAATTGAAGGGGCTGAGGTGTTAGACCTCTTTGCTGGTACAGGTGCTTTGGGTATAGAAGCTCTTTCGCGTGGAGCTAAAAAGGCGACATTTGTTGACAACTTCCCGGAAAGTTTGGAGTTGGTAAAAAAGAATATAGAAAAGTCAGGATTCCAGAAAAAAGCGCAAATAGTGAATGGAAACTCTATGGAATGGTTGCATAAGAGTTCAGATTTTTGGGACTTGGTGTTTTTAGATCCTCCTTACGATTTTGAAAGTTGGTCAGAACTTCTTGATTTGGTGGCTGAAAAGAAGCCTGAAACTGTAGTAATAGAGTCAAATAGGGAAATAGATCCAGGTCTCAAATGGGATGTTGACTCCATTCGCCGGTATGGGAGTAGCGTGGTAGTAATAATTAACCTAAAAAAATGATGCACTTAATAGTTTTTTTTCCACGATCAGGCAGAAAATGCCAGGGGGTGTATTGAAATGGCTTGTGTCTTGTATCCAGGTTCTTTTGACCCTATACACAATGGTCACGTTGAGCTTGCAGAAACAGCATCCGGTCTCTTTGACGAAGTAGTCATCGCAGCTTTGGTGAATCCTTCAAAGGGAGATGGATTGTTCGATTTAGAAGAACGAATGCATTTGATAGAAGAAAGCCTAAAACATCTGCCCAACGTTAGAACCACTAAATTCAACGGCTTGGTAGTTGATTTGGCAACTGAAGTAGGAGCAGACTTCATAATCAAAGGCCTTAGAGCTGTTTCTGATTTCGAATCAGAATTGCAAATGGCACAAATGAACACTGCTCTTTCGGGAGTGCAAACCCTTTTCTTACCATCAGCTTCACGGAGTTCTTTTTTGGCTTCAAGGCTTATTCGTGAAGTAATAAGACTAGGTGGAGACGTTTCTCACATGGTTCCTGAATTAGTACAGAAGCATCTAAAAGAAAAGTTTTGATTTTGAACGACTCAGTTTTTTCAGATCCGACACCAACAACTCCGGACCCTTACAGACCACCTCAGGTGGAGGCTATTTTTCGTCAAATACGAGAGCTTGTTGCTTCAGCTAGACCAATGCCCCTGTCTTCGTCTTCGATGGTTAATCAAGATGAACTTCTAGCAATGGTAGATGAGGCTATCTCAAGACTCCCAGAAGAGGTAAGGGCTGCCAGATGGCTTTTAAAAGAGAGAGAAGAATTCCTGTCGAAAGTTAGACGAGAAGGAGATGAAATACTCGAACTCGCAAGGGCTAGAGCTGAAAGGCTCGTGCAAAGAACAGAAGTCGTTAGAAACGCAGAGACAAGAGCGCGACAGATGATTGAAGCGGCAAGAGAAGAAACAATGCGCATGCGTAGACAGACTGAAGAGTATTGCGACCATAAACTCGCGAGCTTTGAAAAAGTTTTAGCAACCACAAAAGACACTGTTTCCGCGGGCCGTCTTCGCCTCCAGGAAACAGAATTAGATCGCGAAAAACAAAGAATGGACATAGAGGAATCAGAAGCAAAAGAGTCTTCAGATTCACATTCTCAAGCTTTTCTTTTTGATCAAGATGACACAGACCTCTAGTGAATCCCGAAAAAGACAACCTACGAATACCCTTTGCTGCGATTCGTCGTGGCGGAGCTAAACCGAGAGAAATATCGATTACGGTTCAACTCGACGATCTTAAAGTAGGTCTTTCAAAAATTATCGACGGGAAAGTTGAGGTTTCCTTAAGTCTTCTACTAAAAGGGAATGAAGTAGAGGCAGAAGGCTTTCTTTATGCGAGTTGGGTAGGTGAATGCAGAAGATGCCTTGAGGACGTCGCAGGTGATTTGAAATTAGAGATAAAAGAACGTTTTGTTCAAGAAGACAAATATCTCAAAGATGAAGAAACAGAAGCCAGTAATAAAGCAGATGTGTATTTCTATGATGAAGTTGATCTCAATCTAGAGCACCTCATCAGAGACGCTACACTCCTGGCTCTACCTCTCTCTCCGCTATGCAACTCTGATTGCAAAGGTTCAAAACCGGAGGATTTTCCAGTTGCAGAAAATAAAAGCACTTCTGAGGAAGACCAAAAAGGTGATCCCCGCTGGGCCGTTCTTGACCGACTAAAAGAACCAAGAAGTCGAATAAATTAAATGAATTCTCAAACTGGTATCGGTTCACCTTCGGTTGCGCTAGCCTAAGTTTGCTCCTAAAAGTAGGACAAAATTAGAATCCAAGGAAAAGCAATAATGGCTGTCCCAAAGAAAAAGACCTCAAAAGCTAAAGGCAGAAGCAGGAGAGCCTCCGCGTGGCCTTTAAGACAATCAGCTAGAAGTCTTTGCCCGCGTTGTGGGGCAATCAAGAGACCCCATCGGATTTGTTCAAATTGTGGTTGGTATGCCGGCAGGCAGGCCGTTGATGTTGACTAAAAATCGCGAGTTAGACAGCGGTTTTGCAGCACTAATCAAGAGTTAGGGAATTTAGATTGCTACCTGTTGCCGTTGATGCCATGGGCGGTGATAACGCCCCGAATGAAATAATTGACGGAGCTCAAAAAGCTGTTGAAGATCACGGGATACCTGTTCTTCTGGTTGGAAGACCTGAAGTCCTGGAGGGTTTAACAGATCTTCCCGTAATGCCAGCCTCAGAAGTGATAGAAATGGATGCCGAACCGGGATCAAGTGTTCGACAGATGAAAGACTCTTCTTTGGTGAGAGCAGCAGAAGCAGTGCGCGACGGAAAGGCTAGCGCAATGGTCAGTGCTGGGAACACCGGGGCAACAATGGCAAGTGCCCTATTGAGAATGGGTCGCATAAAAAATATCGCACGTCCAGCAATTGCAACTCTACTTCCATCTCCGGGAACAACCCCGACAGTTTTGCTGGACTCAGGAGCCAATGCCGAGTGCAATGCAGAATGGTTGCTTCAATTTGGTCAAATGGGTTCAGTTTTCGCACAGCACAGACTTGGCATCAAAAAACCGCGTGTAGCCCTCCTTTCAATAGGTGAAGAACCAGGTAAAGGCAGTCCGTTAATTAAAGATTCTTTCAAGACTTTTTCTGAAGCTGAATTTAATGAAGGTTCATTTATCGGCAACATAGAAGGAAGAGATCTTCTCACTGATGCAGCTGATGTGGTAGTAACAGACGGCTTCACAGGAAATGTTGCCCTGAAAACAATCGAAGGGACGATGAAAACACTTTTTTCAGCAATTCTTGAAAAATTGACTTTAACCAAAGAGTCAACAGCGGCTTTTGAGACACTAGGTCCCGAGTTTGATGAACTATTACAAATCTTTCACCCTGATACATACGGTGGAGCTATGTTGCTTGGAGTAAAAGGTGTCTGCATCATCAGTCATGGATCCTCTGGCTCTCTAGCTATAGAAAACGCAATCAAGGTTGCAGCAGAGATGTCAGAATCAGGCATAGTCGACAACTTACAATCATCTTTTAAATAGTTTCATTATATTTCAATATATTTAACTACTAAAGTTTAAAACTCAACACTTGGCTAGGATGAGTTCACGCTGGAAAGAAAACCAGCCCGAAACTAAGGAGCTCATTTGCCTGCAGAAACCCATATGGAAGGCGCACCAATAGAACGTGATGAGGTTTTAGACCTAGTAAGAGAACGCTTAGCGGACATTCTTGAAATAGATCCTGCTGGAATTGCAGAAGGAGCTGCATTCGCGGATGACCTCGGAGCAGACTCACTCGCGTTAATCGAATTGGTGGAAGCTTTAGAAGAGGAATTAAGTGAACGTTCTGTAGGTTTCAGAATCGACGATGACGATCTAGAAGACCTTAGAACAGTGCGAGATGCCGTTGACTATGTCGTCTCTCGTTTCAACTAACCCGAAAATCGGGAATCAACCGATCTTTGAAGCAGAGATTCGGATGAAACTCGAAGAAAATATCGGATATAGATTTACTGATCTTGAGTTACTTTCTGACGCCTTAAGACACAGATCTTGGTGTTCGGAAAACGAAGGAGATTCAAATGAACGACTTGAATTTCTAGGAGATGCGGTTTTGGGAACACTGATAGCAAAAAAGATTTTTACCGACTTCCCATATAAACCAGAGGGAGATCTGGCAAAAATTCGATCTGATGTAGTCAGTTCAAATTCATTAGCAGAAGTTGCTAGAGAAATTCATCTTGGTGAAATGCTTGCATTAAGTCCTGCTGAGGAATCAGCTGAAGGTCGACAAAAAGAATCCATTCTTGCAGATTCCTTTGAAGCTCTCCTGGGAGCAGTTTTTCTTGATGGAGGGATAGATAAAGCAGAGTTGATTGTAGAGAGACTATTTTCTGACAAAATAAGTTTGACAGCATTAGAACCGGGATCGACTGACTATAAAACGCGTTTGCAAGAGCTGACGGTGAAAATATCAGAGCCATCGCCTGTTTATTTGATCGAAACAGACGGGCCCGACCATGAGAAGAGTTTTTTCGCAACTGTGAAAATAGGAGCCGAAAGTTTCGGTCCTGCTTATGGAGCTTCTAAAAAGAAAGCGGAGCAGGCAGCTGCAAATCTTGCATACAGTTTTTTTGAAATCAAAGAGAAAGGGGAAGAAAAGTGACTCTCCCTTTAGAACTCCCAGAAATCGAAACGATTCGCCGGGACCTTGACCGTGAAATAGCAGGAAAGAAGATTAAATCAGTTGAAGTTTCTTCAATGTCTATTGTTGAAGGTTTTAAAAATAAAAAAGCTTTTAATTCAGAAATAGTAGGAACCAAATTGGGTTTAGTGGAGAGAAAAGGTCTCCACATTTTCACGGAACTAGACAAGAAAAAAATACTGTTTATAAAACTCGGAACAGGAGCGTCGATAAGAAGGCACGCCACAAAAGATAAGACAGATAAAGACACGGTTATGCAAATCACGTTCACAGTAGGAGGTCAACTACGAATCATAGATGCCAAAGAAGACACGAAAGTTAGTGTTTTTTCCTTAGAGGAACTACAGGATCCAGAATTCGTAGAAGAAAAATTCCCAGAGTTCAAATTGTTGGGAATGGATCCTGCTTTAGAACCAGAACCGTGGACAGAATTCGCTAAGAGAGTTCTAAGAGAAGGAGAATCCACTGACCTAAAGTCACTCTTGTTTGATGAGTCAGTGGTAGTAGGCGTTGGTGACATTTACAGTGATGAAATTTTATTTCACGCAGGATTAAGACATGACAGACAAAGTGACTCCCTATCAATCCAAGAAGTCAGGAGACTCTATCGTTCGATAGTTGAAGTAATAGTTGAAGCAGTTAAATATCGCGGTACTTCTATAGAAGAAAGAGAGTTTTTAGACGTCTTTGGCGAACCCGGTGGTTTTGCTGAACATTTAGCGGTCTATGGCAGGGAAGGTCTTTTCAGCCCGACAAGCAAAAAACCTGTGCAAAAGGTAAAGCACAAAGGACGTTGGACTTTCTTTTGTGAAACACAGGTTTGAGTTTGTAAAAAAGTAAAAATTTTCTTGAATGAAACCAAGAGGCTTTGCTTAATGACTATGGTCTGTAAGTGTTCTTAAAACGTCTAACAATAAAAGGCTTCAAGTCTTTTGCTGATGCAGCGACACTTGATCTTGAAAGAGGTGTAACCGCTGTAGTAGGACCAAATGGCAGCGGAAAATCAAACGTCGTAGATGCAGTCGCGTGGGTTCTTGGAGCTCAAGCTCCAAGTGCAGTCAGATCACAGAGAATGGACGATGTCATTTTTGCAGGCACTACAGATCGAAGTGCTCTAGGACGAGCAGAGGTATCCCTAACAATTGACAACTCTGATAACAGTCTTGCCTTAGATTTTCCAGAGATAACCATCACCAGAACTCTGTTCAGAAGCGGTGATAGCGAATACTCCCTCAATGGGTCACCATGCAGACTGCTCGATATTCAAGAGTTACTCTCAGATGTTGGAGTCGGGAGGCAGCAACACGTAATTATCTCACAGGGTCAAATAGACGCCGTGTTAAACGCACGTGAAGAGGATCGTCGATCAATTATTGAAGACGCTGCCGGAATTTTGAAATTCCGGAAAAGAAAAGAAAAGGCGGAGAGAAGACTTGATTCGACAGGGTCCAATCTTGACCGACTGGGAGATATGCAGCGCGAAGTAAAAAGACAACTAAGACCACTAGAAAGGCAAGCAGAGGCAGCGAGAAAACATGGAAATTTCTTAGAAGAATTGAAGAGCCTGAGATTGTTCCGCTATTCAAAAGAATTCAATGAGTTAAAAAGTTTAGCAACTAATGAATCAGAGAAAAGGTCAGATTTAGCAAGGCAAGAAACTCTAAGCGTCAACGAACTAAAAAGATTCGAAGCTGAAATTTCAGCAGCAGAAACTGAACTAACAGCAAGAGGTGAAGACGATTTAGGCGATCAATTAGTTCGATTTGAAGCCCTCAGAGAAAGAGCAAAAGGATTGAAAGCAGTTTTAATTGAAAGACAAAAAGGCATTGAACGGGACCGTGACTCGCTTGTTTCATCTGAAGTAATTGCGGGATTTGAAGTTGAGCTTGTCAAAGCAAAGCAAGAAGAGAAAAGTTTGCTTGAAGAACAAAATTCTCTTCTCCCGGAGATCGAATCTTTGAAGAAAATGGAAGAAGAGTTAAATAACGACTGGTCAACTTTCGAAACAGATTGGGCGGATGGAGTTCCAGTTGTGGGAGGGCGTGCTTCAGAAATACGAGGAGAACTAGGTGTTCTAAAAGCTTCAGTTGATCAAAAAGACATAGAGAAAACCCGATTCCAAAAAAAATTCGACGAAGTAAAAACTTCAGAGAAAGAACTAGTTGAAAAGGCAACTTCTTTTAATGCCCTCCTGAAGGAGACTAAGCAAGAAGATATTGGATTAACAGAAAGCATTGTCCAACTAAACGAAGAAATAGATAAACAAAAAGAAAATCGAAATTTAAAGTGGGAAGAATTAGCCGACGCTAAAGCAGCCTTGCGCGCAACTGAAGCAGAAATCGAGGCCTTCGGACAAGCGATTAACAGAATAAATACGACGTCGACCTCGGATTTCCCTACAAACACTGACGGGGTCATAGGAATTCTGTCAGACCTTATTCAAATAGAACCCGGCTACGAGACAGCTTTTGAAACCGCAACCGACGGTTTACTATCCACCGTCATTTTTGATACGACAGAAAATGCAATACAAGCACTTAACGATGTGGAGATTGAAGACAGATCTTTTTCACTGGCGTCACTTGATGCAAATTTCACAGAATCAGACGAATCTCAAATAGGTGACCCACTTCGAAGACACGTGAGCTCAACAAATGAAATTCTTGACTCTTTCCTGGATCGTATTCTTTTAGATGTAATAGTTCATGAAGGAGATCTAAGGTCAAAAGTTGAAACACTGCTAAAAAATCCCCGTCTTACCATTGTGAACAAAAACGGTGACAGATTCAGCTCTTCCGGATGGCGGATAGGACAAAGAGATAAGGCGAACATAAAGAAGATTTTGAAAGATGCTCAAAACCGATTTTTATCAGAAGAGAAAAAAGTCCAAGAGAAGCAACTTTCTTATAGTCAATGTGAGTCAAAAATTAATTTATTTGAAAATGATTTAAGTGAACAGCAAAAACAACTTGAAGAGTGCAAAAGCAAAGAGGCTTCGTTATCTGAGTCAATTCAGAGATTAAGAGTTGAGCAAAAAACTTTAGATATTGAAAACCAGACTTTAGAAGAACGAATTAGTGAAAATGAACAAAGAATCAAAGAAGAAATCCGTCAGATAACGGAACTGCAGATACACCTACAAGAACTAGAAGAAGCTGAAAAAACATCTGTTCAAGCTGCTCAAAGAATGGCAGATGAACGAAGTCAACTTGAAAGCAGGTCAGCTGAAACTGCTGCCAGACGCACTGAATGTGAGGTTAGATCAGCAGATATAAGGGGGAGATTGGCTGTAGTCAAAGAAAGAGTTAACGAACTTGACACTCGTTTAGAAAGACTGTCAGGAGAAAGAACCGGAGTAGCTGACCGAACTGAAACAATCGAGAAGAAAGAGACAGCCACCTCCTTTTTGCTTGACTCTCTCGACTTGAGAAATGAAATAATTGAACGTCGTCTAACAGAGCTAAGAAATCACCGAAGAGACCAATCAGATCGAGTCCGAAAAATCACTTCACAATTAGATGAACTTCGTTCATCAAGAAGAAAAAGAGAAGATGAAGTCAGAAAACTTCGAGAAGAACAAGCGCGGTTAGAGATCGAGAGAGCCGAAACTAGGTTAAAACTCGAAAATTTAACTGAGACAATAAGGTCCGAATTCGAACGTGAACCAAACTCCATAGGTGAACTTCCTAGCCCTGAATTACCTGAAGGCTTAACAGTGTCTGAGCGAATAGCTGAGCTTGAGAGAGAGCTCAAGCTGATAGGTCCTATAAATCCTCTCGCGCTTTACGAATTCGATGACTTGAAAGAACGGTATGAATTTTTGGAGGAACAACTAGAAGATGTTCGGTCAACCAGAAAAGAGTTACGAAAAGTAATTCGTTCGATTGACATAGAGATCAAGGAAGTTTTCGCGGCAGCTTTTGCTGAAGTTTCAACTAACTTCAATGATTTATTCGAAGTTCTGTTTCCGGGCGGAAATGGAAAATTATCTTTGACAGATCCAGAAAATCTTCTAGAAACAGGAATTGAAATTGAAGCCAGACCATCAGGAAAGAACGTAAAGAAACTGTCTTTGCTCTCTGGAGGTGAAAGGTCTTTGACAGCACTAGCTTTCCTTTTTGCGGTTTTCCGAAGTCGACCATCTCCTTTCTACGTAATGGACGAAGTAGAAGCCGCGTTAGATGACGCAAACCTTTTCCGTTTTCTTGGATTAGTTGACCAATTTCGCGATGAGTCGCAACTGCTAATTGTCACCCACCAGAAAAGAACTATGGAAGCAGCTGATTGCCTGTACGGGGTTTCCATGGCTTCAGGCGGTTCATCGAAAGTAGTTAGTGAAAGGGTGGAGGCAACCCGTTCCGCAGAACGTTTAGGGATGTTGGCGAGTTAGAAACAAGAATCGCAGGCACACCTGTTACTCTTTGCTCTCCAATTACCTCAGATTCCACAGTCAAGGTAGCGTCAAAGTGTGCGCATTTTAGTAGTAGATGATGAACCCGATCTAGTAAGGGCTTTAGAACGCGGCCTGAAAAGAGAAGGCTATGCAGTAGACACTGCTTTAAGCGGTGAGGAAGCGTTAGCAAAAGCGTCTTGGAATCCATATGACCTAGTTTGTCTAGATTTGAATATGCCTGGTTTAGATGGCTTGGAAGTCTGTAATTCTCTTAGAGACACACCATTCCAAGGAGTAATCCCACGAATACTAATGTTGACCGCCAGAGATAAAATCGATGACCGGATCAAAGGCCTAGATGCAGGCGCAGATGACTATCTAGTGAAACCTTTTTCTTTTGAAGAATTGGCAGCAAGGGTCCGTTCATTGTTGAGACGTGACTCCGGTCAAGCAGGGTCAATAATAGAAATAGGCCCTTTAGTCATAGACACCTCTAAGCATTTGGCGAAAAGAGGGGCCCGTTCATTGGATTTAACCTCTAAGGAATTCGCTTTGCTTCGCTATTTCATGTCAAAACCAGATCAAGTTATTTCGCAATCAGAGTTATTGGATCATGTTTGGGATGAGCATGCAGACCCTGTTACAAACACCGTTCGAGTAACAGTAGGGACAC